>LFIK01000793.1_pt1 | contig 24106 bp, 20 predicted proteins | sample 643401 | NCBI WGS metagenome assembly LFIK01 (sample SAMN03777447, study PRJNA286221) | soda lake metagenome | biome: soda lake; feature: Kulunda steppe; material: water; isolation source: sample T5-Br brine of Lake Tanatar-5 | place: Russia: Kulunda steppe | collected 2010-07
CCGATGAGGTCAAGATGGGCGTTTTGCTGGGCTTCACTGGCCCGATTGAATCAATCACACCATACATGGCCGATGGGGCCGAAATGGCGTGGAATGAAATCAATGAAAGCGGTCTGTTCCTTGGCGGTCATACGATTTCGTCGGTGCGCGCAGATTCGACCTGTGTTGACTCGTCGGCAGCACAAGCGGCGGCAGAGCGCATGATTTCCTCGGACGGTGTCGTTGCGATCATGGGCGCGGATTGCTCGGGCGTGACAATGGCTGTTTTGCAGAACGTGGCCATGTCCGCAGGCGTTCCAATGATCTCGCCTTCGGCGACCTCGCCTGCATTTACCACAACAGAATCGAATGGCCTGTTTTTCCGCACATCGCCATCCGACGCGCGCCAGGGCGAAATTCTGGCCGGTATCGTGATGGAGCGCGGTTTCTCGGAAGTTGCGCTGACCTACACAAACAACGACTACGGTTCGGGTTTTGCCAATGCGTTCGAGGAATCCTTCCTTGAATTGGGCGGCACGATCACATCAAAAGTGGCGCATGAAGAAGCGCGCGGCGACTATTCTGCCGAAGTGGGGCAGCTTGCCTCTGCCGGTGGCGATGCGCTGGTGATTCTGGGCTATGTTGATGGCGGCGGCTCCATGCTGCGCACTGCGTATGAGTTGGGCGCATTCGAAAGCTTCTTCATCGGTGACGGCATGTATGGCGATGAAATGATCTCGGCTGTTGGCGAGGCGCTTGAAGGCACCATCGGCACGATCCCATGGGCTGAGGGCGAAGGTGCGGATACATTCCACGCCATGGCCGAAGAAGCAGGCGTTCAGGGCCAGTCCAGCTATACCCGCGAAAGCTATGACGCTGCCGCACTTCTGGCACTGGCGGCACAGGCCGCTGGCGAAGCAACCCCTGAAGGGATTGCCGCAAACATCCTGAACGTGGCGAATGCGCCGGGCGAAGAAATCCTGCCGGGTGATCTTGCACGCGCTCTGCAAATTCTGGCAGATGGCGGCGAGGTCAACTACATGGGCGCCACCAATGTCGAGCTGGTCGGTCCGGGTGAGGCCGCTGGCAGCTACCGTGAGTATGTCGTCGAAGGTGGCGAATATGTAACGGTTCGGTTCCACTGACACTGAAAACGGGTCCGAAGCAGGATCTGCGGCCCGAGGGGGAAGTTCCTCGGGCCGTTTTCAAACGAATACCAAAAAAGGCGTCCCGCAATGGGGAGTAGATAGCAATGGCGATGATCCGGGTCGAGAATTTGCACAAGCACTTCGGCGGCTTTCATGCGGTAGACGGTGCAACGCTTGAGGTCGAGAAAGGCTCGATCACAGGTTTGATTGGCCCCAATGGAGCGGGCAAGACGACGCTGTTCAATGTGATCGCGGGTGTGCTGCCGCCCACATCAGGCCAAGTGCTGATGGAAGGCGAAGATATCACCGGCCTGCCCCCGCACGCGTTGTTTTCCAAAGGCTTGTTGCGGACATTTCAGGTCGCGCATGAATTTCACACCATGACGGTGCGCGAAAACCTGATGATGGTTCCGCCGGGTCAGTCCGGTGAAGATCTGTGGTCTGCCTGGTTTCACCCAACCCGTGTGCGCGAGGAAGAGCATCGGATTCGTGCGCGGGCCAATGAAGTTATGGAATTCCTAACCATTGACCACATCGCCGATGAAAAGGCGGGTCAGATTTCTGGCGGTCAGAAAAAACTGCTTGAACTGGGCCGCACGATGATGACCGATGCCAAAATCGTCTTTCTGGACGAAGTCGGCGCAGGCGTGAACCGCACATTGCTCAACACGATTGCAGACGCCATTTTGCGGCTGAACAAGGAACAGGGCTATACCTTCGTCGTGATCGAACACGACATGGATTTCATCGGTCGCATATGTGACCCGGTGATCTGCATGGCCGAAGGCAAGGTTCTGGCGCAAGGCACGCTGGACGAAATCAAAGCCAACGAGCAAGTGATCGAGGCCTATCTGGGCACAGGGCTGAAGAACAAGGTCTTGAAGGAGGAGGGGCATGTCTAGATCAATTGCCTCTGGCCCCATGCTGGCGGCCGGGCTCAGCCTGCTTGTGCTTGCAGCGCCCGCCGCATATGCCGCAGCGCCCTGTCATCCGTTGCCAAACGGATTTGAATTCTGCGCGGTGGGGTCGGATTGGGAAGATGCCGAGAGTTTCGCTTTTGCCGATGCGGTTGTGCTGGAAGGCGATATGCTCTGGCTGGAAATCATGCCCCTGCCAAAAGAGTTTGCGGGCCAGTCGCTGGACGCCATGTTGGACAGCATCGCAACCGAACTGGCGCAGGATGCAGCGTCTGAGGGGGTTCCTGCCCCCGACATTCTGGGCCGCGACCAGTTCCAGACCGCCACTCTGAACGCCGTCACGATGACAATGACCGAATCTGATAACGGGTTCGAGTATGTCGTTGTCATGGCTGTCGCAGAATCCAATGACCGCCACCTTGTTCTGGCGCTGGACGGTGACGAGACCATCAGTCCCCCCGAAATGGAAGAAAACATGCGCAATATCGCGGAACTGATCCGCCCAACGGAAGAGGGCTAGGTCATGGCAGAGCCGTTTCTGATAGGCGAAAACATGACCGGTGGTTATGGGGGGGCCGATATTCTGCATGATTGCACGATTGCTGTCGAGAAAGGTCAGATCGCGGTGATCGTCGGCCCGAATGGTGCAGGCAAGTCCACGGCCATGAAGGCGGTGTTTGGAATGCTGAAGCTGCGCCAAGGCAGTGTCCGGTTGCAGGGCGAGGATATTACCGCCCTCACCCCGCAAGCCCGCGTGAGCAAGGGCATGGGTTTTGTCCCGCAAACCAGCAATATCTTTCCTTCGATGACCGTGGAGGAGAACCTTGAAATGGGGGCATTCATCCGCCGTGATGAGATCAGGACCACGATGGAACAGGTTTATGAATTGTTTCCCATCCTGCGCGACAAGCGGCGTCAGGCGGCAGGCGAATTGTCTGGTGGGCAGCGCCAGCAAGTTGCCGTTGGCCGCGCGCTGATGACCAAACCCTCGGTGCTGATGCTGGATGAACCCACCGCAGGCGTCAGCCCGATCGTGATGGACGAATTGTTTGACCGCATCATCGAGATTGCGCGCACGGGGATTTCCATCCTGATGGTGGAGCAGAATGCGCGTCAGGCCCTGAACATTGCTGACAAGGGCTATGTCATGGTGCAGGGCGAAAACCGATACACCGACACCGGGCAGGCCCTGCTGGCCGACCCCGATGTGCGCAAAAGCTTTCTGGGGGGCTAAGGCAATGGAACCGCTTAACGCACTTGTCAGCCTGTCCAATTTTATGCTGATTCCGGCACTGGCTTATGGCAGTCAACTGGCACTTGGGGCGCTGGGGATCACGTTGATCTTCTCGATCCTGCGCTTTGCCCATTTTGCACATGGCGACACGATGGCGCTTGGCACTGCGGCTGTGATCGGCGGCACCTTTTTCCTGCAAGCGCAGGGTGTTACCGGTCCATTTGGCATGCCGACCGCTATTCTGGCCATTCCCTTCGGTCTGGTCGTCATGATCGGATATCTGCTGGCCGCTGACAAACTGGTCTACAAATATTTCCGCAAGGTAAAGGCCAAGCCGCTGACCTTTGTGATGGCCTCGCTTGGGGTGATGTTCGTGACCAACGGGATCACCCGGTTGTTCATGGGGGTGGGCGAAACCCGCTTTGAAGACGGCAACCGCTTCTTGTTCACAGTGCGGGAATTTCGGGACTATACAGGGCTGGCAGAGGGCATGGCACTGCGCAACGCGCAGGCCATCACTGTTGTGACGGCGCTGATTGTCATGGTGGTACTGTTCTGGTTCCTCAACCGCACGCGGTCGGGCAAATCCATGCGCGCCTATTCGGATAACGAGGATCTGGCACTGCTGTCGGGCATCAACCCTGAACGCGTGGTCATCATCACATGGACAATCACCGGCATTTTGCTGGTGCTGGCAGGCACACTTTACGGGTTGGACAAGGGGTTCAGACCGTTCAACTACTTCCAATTGCTGCTGCCGATGTTCGCTGCTGCCATTCTTGGCGGTCTTGGCTCTCCCTTCGGGGCGATTGTGGGGGCTTATGTCGTGGCATTTGCAGAACTGGGCATCACCTATGCGTGGCGGCGTGTGTTCACCTACCTTATGCCCGAAGGCTTGGAGCCGACATCCATGATGCAGCTTCTGCCAGTTGACTACAAATTCGCCGTGACCTTTGCCATTCTGGTCATTGTGCTGCTGTTCCGTCCAACCGGTATCTTCAAGGGGAAAGTGATATGAGCCTGACCGCACGCGACTTGGGCCTGTTTGCGATCATGGGCGCTGTGCTGGCCTTGGTCGCCATGTTCCAAAGCCCACAGCTTGCTATCACCATCCTGAATATGAGCCTGATCTCTGCGATCATGGCCTTGGGTGTGAACATGCAATGGGGCTATGCCGGTCTGTTCAATGTCGGCATCATGGGCTTTACCGCTGTTGGCGGCCTGGCGGTTGTGCTGATAGCGCAGCCGCCCGTGCCCGAAGCATGGGCTGCCGGGGGCTTGGGAATTTTGTTGGGGCTGATGCTGGGTGTTGCCACCATTCTGGCCGCAGTGATTGTCTATAAGCGCATGGCCCCAAGCAAGCTGCGCGGGTTTGCGATCTTAGCGGTTCTTGTTGTGGGCTATCTGGTCACATCCTATGTGTTCGGCCCTGCGAAACAGGCAGTGCAAGCGGTCAACCCCGCATCTGAGGGGTATCTGGGGGGCGCTGGTCTGCCTGTTGTTCTGGCCTGGCCCGTGGGCGCTGTCTTTGCCGCTGGGGTTGCATGGCTGGTGGGCAAAGTCAGCCTCGGGCTGCGGTCTGATTATCTGGCGATTGCGACGCTCGGCATCTCGGAAATCGTGATTGCAGTGCTCAAGCATGAACGCTGGCTGGCGCGAGGGGTGAACAATGTCACAGGCATTGAACGGCCCGTCGCCCGCCCGATTGAGTTGCAGCCGGTGCCTTGGGTGCAATCCTTGGCGGATACTCTGGGCTGGACAATTTCGCAAACCGCCTCGGTCGTATCGGGGCTTGGCTATAGTGCGTTATTCGTGATCGTGCTGGGCATTCTGATCTGGCTGGCCGAGCGGGCGCTGAATTCGCCTTGGGGCCGGATGATGCGCGCCATTCGTGACAACGAAGTTTCTGCCCGCGCCATGGGCAAGGATGTGACGCGGCGTCACCTTATGATCTTTGTGCTCGGCTCGGCTGTGTGCGGGCTGGCGGGCGCAATGATGGTGTCGATGGATGGTCAGTTGACACCGGGCAGTTACGAGCCGCTGCGCTATACCTTCCTGATCTGGGTGATGGTGATCGTGGGCGGATCGGGCAATAACTGGGGCGCTGTGCTGGGGGCTTTCGTGATCTGGTTCTTGTGGGTTCAGGTGGAACCTGCCGGGCGCTGGTTCATGGAGATTGTCACCTCGGGCATGGCAGACGGGTCAGACCTGAAGCAGCATTTGCTGTCCTCTGCTGCCTATATGCGCCTGCTGACGATGGGGGTGGCGTTGTTGCTGATGTTGCGCTTTGCACCGCGCGGCCTGATCCCGGAGCGGTGAGTAAAACCTGCGCGATCCTGCTGCCCGCTGCGGGCGCCTCCAGCCGGATGCGGGGCGCTGACAAACTGTTGCAACAGGTTGGTGGCACGGCGCTGTTGACCTGTGTGGCGCAACGGGCCTTGCAGGTTACACCACATGTCGCAGTCAGCTTGCGCGCACATGATGAGGGACGCCAGCATGCGCTGAACGGGATGCCTGTCGCAATCTTGCAGATCACGGATGCCGCCGAAGGGATGAGCGCGTCTTTGCGTGCTGGGGCACGCTGGGCGATGGCGCTGGATATGCAGGCAGTTATGATCGCCCTGCCCGATATGCCTGACATCACGGCACAGGATATGCGGGATCTGTTTGCGGCGCAGGCGCAGGAACCGCAGCGCCCCTTGCGGGCCTGCGCAGCTGACAACCAACCCGGTCATCCGGTCATTCTACCACGCGTATTGTTTTCGGCCATGCAAGTGCTACGCGGCGATGAGGGGGCGAGGCTGCTTTTGCGCAGTCCTCCACCGCGCCTGCACCCCCTGCCCGGTCAGCGCGCCGTAACGGATCTGGACACGCCCGAGGATTGGGATGCTTGGCGCAAAGATCAACCGCCGTCCTGAGGCACCGCATCCGCGCGCAGCCTGTCGCGGTTCAATGCCAGCCAATAGGCTGATTGCACCAGCGGGCCATTCTGCACCTCGCCACTGGCGATCAATGCCATCAAACGATCAAAGGGCACAATATGGCTGCGGATATCCTCGGCCTCGTTTTCAAGGCCCGCGACCCCGTCACTCCCCTCGGGCAAATCGCACAGTGCCACGAATTGATACAGAAACTCTGTAATGGCACCGGGGGAAGGATAGACATGGCCCACCGACATCAGCGCGTCCGAACGCAAAGTGATACGCGCCTCTTCCTGTGCTTCGCGCAAGGCGCAGTCTTGCGGGCTTTCAAACGGGTCAACGCGCCCGGCGATAGGTTCCAGCAGCCACGCATTGCCCGCACCCCGCAACCACGGCCCGAAGCGGAACTGCTCGATCACCATCACCATGTCGCGCACCGGGTCATAAGGCAGAACCGTGACCGCATCGCTCATCACCAAGCCCGCGCGCTTCACCACCGCGCTGAATGCCCCGTCAAACTGGCGAAACCGCAGATCATCTTCGGCCACAGCGAAATACCACGCATAGGGCATTGCCCCATGCACCAGTTCCACATCATCGCGCGTCCAATCCTTGCGCAACTGGGCGGGATCATCCCCCTTACGCGCGCGCACCTGTGACGCGGCATGTGCCAGCGCCATCGGCCAGCGCGCGTGCAGCGCAGCTATCGGTGCGCGATCCGCCAAACACATAATCTCTGCGGTGGCAAGGTGCATGATCTGCGCTTGATCTTCGGTCCAGCCGGTTGACACAGGGTCGCTTGGCTGTCGCCCGACTTGGTACGCCAAGGCAGCCACCTTTGTGCCTGCGCCCTCTACCACAACGCCCAACCGCTCTGCCGAGTGCAGGCCGAAGAAGGTATCAAGCCGCGCCAATGCAGGTGCATCCACCGCCACGACCATGCCGTCAACGGATGCGCCGGGTTCGGGCATAAGACATGGCATGATGGAAGGTGCCACCACGCCCAGCCGGTAATCATGTAGAAGCGCTCTCGGCCCTGTGGCGCGCTTGTGCAGAATGACCTCTGCAAACTCTGCGTCGCATAGGGGGCCGAACAGAAAAACTGTTTGCGTCATCCCGATATGCGCCGCGTTTCCGCAGTTCGATAGATCAGAACCAGAAGGAAACTACAAAGCAAAGCACTGCCCAGAACCCACGACAAAAACGGGATATCCATCATTTGCTGCAATACCTCGAACGCATTGGCCATGCTGCCGGTAAATGCCTCGCCAAAGCTACGGTAACGCAATCTGTAGCCATTGGCGAAAATGTCGTACATTCCGGCAACGGTAAGTGAAATCAGCAATGTAGCGACATAGCCCTGCACCACAATCGTGAAACCGGCGACGAAGTCGCGCTTGATACGCAGACCGACAAATCGCCAGCCGACAAGCCCTGCGACAACGGCAAATAGAAAATTGCTTGCCTGCGATCTGGGCGGGTCTTCATCCAACAAGTGGAATTGCGTCACGAGGGAAAATGCCATCATGCCGAACAGCACCATAGCGACCAGTCTGGTAATTGTGGGCATAGTGGCCTCTCAAAATACGCGCAGGCACAAACCTAAACGCCTGCGCGCCAAGGCGCAATCTGTCGCGGCCACAGAATTCCGGCTCAGTTGCCGTTCGGTCGCTGCAAGACAAGTTGCGTTACATCGCAGGTGCCGTTTTGAAATGCGCCTGCGCAAGATGTCAGATAAAACTCCCACATCCGCTTGAAGCGGGTGTCATATCCCATCGCAGAAATTTCAGGCCATTGCGCCTGAAAGCTGTGATTCCAGCGGCGCAGGGTTTCGCTGTAACTTTGCCCGAAATCATGGGTGTCGCAGTAGTGCAGACCATGATCTTCGGCCACGCGCCGCACAGGGCCGGGCGCACCAAGCATGCCACCGGGGAAGATGTATTTCTGTATGAAATCAACATGATTTCGGTAAGAGCTAAAGCGCTCATCCGGCACCATGATGATCTGGATGACAGCCTGCGCGCCGGGTTTTAACCGCTCGAATACCGCCCGGAAATAGCGCGGCCAGTATTTCTCACCCACGGCCTCGAACATCTCGATCGAGGCGATGCCATCAAATTTCCCACCTGTGTCGCGGTAATCCTGCATCCGTATTTCGACCTGTTCCGACAATCCGGCCTGCGCCATGCGCGCCACTGCAAAATCACGCTGCGCCGCACTTATCGTCAAGCCGGTCACTTTTAGTCCGCGTTTGGCGGCGGCATATTCAGCAAACCCCCCCCATCCGCACCCGATTTCCAGCACATGATCGCCGGGTTTCACCCCCATATGATCGACCATGGCGCAATACTTGGCCTCTTGCGCGGCCTCCAGACTTTCTTGTCCGGTGGTGAAAATGGCAGAGGAATAGGTCATGCTATCATCCAGCCATAAACCATAGAAATCATTACCCAAATCATAATGATACGAGATATTCTTGCGCGCCTGCGTCTTGGAATTCGAGCGCAGCCAATGGCGTGCGCGTTCCACAAGGCGCACCAGCCGCAACCCGACCGCTTCGTCATAGACGGACGGGTTGTCATCATTGATAAGATCCATGAATGCCTGCAAATCAGGCGTGGACCAGCCGCCTTCCATGTAGGATTCGGCAAAGCCCACATCGCCCTCGCGGATCAGGCGTCCGAACAGATCGGAGTCATGAACATGAAGTTCTGCCACATGACCGGGGGCCGCGCCTTCCATGCGAAACTGGCGGCCATCAGGCAAGATCACATCCAGCCGTCCCTTGTTGAGCAGCGCCGCGCGCGCATAGGCTTGGCGGAAGTAGCGCGGCAAATCCTGCTGCCCCTCGATAGAGGTCAGGATCGCTTTCTGAGATTTTGTTGCATTCGCCATGTCATTCACCTGCAAACATGCCCCTATTATCGCCAATTCAGGCTGTTTTTCTATGTTCATATGCGGACAGCGCCCTGTTTCGCCCTGCCGCAAGCTCTACCACAGGCATGGGATATGCGGCATCTGGCGTCAGGTTCCAGTTGCGCGGGCAGGCGCTGAAGAACTCCAGCGCTGTGCCGGGCGGGTCTTGTGACAGCTCTGCGACCCAAGCGGACCGATATACGCGTTTAGGGTCGAATTTATCGGCCTGCGTGTCAGGGTTGAATATGCGGAAATACGGCGCAGCATCCGGCCCGGACCCGGCAACCCATTGCCAACCCATCGCATTCGCCGCTGGGTCCCAGTCGATCAGGCATTCCTCGAACCAGCGCTGACCGACGCGCCAATGCGTCATCATATGCTTGGTCAGATATGAGCCGACAAGCATCCGCGCGCGGTTATGCATCCGGCCTGTGACATACATTTCGCGCATGGCCGCATCGACTACCTCGATGCCGGTGCGCCCTTGCTTCCAGCGCAAGGTCTCGGCGCTTTCATCCTGCCACGGAAAGCTGTCCCACCCAGAACGCCAGCTTTCATGGGTTATCTGGGGCGTGTGATATACCAAATGGTAAGCAAATTCACGCCAGACGATTTCCTTGAGAAACGTCTCGGCCCCGGCCTTGCCGGCCTCCATTGCACGTCCGCCGGATTCCCACAGCGCCAAGGGGCTGATCTCGCCATAGGTCAGGTTCTCGGACAGGCCAGAGGTTGCATCCTTGTCCAGGCGGTCGCGGCCGGTGCCATAGCTCTCGATCCGGTCGCGCGCGAAACTGGCCAGTCGTTGGCGCGCCGCTGCCTCACCGATATGCAGATAGGGGCGCACCACCTCTGCGCCGCGATTCATCGCGTGCCCCATCTGCCATGACTCCAGCGCATCGCTTTCGGGCCAATGCGCAGGCGCAGTCACGTCAGCAGGCGCAGGCAAGCGCGTCGCCACATCGCGCCCACGTACCGAGCGCCAGAAAGGTGTGTAGACCTGATAAAATTTGCCCTGTCCGGTCGCCACGTCCCACGGCTCGAACAGTAGATGGCCGGGGAAGCTTTTTGCTTCAATACCAGAGCCTTGAAGCGTAGACTTAATCTCACTGTCGCGCTCGATTTGATCGGGGTCATATTGGCGCGTCCACCAGACTGCGCCTGCACCAGTCTCGCGCACCAGCTTTTGTAACTCGGCCAAGGCGTTTCCACGGCGCAGGATCAGTCGCAGCCCAAGTGTTTCAAGGCTGTCTGAAAACGCCTCGATCCCCAATCCAAGACGCCATGTCGGAGCTGCGCCAAGCCCCTCAATCACCTGATCATGCAGAAAAACCGGGATCACAGCCCGACCGCTGCACGCCGCTTCATGCAGCGCGGGATGATCGCTCAGACGCAAATCACGCCGAAACCATACCAGTATGGGACGATTGTCGTTCAAACTCGTCTGCCTGTGTTAAATTCAAGTCACAAGACCTGATCTAGCACGGTTAACAGGCGGTCAAGGTCAGCTTGCGTTGCATAATGCACAAAAGACAGACGCAAGACCCCATGCGCAGGCGCAACCCCCTGTGCACGCAGGGCGCGGTCGGCATAGAAACTGCCACCACCCGCCATAATCCCTTCGGCGGCCAGCGCGTGTGCCAGTTCGGCACCGGGGCGCGCATGAAGCAGCGCAACCGTCGGCGCGCGCACCTCGGCCCGGTCAGGGCCGAGCAGGCGAATATGATTGCGCCCTGCAAGGTGGTCCAGCAAGGGTTGCAGCAATGCAGTTTCATGCCCGCGCATCAGATCATGAATCGCCGCATTGCGCTGCGCCGGAGGTGTTGCTTGTTGGCCGGCCTGATCGCCAAAATGATGACGATGCAGGGCGTCGATATAATCGGCCATGCCCGCACAGGCTGCAATCTGCGCATGGTCCGGCCCGGCAGGGGTGAAGCGTTTGTAAAGCGCGTCGGCATTAAAGTAATGCCCTTGATTGGGCAGCATCTTGGCCAGTTCGCGGCGGATCACCATTAGCCCCTGATGCGGCCCATAGGTTTTGTAGGCCGAGAACAGATAAATGTCCGCCCCAAGCCCTGCCACATCCGGCAGCCCATGCGGCGCATAGGACACGCCATCGACACAGGAATACACGCCCGCGTCACGCAGCCGCGCGCAGATTTCGGCCACAGGATTGATTTCGCCCACCACATTCGAGCAATGCGGAAAGCACACCAGCTTGACCTTGTCGTCAATCATCTCCCACAGCGCGGCCGGGTCCAGATGTCCGCTTTGCGGGTCAATCTGCCATTCTCGCACCTCGACCCCGCGCGCTGCCAATCTGCGCCACGGGCCGGAATTGGCCTCATGATCCTGATCGGTGACAATGATGGCATCGCCCGGCGCCAGCCATTCCCCAAAGGCCTGCGCGAGAACATAGGTGTTGGCTGTGGTCGAAGGGCCAAAGCTCAACTCATCCGCCGCGACGCCCATCATGGCGGACAGGCGCGTGCGCGATTCGTCCATCTCTGCGCCCGCAAGTCTGGACGCCTCATAAGCCCCATAAGGCTGCACCTTGCGGCTGTGGTAGAAGCGCGTCAGTCGGTCAATGACAGGCTTGCAGGTATACGACCCGCCGGCATTCTCGAAAAAATGCTGCCCTTGCAAGCTTGGCTCGGCAAAAGCGGGAAACTGCGTGCGGACGAATTCAAGATCAAGGACTGGCGCGGACATCACGACTCCGGGGTGGTTGGGGTATCGTTAGTCTGCGCAGCGCCGCGGCCCCACTGCAACCCCGAAAACTCAGCCAGCACCCAAGATGATGCGCACGTAATTCTGTGTCTCGGCATAGGGGGGGATACCGCCATGCTGCTCGACCTTGCCCGGCCCCGCATTATAGGCGGCAAGTGCCAGCTTCCAATCGCCGAACTTGTCGTACATCATCCGCAGATAGCGCGCGCCACCGTCAAGGTTTTGCTGCGGATCAGTCGGGTCTACCCGCAGCATCTGCGCAGTTCCCGGCATAAGCTGCGCCAGCCCGATCGCCCCCTTTGAGGAAATGGCGGCCGTGTTCCAGCGGCTTTCCTGATGCACCAGGCGCAAGAACAGGTCTTCGGGGATATTATGCTTGCGTGCTGCCGCGCGTGCCACTTCCAGATAGGCCCCAGTGTAGCGCCCGGAATAGCGCGGAATAGCCTCTGCTTTCGGGGTCGCAGCACCCGCATTTGGCAACAGCCGCGCCGAGGCAGAATATTGTTCTGACATCCGCCCATCTATGACCCGCCCGGCAGAGCGAATCGTGTCTAGCCGATTGCCACCACCAGACCCGGACAGACTAAGGCCTTGCGCATACGCGTTGCCGCCAGTGCCTGCAAAAAGCATCGAAGCGGCCAAGAGCGCGCCTAAAAGCGCCGACAGGTTTTGTGGCAAAACACATCTCATAACGTTCTCTTTATCCAGTCCCGAATTTTTTTTCCACATATTCTTACACGTGCTGTGCAGTTGGGTTGCGCATCTTCATTGCTTCTTTACCATGCCGCCGTGATAAGGAATGTAGGCGCACGTGTGACGGCGGCGGATTCGGCAGTCACAGCCGTGCAAAAGATCAAAAGGAAAGTCCCATGGCAGGATCAGTGAACAAGGTCATTATCATCGGCAATCTGGGGCGTGATCCCGAGGTTCGCAACTTTCCGAATGGCGGCAAGGTCTGCAACCTGCGTATCGCAACGTCGGAACGCTGGCGCGACAAGGCCAGTGGCGAGCAGCGCGAAAAGACAGAGTGGCACAGCGTCGCCATCTTTTCCGAACCTCTCGTGCGGATCGCCGAGCAGTATCTGCGCAAAGGCTCGACTGTCTATATCGAGGGCCAGCTTGAAACGCGCAAATGGCAGGATCAATCCGGTGCCGACCGCTATTCGACCGAGGTGGTCTTGCGCCCTTACAAAGGCGAATTGACCATGCTGGGCGGGCGCGGCGACAGCGGCGGCAGCAGCGGTGGCGGCGATTACGGCGGCGGACAGGATCGCGGCAATGATTATGGTGGCGGTCGCACCTCTGCCCCCGCAGGTCCGGCTGACATGGATGATGAAATCCCGTTCTGATCTGGCTTGACGCGATATAGGCCACAGGGTATTGCCCAAAGCCACGCGGGTGTAGCTCAATGGTAGAGCAGCAGCTTCCCAAGCTGACGACGAGGGTTCGATTCCCTTCACCCGCTCCATCCCGAAATATCACTGAACGCATCCGTTTTGCATGATCGCAGGGCCTCGTCGCAACTGTGCGCGCATGTTTGCGCTATCTTTGGCGTTTTGCGCGCTATCGTCATTGTTTCGCCGCAAGCTGCAGATTAACCCTGCCTGAAATAACCCACCGGACAGGAGCACCCAATGCGCGCAACCCGCATCGTTCAAAAGATACTCGCCAATTACGAGGGCGAAACCCCTGGCGTAAAAGCCAATCTGTGCCGCATGCTAATGCACGGCAAGCTGGGTGGCACGGGCAAGATGATTATCCTGCCGGTCGATCAGGGCTTCGAGCATGGGCCTGCGCGCACTTTCGCCGCCAATCCCGCCGCGTATGACCCTCACTATCACTACCAACTGGCACTCGATGCCGGTCTGAATGCCTATGCCGCCCCACTTGGCATGATCGAGGCAGGTGCCGACACTTATGCAGGCCAGATCCCGACCATTCTGAAGGTCAACAGCGCCAATTCGCTCATGTCCGACACGGCGGGCAAGAATCAGGCCATCACCGGCTCGGTCGATGATGCCCTGCGTCTGGGCTGTGCGGCCATCGGCTTTACCATCTATCCCGGCAGCGACTGCGCATTGGGCATGTTCGAGGAAATCTCGGCCATGCGCGAAGAAGCCGCCGCCAAGGGGATTGCGACAGTAATCTGGTCCTATCCACGTGGCGAGGCGATCACCAAGGATGGCGAAACTGCCATCGACGTGGCCGCCTATGCCGCGCAGATCGCAGCCCTTCTGGGCGCGCATGTCATCAAGATCAAACTCTCGACCGATCATCTGATGCTGCCTGAAGCCAAGAAAGTCTATGAAGACCAGCAGATCGACATCGCCACACAAGCCGCGCGCGTCAAGCATTGCATGCAGGCCAGCTTTAATGGCCGGCGCATTGTTGTCTTTTCGGGCGGTGCCAAGAAAGGTGCCGATTCCGTTTATGACGATGCCCGCGCCATCCGCGATGGCGGTGGCAATGGCTCGATCATCGGGCGCAACAGTTTCCAGCGCCCCCGAGACGAGGCCTTGGCGATGCTGGCAAAACTGGTCGATATCTACAAAGGCAAGGCCTAAGCGCGACAGTCTTTGAATGCACAGCGCGCGCCACATCTGGCGCGCGTTTTTTTCATGCCCCCTTGCGCCCGGAATTTCCCCCCTCTATTTGTTATGTTATGTCATAACACTTGAGAGGTGCCATCATGAACTCCCCTGCCCCTCGTCTGCCCGTCACGGTTCTGTCCGGTTTTCTGGGCGCTGGCAAAACAACGCTTCTGAACCATGTGCTGAACAACCGCGAAGGGCGGCGTGTCGCGGTCATTGTCAATGACATGTCCGAAGTGAATATCGACGCTGATCTGATCGCGGCAGGCGTGGACTTCAAACGCGGTGAGGAAAAGCTGGTTGAAATGTCCAATGGCTGCATCTGCTGCACCCTGCGCGACGATCTGCTGGCCGAGGTGCGCAGACTGGCCTCGGAAGGGCGGTTTGACTATCTGCTGATCGAGTCGACCGGCATTTCAGAACCCCTGCCCGTGGCCGCTACATTTGAATTCCGGGACGAGGCGGGCGACAGCCTGATGGATGTCGCAAGACTGGACACGATGGTCACGGTCGTTGACGCGGTCAATCTGCTAAAAGACTTCTCCAGCCATGACTTTCTGTCAGACCGGGGCGAGACGCTGGGCGAAGACGATGAGCGCAGCCTTGTCAATCTGCTGACCGAGCAGATTGAATTTGCCGATGTCATCTTGCTTAACAAGGTCACAGATGCCGGGCGTGAGCGTACGGATGCCGCGCGCAAGATCATCAAGGCGTTGAACCCCGATGCGGAATTGATCGAAACCGATCATTCGCGCGTGGCAGCGGAACGTATCTTCGACACTGGTCTGTTTGATTTCGAGACAGCGCATGAACACCCGCTCTGGGCCAAGGAACTCTATGGCTTTGCCGATCATGTGCCCGAAACCGAAGAATACGGCGTGTCCAGTTTTGTCTACCGTGCGCGCAAGCCGTTTCATCCGGCGAAAGTGCATGATGTTCTGAACGGTGATCTGCCCGGTGTGATCCGGGCAAAGGGGCATTTCTGGGTGGCAACGCGGCCCAACTGGGTAGCCGAATTCTCGCTTGCGGGCGCGATGTCCAGCGTGATCCCCTTGGGCGGCTGGTGGGCCGCCGTCCCGCGAGAGCGCTGGCCAGACCACGAAGAAGCGCTTGAAAAAATGCGTGAAAACTGGATCGAGCCTTGGGGCGACCGGCGGCAGGAACTGGTCTTTATCGGTGCGGGTATGGACAAGGCGGCCATTACGGCGGCCCTTGATGCCTGTCTGGTCGAGGCTGACGTTTTCGCCCCGCAAGACTGGAAAAGCTTTGCAGACCCCTTTCCCCAATGGGGCCAGCGCAAGGCGGCGTAACGAATGGCACGCAATATCAAGACAGGCCTGAGCCGCAGGCAATCGCCTATGTCGCAATTTGACCGCCTGCCACCGGATTTGCGCCAGTGGCTTGCAACCGCGATCCTGCCATGGAGCGTACATTCCGTGCTCATGCACTGGAATGCCGCCCTACACTGCGCGCAGGGCAATACCGATCAGGCGCGCGCAAGGCTTTCGCAGATAGAGGCGCGCTGCATCGCACGGGACGCGGCCCATATTTGGGGCGACCAGCACCCGGCTGCCGCACATGCCCCGACCGCCACACGCACCGCGCAGCAGTTCCGGCCCTGAGACCTGGTCCAGCTTGGGGGGCTGGCGCGCCCCCCCAAAAACACATCAGTTGCGCAGTCGCGCCACCAAACTTGCATTGACATACCCGTCAGGGGGCAGTCCGACAGATTTTTGCCACGCCTGTACGGCCGCGACAGTGGCAGGACCGATGCGACCATCAACGCCCCCTGTATCAAACCCCAATGCGGTCAGCCGCCGTTGCAATTCGGTGCGCTCTGATGTGCTCAGCGCGCGATCTTCGCGCGGCCATTGCCCGCGCAACGCCCCGCCGCCGCGCAACCGGTCTGACAAATGCCCCAGCGCCAGCACATAGGCATCCGAAATATTGTATTCCTTCAGCACAGCGTAATTGTCATAGGCCAGAAATGCCGGCCCCTGCGCCCCACCAGGCAGGATCAGGCGCGACTGCCCGCCCGCAAGACTGCCACCCGCCGCCACGCGCAGTCCTGCACTGGTCCAGGCATCCGCAGTTTGGCGCTCGCCCGTCAGGCCAAGATCAAAGCCGGAAGGCAGCGTCACCTCAACAGCCCAAGGTTGGCCGCGCGTCCAGCCGCGCTGCGCCAGATAATTGGCCGCAGAGGCCAAGGCATCACTCGGATCAGATGCCCAGACATCGCGCCGCCCGTTGCCGGTGAAATCCACCGCATATGTCAGAAAGCTGGACGGCATGAATTGCGTATGCCCGAACGCACCGGCCCATGACCCGATCATCGCTTGCGGGCTGATATCGCCCGCTTGCACGATCTTCAGTGCATCAATCAACTGTTCTTCAAAGAAATCGCCGCGCCGCCCGTCCTTGGCCAGTGTCGCAAGGGTGGCGAGCGTTGGCGTATTGCCGCGATTGCCCCCGAACGACGTCTCGATCCCCCAAATGGCGACGACCACTTCGGGGGGCACGCCATAGCGCCCCTCGATCCGGGACAGCACGTTTGCATGTTGGCGCATCGCGGCTTGCCCTTGGCTGATGCGGGCAGAGGTTACAGCGCTTTCCAGATAGTCCCAGATCCGCGCGCCAAACTCGCTTTGGCGGCGATCCAGTTCAACCGTCTGGGGCAAATGCCGGATATAAGGCCGTGCTAGGGCCAGTGTGGCCTGCGATATGCCCGCCTGACTTGCGCGGGCCTCAAATCCGGAAAGCCAAGCGCCAAAATCACCTGACGGCACGGCACTCCGGCTTTCGCCGCGCGCCTCGGGTCGGGGCGAGGTTTCAACATTTGCAGCCACGCATCCGGGCAAAACCAGAACAAGCGCAGCAACCAGAAAACGCGACATTAGGATACTCCGTTACCTTAGGGTCCAATGCTAACCGCGCTTTGACCCCGAACCAAGCGCGAAGCCCGCGACGTCGGGGAATACTGCCGATTTTGGCATGGCACCGCTTAACAGGGTGCGCACAATCGGATAAGGTTTTCAAAACACCATAACGGGGCGCGCAGTGTCATGTATCTTTCCAGACGAACTTGTATCCTTGGGCTGTCCGCCCTGTCACTTTCTGCTTGTATGGGCGGGGGCGTTCAGATGAGCGCGCCAACGCGTCAGGCGCCCATGCGCCCGCAGGCAAACCCAGCCTTTGACACATGGAAGCAGCAGTTTCAGGGCCGCGCCACGGCGGCTGGCATCCCTGCCTCGGTCGTCACTCCGGCCATAAGCGGTGCAGGGTTCCTGCCCGATGTGATCGCGCGCGACCGCAGGCAGACTGAATTCACCCGCACACTGGAAGATTATCTGGGCATCGCCGTGTCGCCCGAACGGCTCTCGGGGGGGCGCGCGGCCCTGTCGCGCCACGGCAGCACCTTGCGCGCGATTGAATCGCGCTATGGCGTCGAGGCCGAGGTGATCACCGCGATCTGGGGACTGGAATCGCGCTACGGCACGGAACGCGGCGATATTCCGGCCATTTCGGCGCTGGCAACACTGGCTTTTGACGGTCGGCGCGGTGCATTTTTCGAATCACAACTGATCGCGGCCCTGCGCATTTTGCAGCGCGGCGACACCAGCGCGGCCAATCTGCGCGGGTCATGGGCGGGTGCAATGGGCCACACACAGTTCATCCCGACCACCTATCAGGAATATGCAGTCGATTTCACCGGCAATGGGCGGCGCGATATCTGGGCGGAAGACCCCAGCGATGCGCTGGCGTCTGCGGCCAATTACCTGTCGCGGATGGGATGGCGGCGCGGCCAGCCTTGGGGGGTCGAAGTGCGCCTGCCCGACGGGTTCGACACAGGGGCCGCAGGCCGCGGCTCGTCCCGCCCGGTGTCGGCATGGACCAGCGCGGGCGTGCGCGACATGGACGGGCGGCCAGTGCAGGATCATGGCGCATCTTCAATCATCATTCCCGATGGGCCGAACGGCCCTGCCTTCATGACCTTCCGGAACTTCACGGCGTTAACGCGCTACAATAACTCCGAGTTCTATGTGATTGGAATTGGTCACCTTTCTGACAGGCTGCGTGGCGGCGGTCCGATCCGAGGCAATTTTCAGCCTGACCGCTTTGGGTTGCGTTTGGGGGACCGGCAGGAAATTCAGCGTCGCCTGACGCAAGCCGGGTTTGACACACAAGGTGCAGATGGGGTTATCGGGCCAAATTCCGAAAGTGCCATTCGCGCATGGCAACAAGCGCGCGGACGATCGGTGACGGGTACGCCCTCGCGCGGGATGCTGGAACAGTTGCGAAATGAAACCTGACGGCACTCCGCGCTGCTGCCTGCGCGCCAGCGCCGCGCGGGCAGCAGAATGAAAGACGCGGAGATAAAATCTGCCCTTGAGCAGGCACAGCAACACGCCGCCGCAGGTGCGTTTGAGGATGCACGCGCGATCTGCCTGCGCATCTTCGCACATAACCCCGGTGTGATCGGTGCGTTGCAAACCTATATGTCGGTCACCCGCGTCACACCGCGCGATCCGGTGCTGAAGCGGTTGCGCGCCTTTGCTCGCGGGGCGCAAATGCCCGCAGCCATTGCCAGTCAGGTCCAGTTCATGCTTGGCAAGGGGCTGGACGATATTGGCGATCATTCGGGTGCATTTGCTGCCTTTGTGCGGGCGAATGCGCTGAAGCCAGTGCAGTTCGACGCTGCTGCGCAGGCACGACTGGCCAAGGCGACATTGCAGGCCGTGGCACAAGCCCCGCGCCTGCAACTCGGCCCCGTTGCGCCGCGTATGGTGTTCATTGTCGGAATGCCCCGCTCTGGCAGCTCGGTGCTGGCGCAACTGCTTGGTATGCACCCAGATATCTGCTCAGTCGGTGAGATGACGGCGCTGGGGCGCGCCTTGCAGGCGCTTGACCCCAGCCTGCCGCGCTTTATCCAGACCATGACGCCTGACAGGCTGGTGGCGCTGCGCACAGCATATCTGGCCGAAATCGTCGCGGCGGGGCGCGGTGCACCGGTAATCGTCGACAAAATGCCAGAGAATTACTGGCTTGGCTGGCTTATCCCTATGCTGTTTCCAGACGCTGTAGTGCTGGAGTCGCAGCGCCCGGCCTTGGCCACGTGTTGGAGTTGTTTTCGCAACGATTTCGGCCAAGGGCACGGCTATAGCACCGACTTCTCGACGCTCTGGACGCATTATCACCGCTACAAGACTATGGCAGAGGCGTGGCGCGCCCGCGCAGGCGCACAATGGCAGGTTATCGCGCTGGATGATCTGGCAGCGGCACCGCGTGCCACGATCCAGCCATGCCTGACCTCGCTGGGGCTGACATGGGCCGAGGCGATGGCAAGGCCAGAGGATGCCAACAGCGATCTGCGCACCCTGTCCAAATGGCAGGCGCGTCAGGCACTTGCGCCGGAAATCGCGTCGGCATGGACGCATTATCAGTCCTTGGTCCTTAACCGGTGGGGCAGCAAGCTAGACCCGCCACCAACACGCCAAGGCAGCGCCCCTATTTGATCGGGGTAAGTGGTCCGTTTCATCGTGCAGGCCGGTTGCGCAAAAAGTGGAATTGCGTCGGGCGGTCTGCTGGCGTAGCGTCAAGCGCGAAAACTGTTCTGCGGAGGAGACACGCATGGCTGATAAAGTACCCGGATTCGACACCCTTCAGATTCACGCAGGCGCACGCCCTGACCCCGCCACCGGCGCGCGGCAGGTGCCGATCTACCAGACGACAGCCTATGTGTTTCGTGACGCCGATCACGCGGCGGCGTTGTTCAATTTGCAAGAGGTGGGCTATATCTATTCGCGCCTGACCAACCCGACGGTGGCCGCATTGCAAGAACGCATGGCAACGCTTGAAGGGGGGGCTGGCGCTGTGTGCTGCTCATCCGGACATGGCGCGCAGCTCATGGCCTTGTTTCCGCTGATGGGTCCGGGGTTGAATGTCGTGGCGTCAAGCCGCCTCTATGGCGGGACGGTCACGCAATTCAGCCACACGATCAAGCGCTTCGGCTGGTCAGCCAAATTCGTGGATTTCGACGATCTTGAGGCTGTTGAGGCCGCGATTGACGAAAACACCCGCGCCGTTTTCTGCGAATCTATCGCCAATCCCGGTGGCTACATCACCGATCTGGACGCGATATCGGCAATCTCGGATCGCGCAGGCATTCCTTTGATCGTCGATAACACAACCGCAACCCCCTATCTGTGTCGCCCGATTGAGCATGGCGCAACATTGGTTGTGCATTCGATGACCAAATACCTGACGGGCAATGGTACCGTCACGGGCGGCGTTGTTATTGATTCGGGCAAATTCGACTGGTCTGCAAATGGCAAGTTTCCTGCCATGTCAGAACCTGAACCCGCCTATCATGGCCTGAAATTCCATGAAACTTTTGGCCCGCTGGCCTTTACCTTCAATGCGATTGCCATTGGATTGCGCGATCTGGGCATGACTTTGAACCCGCAAGCAGCGCATTATACGCTGATGGGCATCGAAACATTGTCGCTGCGCATGGAGCGCCATTGCGCCAATGCGGTGAAAGTTGCCAATTGGCTAGAGCAGGATGACCGCGTCGCGTACGTGACGTATGCGGGCCTTCCATCCTCGCCCTATTATGACCGGGTCAGCCGGATTTGCCCCAAAGGCGCGTCATCCTTGTTCACTTTCGCGCTGAAAGACGGTTATGAAGCCTGTGTAAAATTGATTGATTCAGTCAATCTTTTCAGCCATGTAGCTAATCTTGGTGACACCAGATCGTTGATTATTCATTCGGCCTCGACCACACACCGCCAGTTGACCGAAGCGCAGCAATCTGCTGCGGGGGCCGCACCTGATGTTGTGCGTCTGTCCATCGGGTTGGAAGATGCGGATGATATCATCGCTGATCTGGATCAGGCGCTGTCAAAGGCCTGCGCCTAAAGGGGTGGCTTGACGATAGGCCCATTGCACGTTTCAGTGTGCAATGGGCGAGATTTTGCGCTAGGCAAGCAGATGAGGGTATTGTGACTCCCGTTTTATTTCATAGTTGTGCTAAAGCCTCTGCATGAAACCAAATTTTGCACTTGGCCTGACAGAAGACGGGGTTACGCTCTGGCACCGCGACGCGACCGGTTGGTTGCGCGTTGGTGCTGTTGCCCTGAACTCACCAGATATGGAGGCACAGATGCGCGATATGTCGCGCGTCGCCTCCGCCCTCGCGCCAGAGGGGGTGACAACGAAACTGGTCATCCCTGACGACCAGATCCTGTATTGCGATCTAGCCATAGCCGGTCGCACACCGGAGGAGCAGGAGCAGGAACTTCGCGCCCAGCTTGGCGGCCGCACCCCGTATCCTGTTGAGGAACTTGTGTTAGACTGGTCCCTGACCAGCGGCAAAGGTGATGCGCAGGCTGTGATCGTCGCGCGCGAGACGATTCTGGAAGCTGAAGAATTTGCGAACCTGTATGGGTTGAACCCTGTCAGCGCTGTAGCTGAGGCCAAGAATTCCAAGACATCGCGCGAGCCGTTTTTCGGGGCCACGCGATCGGCGCAAAAGATCGTGCCCGATATTGCGCAGATCGAGCGCGACCACACACCGTTGGTGGAAACGGGTCTTGTGACCCTGCCAGACCCTGAGCCAGTTGTGAAAAAACCGGCACCGGCGCCAACCAAGGTGCCGACCGAAGCGGCAAAAACTGCACCACCCGATGCGAAGCCGACACCTGCAACCAAAGAGAAAACGCCCCCGCCCACCCCAGAGGTAAAATCGCCTGCGCCATCCGACGCCGTGGACGTCCCCAAGTCAGATAAAGCCGCGACACCAGACAAAGCCGCCAAGCCGGACGACGCGCCCAAAACACCGGCCAAGACCGCAGCACCGCCAGCGGGTCCAAAGTCCGGGGCTGAACGCAAAGCCTATGCATCGTCACAGGCGGCGACCGACCGAAAATCTGCGCTTTTGGCGAAACTCAGCGCGGCCAAACCCGCCATCCTGTCGCAGACGAAAGACTCGTCTGACAGGAAATATGGGTTGGGTCAGCTTCTGGGTGGCAAGAAAGCCGATGCCGCCACAACGCCCGAACCCGCCGCAGACCTGCCAAGGCCAGCGGCAGATGTGGCCGCTTTCAGATCGCGCCGGGGCGATAGCGCGCCCGAACCCACCGCATCTGCGATGCCCAAGCCTTTGGGGCGTAATTTTTCCGCCTTGGTGCGCGGCAAGACACTGGGCGCAAAGGCCGCGTTTGCCGCGGCACTAAGCGGCGGCGCCAAGAAGGCAGATGCCAAAACCAGCGCACCAGCGGCACAACCCGAAACAGGCGCGGCATCCAGCAAGGCATGGGTGTCACCTTTGGCCAGCACCGGCAAGCCGAGCCAAGCCAAGGCCAAGCCAGAAGCGAAAGCGGCTGCCAAGATACCTGCAGCAGAGAAGCCAAAGGTTCAAGCCGCGCGCAAAGGCCCGTTAGAGACACTGCAAGAACGCGGCGAGCACAAGCAAAGCAGCGAGGCAGAGCGCCTTACCATTTTCGGTGCGCGCAACAATCAGGACATTCAGCCCGCCGGAAAAAGCCGCGCTTTGCTGGTTCTTGGGGGCGCGGGCCTTGTGCTTGTCGCCGCAGCAATCTGGGCGGGGTATTTCTTCGCTAACCAACCCGGTGGCCTGCAACTCGCGCAGGAGCCCGCGCAAGATATCGCGCTTGAACCGGAAATCACTGCACCGGAACAGCCTGCAACAGCGCTGGAAGATATCGAAGCGGCCTTGGGGCTTGAAGATGCAGCCCAGCAATTGCCCCTCGACACGACAGAGGGGGCGATTGCCCCTGACAGCGCAACGGCTGAGGTGACAGAGGCGACACCCGACACAGCAGTCAGCGCGCAAGACCCGCAAGCCGGGCGCATTGCCGGGCTGCGCTCGGTCGCATTGCTGCCCCCGCAAGAGGCCGCGCCACTGCCTTCCGCGCCAGCTGCCCCAGCCCCTTTCGGCTCTGAACCGCTTGCGCCCTTGCGCGAGGAGGTGGAGCAGGCGGCCGCAGCAGCCGATGTAGCGCCTGACGAAATGGCAACACCAGCCGAGGACGCCAGCGCCGCCCTGCCTGCCGGAGAGGAACTGCTTGAGATAGCCGTGTCAGATGGCACACCTTCTGTCGTTCCCCCGACACGTCCCGAAGGGTTGGCCCCTGAACTCGAAGCACCCGCCGAGCCGGAGGCTGTGCCCGAGCCAGAGGCCGCTGCCGAACAGGTGCCCGTAGACCCGACAGATGAAAGCTTGCTGGAAATCTTGGTAACGCCGGGGTCACCATCTGTCACCCCGCCCACGCGGCCAGAGGGTATCGCGCCTGAGCAACAAACACCCGCCGAGGGCGCAACCGACGCAGAACCGCAGCCCTCGCAGGCCGGTGACTTGCAAGAGCTGCCGCCTGAAACCCCGAGAGATGCCGACACCGCCGCTGAAAGCGACGAAGCCGCCCTGAGCATGCCTTCGGCTGGCGCACTGGCCCTGACTGCCCTGCGCCCCGCCGCCCGTCCAGAGGCATTGGCCATAGACCTGCCTGATGCTGACGAGACACCGAGTTTCAGCGATGCGTCGGATCTGGCCGTCGCGGCATCCTTGCGCCCCGGCTCTCGCCCCAGTCAGTTTTCTGCCGTTGTGCAACGCACCTTGCGCGCAGCCGAAACACCCCGGCAAGAACAGCAGCAA
>LFIK01000794.1_pt1 | contig 24101 bp, 22 predicted proteins | sample 643401 | NCBI WGS metagenome assembly LFIK01 (sample SAMN03777447, study PRJNA286221) | soda lake metagenome | biome: soda lake; feature: Kulunda steppe; material: water; isolation source: sample T5-Br brine of Lake Tanatar-5 | place: Russia: Kulunda steppe | collected 2010-07
CTTCCTGCGATGACGTCGAGCATCACCGTCGACGGGGCACCCACCGCTAGGCTCGGCGACGACGATCAAGGAATCCCTGTGAGTACTGACGAGGTCGCGGACCCACCGGTCCTGCGCTTCGCCGACGGCATCCCCGGTTTCGGTGGTGCACGGGGCTTCATGCTCAGCGACCTGACCGAGGACGGCACCTTCCAGCTGCTCACCTGCGTGGAGGACCCGGAACTCTCGATGGTGGTCGCCATCCCCTGGCTGTTCTTCCCGGACTACGCCCCCGACCTGCCGGAGACCGATCGCCGGTCCCTGCAGATCGAGGAGCCGACCGACGCGGTGGTCTTCTGCGCGGTCACCGCCGACGAGGACGCCGATCAGCTGGTCGTCAACCTGCGAGCCCCCTTCATCGCCAACGCGGCGACCCGGGCTGCCCGGCAGGTGATCCTCGACGACGAGGCCCTGCCGCTGCGCGCTCCGGTCGCTGCCGGAGCCTGACGCCGTGCTGGTTCTCTCCCGTCGTCCTGGCGAGTCGATCGTGATCGGCAACCAGGTCACCGTCACCGTGCTCGAGGTCCGTGGCGACCAGATCCGCATCGGGATCGACGCGCCACGTGAAGTCCAGGTGCACCGCGAAGAGGTGTTCCGCGAACTCGAGGCGGAGAACGCCCAGGCCGCCGGTTCCGCCGCGCAGGCCCGGCGCATGGTGGCCCGGTTCCCGGGTGCCGCCGCCAACCCCGGCGGGATGCAGCCGCCGAAGGCCCGCGGGCCGAAGACCGACGACTGACCGGTTCTCAGGCGGTCGACAACGCCGAGGCAGCGGCGAGCCGGCGGCAAGTACCGGCCGGCCAGTCGTCCGCGAACGGGGCTACCGGACCGCTTGCAATCGTGCTTCGCCTCCTCCAGTCGCCGCTACCAGGTACCTCAAATAGCCGACGTTGCTACCCTCAAATCGCCGACGCTACGGGGTAGTAGCCGCAGACCCCACGCTGTTCGTCTCCGGGCCGGCACCGGTCTGCATCGACGAGTATCAGCACGTCCCCGAGCTGCTCGACGCCATCAAGACCGAGCTCAACCGCGATGCACGGCCGGGACGTTTCGTCATCACCGGATCCACCCGCCATGACGCCCTGCCCGCCGCTGCCCAGGCACTGACCGGGCGGCTACACCGCATGACCACCTACCCGCTCTCGCAGGGCGAGATCGCCGGCGTGCATGAACACTTCCTCGACATGCTTCTCGAGGATGCCAGCGCGCTGGCCACGCCCACACCGTCGTCAACGACCCGCGAGGACTACATCGCCCGGATCACCACTGGCGGGTTCCCCATGGCTCTTGGTCGCAGCGAAACGGCCCGCAACCGTTGGTTCGACAACTATGTGAGCCTCAGCCTGCTGCGTGATGTCCAAGAGCTCTCGCGAATCCGTCAGAAGGAGTCGCTACCGAAGCTGCTCGCACGGCTCGCAGGCCAGACAGCCCAGATGCTCAACATCCGAGCTGCGGCAGAGCAGGTCGGCCTGACACCCGACACCGGTGAGAACTACACACGGCTGCTCGAGGATGTCTACCTCGTCCACCGCCTGCCGGCCTGGGGAAAGACCCTACGGGCCCGCGCCGTGGCCACCCCCAAACTGCACGTGGTCGACTCCGGACTTGCGAGCCGGCTGCTGCGCCTTGGTCCGACCAAGCTCGCTCGACATGACGCCACCAGCCTGCAGCAGTTCGGCCATCTGCTGGAGACCTTCGTCGTGGCCGAGGTTCTCAAGCAGGCGTCATGGCTCGATGCAGTCGCGGGCACCGGACACTGGCGCACCCACGACGGCATCGAGGTCGACCTGGTCGTCGAACTCGATGACGGCCGGATCATCGCCATCGAGGTCAAGGCCAGTAGCAAGGTCACTGGCAAGGACCTGAACGGGCTCAAGGCGCTGCGGGATGAGCTCGGCAACGCGTTCATCGCCGGTGTCGCCCTCCACACCGGCCAGCGGTCGTACAACCCCGACGATCGGATCCACGTCATGCCCGTCGATCGCCTCTGGACCCAAGCCTGACCCGACCGACAAGCGACCAGGCGCTCAGCCACCCTGCCAAGCGACCCAACGTGCCGACCCCGACGCCGCCGGTCAGGCGGTCGACAACGCCGAGGCAGCGGCGAGCCGGCGCGTGTTGGTCTGCGTCGCCGTGGCGACCACCTGATGCGTGCGCCGCTTGGCGTCCTCGAGGCGGTCGACGGCGATGGCCAGCGACCCGACCACATCGCGCAGGGCGTCGGCCTCGTCGTCGTCGAGCACGGACTCACACAGTTCGGTCGCGGTGACGTCCGTGGGCAGACCGGCACCCGCCAGCGCCAGGGTGCGCGTCAGTTCCAGGGCGGCCAGCTGCTCGCCGGCGGACTCGAGCTCGTCCAGCGCGATCCCGATGAAGCGCTGTTCCCCCGCGGCGGCGATCAGCTCCACGGCGCGCAGTCGCGCCTCGACCCGTTCGGCCGCCTCGGCCTGACGGCGCAGGACCTCACAGAGCTGATCGATCATGCCGGGGGCCTTTCGACGGACGCGGCGGCGGGCGGACACCGATGACAGGGATCCTCCGGCTGTCCGCGTCCGTCCCGTCGACCCGGACCGCGTCGTCTCAAGCGTTCACCACCGGACCGGGACCGGGTCGGGCGAGTGCCGCCCGTTGCTGCCGCCACCGCTCGACCGACGCGGTGCGTTGCCGACCGCTGACACAGCGTGACGAAGGTGAAAGGGGCCGTGAAGAGCCCCACGAAGCCCGTGAAGCCCCTGTGAAGAGCCGTCAAAAGCCTTGGAGCCGGCACCGTTGAGTAGGCAGAGTCCCTGACACAGGGATACGGGGACCACTTCTTCAAGGGGCAGAGCCGATGTCGACCACCGTCACCATCACGGGCAGCACCGCGGACGCCAACGCGCTGGCGGAGCGTCACCTCTACCTCGTCGACCACGTGGTCCACCAGCTCGCCGCCCGCTTCCCGCGGCACGTGGACCGTGACGAGCTCAAGGGTGCCGGTGCCGCCGGGCTGGTCGACGCCGCCCACCGCTACGACCCCTCGACCGGGGTGCCCTTCGCCCGCTATGCCTCGATCCGGATCCGCGGCGCGATCCTCGATGCGACGCGGACCCGCGACTGGGCCACCCGCCGGCTGCGCCGCGACCTGCGCGCCATCGACGCCACCGCCTCGGTGCTCGAGGAGCGGCTGCTGCGCACCCCCGACGACGAGGAGATCGCCGCCGAGCTCGACATGGACGTGGCCACCGTCCGCGAGCGTCGCGCCGCCGCCGTCACCTCGACGCTGTTGACCCTGGACCGTCCCGTCGGTGACCCGACCGGTGACGCCGGCCCGCTGGCCGACCGCGTCGAGGAGGACGACACCGCCTGGCTGCCGGAGCGTTCCCTGGAGCGCTCGGAGCTGGTCGGCACGCTGCACGAGGCCATCGAGCACCTGCCGGAGCTGCCCCGCCGTGTGCTGATCGAGCACCACTTCGAGGGGCGTCTGCTGCGCGACATCGCCGACGACCTCGGCGTCACCGAGGCCCGGGCCTCACAGCTGCGCCACGAGGCGCTGCACGCCCTGCAGGCCTACTTCGGCACCGCGTTCGACGGGGTGCCGACGGTGCCCGCCGACGCGCCCGGCAAGCGCCGCCGCGCCGCCTACGTCGCCCAGGTCGCGACCGCCAGCACGTGGCGCAGCCGGTTGGACCGCGACGACTACACCCCGCTCGGCGATGCACCGGCGCCGATGGCAGCGACCAGCTGATGGCGGCTGCCAGCGCTCCGGAGGCCACCGAGTCGGACGTCGACGGCGTCTCGACCGCACCGGTCCACCTCGCCAAGCTCGGGCACCCGACCAACGTGCAGGGTGAGCTGTATCTGCGCTGCCAGGGCGTGCCCGAGTCCGCCCGGCAACGGCTGAGCGCCATCGGTGCCACGATCGTCGACGACGACGAGGCCCAGGTCGACGCCATCGTGGTGTCCACCCGCCTGCCCCCCGACGAACTGCACGCGCTCGAGGCCGACCTCGCCAGCCGGGTCGGCCGCACCGTCGTGCTCGCCCACACCGGTGCGGAACGCCAGGCCGCGGACCTCGTCCGCGCCGGCGCGGACGCCGTGGTCGGTGAGGGCAACGAGGAGGCCCTGCTCGGCCTGATCGACGACGGCCGTACCCCCAATGCGCTGCTCGCCTCGTTCGAGCGGCGCTTCGGCGGCGGCGTCAGCGCCAACGGCCGTGGTCGTGACGCCGGCACGGGCCTCGCCGACCGGCGCTCGTTCGAGCGCCGCATCGGTGCGCTCGGCGACGCCGACGAGGTCCCCCGTGTCGCCTACCTCAAGGTCGTGTCCGAACGGTGGTCCGGCCCGTCACCCGACGCGATCGTGGCCGTCCAGCGCCGCCGCCTGGCGACGTCGCTGTCGCACGTCGCCAGCGCCTGGAAGTCCGAGCTGTATGCCATCGCGACCGGCGAGTTCGGGCTGATCTCCCAGGAGCTCAGCCCCCACGACATGGAACGACTCGGTGCCCGGCTGGTCGCCACCAGCGGCACCTTCCGTGACCGCGGGCTGCCGCTGCGTCTGGTGGTCGGCTACGCCGGTCCGGAATCCGCGCAGGACAGCGAGGGCGTGCTGGATCTCGCCCGTCGCGCCGTGGACGTCGCCGCCGCGGACGGCAGCCGCTCCGTACTCGGGGCGGAGGATCTGGCGCTGGGCGTGTCGGTCACCACCGAACTCGAGGCCGTCATCCGTCTGCTCGACCAGGTCGAGCCCTTCCTGCCGGAGGGTCGTGGGCACGGCGAACGCGTCGGCAACCTGGCCGCGGCACTCGCCCGCCTGCGTGGCTGCTCCCCCGCGGCGGTCGCCCGCATCCAGCTCGCCGGCCACCTCCACGACGTCGGCCGGGCGGGACTTCCCGCCCCGGCGATCGGCGGTCCCGCCGAGCTCACCGGCGAACTGCTCGAGGCGTGGCGCACCTTCCCGGTCCGCTCCGCCGAACTGCTGCAACTGACCGCCGGCCCGTCGGTGGCCGAGGCCGTCCACGCCCAGCGTGAACGCTGGGACGGCGAGGGCTTCCCCCACGGGCTGCGTGGCGGGGAGATCCCGGAGGCGGCCCGGATCGTGGCCGTGGCGCAGGCCATCGACGAGCTGCTGGTCGTCGAGCGGCTCCACGCCCCCTCGGCGATCGGCACCGCGTTGCAGCAGCGCGCCGAGACCGAGCTCGATCCCGATCTGGTCGGTGCCGCCATCGAGCACCTCGCCACGCTGCTCGCCGCCCGAGGCGGCTGAGCGCCACGCCTGCGGTCGGCGGTCTCCCCCCGGACCGCTCCGCACGATCAACGCCCCCGACGAGTCGTCGGGGGCGTTGTCGGTGCGGCCGGCGTCAGCCGAGCAGGGTCAGACTGCCCTCGCCGTAGCCGTCGACGGTGACGGTCCAGTCGTGGCGGACCCGCGGAGTCGAGGCGATCGAGGCGATGTCCCCGGGGACCTCACCTGGCACCGGGGCCACGTCGCGCAGCACCACGTGCGGGGTGGTCGGGCTGTTGAGCAGCTTGGCCGTGACGTTGACCACCTCGTGGAGGAACTCGAACAGGTCGCCCTCGAGCTTGCCCGCCTCCTGGACCTCCGCCCAGGTCTCCTGTGGCGGCATCGCGCCGATCGCTGCCGCGGCGGCGGCGGACAGGCGCATGTCGGTCACCGCGCAGGCGGCAGCCGAGCCGTCGTCGAACCGGTAGGCGGCGAGGTAGGACGGGGCCGAGTCGTTGAGCTCCTGCGGCGGCCCGGGGCGCACCTGCACCGCGCGACCGAGCAGGTCGCGCAGCAGATCACGGAACGATGCCCGGGCCGGCAGCGGACAACGCGAGTTCATCGGTCGCTCACAGGGCGCCGGACAACGCCTGATCCAGCGAGTCCGGGGTGAACGGCTTGGACACGAGGAACTTCGCGCCGTGGGCCTTGGCCAACTCGTGCATCTCCGGGGTGGACTCGGAGGTCACGAATCCGAAGGTCGGGGTGATGCCCGCATCATTGAGGGCCTGGAGCATCTCGATGCCCGTCATCTCCGGCATGTTCCAGTCGGACAGCACCAGGTCGGGTGATTCGGTCTTGACCGACTCGAACCCCTCCTTGCCGTCCGCTGCCTCGATGATGGTGGCACCGGCGACCCGATCCAGGGTGGACAGGGCCCGCTTGACGATGGCGCGCATCGCCTTGCTGTCGTCGACGACGAGGATCTTCACGTCGTCCTCCTTTTCTCGCGGCCCGGGGCCGCGCGAGATGCGTGTGGATGCGTTGCGTGGTGATCGGGCGGGTGGGGATGGTCGCGCCGGGTGGTCAGGCCTGGCGCTTGAGCACCGTCATGACGACGAGCTCGCCGTCGGCGTCCATGCTGGCCCGCGCGGACTGCACGGTGCCGGGCATGCTCACGGTGTAGTCCTTGCCGGCGGTGACCGACGGCAGCGACAACGCCAGCGTCCCCTCGAGCATCGACTTGACGTTGCCACCGGTCATGTTGGCGAGCTCGCCGACCGTGTCGTTGAGCTCCTCCTCGGTGACCTCGTCCTCGGCCATGGCGAACATCAGCGCCGCGGCGTTGCTGGCCAGCCGCTCGGAGACCTGGACGCTGACCGCGCCCTCCCAGTCACCGGTGATCTGCACCATGCCGGTCACGACCCGCTCGTTGGGGTCGTGCATCGCGCCGTCGTGCTTGGGGGTCAGCTCGAGCCCGAGCATGGCGGCCCAGATGTCCGCGCCGATGCGCTCCAGGTCGGATTCCGTGGGTTCCATGGTCACTATCCGTTCGATGTCGTCGAGCCGGCTCAGCGCGGCTGATAGGTGGTCGCGTTGTCGGTGACGACCCGGGCATAACGGTCGTCGAGATTGAGCGTGGTCTCCGAGGTCCCGAGCACCAGATGGCCGTCGGGACGCAACACCGTGCGGGCGCGCGCGAGCACCTCGCGCTTGACCTCGATGTCGAAGTAGATGAGCACGTTGCGCAACATCAGCAGATCCACCGCCGGGATGAACGGCCACGGCTGGATCAGGTTGACCGTGCGGAACTCCACCATGGAGCGGATCTGGTCACTGATCTGCCAGAAGGCACCGTCACGCTTGAAGTGCTTCGCCAGCGAGGTGACCGGCAACCCGCGGTTGACCTCGAGCTGGGTGTAGCGGCCGGCTGCGGCGCGACCGAGCATGTCGCCTGACAGGTCCGTGGCGAGGATCCGCACGTTCCAGTCGCGGGCCACGTCGGGAAACTTGTCCGTGAGCATCATGGCGATGCTGTAGGGCTCCTGCCCGCTCGAGCAGGCCGCACACCAGATCGTCAGGGCGCGCTGGCCCGTGCGGGCGGTCTTCAGCTGCGGGATGATCTGCTTCTCGATCGCGGCCCACAGGGTCGCGTCACGGAAGAAGAACGTCTCGTTGGTGGTCATCGCGTCGACGACCATCTCCTGCAGCGGTCCGTTGCGGTCGCGACGCATCCGCGCGACCAGCTCGTCGAGCGAGGCGAGACCGGCGGTACGGACCACCGGCCCGAGCCGCGACTCGATCAGGTAGGTCTTGGACGCGTCGATCACGATGGCGGAGCGTTCGCGCACCAGGTCGCGGACGTAGTCGGCATCGGCGGTGGACAGGCTCATGCCCGCACCCCCGCGGGACGGCGCGGCGTGGCGTGGACCAGTGTCCGGATGCGCTCGGCGACCTGTTCGAGCGGGACGATCTCGTCGGCGAGCCCGGCGTTGGCGACCGCGCCCGGCATGCCCCACACCACCGAGGTGGCCTGGTCCTGCACGATGACGTGCCCACCGGCCTCCACGACGTGCTCGGTCCCGCGTCTGCCGTCGTTGCCCATACCGGTGAGCACGACACACAACGTCCCCGCGCCCCAGGCGGCGGCCGCGGTGCGGAACAGCACGTCGGCGGCGGGACGGCACGAGTTCTCGAGTGGACCGCGGGTGATCTTGGTGCGCATCGCGCCGGCGCTCTTCACGACCTCGAGGTGGTGGTCACCCGGTGCGATGTAGATGTGTCCCGCGTCGATCGGTTCGCCGTCGACGGCCTCGGTGACGGTCAGGGGCGTGTGGCCGTGCAACCGTTCGGCGAGCAGGCGCGTGAACATCGGCGGCATGTGCTGGACGATGAGCACCGGCACCTGTAGGTCGGCCGGCAGCGCCGGGATGAGTTCCGCCAGCGCGTTCGGCCCACCGGTCGACACGCCGATCACCACGGCCTCGACGGCCGCCTGCCGACGGGTCGGCCGCGTCGTGGGGCGCGGGCTCACCGCGGCGGGCCGCTGCGGTGCACCGGCGGCACGGGGTGCCGTCGGGGGTGACAGATTCGGCCGCCCGAGCCCGCACAGCGCATGCACCTTGGGCACGAGCTGGTCGCGGACCTGCGCCATCGCCTCGGTGACACTGCCGACGTTGGCCGGCTTGGTGACGTAGTCGTTGGCGCCCTTCAGCAGGGCGTCCATCGTCGCCGAGGTCCCCCGGTCGGTCAGCGTCGAGAACATGATGACCGGCAGGCGCGGGTAGGACGCGCGGATCGCGACCAGCGTCTCCAGGCCGTTCATCTCCGGCATCTCCACGTCGAGCGTGACGATGTCGGGGTTCAGCTGCGGGATCTTCTGCAGGGCGATCTTGCCGTTGGACGCCGTCCCGACGACCTCGAGATCCGGGTCCTCGTTGAGGACGTCGGTCACGATGCGTCGCACGACGACGGCGTCGTCGACGACCAGCACGCGGGGACGGGGCATCGTGGTCTCCTCAGCTCTTGACGCCGAGAAGTTCCAGCTTCTCGGCGATCACGGCAGCGGTGAACGGCTTCATGGCGTACTCGTCCGCACCGGCATCCAGCGCGGTCAGGATGTGATCGGTGTCGCCCTCGGTGGTCACCATCACGATGACGACGCGACCGGAGGTCTCCTCCGCGCGGATGGCCCGGACGAGTTCGAGCCCGTTCATGACCGGCATGTTCCAGTCGACCAGCGCCAGGCCGATCGTCGGGTCCCCGCGCCAGGCTTCGAGGCCCTCGCGGCCGTCCGCGGCCTCGACGACCTCGTAATCGAGCTGTTCCAGGATGCGACGCAGGATCGCCCGCGTCGCACGAGAATCGTCCACGACCAACGCGCGCATACCCGTCCTCCCACACCTGTGTCCGTTGTCGGTGGACCCGCGAGCAACGCGTCGTGGTCGTGACGGGTCTGCCGGGAGCGTGTCCTGCCGCCCCTGTCGGCCCGACCCCCCAACGGTCAAGCTGCCGCCGAGGTGTCGTCACAGCCGCTTCACGCCCGGCAGCCGGGTGCTGCGTACCCGTCCACGTCCACGACCAACGTGGCCGCCCCGCGACGTGTGGTCGCGGGGCGGCGGTGTGCTGGTCGTCGGTCTGACCGCCGACGGGTCGTGGTGGGTCAGTGGTTGCCGTTGCCGGCACCGACCAGGTCCGATTCGAACGTGCCGTAGGACGGCGACGACGTCGGCTCCGGTGCCGAGGCACCGTCCGAGCCCCTCGAGGGCTCGGTGCGCGGCGACGTCACGACGTCCTGGGCGGTGCCGTCGACCAGGGCCTGCAGCCCGGCCGCGACCTCACGCAACTGCCCGGCCGACTGCTCGGTCTGCGCCGCACCCTGCGCGGTCTGCTCGGCGGCCTGCGCCACCGACACGATGTTCTCCGCGATCTGCGCCGAACCCGTCGCCGCCTCATTGATGTTGCGCGAAATCTCGTTGGTGGTGACCGTCTGCTCCTCCACCGCCGAGGCGATCGTGTTCTGCATGTCCGCGATCCGACCGATCACCTCACCGATCTGCCCGATCGCATCCACCGCACCACCGGTGTCGGTCTGGATCGCCGCGATCTTCGAGGAGATCTCCTCGGTCGCCTTCGCGGTCTGCTTGGCCAACTCCTTGACCTCACCCGCCACCACCGCAAAGCCCTTGCCCGCCTCACCCGCACGAGCCGCCTCGATCGTCGCGTTCAACGCCAGTAGATTGGTCTGCTCCGCGATCGAGGTGATCACCTCGATGACCTCACCGATCTCCGCCGACGACACCCCCAACGCCGACACCCGCGCATTGGTCTCCTCCGCGGTACGCACCGCCTCAGCCGCGACCTGCGACGCATCCGCCGACGACTGCGAGATCTCCCGCACCGACGCCGTCATCTCCTCCATCGCCGTGGCCACCGTCTGCACATTGTGCGACACCTGCTCACCAGCAGCCGCCACCACATTCGCCTGCGACGACGTCTCCTGCGCATTCGAACCCATCTGCGCCGACACCGACGCCAACGAACCCGCCGACGCGTTCAACTCCTCCGCCCGCTTGCGAATGACGCCGGACATCGCCTTGCCGATACCGGCAGGGAGCACCCCGGCGGCCGCGAGGGCGGCGGCCGCGGAGGCGAGGATGATCCACTTGTTGCGCTCAGCGGTCTCGGTCATCGTGGCCATCTCGGCCTCGAGCAGCTCGTTCTGCGCCGCCTGCATGGCGTCGAGCACCCCGTCCATCTGCTCGTCGACGCTGCGGTCGACCGCTTCGAACGCGGCGATCCCGGCCTGCTGGCCCTCGGCCTCGAAGACGTCGATGACCTCGGTCATATCGTCGACCCGCAGATCGATCAACGGTCGCAGCTCGTCGAAGCGGGCGATGTTCTCCTCCAGCGTGAGCGCGTCGCGGACCTCGGCCAACTCCTCGGGAATCTGGGCGACGACGCTGTCGAAGGAGGCGCTGTAGCTCTCGTCGCCGGTCAGCAGGTACTCGGCCTCGTAGAACTCGGCGCGTTGCAACAGCCCGCTGACGTCACGGATCTCCACACCCGTGGCCCGGATGTCCGCGACGGTCTCGGACTGGGCATCGAGGGTGTCGATCGAGGAGTACCCGACGTACCCGACGATCAACAGCAGGAACAGAGGGATGGAGAAGCCGACCAGCAGTTGCCGCTGGACGGTCAGGGCTCGAAACCAGGTCATGATGATGTCCTCCGCTGGTGGGCGAGCCGCATTCGCAGTCCGCGTTTTCTCACCCATCCGGTCGGCTGGCGCACGGGGCGCTGAACGTCGGGTCATCAGACCACGATGCGCCGCGCGTTGGACGCACGGCGCACGATGGTCTGCTGTTGCGGATCGGCTAGGGGCCGGTCACACCCCGGCCAGTTCCCGGTCGGGCACCGGGCCGCTCGGCGTGGACCGTTCCGACGGCGTCGCTGCACGACCGCCCCGTCCACCGGACACGGCGGCAGGTACGGACCCGCCGCCATCCGCGGCACCGTCCACGACCGCCAGCAGATCGCCCGCGACCTCGCGCAGTTCCCCAGCGGCGAGCTGCGCCCGACCGGCACCCTGCGCCGCCTCCTCGGCGGCGGTGGCCACCGAGGTGATGTTCTCCGCGATCTGCGCGGAGCCGGTCGCCGCTTCGGTGATCGACCGGGAGATCTCGTTGGTCGTGGCCGTCTGCTCCTCGACCGCGGACGCGATCGTGGTCTGCATCGTGGCGATCTGCTCGATCACCTCACCGATCTCCGTGATCGCGCCCACGGCGAGTTGCGAATCGCCCTGGATCGCGGCGATCTTCGAGGGGATCTCCTCGGTCGCCTTCGCGGTCTGCTTGGCGAGTTCCTTCACCTCGCCCGCGACGACGGCGAAGCCTTTGCCCGCCTCACCCGCACGCGCCGCCTCGATCGTCGCGTTCAACGCCAGCAGGTTGGTCTGCTCCGCGATCGAGGTGATCACCTCGATGACCTCACCGATCTCCGCCGACGACACCCCCAACTGACTGACCTTGTCGTTGGTGTCCTGCGCCGTCGTGCGCGCACGAACCGCCACCTGCGATGCCTCCGAGGACGACTGGGCGATCTCCCGCACCGACGCCGTCATCTCCTCCACGGCGGTGGCCACCGTCTGCACGTTCGACGACACCTGCTCACCGGCGGACGCGACCACGTTGGCCTGCGCGGCGGTCTCCTCCGCGACGGAGGCGACCTGATCGGCCGACGCACTGACGTCCATCGCGCTCGACTCCACGCGTTCGGCGTTGCGACGCACCTGACCCGAGATGCTCCGGGCGAGCCACATGCCGCCGACCAGCGCACCGGCACCGATGACGAGCATGGCCACGATCGACAACGTGCGACGCGTCGCCGCGTCGGCGGCGGCCGACTCGTAGTTCGCGGTGGCCGCGGCATCGAGGTCGGCGACCAGTTCGTCGACGACGCCCGCGGCCTGATCCCACGCAGCGACGGCGCGGAGGTCGAGTTGCTCGATCTGCGCCCGGTCCGCGGTCGCAGCGACGGCGATCGTCTCCGCCCACGACCGTTCGACATCGGCGTAGTCGGCCTCGAAGCGCTGGACGAGGCCCTCCTGCTCGGCGGTCATGTCCATGGCCGTCACGGCGGCCAGCTGCTCGTCGATCACCGTGGAGAAGCCCTCGAACGCGGCCAGCGCATCACGCCGGGTCGCGTCGTTCTCCGGGTAGATCGCCCGACTGAACGCCCCGTCCAGGTCGCCGAGGGTGACCTGCAACTCGAGCGCCGCGGTCGTGAACTGGCACTCGTCGGCGTAGAAGTCCTCGAGTTCGCCCGCCAGCCCGACCAGGCCGACGACCAACCAACTGGACAGCGCCACGAACACGGCGACGAGGGCGACGTAGGACGCCACCAACTTGGTACGAAGTGCCAGACCTGCGCCCATCTGATTCTCGCTCTCTTCCGGCGCGACCGACGCCGCACCGTGACCCCTGGGTGTCGGCACCCCCAACGGGAACCGACCGGAACCCGTCGGCTCCTGCGCATCCATCGGCCATCACCCACCACGGACTATGGGACCTTCGGCCCTACTTCCGGGACCGACCGAACGCCGACCGGCCGGCCCCGTTTCGGGGCCGGCCGGTTGCGGATCAGTGCCGTCGATGGGCGACGGCGTGGACTGCTTCGGGCTGGGATGGCCTTGCGGTCAGACGGCGGCGGGCAACGCCACCGCACGGTCGATGTCGAGCACCAGCAGCAGGCGACCATCGAGCTTGTAGGCCCCGCGGATCAGTTCGCGGGCGACCCCCTCCAGCGTCTCGGGCGCACCCTCGAACGCGTCCTCGTCGACATCGACGACGTCGCCGATCTCGTCGACGAGCAGGCTCAGTGCCCCGTCGCCGACCCGGACGACGATGTTCATCGGCAGCTCACCGTCGACCCGCGGGGGCAGTTCCAGGCGGCGGCGCAGATCCAGTGCCGTGACGATCTGCCCACGCAGATTGATCAGACCCTCGACCACGTCGTTGGCCAGCGGGACGGTGGTCAACTCCAGCGAACGGATGACCTCCTGGACACGGTCGACCTCGATGCCGAACAGCAGCCCGGCGAGGGTGAAGGTGCAGAACTGGTTGGGGCTGCTCATGATCGGTCCTACTCCTGGATGGGACACGGTGGGGTCACACGGGATGCGCGGGTGTGCCGGCGACGGGCCCGCGCGGACTAAAAGGCACCGGCGGCGAACCGGCTCGGGTCGTTCTGGGCGACGACGGCGTTGATGTCGACGACGTCGGTGACCCGGTCCTGCACGATCGCGGAACCGAGCAGTCCCGAGTGGCCACTGCCGCCGTCGAAGCGCACATCCTGCTCCACGATGTCCAGGATGCGGCCGACGACGATGCCGACCGAGCGGCCGTCGATCGAGTGGACGACGACGTTGATGCCCTCGTCGGTGCCGGCGTGACCGAATCCACCGACGCCGAGCGCGTCACCGAGCCGCAGCAGCGGCAGGATGTCGTCGCGGTACTGCACGACCTCCTGGGATCCCGACCACTCGAGGTCGCTCGCGGCGAACTCCTCGAGCCGCTCGACGTCCGACAGGGCGATGGCGGCACGGCGGTCCTCGCCGACCTCGACCAGCAGCAGGGTGCACCGCTCGGCCCCGGCGGCCGCGGCCTCCACCTGGTCGGCGAGCTTGTTGCGGTCGCGGCCCTCGTTGAGCACCCGCGCGCGCTGGGCGATGCCGACGATGTCGAGGATCAGCGACACCCGACCGTCGCCCATGATGGTCGCCCCGGCGAACAGGCTGGCCTCCTTCAGGTGCGAACCGAGCGGCTTGACCACGATCTCCTGGGTGTCGTGGATCTCGTCCACGACCAGGCCGAACTGCTGGCCGTCGGCGTGCAGGACGACGATGGAGATCGTCTCGCGCTCGGTCAACGGCACGTCGCCGGTGGCGAGTTCACCCGCGAGATCGACGATCGGCAGCAGCTGACCACGACGGCGGTGCACCGGCGAGCCATGCACGAGTTCGATGCCCTCACGGGCGGCGTCGCCCTCGAGCCGGACCAGCTCCAGCAGGCTGAGCTGCGGGATGGCGTAGCGGTGCTCACCGGACGAGACCAGCAGCGCGGGCACGATCGCCAGCGTCAACGGGATCTTGACCTTGAACGTGGTGCCCGTGCCGAGCTCCGAGTGCACGTCGACGGTCCCGCCGATGCGCTCGATGTTGGTGCGCACCACGTCCATGCCGACGCCACGGCCGGAGACGTTGGTGACCTGTTCGGCGGTCGAGAAACCGGCGGCGAAGATCAGGTTCCACGCCTCCCGGTCGGGCATCCGGGTGGCCTGCTCGGCGGTGATGATGCCGTTGGCGACCGCCTTGGCCTTGACCTTCTCCGGGTCGATGCCGGCACCGTCGTCGGCGATCTCGATGTTGACCTGGCCGCCTTCGTGGAAGGCGCGCAGCACCAGGCGACCGACCTCGGGCTTGCCCGCTGCCGCGCGGCGCTCCGCGGACTCGACGCCGTGGTCGACCGCGTTGCGGACCAGGTGGGTCAGGGGGTCCTTGATGGCCTCGATGATCGTCTTGTCGAGCTCGGTGTCCTGGCCGATCATCTCCAGTTCGACCTGCTTGCCGACCGCCAGCGAGAGGTCGCGCACGACCCGCGGCAGCTTGTTCCACACGTTGCCGATGGGCTGCATCCGGGTCTTCATGACCCCTTCCTGCAGCTCGGTGGTGATCAGGTTCAGCCGCTGCGAGGCACCGGTGAACTCGCTCTCCTGGTCCTGGGTCACCAGCTGCACGATCTGGTTGCGCGCGAGCACCAGCTCGCCGACGAGATTCATCAGCTCGTCGAGCAGCCCGACGTCGACGCGGATCGAGGTGTCCGCGACGCTGCGACCGGAGCTGCGGCTCTGGTCCCGGGCGGTGGACTCGACGACGTCCTCGTCGACCCCGCCCTCCTCGGACAGGATCTCACCGATGCGGCGCGAGTCACCGAACTCCTGCTCGGCGGCCGCGATGGCGACGTGGTCGGGCGTGGTGTGACCACCCTCGACGAGCAGCTCCCCGATTCGCGGGCCGGCGGTGTCGTCCTCGTCGGCGTCACCGCCCTCGGCCGTGGGTTCGGCGGGCGTGTCGGCGGCGGGCGTGTCGGCGGCTTCCGCTGCCTCGACGTCCCCGGTGGTCTGATCGTAGAGCCGTTGGAGAGTGGCCACGAGGTCGCTGACGTCGTGGGTGCCCTCCTCGCCGGTCTCCTCGATGGTGGTCAGGATCCCGCGGACCGAGTCCCCGGTGCTCAGCAGCGCACTCGCGATCTCCTCGGTGACCGAGGCCTCGCCCTCGCGCAGCTTGCCGAGCAGGTTCTCGGCCACATGGGTGAGTGCCTCGAGCTGGTTGAAGCCGAAGAAGCCCGAGGTGCCCTTCACGGTGTGGATCGTGCGGAAGATGCTGTCGAGTACGCCGGTGTCGGTGGGATCACGTTCGAGGGCGAGCAGGTCCTCGTCGAATCGGTCCAGGTTCTCGTAGGACTCGACCAGGAATTCCCCGACGATCTCGTCGATCTCGCTCACCTTGGACCTCCAGCACCGCACGCTGCGGCCCCGGGTGGACCGCGTTGGGATTCCGGTCGGCTGTCCACCGTGCCGGTCAAGCGATCGACGATGCCCGTGTCCCCTTCTGCCACCGCGGGGTGCGTGGCAGAGCCGGCGGTCGGGCCGGCTCAGGCGTCGGTGGCGGCCCGCCGGGCGCGCGGCCGTTCGACGACCAGCCACACCGCCATGCCGGCGACCAGACCCCAGAACGCCGCGCCGACCCGCAGCAGGGTCACCTCGGAGGCCGTGACGACCAGCGCGGTCACCGTGGACATCGGCGCGAGCCGGTCGCGGAACGCCCCGGCCAGGGCGTCCGCGAGCACCGGCACGAGCGCCAGACCGCCGAGCACGACGATGAACGTCGCGGGCAGCGCCAGTGCCAGCGCGGTCGCGGTGGGCGAGAAGACGCCGAACAGCGCGAACAGCACGCCGAACACGACCCCGCCGATCCAGCGGCGGCCGTGAGGACCGGAGGTGTTGAGGATCCCGGTGGTCGGGCCGGTCACACAGATGGGCACCGCCCCGAACAGGCCGCTGAGGATGGTGCCGGAACCGCAGGCGATGGTGAGCCGGTCCTCGGGCGGCTCGAAGCCATGGGCCCGCAGGATGGCGAACCCCTGGGTGTTCTGCATCGCGACCACGGTCAGGGTCAGCGGCACGACCAGTTCCAGCATCGCCGGCAGCGACCAGGCGGGCGCGACGAACACCAGCGTGCCGAGCGCGAGCGGCACCTCGTCGAGCCCGGGGTCGTCGCCGAGCAGCACCACCACGACACCGACGACGAGCGCGGCGAGCACCGGGGGCACGACGGTGGTCAGGCGGGGAACGGCGGTGATCGCGAAGAAGGTGACGGCCATGGCGGCGACCAGCACCGGGGTCGCGACGAAGCTCGTGACCACGGCGACCACGAACGGCAGAAAGATGCCGGCGACCATCCCCATGATGATCGGCATCGGGATGACGGCCATGGCCCGACGTGCCCAGCCGGTGATCCCCAGCACGCCGAGCACCACCCCGGTGACGAGGTAGGCCCCGACGACCTCCTCGAAACTGAGGTTGCGCAGCGCCGGACCGAGCAGCACCACCCCGGGAATGGTCCAGGCCAGCGCCAGTGGCTGGCGGTACACCACGGAGAACAGCACCGACAGCCCGCCGCCGACCACGTAGGAGATCAGGATCCAGGAGTCGATCAGCGCGGCGGACAGCCCGGCGTCGATGGCGACGTTGAGCAGGATCGCCAACGGGCCGGTGACCGCGAACAGCGCGGCGACCACGCCGTTGGACAGCGCGTGGCCTCGCCCGGCCGACGCAGGGTCGAGGACTGGCCCGGTCCGTCCGTCAGGCACCGGACCGTCGGTCACGACGGGTCGTCGCGCCGCCGGACCAGACGCCGAATGCCACCGGTGATGGCCGGCACCAGCCCGCCACGGAACCCCAGGAACAGCCCCAGCAGCAGGATGCCGTAGGCGAACAGCCGCAGCTGGCCGAGCGGACGGAGGAACAGGTCGATGACCGTGACGGCCGCTGCGCCGACGATGGGCCCGGTGAGCGTGCCGATCCCACCGAAGGCCAGCATGATCAGGGTACGGACGTCGACGTCCCCGAAGTCGAAGGTGCGGGGGGACATGAAGCCCTCGTGCGCGGCGAACAGCGCGCCGACGAGACCGAGCATGGCGGAACCGATCACGCCGGCCACGACGCGGTACTTCGCGACGTCGACGCCGGCGAGTTCCGCGGCGAGCTCATCGTCCTTCAGTGCCCGGAAGGCCCAGCCGAAGTGCGATCGTTCCATCCACCGGTAGGCCGTCAGGAACCCGATGACCACGATCAGGATCGTGAAGTAGTACGGGATCCGTTCCCGCAGGAAGGTGCCCTCGCCGCCGTCGACCAGCATCCCCGTCTCGCCACCGGTGAGCTGCCGACCGCCCTGCAGCATGTTGGTGAACATCAGCGTGAACGCCAGGGTGACGATGCCGATGAAGATGACGTCGAGTCGGCGCCGCACGGCGATCCAGCTGAACAGCCCACCGAGCGTCGCGGCCAGCGTCACCCCGATCGGGATCGTGACGAACAGCGACCACCCGAGTTCGTTGCCCAGGATCGCCGAGGCGTACGCCGACAGGCCCGCCAGCGCACCGAGGCAGAGGAACAGCTGGTTGGTCGCGCCGAAGATCAGGTTGAAGGCGATGGCGTAGCCGGCGAACGTCAGCATGTTCACGGCCAGCGTCATGTAGAAGCGCGAGTCCGCGATGAACAACGGCAGCGCGGTCAGCAGCAGGGCGGTGATCACCACCGGCAGATACGCCCGGAACAGTGCCGCGCCGCCGTCGCGGCCGGGGCCACCGCCCGCGGTCGGGACCTCGCCGCCGATGGGGGTCTGGATCGACATCAGTGGGCCTTCCCGAGAATCCCGGACGGCTTGACCAGGATGATGGTGATCGCCGTCAGCAGCAGGATCACGAAGGTGACGAAGCCGCCGAGGAAGAACTGCGACGACACGAAGATGACGCCGAGCACCAGACCGGCGACCAGGGCACCCGAGACACTGCCGAGCCCGCCGACGACCGTGACGATCAGCGCCAGGATCGTGAACAGCCGCGCCCGGTCGGGGCCGACCGAGCTGTTGAAGCCCTCGGCGATGGCGAACAGCCCGGCCAGCATGCCGCTGACGATGAAGACCAGGGTGCGCACCATGGTGGGGTTGACCCCGACCAGCCGGGCGCCCTCCTCGTCCTGGATGATGGAGCGCACCGCCTTGCCGAGCCGGGTGTAGCGCAGGAACAGGATCAGTGCCGCGAGCGAGGCGATCGCGATCACGGCGGCGGCGACGGCGTTGCGTCGCATCCCGACACCCAGGATGTTGATGACCGGCCCGGGTACCGACAGGTTCAGGCTGTCCGCCGCGTAGTTGGCGAACAACCAACCGTCGATGGCGAACCCGAGCCCGAGCGTGACCAGCAGGCTGAGCAGGACGCGGCGTTCACCGGTCAGCTTGTAGACCGGCCGCATGATGGTCAGGTCGGCGACCAGTGCGAGCACGCCGGTGAACACCAGGATCGACACGAGCCCGGCGACGAGCCCGTAGCCGTTGGCGATGACCAGCGAACCGACGATGGCACCGGCGGTCGCGAACTGACCGTGAGCGAGGTTGAGCACCCCACCGAGGCCGTAGATCAAGGTCAGGCCGACGGCCAGCATGGACAGCTGGAGACCGAAGGCGAGTCCGTCGAGGAGGATGGCGAGCATCAGGCGATCCCGAGGTAGGCGCGGCGGACGTCGTCGTTGTCGGCCAACTCGTCGGAGGTGCCCTCGAGCTGGATGTGGCCGTCTTCGAGCACGTAGGCGCGGTTGGCGAGGTCGAGTGCGAGCGGCACCTGCTGTTCGGCCACGACGACGGTCAGATCACCGCTGTCGCGCAGCCGGCCGAGTGCGGCGTAGGCCTCCTCGGCCAGGATCGGCGCGAGGCCGGTGGTCGGCTCGTCGAGCATCAGCAGCTTGGGTTTGGCCATCAGGGCGCGACCGACGGCCAGCATCTGCTGCTCCCCACCGCTCATCGTCCCGGCGAGCTGCGAGCGGCGGTCGGCGAGCCGCGGGAACAACTCGAACACGTAGTCGAGCTGGGCGCGATCCGGCTTGGCCGGGTAGGCCCCGAGCTGCAGGTTCTCGGCCACCGACATCGTGGGGAACAGGTGCCGCTCGGCGGGGACGTAGGCCATGCCGTCACGGTTGAGCTGATGGGTGGGCCGGTTGGTGGTGTCGACGCCGTCGAACTCGACGCGGCCACCGGTGGCGCGCAGCCACCCGCAGATGGCCTTGAGCGTGGTCGTCTTGCCGGCACCATTCGAGCCGATGATGGCCACGGCCTCCCCGTCCGCGACGGCCAGACTGAGCTCGTGGATCACCTCGGTCTCGCCATAGGCGACGGTCAGTTTCTCAACCTGCAGCATCGGTCGTGGCTCCTCTCCCCAGGTACGCCTCGACGACCTGCTGATCACGCATCACGTCCTGCGGTGCACCCTCGGTCAGCTTCTGCCCGAAGTTCAGGACGAAGACGTGATCGGCGAGCGCATTGATGGCCTTCATGACGTGCTCGACCCACATGACGGTGATGCCGAGCTCGTCGCGGACCTTGCGGATGACGGCGATGAACTCGGCGAGTTCGCTCGGGTTGAGCCCGGCCATGACCTCGTCGAGCAGCAACAGCCGTGGCCGCCCGGCGAGCGCGCGGGCGAGGTCCAGCGTGCGCTTCTGGTGGAGGTTGAGCTGCCCCACCTCCCAGTGCGCCTTGTCGTCGAGCCCGAGCAGGCCGAGCTGCTCCATGGCGATGTCGGTGGCCTCCGCCTCCTTGCGGCGCTTCGGTCCGCCGAAGATGCCGCCGAGCGCGGCGTTCTCCAGCACCGTCATGCTCTCGAACACCCGCGGTGTCTGCAGCACCTTGGCGACGCCGAGCTGGCGGACCTGGTGGGGTTTGAGCCCGGCCAGGTCGGTGCCCTCGAACATGATCCCCTCGGAGGTCGTCGGTTCGAGCATGCCGCTGATCATCTTGAGCAGCGTGCTCTTGCCGGCTCCGTTGGGACCGATGATGGCGAAGACCTGACCGGTCTCGACATCGAGGTCCACGTCGGCGACCGCTGGCAGTCCGCCGAACCGTTTCCCGAGCCCACGTACCTCGAGGATCGTCATCTGGCTCTCTCGTCACGAAGGTTGGATGCACGGAGGTTGGAGTGATGTGTCCGGGTGGGGCGGTGGGTCGACACCATGCGGGACGGTGGATCGACACCACGCGCCCCACCCGGTCGTGCCGGGTCATGCTCAGGGAACGAACGGCTCCAGCACGTCGGCCTGGAACAGCACCTCCGGGTACCAGCTGGCCCCGGGGTTCACGCCCTCCGGTGGGTCCTGCTCACGGATGGCGACCAGCAACGGCTGGGCCGCGGACATCTCGCCCCACTCGGTCCACTCCATCGGGAAGGCGTAGCCCGGCAGATCGAACGAGTTGCCGCGCAGGTACTCGGCGATGTCCGCCGGGTCGTCCGAACCACCCTGGCTGATCGCCTCGGCGACCATGGTGATCTGGCCGTAGCCGGAGACCGCGTCGTCCTCCATGAACGACCCGAACCGCTCGTGGTAGCGGCTGGCCAGGTCCTGGTAGTCGGCACTGTCGTAGTCGGCACAGGAGAAGTCGACGTAGCGGTCGAACGCCGCGTCACCGAGGCCACCGAAGACCGCACCCAGCGGCGAGTTCGGGCCGGTGGTGAAGACGTCGAAGCCGAGGTCGGCACCCTGGGCGGTGATCGGTCCGGAGCCTGGCGGGTGACCGGTGGCGATGATGATCTCCGGGTCGATCCCCTCGAGGCTGCGCAGGTAGGTGGTGAAGTCCGTCTCGGGCACCGGGGCGACCTCGATCTGCAGCTCGACGTCGAGCGCACCGATCTGGTCGTTGATGGCACCTTCGATGGCGCGGCCCCACGCGTAGTCGGCGATGATCGCACCGACACGGGTGATGCCCTCGGAGTCGATGAACTGGGCCAGCGGCTGCATGTTCATCGGAGCCGCCGGCAGGCAGGTCCGGAACGTGTACCGGCTGTCCTGGGTCAGGATCGCTTCCGACCCGGCCTTGACGAGGAACAACGGGATCCCGTCGGCCTCGGCGACCCGGGCGGTGGCGAGACCGACATCCGACGAGATCAACCCGCCGGCGGCGACGATCCCCTCCTGGTCGATCAGTTCCTCGAAGGCGATGATGCCCTCGTCGGGGCTGCCCTCGGTGTCACGCGACACGAGCTCCAGCGGACGACCGTCGACGCCACCATCGGCGTTGATCTCGTCGACCGCCATCTGCATGCCGTTGAGTGTCGGCTCGCCCCAGATGGCGAAGTTGCCACTGAGCTCACCGATGAAGCCGAACTTGATCGGTTCACCGTCGAGCTCGGCGGCTGCGTCCTCGTCGGCGTCCGGCTCCTCGGCCACCTCGTCGTCGCCCTCGTCCGCGGGCTCCTCGGCGGCACCGTCGTCGGTGTCGGGGTCACCTTCGGCCTCGACACCGCATGCGGTTGCCACCATCGCGACGACTGCGGCCATCAGCACCGTGGTGCGCCAGGCCCTTCTCTTGGGTGTTCTCATGCTCTCCCTCTTTGTCCACGTGATGTGGTGTCGGTCGATCGCACCATGCGCCCCCCTGACCCGGCGGTCGGGTCGCGCTCAGAACAGATCGAAGTACTCCCGGTGTTCCCAGTCGGTCACCGCACCGAGGTAGCGGCCGAGCTCCATGCGCTTGGTCGCGACCAGATGATCGATGAACGTGTCCCCGAACCGTTGCCGGTACAGGGGGTCGTGCGCCAGGGCGTCGAGCGCATCCAGCAGGGTGCTGGGCAGTCGCTCGGCCTGGTGGTTGTAGGGCTCCGTCGTGGCCGGGCCCGGATCGGTGCCGTGCTCGATCCCGTCGAGCCCGGCGACGAGCTGCGAGGCGATGTAGAGGTAGGGGTTGGCGGCCGGCTCGCCGCCCCGGTTCTCGATGCGGGTGGCCGGATCGCCCGGTCCGCCGATGACGCGGGCCAGTGCGCCGCGGTTGTCCCGGGCCCACACGAGCCGTTCCGGGGCCAGCGAGTACGGCTGGTAGCGCTTGTAGCCGTTGACCGTCGGGGTGGTGAACACGCTGGCGGCCGCGGCATGGGCCAGGACACCACCGAGGTAGTGGCGACCCACCTCCGACAGCGGCTCGTCCCCGTCCCCGGCCGGCATGAACGCGTTGGTCCGGTCGTGGTCGGTGACCAGGGACTGGTGCAGGTGCCAGCCGCTGGAGAACAGGTTGTCGAGCGCCGGCCGGCACATGAACGAGGCGTGGTAACCGGCCCGGCGCAGCACCTGTTTGATGGCACTGCGGAACAGCACCATCGTGTCGGCGGCCTCGAGCGGGGCCTGCGGCGCGAAGGTCACCTCGAGCTGGCTGGGACCGAACTCCTGCTCGACCGAGCGCAGCGGCAGGTCGAGCGCCGCGCAGGTGTCGGCGATCAGCCGCACGACGTCGTCGACCTGGTCGAGCCGCTGCTCGCTCATCAGCTGGTAGCCCGCGGTCGTCAGCCCGACGTCCGGTGGCGTCGCGGGTTGGGTCGCGTCGGCGGGTGTGAGGTGGGAGGCCTCGAGCTTGAACACCCCGAACTCGATCTCCAGACCGACGACGGCGTCGTAGCCCCGGCGTCCGACCGCGGCCAGGGTGTCGCGCAGGATCGACCGCGCCGCGAACGGCGAGACCCGGCCATCGGTGTGGTGGACGTCCGCCAGCACCCAGCCGGTCCGGGCACTGAACGGCAGCTTGCGGAACGTCGTGGGGTCCGGGACCAGCACGACATCGGCGACGTCCGCGATCATCGACGGCACCGACTCGTCACGCCGGAAGACGGGATAGACGGTGCGGTGCGCGGTGTCCTTGGCCAGCAGCGTCGCGGGCACGCCGTACCCCGCCGTGAGTGCGCCCTCGTAGGCGGAGCGCGTGAGTGTCTTGCCCCGCAGCACCCCGTGCAGGTCCGGGAAGACCAGCCGCACCAGGTCGATGCCGTGCTCGTCCATGACCCGTTCGGCCTGCTCGAGCGCACCGAGCGCGCGGGTGTCGTAGGGCGCGTGGCGCGCGACGAAGCCGGGGGCGGTGCTCATGCGTCGCCCGACGTGTCGGTGGATCCCCCGGCGGTGGGGACCGCGTCGTGCGGGGTCGTCGTGATCGGGGCCGCATCGATCGGCGTCGCCCACGGTGAGCGGCCGCGCCGCTCCGCGTCCTTGGCCGCCCAGGTGGTGCGCCACGCGTCGATCGGCTGCACGGTGTCGACCGCGATGGGGCCACGCAGCGCCGCGGCGTCGTCCGCGTCCAGCACCTGCCCGGTCGTGCGCTTGCCGGCGGCGTGGTCGTCGATGGCCGACAGCAGCATCCGGCGGTAGGCGCTGACGGCCTTGTCGGAGACGCCGAGGTGTTCGCGGGTGCGGTCCTGCACCGGGCCCATCGACTCGACCGCCCACTGGTCGTGCACGTTGATGTCGAGGCCCATGCCGGTGTAGGTCAGCGACAGCTGCTCGTCGATGTCGAAACCCCACTGGTTGCGGGCGTTGCGCACCGGGCGGTACTCGGGGCCCTCCGAGGAGTCCTGGCGCTGGCGGCGCAGGGTCGCCTTGTCCGTCGGGTCCACGAAGTCGTACATGAGCATGTACCAGTAGTGGTTGTGGTCGTCGATCGGCACGTGCCACTGGATGATGTTGGTCGTGTTCGAGAACGGGATGACGAAGGCGTTGGGCGC
>LFIK01000797.1_pt1 | contig 24051 bp, 17 predicted proteins | sample 643401 | NCBI WGS metagenome assembly LFIK01 (sample SAMN03777447, study PRJNA286221) | soda lake metagenome | biome: soda lake; feature: Kulunda steppe; material: water; isolation source: sample T5-Br brine of Lake Tanatar-5 | place: Russia: Kulunda steppe | collected 2010-07
AGACCACGTTCGCCGAGGAGACCGAGACCGACCTGTTCGGTGAACAGGCCGTGCTGTGCGGCGGTGTGAGCCACCTGATCCAGGCCGGCTTCGAGACGCTGGTCGAGGCCGGCTACCAGCCGGAGGCCGCCTACTTCGAGTGCCTCCATGAGGTGAAGCTCATCGTCGACATGATCTACGAGGGCGGCATCAGCTGGATGCGCCACTCGGTGTCGACCACGGCCGAGTACGGCGACTACGTCTCCGGCCCGCGGGTCATCAACGACAGCTCCCGGGCGGCGATGAAGGACATCCTCGCCGAGATCCAGGACGGCTCGTTCGCGAACCGCTTCATGGAGGAGATCGAGTCCGGCGGCGAGTACTTCGCGTCCAAGCGCGCCGAGGGCAAGGCCCAGCAGGTCGAGGTCGTCGGGCGCGAGCTGCGCGACATGATGCCGTTCATCGACACGCCGACCGAGGAGCACTGATCGGCGTCTGCGCCACGGCTGACCCGGCTGCCTCCCGGGTCAGCCGGGCAGGACCAGTCGGCTCAGCGCCGCCGGGGTGTCGACGATCGCGTCAGCCCCGGCCGCCTGCAGTTCCGCACGGTCACCCGCGCCCCAGGTGACCCCGATGGTCCGCGTGCGACACGCACGACCGGCCGCCACGTCATGCAACCGGTCGCCGATCATCACGCTCGTGCCCGGCTCCGCGTCAGGTGCCAGTTCGGCCAGCGCCCAGGCCAGGGTCCTGGCCTTCGGTTCCGCGGCGTGGTCCTGCGCCGGTGCGTGCACGGCCTCGACGTACGCGCGCAGCCCGACGTGTTCGAGCAGCGGCACCGCCTGGGGTGCGGGCTTCGAGGTCACGACCGCGCACCGCGTCCGCTCACTGGCGGCTGCGAGCAGTTCGGGCATCCCCTCGATCACCCGGGTGACCGCATGGCCCTCCACGCGGTAGTGGCTGCGGTAGGCATCCATCAGTTCCGGGGCCCGGGCCGGATCATCATCGGCTGCCACCAGGAGTTGCTCCATCGTCTCGCGCAGCGGTGGTCCGACGGCCCACCCCAACGTCGAGGCATCGAGTTCGGCCACCCCGCAGCGACCGAACGCCGCGGCGATCGACGTGGTGATCGCCGCGGTCGAGTCCACCAGGCAACCGTCGAGGTCGAACAGCAGCAGCGCCGGGGCCATCCCCGGATCGTTCGCGACGCCGAACTCAGCTGACACCGGGGACCTCGGGACGATGGTCCGCGAAGCTCCAGCCGTCGACCCGGCCCGGGCCGTCGTCCCGCCACGGACCCGTCAGCACCGCGGCGAGCCGGTCGACGATCGCCCGGTCAGGCAGCGTTCGACCGATACGGGAGATCCGCCCCGCCCCGACACGATCGAGGTAGTCGGCGATCGACAGCTGCTGCGGCCCGTCCGCGGCGACGACCAGCTGACCATCCGGGCTCGACGACCGCGCCCGATCGAACGCGGCGATCAGTTCGATGAGATCCGTCGCCCGGACCGGCGCGATCGTGGTCGCGAGTACCTCCGGCGGAAGCCCCGCGGTGACCAGCGCGTCGCGGAGCGCCGGTCCGTCGACCAGGCCCGCCCGGATCACCACGGTCGGACACGGCACCGCGGTGATCACCTCCTCCGCGCGGGCCTTGGCGCGTCGGATCGGATCCTCCGCCCCCGGATGGGCACCCGGGATCGACACCATGATCACGCGTGCGACCCCGGCACCGGTGGCCGCACGCGCGAGCGTCTCGGCGGCCACGACGATCCGACCCGGGTCCCGGGTCAACAGGCCGCCGCCGACGTGGACGACGGTGTGCACCTGGGCCAGGGCGGCCTCGAGGAGACCTTCGTCGTCGATGGTCCCGGTGGCCACGAACGCGCCCGCCGCCCGTAGCGCCGTGACGTCGCCGTCGGCCATGACCCGGACCTCACCACCCTCGTCCAGCAGGCGCGTGGCGATACGCCGTGCGAGCGGCTGGTGGGCGGCGGTGACGAGGACGGGCATGGTCGCGGAGGCTACTGCGCCCGCACCCGGCCCCGGGTGACACGGGTGGGTACCGTCGTCACGGACGACATGGTGGTCGAACGGCATGAGGGAGACCGGGGTGCTCGATCTGGAACTCGCCCATGAACTGCACGACGCCGGGCTCGCCTGGGAGCCCACCGACGGTGACCGCTTCATGTTGCCGGACCGCGACCTCGACGAGCGGGTGTTCACCATCTCCGAGATGGTCGTGGAGGTCCGTCGCTCCCCCGTCGGTGCACTGATCGCCTTCAACGGCACCACCGAGTGGGCGCTGGACTCCATCGAGCAGGCGGAGGCGGTGTGGATCCCCCGTGAGGGCCAGCTGCGCGAGGCGTTGGGATCCGCACTGCTCGCGCTGGTCCGGACGGACGCCGGCTGGCGCTGCACCTACCGGACCGGGGAGACGCTGGCCGAGGCGGACGCCACCCAGGCGGTCGACGCCTACGGCCGGGCGCTGCTCGAAGTCCTACGTGCCGGAGCCTGACGCGGCCGGCTCGTCCTACAGGTCGCCGGCGGCCCGTCGCATCGCCGTGAGTTCGTCGACGACCCGCCGGGCGGCCGCGTCGTCGAGCCCCTCCGCCCCGAACCGGATCGCGCCGAGCTGCTCGGTCGCCCGCTCCACCAGCACCCGTCCCTCGCCGGTGAGCACCGCCAGGGTGGTCCGTCCGTCGGTGGGATGGGGCGCCCGTCGGACCAGGCCCGCCGATTCGAGACGATCGACCGCGTTGGTGACCGATGCGGGGTGGACCTGGAGCCGCTGACCCATCTTGCCGAGCGGGAGTTGTCCCTCCCGACTGAAGCGCAGCAGGACCAGCGCCTCGTAGCGCGCGAAGGTCAGGCCGAGTGGTCGCAGGACCTCGTCGACCCGGGCGAGCAGGATCTGGTGGGCCCGGGTGATGGACGTGACCGCAGCCATGGCGGTCGGGGCCGGCCAGTCGTGGCCCAGCCAATTGCGTTCGGCCTCGGCGATCGGATCGAAGCCGCGTTGCTGGTGGTCCGTCATCACGCCATGCTTCCTGATCGCCGATCGCCCCGTCGCGCCACGCTGCGAGCCGTGCGGTCGGGCCGCGGCAGCCTAGACGAGCCCCGCGGGTAGTCTCGGCGTGGCGTTGCCCGCCGTCGGCCGGACCGGCCCACGGCGGATCGGCGACCACCGTGAGCAGCCGCGAGCAGCCATGAGCAGCTCAGAGCAGAACCCGACCGGACCCGGAGGCGTGCAGGTGTCAACCCCGCTCGGCGCGCGGTCGGACACCGAACTCGTGCCGCTCGCCCAGGACGGGGATGCCAGCGCGTTCGCGGTGATCGTCCACCGTCACGCGCCCCGCGTCCGCGCCGTCCTGGCCGACACCCGCGATCCCGACGCGCGGCTCCAGCAGGTGTTCGTCACCGCCATGCGGGCGCTGCCGACGCTCGATCCCGAACCCGACGTGACCGCGTGGCTGACCGGCCTGGCGACCGACCGGACCCGTCGTCCGGTCGAGCCGGGGGACGTGCCCGAACCACTGGACGACGAGCACCTCGACCGCTTGTGGGCGTCGCTCGCGGCCCGCTGGCCCGACGGCCGGCGGCGACGGAGCATCCCGCGCTGGGTCGGCGTCGTCGCCTTCGTCCTGCTCGTGCTCGCGCTGTCGGTGCTGGTCCCCTACGCGACGCTGACATTCGGCAGCGACCTCGACGCGGGTCCGCAGGTGCTGCCCGAACAGATCGCCCGCCCGTTCGAGGAGGAGCTGATCGCCGACGAAGCGCCGGAGGTCGACGCCGCCATCGACGAGGATCTCCCCGAACCGCCCGTGTTCACCTTCCCCGACATCGACGAGGTCAACGAGCCGGCCGCCCCAGCGCCGCAGACGACCGCGGAAGCGGACCCCGAGCCGGAACCCGCACCGACCCCGGCACCCGCACCCGAGCCGGAACCCGAACCGGAACCCGCCTCCGAACCGGAACCCGCCTCCGAACCGACACCCGAGCCGGAGCCGGAACCGGCCCCCGAACCGACACCCGAGCCCGACCCCGGTACCGCGCCGGAACCCGGCACCGAGGACGACCAGTGAGCAGCGCACCCCGCGACCGCGACCACCCGCACACCGCCACGCCCCTGGCCGCCCCCGGTGGACCCATGGAGCGCGACCCCGGCCAGCCCGAACACGGCCAGCTCGACCCCGGCCAACTCGGCCTCGGTGACATGGACGCGGACGCCTTCCGCCGGCACGGTCACGCGGTCATCGACTGGATCGCCGACTACCTCGACACCATCGACGAGCGTCCGGTCCTGGCCCAGGTGCGCCCCGGCGAGGTCCGCGACCAGCTCCCGGCCGCACCGCCGGCGGCACCCGAGCCGTTCGCGGATCTGCTGGGTGACCTCGAGCGCGTCATCGTGCCGGGCCTGACGCACTGGAACCACCCGTCGTTCCACGGCTACTTCGCGATCACCGGCTCGGGACCCGGGATCCTCGGTGAGACGCTCGCGGCCGCGTTCAACGTCAACGGGATGTTGTGGCGCACCTCGCCGTCGGCCACCGAACTCGAGGAGCTCGTGCTCGACTGGCTGCGGCAGCTGCTCGGCATGGACGACGACTGGCGCGGGATCATCTGCGACACCGCGTCGATCTCGACCATGCTCGCGCTGGCCGCCGCGCGCGAGGCCGCCGATCTCGACATCCGCCAGCGTGGCCTCGCCGGACGCACGGACGTGCCGTTGCTGCGGGTCTACACCTCCGAGCAGGCCCACTCCTCGGTCGAGAAGGCGGCGATCACCCTGGGACTCGGTCGCGACGGTGTGCGGGTCATCGCCACCGACGAGCAGCACCGGATGCGTCCCGACCTGCTCGCCGAGGCCATGCGCGAGGACGTGCGCTACGGCTACCGCCCGCTGGCCATCGTGCCCACGATCGGCACCACGGCGACGACGTCCATCGATCCCGTCCCCGCGATCGCCGATGTCCGCGACGAACTGGTCGAGGAACTCGAGCACCCGATCTGGCTGCACGTCGACGGCGCGTACGGCGGCATGGTCGCGGTGTGTCCGGAGCTGCGATCCGTGCTCGACGGCGTGGAGCGCGCCGACTCCTTCGTGACCAACCCCCACAAGTGGCTGTTCACCCCGATCGACTGCTCCGCGCTGTACGTCCGCGAACCCACGGCGCTGACCAACGCGTTCAGCCTGGTCCCGGAGTACCTCACGACCGACGACGAGGGCGTGACCGACTACATGGACTGGGGCGTGCAGCTCGGTCGCCGTTTCCGCGCGCTGAAGCTGTGGTTCGTGCTGCGCTACTTCGGGGCGGACGGCCTCGCCGCCCGTATCCGCGAGCACATCGCCCAGGCCCGGCGCATCGCCGACCGGGTCGAGGACCACCCCGATCTGGTGCTGGCCGCCCCGGTCCCGATGTCGACGGTCTGCTTCCGTGCGGATCCGGCGTGGCTGGCCACCCCGGACCGGCCCGCGGACGCCCCCCCGGACGAGGACGACGACCCCGTGGCCGCGGCGGATCCGGCCCGCTCCCCCGATCCTGACGTCCGTCGCGGTGTGCTGCTCGACGCGCTCAACCGGCGGCTGATGGACCGGATCAACGTCTCCGGGGACGCGCTGCTCTCGCATGCGGTGGTGGACGACCGGGTGGTCCTGCGACTGGCCACCGGCAGTCTGCGCACCACCGACGAACACCTCGAGCGGACCTGGTCCCGCGTGGTCACCGAACTCGCCCACGAACACGACTGAGGGCGCCCGCACGCGACTGGCCGCGCCCGACGCGACTGGCCGCGCCCGACGCGACTGGCCGCGCCCGACGCCGTCAGTCGCCGAGCGCCGCTTCGAGCAGCCGTTGTGCGTCCTCGTGGATCGCCTCGAGGTGGGCCTCGTCGCGCAGACTCTCCGCATAGACCTTGGTGACGTCCTCGGTGCCCGAGGGCCGGGCCGCGAACCAGCCGTTCTCGGTGGTGACCTTCAGTCCCCCGATCGGCGCGTCGTTGCCCGGCGCCCGGGTGAGGATCGCGGTGATCGGCTCACCGGCCAGCGACGCGGAGCCGATGTCCTGTGGCGCGAGCTTCCCGAGCGCCGCCTTGGCCTCGGGCGAGGCCGGTCGGTCGACGCGGCGGTAGGCGGGCCGGCCGAAACGCTCGGCGAGCGACTCGAAACGGGCCGCGGGGTCGTCGCCCGTGCGCGCGGTCATCTCCGCGGCCAGCAGGCACGCGATGATCCCGTCCTTGTCGGTCGTCCAGACCCGCCCGTCGCGCCGCAGGAACGACGCCCCGGCACTCTCCTCGCCGCCGAACCCGATGCTGCCGTCGGTCAACCCGGCGACGAACCACTTGAACCCGACGGGCACCTCGTGCAGCCGGCGACCGAGGTCGGCGACCACCCGGTCGATCAGCGACGACGACACCAGCGTCTTGCCGACCCCGACGACCGCACCCCAGTCCCGATCACTGAACAGGTGCTCGATCATCACGGCGAGGTAGTGGTTGGGGTTCATCAGCCCGGACGACGGCGTGACGATCCCGTGGCGGTCACCATCGGGGTCGTTGCCGAACGCCACGTCGTAGTCGTCCTTCAGGGCGACGAGGTTGGCCATGGCCGCCGTGGACGAACAGTCCATACGGATCCGGCCGTCGTGGTCCGGAGGCATGAACGCGAACGTGGGGTCGACCGTGTCGTTGACGACCGTCAGGTCGATCCCGGTGCGTTCGGCCAACGCGGTCCAGTAGCCCACCGTGGCACCGCCGAGCGGGTCGGCCCCGAGCCGGAGACCGCTCGAGGCGATCAGCTCGAGATCCACCACGGCCCCGAGGTCGTCGAGGTAGGCCCCGACGTAGTCGTGGCGACGGACGTGTGCGCCGGCCTGCTCGACCGGGACGCGGCGTACGTCCCCGGGGCTGGCGAGCAGCTCGTTGGCCGTGCGCTCGATGGCTGCGGTCACGTCCGTACCGGCCGGACCGCCGCTCGGCGGGTTGTACTTGAACCCGCCGTCCTCCGGTGGGTTGTGCGACGGGGTGATCACGATGCCGTCGGCCGGTCGTTCCGGATGCAGCGCGTTGTAGGTGCAGATGGCGTGCGAGATCACCGGCGTCGGGGTGTAGCCGTCGGACGCGTCGATCCGGACGTCGACGCCGTGGGCGGCGAGCACCTCGATGGCGCTGAAGAAGGCCGGCTCCGACAGCGCATGGGTGTCACGTCCGAGGAACAACGGGCCATCGATCCCCGCGTCCGTGCGATACCGCACCACGGCCTCGGTGGCCGCCAGGATGTGGGCCTCGTTGAACGAGGTCGTGCGTGAACTGCCGCGATGACCCGAGGTGCCGAAGGCGACCCGCTGGGTGGCCACGCCCGGATCCGGTACCTCGTCGTGGTAGCGCGCGATCAGATCGTCGACGTCGATCGGTTCATCGGACACGGGCGACTCCACAGGGCTGCTCGGGAATGGTGACCGGGGCTCGCGCGCGGGCCGGTTGGGCCCGACGGATTCCGACGGTAGTCGGCGCATCCGCGCCCTACCGTGTGCGCGTCGCTGTCCGCGTACCACCTGGCCATTGAGAGCACCCATGTCCGATCCCCGCCACCTGCACGATCAGCTCGACCACCTCGCCGGCAACCTGCGCTGGTTCTGGGATGCACCGACCCGGGCCCTGTTCGACGAGCTGGCACCGCGGGTCGGTCACGCCGACCGGTCCGCCGAGGTGGCACGTCCCGCGCCCACGGCGATCGTCGCCGACCTCGACGAACCGACGTTGCAGTCCCTGGCGTCGGATCCCGGCTTCACCGACCGCGTCGACGGACTCGTGCGCGCGCTCGACGCCGCGCTCGCCGACGACGGCTGGTTCGCGGGGCGGGCGGCCGGGCACGACGCGACCGTGGCCTACCTGTCGGCCGAGTTCGCGCTCGCCGATGCACTGGCGACCTACTCGGGTGGTCTGGGCGTCCTGGCCGGCGACCATCTGCGCTCGGCCTCCGATCTCGGCCTCCCGCTGGTCGCGGTGGGCCTGGCCTACCGCGACGGCTACTTCCGCCAGACCATCGACGCCGATGGTCAGCAGCAGGCCCACCCGGCGCGCAACGACCCGGGACGGCTGCCGCTCGAGCCGCTGACCGCCGACGACGGCACCCGGCTCACCGTCGAGGTCCATGACGGCGACGGGGCCATGCGCGTGCAGGGCTGGCGCGCACGGGTCGGGCGGATCGACCTGGTCCTGCTCGACACCGACATCGAGGGCAACAGCGAGGTGCACCGCGGCATCACCCGGCAGCTCTACGGCGGGGACGACGACACCCGGATCCGTCAGGAGCTGGTGCTGGGCGTCGGTGCGGTGCGCATGCTCGCCGCGCTCAGGGTGCACCCGGCCGTCTTCCATCTCAACGAGGGCCACGCCGCCTTCGCCGGGCTGGAGCGCCTGCGCGTCCATCGCCAGGCGGGGGCCGACCACGATGCGGCCATCGCGGCCGTGCGCTCGGAACTGCGCTTCACCACCCACACCCCGGTCCCGGCCGGGCACGACACCTTCGGCTGGGACCTGGTCCGCCACCACCTCGGCGGTCTGCCCGACGAGCTGCAGATCGCCTTCGAGGGCCTGTGGGAGCTCGCATGCGCACCGGGTGGGGACCGCTGGAACCAGACGGTGCTCGCGCTACGCCTGTCGGCGACGACCAACGGTGTGGCCCGCCTGCACGGCGCGGTGTCCCGGCGCATGTTCCACCACCTGTGGCCGGACGGGTCCGTCGACGACGTCCCGATCGACCACATCACCAACGGCGTGCACCCCGCCTCGTGGGTCGGGCCCGACATCGCGGCGCTGCTCGACGAGTACGTGGACGGCTGGCGGCGGGCGCTCGATCCGGCCGTGTTCGAAGCCGTGCGTGACATCCCGGCCGAGCGGCTGTGGGCGGCGCACGTCGCGGCCCGCGGCCGTCTGCTGGCCGAGGTCCGCCACCGGCTCGACCGCCAGGCCGCCCGCTCGAACGGCCACGCCGACGGTGCGGGGCTCGATCCCGACGCCCTGACCATCGGCTTCGCCCGACGGTTCGCGACCTACAAGCGGGGCACGCTGCTGGCCCACGACCTCGACCGACTGGCCGCCATCGTCGGCGACGCCGACCGGCCGGTCCAGATCCTGATCGCCGGCAAGGCCCACCCCCGCGACGCCGAGGGTCAGGCGCTGATCCGCGAACTGGTCGGGTTGTCCCGTGAGCCGCGGCTGGCCGGGCGCCTGGTGGTCGTCGAGGGCTACGACCTGCACCTCGGCGGTCTGCTGACCGCGGGCACGGACGTGTGGCTCAACACGCCGTTGCGCCCCATGGAGGCCTCGGGCACGTCCGGCATGAAGGCGGCCATGAACGGCGTGCTCAACGTCTCCGTGCTCGACGGCTGGTGGGACGAGGCCGTCGACGACCTCGGAGCCCGAGCGGAGGTCGGCTTCGGCTGGGTGATCGGCGACGCCGTCGAACGCGACGACCGTCACGAACAGGACGCCCGCGACGCCGACGCGCTCTACCGGGTGCTCGCCGACCAGGTCGTGCCGGCGTTCCACGACCGCGACGCCGACGGACTCCCCACCGCCTGGGTGGCGATGATGCGTGACGCCATCCGGGTCCTGTCACCGCGGTTCTCCAGCCACCGCATGGTGGCGGACTACGCCGCCCGCTACGGGTTGCTGCCCACCGACGGGCAGGTGACGACCTGAGCCCCGGGCCGGGTGGCGACAGCTAACGTCGCAGGCGTGCCGATCCCACCCGGCCCGTGGTCCGGGTGACCGGGATCGCACGACACCGACGAGTGGGAGCCGATCGTGGTGCGACGCAACCAGAAGGTCTTCGGCGTGGTCCTGGCCGGGGGTGCCGGCAGCCGCCTGATGCCGCTGACCCGCGACCGGGCCAAACCGGCGGTCCCGTTCGGCGGCGACTACCGCCTGGTCGACTTCGCCCTGTCCAACCTGGTGAACTCCGGCTACCGCAAGATCGCGGTGCTGACCCAGTACAAGAGCCACTCGCTCGACGCCCACCTCGCCAAGACCTGGCGGATGTCGCCACTGCTCGGCAGCTACATCTCCCCGGTGCCCGCCCAGATGCGCACCGGCGGATCCTGGTTCCAGGGCTCGGCGGACGCGATCTTCCAGAACCTCAACCTCATCCGCGACGAGCAACCCGACTACATCTGCGTGTTCGGGGCCGACAACCTCTACCGCATGGACGCGGAGCAGATGGTCGAGCAGCACATCGCCTCGGGTGCCGGGGTGACCGTTGCGGGTCTGCGGGTGCCGATCGAACAGTCCACCGCGTTCGGGGTCATCGAGGTCGGTGACGACAACCGCATCACCGACTTCCAGGAGAAGCCCGCCCACCCGGACGGCCTCGCCGACGATCCGTCGCAGGTCATGGCCTCGATGGGCAACTACGTCTTCACGACCAGCGCACTGACCGATGCCGTGACCCGCGACGCCGAGGACGAGTCCAGCGCCCACGACATGGGCGGCAACATCATCACCGCGATGGTCGCCCGGGGCGAGGCCGCGGTCCACGACTTCATGCGCGACAACGACGTCCCGGGGTCGACCGCCCGGGATCGGGGCTACTGGCGCGACGTCGGGACGATCGACGCCTACCACGAGGCGCACATGGACCTGATCTCGGTCCATCCGATCTTCAACCTCTACAACCTCGACTGGCCGATCTACACCCACCACGAGCCCCTGCCCCCGGCGAAGTTCGTCTTCGACCTCGAGGACCGCCGCGGCATGGCGCTCGACTCGATGATCTCGTCGGGGGTGGTCGTCTCCGGGGGCACGGTCCGACGGTCCGTGCTGTCGCCCGGGGCGCACGTGCACTCGGGTGCGGTCGTCGAGGACGCCGTGGTGCTGCACAACGTCGACATCGGTCGTGACACGGTCGTCAAGCGCGCCATCATCGACAAGAACGTGGTCATTCCCGACGGCACCCGCATCGGGGTCGACGCGGAGCACGACCGCGCCCGGTTCCACGTCTCCGAGAGCGGGATCGTCGTGATCGGCAAGGACGAGGTCATCCCCGAGTCGTGAACCCGCAACCGCCGTCCCACCGTTCGAGGAGTTCGACGTGCGTGCCATCACCGCCGCCCTGCTGACCAAGGAGTACCCACCGGAGGTCTACGGTGGCGCGGGCGTCCACGTCGCGGAACTGGCCCGGGCACTCGATGCCGAGGTCGAGGTCCGGGTCCACGCCTTCGGTGCCGACCGTGACGACCCGCTGGTCGCCGCGAGCTACCGGGAATGGGACGCACTCGCCGGTGACGCCCCGCACCTCGCGGCGTTGCGCACCGTCTCCGCCGACCTCGCCATCGCCGCCGGGGTCGAGGGCGTCGACCTGGTCCACAGCCACACCTGGTACGCGAACCTGGCCGGTCACCTCGCCAAGTTGATCCACGACGTGCCCCACGTCGTGACGACCCACAGCCTGGAGCCGTTGCGGCCGTGGAAACGCGAACAACTGGGCGGTGGCTACGCCCTGTCGTCGTTCTGCGAACGCACCGCCATCGAGGCCGCCGATGCGATCATCGCGGTGTCCGAGGGCATGAGGCGCGACGTGCTGGCCGCCTACCCGGCGGTGGACCCGGACGACGTCGAGGTGATCTACAACGGCGTCGACCCCGACGCGTGGAGGGCCGTGTCGACCACCGCGACGCTCGAGCGGTTCGGGGTCGACCCGACGCGGCCGTACGCGATCTTCGTCGGTCGCATCACCCGCCAGAAGGGCGTCGTGCACCTGCTCGATGCGGCCGAGCATCTGCCCGGTGGGACGCAGCTCGTCCTGTGTGCCGGCGCGCCCGACACGCCCGAGATCGCCGCCGAGTTCCGCACGCGCGTCGCCGAACTCGATGCGGCCGCCGTCGAGGTCATCTGGATCGACGAGATGCTGCCGCGGCCACAGGTGGTGGAGCTGCTGTCGCACGCCCGGGTGTTCGTGTGCCCCTCGATCTACGAACCGTTCGGGATCGTCAACCTCGAGGCCATGGCCTGCGACCTCCCGGTCGTCGCCTCCGCGGTCGGCGGCATCCCGGAGGTCGTCGACGACGCGGTGACCGGTTCGCTGGTCGCCTTCGAGCCGGGTGACGACGCGATCGGCAGCCCGGCCGATCCGGACGCCTTCGCGCGGGCGCTGGCCAGTCGGATCACCCATCTGCTGGAGGACGAGGCGTTCGCCTCCCGGATGGGAGCCGCGGGCCGGCTCCGGGTGGAGGAGCACTTCGCGTGGCCGGCGATCGCCGGTCGGACCGCCGCGCTCTACGAACGGCTGGTCGCCGGCCCGTGAGCCCCCGATGAGCGATGTGGTCGGGTCGCGGACCGCTCGGACGGCCCCGCTGCTGATCCTGGCGGCCGCGACCCTGTGGGGGACGGCCGGGGCCGCCCAGCAGCTCGGACCGGCGACCATCAACGCCCCGGCCGTCGCCGCGCTGCGCTCGCTGATCGGCGGGAGCCTGCTGCTCGCGGTGACGGTGGGCTGGCTGGGTGGGGATCGGATCGCGGCGGTGTGGCGTCGGGCACGGGCACCGTCGCTGGTGGCGGCCCTGGCCATGGCGTTGTTCCAGCTCGGCTACTTCGCCGGCATCCAACTGACGGGGGTCGCCATCGGCACCCTGGTGGCCATCGGCAGCGCGCCGGTGACGGCCGGCATCATCGACGTCGTCCGGGGGCGGGTGCCGGGTGCGCGCTGGCTGGTGGCCACGGTCATCACCATCGCCGGCGCGGCGCTGCTGCTGGCTCCGACGGGCGGTGTCGGACTCCGACCACTCGGCGTCCTGGCGGCGCTGACGGCCGGCGTCGCCTACGCGAGCTACACGGCGGCCTCGAAGTCGGCGATCGACACCGGCGTCGACTCGACCGCCGTCATGGCCGTCACGTTCGGTGGCGCGGCCGTCGTCCTGGCCCCGGCCCTGGCGGTCGTGGACGTGGGCTGGGTGGCCAGTGGTCGTGGCCTGGCCGTACTGGCGTGGCTGAGCGTGATGACGATCGCCACCGGCTACACCCTGTTCGCACTCGGCCTGCGCCACCTCGAGGCCTCCCGGGCGACCACCCTGACCCTGGCCGAGCCGCTCACGGCGACCCTGCTCGCCGTCGTGGTCCTCCGGGAGCCGTTGAGCACCGTCGGACTGTCCGGGGCCGGTCTGATGCTCGTCGGGCTCGTGCTCAGCGGGGGCGGACGACGCGCGATGCGGTGAGTCGGATCCCGGCGGTTCGCGGCCGGTGGTGTCGGTCTGCCAGACTCCGCGGCATGCGCATCCTGCTGCTGTCCTGGGAGTTCCCACCCAACGTCGTCGGGGGGCTCGGTCGCCATGTCGCGGCGCTGGCCCGGGCGCTGGTCGCCGACGGCCACGAGGTCCATGTCATCACCCGCACGGAAGCCGACCACCCGGCTCCGGTGGAGTCCCACGACGACGGCATCCACGTCATCCGGGTGCCCGAGGCCCCGCCGGTCATCGGCTTCGACGACCTCATCCCCTGGGTGTTGGCGTTCAACAGCCGGGTGCAGGCCGTCGCCGGCAGGCTGCTGCGCACGACCGACATCGACGTGGTGCATGCGCACGACTGGCTGGTCACCTACGCCGCGGCAGGCATCAAGGAGACCTGGGACCTGCCGGTGGTCGCCACGATCCACGCCACGGAGTACGGCCGCCACCAGGGCTATCTGCCCGGCCCCATGAACAAGCTCATCCACCAGGTCGAGTGGTGGTTGTCCTACGAGGCACGCCGCGTCATCGTGTGCTCGGGCTACATGCGGGACCAGGTCGAGACGCTGTTCACCCTGCCCGCGGGCAAGGTGGACGTGGTCCCCAACGGCGTCGACCTCGACGACTTCGCCGTCGACCCGGTCGCCGCGGCCGCCAGACGCGCCGAACTCGTCGGACCCCGGACGCGGATGGTGCTGTTCGCCGGCCGCCTGGAATACGAGAAGGGTGTCCAGACCCTGCTGGACGCGCTCGCACTGGTGCGCGCCACCGTCGGACCGACCCGGCTGTTCGTCGCCGGCGTGGGGACCTACTCGGAGGCGCTGCGCGCCCGGGTCCGGGAACTCGGCCTGCAACGTCACGTCCGCTTCACCGGCTTCGTCCGCGACGCGGAACTGAAACTGCTGTACGGCGCGGCCGATGTCGCCGTCGCTCCCTCGATCTACGAGCCGTTCGGGTTGGTCGCGGTGGAGGCCATGGCCTGCGGCACCCCGGTCGTGGTGGGTGACACGGGCGGCCTGCGGGAGATCGTCGCCGACGACGCCGGGCTGAGCGTCGAGCCGCAGGACCCCGAGGCACTGGCAGCCGCACTCGCGCGCATCCTGACCGACCCCGAGCTCGCGGCGCGGCTGGTCGCGAACGGCCGGCAGCGGGCGTCGAGCCGCTACGACTGGTCCGCGGTCGCGCGCCGGACCGTCGACATCTACCGGCAGGCCATGACCGAGGAGCACGAGCTGCAGACCCGGCTCGGTGCGGTGGACCGGCCGGCACCGCTGCGGGCGATGTTGCGCCGAGCCCCGATCCTCGAACTCGATGACGCCGGCTGATCCGTCCCCGGGCCTGGCGGCGAACGACGACATGCAGCGCCAACGACCGTGCGGACGGGGTCGGCCCCGGGATCGGAGCGAGGTGGAACCCGAAGGCAAGCTCGGTGGCTCGTTCACCATCGCCCTGCCCGACCGGGCCGGTTCAGGTCGCCGGGGGCGGTCCTTCGACCTCGTGGAGATCCGCGGTCAGACGCTGATCGCGGAGCCCGTGGCCGGCGGGGGTTCGCTGCCGGCCGCCGGGACGACGATCCGGTGTCGCAGCAGCGCAGGCATCTGGGAGGCGCAGGTCCAGCGGACCGAAGGCGAACGACTGCATCTCGCCCTACCGGCTTGGACCGCTCGGGCGACACCGCGCGCGTCGGTCCGCGTCCCGATGGACCTCATGCCGATCGAGTGCCGCGTCGGCGGCCACTCGTGGGCCGGCCGCCTGCTGGACCTGTCCGTCGGCGGGGCCGGGGTGGTGATCGAACGACTGGCCGGACAGCGCACCGGCGCACGGCCCGCACTGGTGCTGCCGGGCGGTCAGGTGCAGGGGGTGGTGGCCGCGCGACGGGACCACGACCATCCGTTGCTGGTCGTCATGGGCATCGCGTTCGACCAGCGGGACGACGCCGCCCGGCGCTGGATCGCCGACCAGGTCAGCGCCCGCCGGTTCGGCTGAGCCGCAACGCCTCGGCCACGGCCGTCGCCGTCGGGTGATCCGCCAGCTGCTCGATGGTCACCGGGAAGGGCAGCGACCAGTTGTCGGGACGCTCGGCGGCGTCGGTACCCGGCACGTTGATGCGGTGGCTCGCACCGACCGCATCCTCGAGCTGCATCACCACGACGTCGCAACCGGCCGCGCCCAACAGCCGACCGGCCGCGACGCAGGCATCGTGCAGCGGGGCATCCGCCGCCACACCGGCCCGCGACGCGAGGTCGTCACGCATGCGCTCGATGCGCCCCTCGTCGACGTCGTGACCGAGTTCGCGCAGCAGGGCGAGATCCGACCGGGTCCACAGGCCCCCGATCGACGGCAGATCGTGGGTGGTGATCGATCCCAGACCGCGATGGTCCCAGGCGGTCACCGGCTGATCCTCGAACCACAGCACCCGGTAGCGCAGCATGCCGCGTTCGACGAGCTGTTCCCGCACCCCCTCCATGACGGTGCCGAGGTCCTCACCGACGACGTACGCGCCGGCACGGTGGGCCTCCAGTGCGAGGATGTCGAGCAGTTCGCGGGCATCCTGCGCCACATAGCTGCCGGCCCGCGGACCGTCCGGTGGCACCCAGAACAGCCGGAACAGCCCCAGGACGTGGTCGATCCGCAGCGCGGCCGCATGCCGGAACGCGGCACGCAGGGTCTCGATCCAGGGTCGGTACGCCGCCTCGCGGAGCTTCCAGGGGATCCAGGCCGGCACCCGCCAGTCCTGTCCGGCCGGTCCCAGCTCATCGGGCGGAGCGCCGACGGTCACACCGTCGGCGTAGACGTCCTGCCACTCCCAGGCATCCGCACCATCGGGATCGACCCCGATCGGCAGATCACGCATCAACGGGATCGATGCACCCGCCTGCCGCAGCTGCTCGTCGAGCAGCCACTGCACCCAGCGGTGGAACCCGATGCGGTCCGCGTGCGCGGCGGCGAAGTCCGCAACGGCCGACCCGTCCGGGTCGTGGAATGCCGCCGGCCAGGACCGCCAACCACAGCCGTGTTCCTCGACCAGCGTCTCGAAGATGGCGAACCGCTGCAGGGCCGCACCGAGCTCCGCCTCGAACGCGGCCTGTCGCGGATCGATCGGCGCGTCGGGGTCCCGCCCGGCCCAGACGGCCGTCAACGCCTCGAGCTTCGCCCCGACGATCCGGGCGCGTTCGATCCGCCCGGTCCCGCCGGTCGCCGTGGCGCGCAGGTCATCGAGCCGGTCCGCGATCCGTTCCACCCCGGGGACGTCCTCGATGCGCAGATACAGCGGATCCCGGAACCGACGGGACGAGGGGAAGTAGGGACTGTCCTCGCGGGGCCGTTCGGCCACGACCGCGTCCAGCGGGTTGAGCAGCAGCACCCCGGCCCCGACGTCGGCCGACCACGTCCCGAGTGCGGCCAGGTCGGCGAGGTCGCCCACCCCCCAGCTCGCAGCGGAACACATCGCGTACAGCTGCGTCGCCCAGCCCCAGATCCGCGGCGGATGGGGCGGGCAGAGTCCGGGACTCACGATGACGCTGACCGGTTCGTCGTCCGCGCGCACGAGCGTGTGGTACCCGAGCGGCAGATCGGCCGGCAGGTGGGTCTCGACCCGACGGACCGTGCCGTCCTCGAGCCGCAGTTCACCCTGCGCCGCGACATCCGCCACGCCCGGACGGGTCACGATGACCGTGTCAGTGACCGGCGGCCCGTCGGCGTCCGGCGCGACGTCCATGGCCGCCAGCAGCTGCGTCGCACGGTCGTCGGTGAGTTCGTAGGCCACGCCGAACGCATCCCGGAACGCGGCGTCGATACCGAAGGCCTCGAGTTGTCGGGCACGTCGTTCGGTGTTCACCGGTCACTCCCCGGGTCGGTGTCGTCGGGCTCGGCGACGAGCAGCGCCACCGGGAAGGACGCCAGCAGCGTCGCCAGCCGGATCGGACCACCGGGATGGACGCGACCCGTGAGCACGTCACGCCAGGCACCGTCCGGCAGGGTGAGGCCGGTGTCGTCCCAGTCCGGCGTCCCCGCGTCCCGGCGCAGCTGCGCGATCCGGACGGGCGACACGGCGATGACGTCCGACCCCCGCCGGTAGGCGAGGACGTGGTGGCGGTGGCGACCGGTCGCCCACATCGGCTCGTAGGCGGCCCGCGCGTCGAACGACGCCGGTCGCCCGGCACGGACCTGCAGCGCCTGCCGGGTCAGCCACGACTTGGCGTCACCGTCGGCGGCCGCGGCCCAGCGCTCGGCCGCGAACGCGGGGCTCGGCTCGTCGGGCAGGGCGTCGAGGGCCGCTGCCAGGGCGTCATGGTCGACGGGTCGCCGGTTGTCCGGGTCGACCAGGGTCAGGGCCCAGCGTTCGTCACCCTGGTAGATGTCGGGCACCCCGGGCCCGGTCAGCGTCAGCAGCACCATCGACAGGGACGTCGCCCAGCCGTCGCTCGTCAGCTCCGCGACGATGGCGTCGATGGCGGCGACCAGCGCGGGGTCGGTGCACAGGGCCTGCGCGTAGCCCGTCAGCGCGTCCTCGTAGGCCGCGTCCGGCTCCAGCCAGTCGGTCCGCTGCTTGCCCTCCCGCGCCGCCTTGACCAGGTAGGCGGCCAGCCGTTCGGCATCGATCGGCCAGGCACCGACCGCGGTCTGCCAGGCGAGGTGCTCATGGGCCGGCGAGGGTCCGGCGGCGGTGCGGTGCCGGGCCGCCAGCGCCCGCAGCCGCGCGGCGTGCGCGACCCAGCGTTCCGGTCGCTGGGACAGCACGGACAGCCGCGCCCGCACGTCCGCACTGCGCTTGGTGTCGTGGGTCGACAGCAGCCGCATCGTGCGCGGTCGGGCCCCGGCCACCTCGATGTTGGCGGCGTGCAGGTCGGCGGGTGCGGCACCGAGGTGGCCGGGATCGGACCCGACCTCGTTGACCGCGACGAACCGCGTGTCGCGGTAGAGAACGGTGTCCTCGAGCCCCTTGGCGATGGCCGGGCCGGTGAGCTGCTGGAAGGCGATCCGGAAGCGCTCGGCCGCATCGGCGGGCGCGGCGGCGTCGGCGGCGGCGGCGTCCAGCAGCAGTGCCCGGATGACCGCCAGGCCAGCGGTCAGATCAGGTCGTCGGGCCGCGGCGTGGGCGATCGCCGACTCGACGATGGCCACGTCCGCGGCGTCGACCTGCCCACCGCGGATGTAGGTCCGGTAGACCGGCCACACGATGAGCAGTTCGGACAGCAGTTCGTCGGCCGCGGCGGTGTCGGCGGCCGCGGCCGGGTCGGCGTCGAGCAGGGCGACGGCCAGCCGGGCACGCTCCGCCCCGAACAGGGTCGACAGCGCCGTGCGTTTGGCGTCGTCGGCCTCGTGGACCCGGTCGAAACGCTCGCCGGTGAGCGAGGCCTGCAGGTCGTCGAACACCTCGCCGGCCGCCGGGTCGACGTGCAGCTGCAGCACCACGTCGGCGAGTTCGTAGCCGACGGTGCCGTCCACCGGCCAGTCGTCGCGGAAGCGCTCGCCGTGCTCGAGGATCTTCTCGATCACGAGGTAGGTGTCGGGCCCCACCGCGTCACGCAGGCGGTGGAAGTAGCCGACCGGGTCGGCCAGGCCGTCCGGGTGGTCGATGCGCAGGCCATCGAGCGTGCCATCGGCGATCAGCGGCAGCACCGCGGCGTGGACGTCGTCGAACACGGCCGGATCCTCGATGCGCACGGCTCCGAGCGTGTCGATGTCGAAGAACCGGCGATGGTCGAGTTCGTCGTTGGCGCGCCGCCAGTACCCCAGCCGGTAGTGCTGACGGTCGAGCAGCGCCGCGAGCTTCGCGCGGTCGTCACGACACGCCGCGATCGCGTCCGCCACCTCGGCGTCACTCGGTCGGGCGTCATCCCGCCCGACGTCGGCGGGGCGGCCGGCGGGGTCGTGCTCGGGAGCCAGCAGCCCCACGGCGGCCAGACTGCCCGGGCGTACCGGCCAGGCGTGGTCGTGGTAGACGATGCGCCAGGCCGGGTCACGACCATCGTCGGGGCTGTACGCGAGCTGCAGCGCGTCACCGGCCAGGGCCTCGGGCAGCCGTTCACCGAGTTCAGGCACCAGCAGCGTGGGCTGACCGTGCGCGCCCGGTTGCCAGAAGACGTCGAGGTGGCGACCGAACCGGCCGTCGGGGCCGTGCGCCAGGGTGTCGAACCACCACGGGTTGATCGGGCTGACGAGCCCCACGTGGTTGGGCACGATGTCCAGGATCAGGCCGAGCCCGGCGTCGTGCGCCCGGTCGGCCAGCGCCCGCAGCCCCGCCTCGCCGCCGAGTGACGCCCGGATGCGGGTCGGATCGACGACGTCGTAGCCGTGGCTCGAGCCGGGCACCGCCTCCAGCGACGGCGACAGATACAGGTGACTGACCCCGAGCGCGGCCAGTCGGGGCACCTGCGCGGCGGCGTCGGCGAAGGTGAACCCGTCGTGCAGTTGCAGGCGGTAGGTGGCCCGCAGCGGCCTCATCGCCGCGGTCGATCGGCGGGCGGCGATGCTCATGCCTCGTCCACCCGGAGCACCACGATCGAGCTGGCCGCCACCTCGCGGTCGGCACCCCGCTTGAGCGCCTCACGCTGGGACTCACGGCGGAAGGTCGGCTCGGCGGTGTCCAGCACGACCGTCCACGGCCCGACCGGGATCTCCTCGGGGACGTGGAAGGTCAACGGCTCGTGGTGGGCGTTGCACAGCAGCAGGAACGAGGTGTCCCGGACCAACTCGCCCCGGTCGTCGTGGCTCGCCAGCCCGTCACCGTTGAGGAAGATCTGCAGGCTCTTGGCGTAGCCGGACTCCCAGTGCTCGTCGTCCATCAACGCGCCGTCGGGGGTCAGCCAGGCGATGTCGACGAACTCGACCCCACGGACGGTCTTGCCCTCGAAGAACCGGCGGCGGCGGAACACCGGATGGGCGTGGCGCAGCGCCACGAGCTGCTCGGTGAAGATGTGCAGGTCCCGGTCGACCACGTCGTCGGACCAGTCGATCCAGGAGATCTCGTTGTCCTGGCAGTAGGCGTTGTTGTTGCCGCCCTGGGACCGGCCGAGTTCGTCCCCGGCGGTGATCATCGGTACGCCCTGGCTCAGCACCAGGGTCACCAGCAGGTTGCGCTGCTGGCGGGCCCGCATCGCCAACACGTCCGGGTCGTCGGTCTCCCCCTCGATGCCGCAGTTGAACGACCGGTTGTCGTCCGTGCCGTCGCGGTTGCCCTCGCCGTTGGCCTCGTTGTGCTTGTCGTTGTAGGACACCAGGTCGCGCAGGGTGAACCCGTCGTGGCAGGTCACGAAGTTGATCGACGCACTCGGGCGACGCCGATCGGACTGGTACAGGTCGCTGGAGCCGGTGAAACGGGACGCGAACTCCGGCAGGGTCTGCGGCGCGCCCCGCCAGTAGTCGCGCACGGTGTCGCGGTACTGGCCGTTCCACTCCGACCACAGCGGCGGGAAGTTGCCGACCTGGTAGCCGCCCTCACCGACGTCCCACGGCTCGGCGATCAGCTTGACCTGGCTGATGACCGGGTCCTGCTGGATGACCTCGAAGAAGGTCGACAGCCGGTCCACGTCGTGCAGTTCCCGGGCCAGGGTCGAGGCGAGGTCGAAGCGGAACCCGTCGACGTGCATCTCGGTCACCCAGTAGCGCAGCGAGTCCATGATCAACTGCAGCACATGCGGATGGCGCATGTTCATCGAGTTGCCCGTGCCGGTGTAGTCCATGTAGTAGCGCGGGTCGTCGTCCATGAGCCGGTAGTAGGCCGGGTTGTCGAAACCCTTGAGGTTCAGGGTCGGCCCGAGGTGGTTGCCCTCCGCGGTGTGGTTGTAGACCACGTCGAGGATGACCTCCATGCCCGCCTCGTGCAGCGTCTTGACCATGCGCTTGAACTCGGGCACGACCCGCTCACCGCCGACGGATGCGTAGCCGGTGTGCGGCGCGAGGTAGGCGATCGAGTTGTAGCCCCAGTAGTCGGTCAGGCCACGTTCGATCAGGAAGTGCTCGGAGACGAACTGGTGCACCGGCATCAGTTCGATCGCGGTCACCCCGAGGTCGGTCAGGTGCTGGATGACCGCGGGGTGCGCGAGCCCGGAGTAGGTCCCACGCTCGTGCTCGGGGACGTCCGGGTGCTGCATGGTCAGGCCCTTGACGTGGGCCTCGTAGATCACGGTCTCGTTCCAGGCGGTCCGGGGCGGCTGGTCGTTGCCCCAGTCGAAGAACGGTGAGGTCACCACCGAGCGGGGCACGGACCGCGCCGAGTTCTTGGTGTTCATCGGCCCGTCGGGCTCACCGAACCGGTAGCCGAACACCGACTCGTCCCAGGTCAGGTCGCCGACCACGGTCTTGGCGTACGGGTCGAGCAGCAGCTTGTGGTGGTTGGACCGCAGACCCTCGGCCGGCTTGTAGGGCCCGTGGACCCGGAAGCCGTAGCGCTGTCCGGGGCCGACGTCCGGCGCGTAGCCGTGCCACACGAACCCGGTCACCTCCGGGAGCGGGATGCGTTCCTCGCGCCCACGGGCGTGGAACAGGCACAGCTCGACCTTGTCGGCCACCTCGGAGAACACGGAAAAGTTGGTCCCGTAGCCGTCGAAGGTGGCCCCGAGCGGGAAGGGTGTTCCGGGGCGGATCTCGGTCACGGTGTCTCCGTTGGGGCCGGGGTGGTCGGCCCGGCCGCGGTGGTGGTGTCGGCGGCCCGGTCCCGGGCCAACGTGACGGCATCGAGGTGGCTCGCCCGGGCCATGGGCAGTCGGTCGGGCCGGACGAGCACCACCACGGCGCGTGGTGGGACGCGCAGGCTGACCGCCCCGTCGTCACCGATCTCGGGGGCCGGTCCGACCCCCGGCCCGCCCCACAGCTCGTCGGCGGTCGCCAGGGCCAGCGCCCAGGGACCGGGTGCCTGACAGGTGACGGTCACCTCGTCGGGCTCGGCGTTGTAGACGCACAGCACCGCGTCCCCGTCGGGGGCCGCCCGGTGCAGGGCGAGTGCCTGGGCACCGGGCACCCGCGTGACGGTGGGGTCCGGCGCGTCCGGCCGGTGCAGCAGCGCGTGCCAGCGCCGCAGGGCGATCAGTTCGCGGTACAGCGCGAACATGCGGGCGTGGTCGGTCTGCTCGCGACGGGCGAGTCCGATGTCGATCCGGGACCGCAGGAACGTGGCCTCGTCCTGCGGGTCGGGAGCCTGCCCCTGATCGGCGAAGTAGGCGAACTCCTCGCGTCGGCCGGTGCGCACGGCCTCGACGAGGTCCGGATCGGTGTGCGAGACGAAGTACTGGAACGGGGCCGGCTCCGCGTGCTCCTCGCCCATGAACAGCATGGGCACGAACGGGGTGGTCAGCAGCACGGCGGCGGCGAACTTGCAGCCCTCGAGGTCGGTGAGCGCGGTCAGCCGCTCCCCGAGCATCCGGTTGCCGGTCTGGTCATGGTTCTGGACACAGACCACATAGCGGTCGTAGGGCACGTCCGGGGCCGGACGGCCGATGGAGCGCTGGCGGAACGCGGAGTAGCGCCCGGCGTAGACGTAGCGGTCGCGCAGCTGCCGTTCGAGGTCACCGAGTCCGGTGTGGTCGACGTAGTAGCCGTCGCGCTCGCCGGTGAGGGCGACGTGGACGGCGTGATGCAGATCGTCGGCCCACTGGGCGTCCAGGCCGTAGCCGCCCGCCTGCGGGTCGCGGACCAGTCGCGCGTCACACAGGTCCGACTCCGCGATCAGATGCACCCGGCGGCCGAGGTGCTCGGCCTGCTGGTGCACCGCGGTCGCGAGCTGCTCGAGCAGGTGGGTCGCGGACTGGTCCACGATGCCGTGCACCGCATCCAGCCGGAAGCCGTCGAGGTGCAGCTCACCCACGAAGCTGACGAGGTGTTCGGTGACGTAGCGGCGCACCCCGTCGGCGTGCGGACCGTCGGCGTTCAACCCGGCCCCCCAGGGGGTCATGCGGTGCTCGGAGAGGTACGGGCCGAAGTCGCCGAGGTGGTTGCCCTCGGGGCCGAAGTGGTTGTGCACCACGTCGAGCACGACCGCGATGCCGCGCCCGTGGGCGGCATCGACGAAGCGCCGCAGTCCCTCCGGCCCGCCGTACGAGTCCTGGACCGCGAAGGGCAGGACGCCGTCGTAGCCCCAGTTGCGGTCCCCGGGGAACTGCCACACGGGCATCAGCTCGACCGTGGTCACCCCGAGTGCGACCAGGTGATCGAGCTGCGTGATGGCCCCGTCGAACGTGCCGGCCGGCGAGAAGGTGCCGACGTGCAGCTCGTAGAGCACCTGTTCGTGCAGGGGCGGTGCCACGAAGCCGGTGTCGGTCCACGGAAACGCGCGCGGGTCGTCGACCGCCGACGGGCCGTGCACCCCCTCGGGTTGGAACCGCGACGCCGGGTCCGCACGATCGACGGGCCCACCGTCGGTGCGGTGCAGGCGGAAGCGGTAGCGGTCACCGGCCCGGACGTCGCCCAGATGGACCCCGTGGTAGCCGTGGTCGAGCGGTTCGAGATCCACCACCTCGGCGACCCCGTCCGCATCGGTGCGCGGGTCGGTCGTCTCCGCCGCGGCGCGGGCGTAGCGCAGGTACTGCACCCGTTCCACCCGCGGGGCCCACACCAGCACGGTGCCGCCACCCTCACCGTCGAGGCGCACCCCGAGCGGCCAGGTCGCCGGGTCGGGGGCCTGTTCGGACACGTCGTTCATCGATCCCACCTCAGTCGGTGCGGTCCGGTCGTGAATCGGCGGGGCTGTCTCACGCCGGTCCCTCCGGGGCGGAGCCCGGCGCGTCGATCGGCGGCGGGACCACCCCCACGGCGATCGCAGCCCGCTCGAGTTCGTCGAGCCAGCGGGTGGCATCCGGGTCCTGCTGCCGGACCCGGTCGCTGAGGCTCTGGCGGTGATCCCGCAGGGTGCGCCACA
>LFIK01000798.1_pt1 | contig 24050 bp, 20 predicted proteins | sample 643401 | NCBI WGS metagenome assembly LFIK01 (sample SAMN03777447, study PRJNA286221) | soda lake metagenome | biome: soda lake; feature: Kulunda steppe; material: water; isolation source: sample T5-Br brine of Lake Tanatar-5 | place: Russia: Kulunda steppe | collected 2010-07
ACGCGGCGAATGGCAGCGCCGCGACGGCAAAGATGGCAACCCCCATGAGAGAGATCCCGTCACGGTCCCGCACGATGGCTGCACCGCCGAACAACCAAACCAGGAGCGGGAGCATGTATTCATACAGCATGTCGGGCTGGTTCAGCAGGAAATAGGTGTGCCAGTTTGCATCCATCGGGCGAAGGCTCATCGCATAGGCGTGCATGCGGTCGAGCATATGGATGCGCTCGAGCCCGTAGTGGAAGATCGCCGCACCGATGGCGCTGCGCCAGAGGGCGGACCAGATCAGGCCCGGGATCGAGATGGTATCGCGCATGTAGGCTTTCCTTTTCGCTTGCCGCTGCGCGGCTGCCCTGCAATGATAGATTTATATCATGGCTGATGATAATAAGCTATCAGAAAGGGAGCTCGAATGGTCACGCGTGAACAAATAAAGGCAGGCCGCGCATTGCTGGGCATCGACCAGCGCGTTCTGGCGGCGCAGGCGGGCGTATCTCTGGTGACGCTGAGGCGGCTGGAAGGACATGCCAGATATGACGTCCTGGTCGCATCACCGAGCGTGCAGAAGGTGACAGCTGTGCTGGAAGACATGGGGGTATGTTTCCTGTCCGAGGGAGACGTGGCGAGGGGAACCGGTGTTGCCCTGAAGCCCGGGGTGCCGACGCGCACACTGCGCGGACCGAACGACGATCGGGAATGACGCGCTACGGGGAGACCTCGCAATCGGCGCGTTTGTGCGACGCGGGGTGCGATACGCTCTCGAGAAGCCGTTCCAGATCAGCTGCGTCGAGATCGCGCGCGGCAGCCAGGGCTGTTGCGATGCGCCGCAGGTCCGTTCTGTGGGGGTCCAGCAGCGAGCGCACATCGCGTTCGGCGTGTTGCAGGCGTTTCTCGACACGTGCACGGACATCGGGCGGCATATCCACAAGCGGGCGGTCGAGCGCATGCCATGCGAGCAGGGGACCGAAGCCGAAATTCGCCTCCGCCTCCAGCGCAAGCTGTGTCGCCTGCGCAAGATCGCTGTTCGCCCCCGCCCCCCCGCCACTGGAGATGTCGCCGCACAGGAGCGCCTCGGCGGCGCGACCGGCCAGTTTCATCTGCAGATGCAGAGGGATCGTCGCATGGGTGAGCATGCCTTCCAATGGCCGCGCGACGAAGCCCCCCCGCGCCGTGATCCGGGCCTGGACCGGCGGCGCAAGGCCGAGGAGGTGCCCAGCCAGGAGGTGACCGGCTTCATGGACGGCGATCTGCCACAGCATATCCGGATCATGGCGCGGCGCCGCCGCATCTGCCGCTGCCTGAACATCCTCTCGGCTCAGGGCGCGCCGGGCGGCCCTTGCACGGGTCCGGGCATCACGCAGCATTGCGGCGATATCGGCACCGCTCAGGCCCAGCAGTTGATCAGCCAGATCATGGGCCGTGTCCTGGAGCAATGGTGCCGGCAGCCCGGCCTGCAGCATCGCCCTGATCCCCCCGCGATCCGGCAGGCCGACGGGGATGTGGCGATCGAAGCGTCCGGCACGAATAATCGCCGCATCAACCCGCGCGCGCTCGTTGGTGGCCGCGATCAGGATTACGCCAGGCGTTGCGCGCACACGGTCGATGAGCGTCAACAAGCCATTGACGACCCCGATAATGTAGCCGTTGCCGGGCCGGTCGCGGGCGAAGAAGCTATCGATTTCGTCGATAAAGAAGACTGAGGGCGCCCGCGCGATGGCTTGCTCCCCAACCGTGTAGAGGGCCCGCAGCATGTCACCCTGGTGCCCCATTTTCTGGCACTCGGAATAGCTGGTCCTGATCAGCGGCACCCGCGCGGAGCCCGCCAGGGCCTGCGCAAGCAAGGTCTTCCCGGTCCCGGGAGGTCCGTACAGCAGAAACGACTGCGTGACGTCGGACCAGTTGATACGCCCCGCCTGCCAGTCCTGAAGGTCACAAACCGCCTGACGCAGCGCAGCCACCGCCGCCGGTTGGCCATGAACTGCCTCGAGCGTCGTGTCTGCGCCAAGCGTCATGGCCGCGATGGTCCGCCGAAGCTGGTCTTGCGCCGTCTGCGCATCCCTGGCTGCAAGGGCCGGCAGAAGATGCGTGTAGCCGAGGCGCGCGGACGCGGAATCTGCCTCCAGCAATTCCGGGGCAATCGCGCCACCGGGGTGGAGGATACGAAAGAGCCGCGTCACCATCTCGGTGCCGAGAGAGGGGAGCTGGACGTTTGCGCAGACGAGGGGCTGAAACGTGTCGGGCAGGCGGTTGAAGCCGCTCAGGAGCGCAACTACGCCATGGCCGTTGAGCAGTTCGGATTCCACATTCAGGTGGAACTCCTCCACTCGGCCGCGGCTGGCGGGATCCGCCTCAATCAGCACGGCCGGAACGGCGCTCTTCGGGTAGATGTCGGGAAACAGCCCCGCCAGTCGCTTGCGGTGGTCAAACCGCGGCAGAGTGATCGCCGTGATGGTGCCGGGCGCGGGCGGCAGGCGCGCGATATCCAGGCCCGCATCCGCCAGGGCCTGCGCGAGTTGCAGGATCATGAGGGCACCGATCGCCTGATCCGGAGACGGAGGGCTGGGCCAGACGCAGTGCCCTGCATCGCCGGTTCCTGCCGCGCGTGCCAGCAGCGCCTCGAGTTTGCGATCCCTGGGGCGCGTCACACGCAGAAGATAGGCCCGCGCCTCGGCCTCGCCCGGGCAAGACGGTGCGGTCGGTCGGGTCCCATCTTCGGGAGAACGTGGCGTCGAGCGCGCAGGCAGGGGCGCCTTTACCCTGCCCGACATCGCAGGCCCGAAGGCCTCTGGAACGGGCGCGCCCGGAGGGCAGAGCAGGCGCAGGCGCCCATGGCGCACAACACCGGCAAAGGGTCCGAGCCGCCGCCTGCGGGTCTCCAGGCGGGCCTTCCGAAGCTGGCGAATGACTTCGGTGCGGGGCAGGGCCGCGGCCATGTCGAACGCGGTCCTGTAGTCCGCAGCAGTGACGGATGCGAGGAACGCGGCAAGACGTTCGGCGGCAAGCAGATGCGATCGCAGTTGCCACTCTTGCCGGATCTGGCGGTTGCGGCGAAGGAAAACAGGGTCGAGCATGAAGGAATATCCCACGGCACACGAAGCATTTCGGATGGTGGGAGGCCCGGGAGTAGCCCCCGGTCGCGCGCTCTGATCTGGAACTGCAGGGGTATAAACCCCGCCCACACACCCGTGCTGCCTCCCTCTTGAGGAGTCAGCGTATCGAGCGGATCTGGGTGTGCTGCGGTTTCATGCGCACAGGATGGGGCAATGATAGCAAGATGTCAACAGCCATGATGTGTCTCCGCAACCGGCCGGGTTCGGCTGTGTCGGCCATGTGCTGATTGCGCCCAACCAGCGCTGCGGTGACGTTGCGAATTCCATGGCGATGCGCCCCGGAGATGTGAGGACCCGGCGCTTCCACACGCCGGGCATGCCTGGCCGGCGCCATTTTTCGAGCTGCGTTCCGTCTGGCTTGAGCCGGGATCGTGCCAAGCGCGGCATGGCTGCCCGCTGCCTACGCCGACCCGGCGCGCCCCTTCCGTGCGCGACGGAGCCGCACAACCGGCAGCCCCGCGGCCAGCGTGCCCCGCAGACGCCGGCGCTGTCCGACGACCTGCCGCGAAGGATGAACAGCGACGCCGCGGACCCCGCAGGGCGGCACTGCCCGGCGCCTGCGCCGCGCCGGGTCTGGAGCGGGAGTGCGGGTCATTCCCGATCCTGCTGCGGATAGCTTTCGCGCAACTTTTCAAGAAGCTCCTTGTTCACGGCACGCAACGCATGCTCGGTCTGCTTCTGGCGGGTGAGGTCCTGAATGACCCCTTCCCATATCCAGGTCCCATCCTCCTTCAATCGTGGCACGGATTCGGCAACGATCCAACGCACCTGCCCATCGACGAGCAAACGTGTTTCTCCACGAAACGGCATCTTGCAGGTAAATGCCTCGATGTTCTTCTGTACCCAGTCGGCATAATCTTCCGGATGCACGCAGGCGAAGGCCTTGAAGGGATCCTCCCGTGCGATCTCCTCGGACAGGCCCGTGATCTCGAAAAACCGCTGGCTCATGAACCCGAAGGTTGCAACTTGTGCCCCGGGTTCAAGACGCATCGTATAGGTCCCGACGGGAATATTCTCGGTCAGTTCAAAAACGGTGCGTTCCAATGCCGTCTGCGCAAGATCCCGTTCGTTCCGAAGATCGCGACGTTCCTGCGCATGGTGCGCGCGCTCTTGCATTTCGGCGGTGACATCGAAGCTGACCCCGGAAAGCGCAAGCGGTACGCCGTTTTCGTCTTCTTCACTGACGCCCGCATTCACGCGCAACCAGGCCCAGGACTCATCGGCAAGCTTGCGCCGGTAAAGCATCGTCTGGTGACGCCGCTCGCCACGTTCGAGGAGCTCGATCTGGCGACTGATCCGCGGGGCATCTTCAGGATGGACCCGCGCCAGCCATTCGTCATTCGTCATGCTGTTTATGCCATCATCATGACGGGCGAACCTGGCCCAACTCGGACCGAATTGCGACTGTTTGAGGCGCAGATCCCGCCGCCACGTAAACGCCTGTGCGGCATTCAACACGGTCTCGAGGCTCTCCCGTAGGCCTGTCACCTCGGTCAGATCCTGCAGGACACCGGTCCAAATCTGTTTCGGATCAGCGGGTCGGGGAGGCTGCACGGCAATGGAAACATGTCTCCATCCAGCGGCAGTCCGCATCGACCCGCTCCAGGAAACCGCCGTGGGCTCCCGGGCCGCACCGCGTATCGCGTCCTGGAATGCCTTTCGGTCCTCCGGAGACATGAAGGCGGCAAGAAACCCCGACAGGTCCGCTTCTTGTGGAACCGGCATCCCGAGCATGTCGGCCAGGGGCTGGCTGGCCGTTGCGACGCGCAGGGTCCCTGTCGTGTCAGGCACTGCGCTGAAGGTCGCCACAGGAATCCGAACCGGCGTATCTTCGACAAGAAGGGTGCGCGGGGGACGGACGGGCCGGGTGGCTTGTCCGGTTCCGTTTGGCGCGTCCGTGGATGGAACCGGCGGGGCGGCCCGCACGGCCGCCCTGAACTCCTGAAGCTCGCTGACCAGCACCTCGCGCAAGCGCGACACCTGGGTTGAGCCGCATTGAGGCAACAACGCAAACTGACCAAGAAACGCATTAAGACTCAGTGCATCTTCGACGAGTGAGCCAATGGTCACGTTTTCAAGGAGTGGATGGTCGCGCACTGCCTGGCGCAGGCGAATGTTCGGATAAACCTCGCGCAGCAGTCTCGCGACGCTCCATCCCAGTCGGGATGTCGACGGGTCCGAATGCGCGGCGGCGACGGGTTCGCGGTCTGTTATGGCGCGATCAGTCAGGGTCAATCGCGATAGCCCTCCATGCTGTCGGGTGAGGGGCAGGCCGGAACATGGCGTGCTTGCCGATCATCCTGTCGGCGGTGAGATCGAGATGTCCCCTGACATTCCCGAATGGCGTGCCGACTGACGTCAAGATCGCCTGAATCTGCCCGCTGGACAAGCGATTTTCCGCCTCAAGCGGGGGCCTGCGGTCGCGCGGCCGACGGGAACCGGGCGGTTTGGGTCGCGACGCTGCCGCGTTTCTGCCCGGCGGCGGTGTTTTCCAGTGCGGCAGGCAGACCTGTTCTGCCGCTTTCGTTCTGTTTGCGCCGGGATCGCGGTCACACGCCTGACGGAGACGCCCGATCGCGGTGGATGGCGGCGCAGATGACCGAGCTGTCCAGGTCCAGAACGATCAATTTCTGCCCGCTGCGGGCGAACCGGCTGATCTACTGGCCGTTCAGCTCGGCCAGCGCGTTCCGGCGCTCCGGAAGGCAAGTGCTTGGGTCTCGAACTGCCCCATCCGGGAAGCCGAGGCCGCTTGCACATCGACAGCCCGGCCACCCACCACTTGGCGCATGACCGGATCGAGGGCAAGACGGTCAGCATCGTTGACATCCTCGTATCCCGCCAGCCGCCCAAACACGGATTGCAGGAACAGGCCGTCGCATCGGTGGATCGGGTTCTTGCCGCAACGGGTGTCGCGCAGCGCGACTGATGCAAGGCCCGACAGCCCCAGCGCGTCATCGAGCTGACGCATCACCAGCAGAGCGCCGTTCGAACTGATCTGTGTGCCCCCAAAACTCCACACGACGGGCATGCCTGGCCGGCGCCATTTTTCGAGCTGCGTTCCGTCTGTCTTGGGTGTGCAGCCGCATGTTTCGGGTTCCGGCTTGGTCTTCACCTGTTCCCTGCAGTTCCCGCAGCAGCGCGGAAACCGGGAACAGCGGAGTGAAGTGAATTGCGGCAAAAGACGGGGTGATTTCTTTCCTGTTCCTTCTGTTCCCATTGTTCCCAATAAAATAAAAGAGACGGAACAGGGATCCGGGCTGTTTTCGCTTTCGTATCCTGATCTCGGGATAATGATGGCTCTTCTTCCCGGACGGCCGGGAACATGGGGAACGCGGGGAACACGGGGAGCACTGACTATACGTCTGTTTTATGTGGGATTATTGGCCCGGGCGCCGCTGTTGCATCGGGAATGACGTGGAACCGTGGCGGGCGGCCTGATGATACAGCATGAGTGCGGGCCATGTTTCAGAACCACCGTCAGCTGCCCTGTGCCCAGGGCCGAAGCCGGCGCGTTCTGGGGGTTTATCCACATGTTTCTGTGAATGGGACCGGAAATGGCCCTGTGATTTTATTGAAATGCAGATTTCCCGGGCCGATAATGCAAGGGCAATCGCGAGGCAAATCGCCCCGGGGCATGACTGGCATCACGCCCCGGGGATTTCGGGAAAAAGTATTTCCGGACTTTTCCACGATCTGTTTCGCACAACCCCTCGCATGACGCAAGCGCTGCGCATGCGGAAAAAGGAGATGTGCCATGACGAATACCATGCCGCACCGGGCAAGGGTGCAGGAGGTGGGGATGCTTTTCGAGCGGGTGAATGCGGCGGCCTTGTCGCAGCTCGAGGGCCTCTGCCGGGAGTGGACGCACCGTGGGCGCAAGAGCGGCATGGAGTATGTCGCTCTCAATCCGACCCGCCTCGACACCCGGCTTGGCAGCTTCCGCATCAATCTGCAGAACGGTCGGTGGGCCGATTTTGCCACCGGCGATGCTGGCGGCGATCCCGTATCGCTCTATGCGTATCTGCACAACATGCGCCAGATCGAGGCCGCCCGCGCCCTGGCGCACCGTCTGGGGGTGCAGCCATGAGCTACATGGACGCCCGGGACGGCAGCGAAATCGTCACGCCGATTCCGGCGGATGCGCCGCCGCTGCCCCCTCACGGGCGCTTCGGGACGGCGGCGCAGGTCTGGACCTATACCGACACGCTCGGCGCGCCGCTGCTCCATGTCTGCCGGTTCGATCTGGGTGCGGACGGCGGCGACGGGCCGAGGAAGAAGGCGATCCTGCCGCTGACGTTGTGGCGGCGGCCCGATGGCGGCGTCGACTGGCGCTGGAAGGGTCTTGAGGGGCCGCGCCCGCTCTATCGGCTCGATGCCATCGAGGCCTCCGGGCCCGAGACGCCGATCGTGATCAGCGAAGGCGAAAAGGCGGCCGATGCGGCGGCCCGGCTTTTCCCGCAGGCGGTGGCGACGACGTCGCTGAATGGCGCCAATGCCGCAGCCAAGAGCGACTGGTCCGTTCTGAGCGGTCGGCAGTGCATCCTTGCGCCGGATCTCGACAAGCCCGGCGCATCCTATGCCCGCGCCGTGATCGCGGCATTGCGCAGCTGCGGGGCCGCGCGCATCCAGGAGCTGGACATGGCCCGGCTGGCGCGGCAGATCTGGCGCGACGACGTGGCCGAAATGCGCGACGGGGACGACGTCAGTGGCTTTGATCTGGCCGATGCCGAGGCGGCGGGCTGGACCGCTGCACGGCTGGCCATGGCGCTGGCCAAGGATCCGGACCTGCTCCGGCCCGTGGAGGTTCCGGACCCTCAGGAGCCGGAACATGGCGCAGAAGATGCCGGCGTTCCGGGCTGGAATTTCTTCTGCGACGAGAAGGGTGTCTGGCAGATCACCGAGGTTTACGACAAGCGCACGAAGAAGACCTCGGAGCAGCTCCATTGGGTCTGCAGCCCGCTGTATGTGGAAGGCCGGGCCAGAACCGCCGAGGGCGAAGACTGGGGTCGGCTGGTGCGCCTGAGTGATCCGGACGGCCGCGAGAAGAGGATCGTCCTGACGGCCCAGGATTTTGGCACGACCGGCGAGGTCTACCGGCGCCTCATGTCCGCCGGGCTGTCGTTCCTGCCGACGCGGACGGGCCGGGACCTGTTGCTTCAGTACATCCTGGGCTCTACCCCTGCCACCCGCGTCGTCCACACCAGAGCGCCCGGCTGGGTCGGGACAACCTTTGCCTTGCCGGGGGTGTCGTTCGGGCCGGATACGGTGCTGTGCGATCTGGGCGAGGCCGATCACCGCTATCGCGTCTGGGGGTCCTACGCGACGTGGAAGGAGATGGCAGCGCTCGCGGTCGGCAATTCGCGCCTTGTCCTCGCGCTGTCACTGGCTTTTTCGGGTCCGCTGCTGGTGCCCCTCGAGCACGAGCCGGGCGGCATCCATTTCTTTGGCGAGATGGGGAGCGGAAAAACGACACTCGGAAAGCTGGCGGGCAGCGTTTACGGCGGCGGCGGAAAATCCGGGTTCGTGCGCAGCTGGCAGGGATCCACCAGCGGCCATGAAGGCATTGCCGTGATGACCAATGACTGCCTGCTCGTGCTCGACGAGATCGGCAATGCCGACCGGCATACAGTGGGGCACGCCACCTATCTCCATGGCAATGGTCTGGGCAAGAACCGCGCTGACACGCTGGGGCGCGCCCGGCAGTCGCAACAGCATGGCAGCGCCATCCTGTCGATGGGGGAGAAGTCCATCTCGCAGGCGATCGAGGAACAGGGTGACCGGCCAATGGCCGGACAGCTGATCCGTATTCTCGATCTTGTGGCCGACGCCGGAGCTGGAATGGGCGTCTTCGAGACATTGCACGGGTTCGGGTCCGCCCGTGCCTTTGCCACGCACCTGAGCTCGGTGGCGCTGCAGCACTACGGACATGCCGCGCGCGACTTTGTGCAAAGGCTCGCCGCGGACCTGCCCGCGGCGCAGGCGCTGGTCGCGCAATGCATCGAGGATTTCCTGGCATCGGCAGTCCCTCCCGATGCTTCGCGGCAGATCCTGCGGGGGGCGTCACGCTTTGCGCTGATCGGTGCCGCCGGAGAGCTGGCCGCGGCCTGGGGGATCGTGCCATGGCCGCAGGGCGAAGCCCTGTCCGCTGCGAAACGCTGTTTTGAGGACTGGCTGACGTTGCGCCGGCACCCGCAGCATTCGCAGGAGTATGTCGAGGCGATCGAAACGGTGCAGCGCTTCATCGGCCTGCACGGGGCGGCCCGGTTCGAGCGCATCCTGTCGCGGGCCGAGCGGGAAGAGCAGATGTTCGAACGGCCGATCGCGAACCGGGCAGGCTATCGCAAGGACGTCGAGGAGGGATCAATGTACATGATCCTGCCGACGGTCTGGAAGAGCGAGGTCTGCGGGAAGCTCCGGTCCGACAGGGTTGCCGAGGTGCTGCTGCATGCGGGCCTGGTCGAGCCCGGTGAAAAGGGTCGCCTGTACAAGAATGTCCGCGTGCCTGGTGTTGAGCGTCCTATCCGCTGCCTCGTCCTGCGCCCGACCCTGCTGTCCTGGCCCCACGATGGCGATGCCGAGCCGCAAGCGCCGGAGGCGGACTCATGAGCGACAGATCCCTCCTTGACGGTTTCGCCGCCCTGGCTGCGCAGGGCGGGAATGGCGGCTACCTCCGGCCGATAAGCCGGATGTCTTCGCCGCCCCCCGCCCCGGGCAATCGGCCGGAGCACTGCTACACTGTCACGCTTTTCCAGCGCCGCCCGGACGACGGGCCGCCCCCTGCCCGGAAGGATCTGATCGCGGCCCTGCCGCCGCCGCCGGCCGGGATGTCCGAGGCGGATATGCTGGCCTGGCTGTGCGGCGATATCGTGGATATCTTCGCACCCGCGATCGCCGTCCCCTGCTTCAGCGATGACCCGGACGGGCTGGCCGATCTCGTGGCCCGCTGGCAGGCGGACAAAATGTTCCCGTTCGGTCACAAGGATCGCCGCGCGGTCAGCGAGATCGAGCTCAATGTCGAGGAGTCTGCTTTCCTCCATGCGCAGGCGGCCCATTCCGGCACCGCTGCCGAAGGCGACCGCCGCGCTGCAGTTGCGGCTTTCGCCGATGCGATGGTCGCAGTTTTCGAGGCCTGCGAACCGCGCTCTGCCCGGGCGCTGGGGTACCACGGCGCTGTGTTGCGGGTTCCGAGAGCCTTGGCAGAAACCATCTCACGCGCGCGCAAGATCGAAGCGGCATGGGCCGCCGAATGGGCAGGGGAGCTCTGCCCGGATCGACAGCGCACCGGATCCAGCGCGGCTGATCGGGAAAACCGGCTCCTGGAGCGGGCGGTGTATTTCCATCTGGTCATGTCGCGGCCCGTGATATCTGCCTTGCGGGAGGCTCTTCTGGAAATGCGCCACAGCCTGACACATCGGGCGCGCGATACCTGCCCGGCGCCGAGCCCGGGCCTGCCGTTGAAACCCAATAGTCGGTCTTATTGAGTTGTCCTGTTTCCTGTTTCCCATGAAATTATCCTATTAATTTCCGGCCCTGTTGAGTTTCTGAAAATGCAGGGCATGGCTTTGCAAAAACCGCGCCGGCATTTCGGTTTTTCACTCCATCACGCTATTCTGAGAGAAACAGACTGCAGGAGTAAAACGCGATGTCCGGAATCATATTCATTCATTGTCAGACCTTCGCCCGCAAACCAAATCGCATCGGCCAGTGTGTCAGCCAGGTCATCGCGGAAGGTCTGCGGGCCGGGGAATATCATCCCCATGTCCCGAACCCGCGCCCGCCGATCCCGCTCTTCGGGGACCCCGCCGGATTCGCACAGATGCATGCGGCACATGTCGCAGAACGCCGTACATGCGCCGTGACACAGGGCCGGGCTGGCACGCGGGCGATCCGGAAGGATCGACACACCCTGTTCACGATCGTCGCCTCGTATCCCGGAACTGCAGATGCGGTCACGGCCTCGGAACAGGAGCAGGACCGCTTCAGGCGGTGGGTCAGGCTGACGCTGAACTGGGTCCGGCAACAGTATGGCGATCAGCTCAAGGCGGCCTTCGCGCACACCGACGAACGCCATCCGCATCTGCATTTCTGGCTCCTGCCCGATGATCCGGGCGCGGATGCGGCCCTGCTGCATCCCGGAAAGCGGGCCAAACGTGAGGCAGAAGCAGGCCTGAAATCCGAAGGCACACCACCGCGCGAGGCCGTGAAGGCCGGGAACCGCGCCCTCAAGGACGCGATGCGCGCCTGGATCGACGACTATCATCAACATGTGGGCGCGCCCCTCGGCATGAGCCGGGACGGGCCGAAACGTCGGCGCCTGAGCCGGGCCCAGCATCAGGCCGAATGCGCCATGATGGCGCATCACCAAAGGCTGGAAGAGGATCGGGCCCGGCTCGAGGCAAAAGTCGCCGCGATGGTGGCGCAGCAGAATGAACTGCAGATGAAGGCTGGCGATTTCGTGGAGCGGGCAAAACGGCATCACGAGCGCATGCGCGCCGAGGCCGCCCAGGTTGCCGCGCTCGGGCCGATGCTGGACGCGCTCGTCACGGAAATCGAGAACCGCACGATCCATTTCGACCCGGAAGCCGGCTGGCGTGTCCGGGATCCGGGCCCGTTCCATGCCGCCGGGCGCATCTGGGTCAAGCTCGAACCCGCCATCCGGCGGCTGGTTGGCCTGGTACAGGCGGCCGAGGACGGGCAGTGGACCGCCGGCGCCCGCGGGCCGGCCCCCTGTCCTCTGCCGCGCCCGGAACCAGCCTCGCTCGAAGCTTCGGCGCGATCGGCAAAGGCGGGTGTAATCATCGCTCCGGAGCCGAAAACCGGGCTCGCGACGGCCGGGGCCAGCCTCTGACCGGCAAGCCCGTACTTCTGGCCGATCGCGGCTGCGCTGCGTCGCAGGGCGCCTCCTGCAATCAGAACCTGTGCTGCCGGCCTGGGTCCTGTCCGGCCATGTCGACGACCCCGGTATCTGACCCGGCAGCGGCGTCCACCCGCGGATGATGGCGAGGCTGGCGAACCACGGTGAATGGCGTCAATCCGGATCTGCCGGGCGCGGTCGTCATGCGGCGGTGTGTGGGCAGTCCCGGGGATGTCGGGTTGCAGCAGGGGGGGCGAGGGCACATATTGAGGCGGTGCGCTGGCGCCCATGTGCGGTGGGCGCGCACCGTGCGGCCCGCGCCTGCCCGACACACATGCGGTGCCTGCCCGACAGACATGCGGTGATCGTGCAAAGATGCGACAGGAGGTCTTCCCATGAACAAACCCGTCAAGGAAGCGGCAGTCGCCGCGCGGCCGCTGCCTGACATCCCGCCACGTTCGGCCCGCAGGAGAACGATCGAAAGCGCCCTGGCCGGGGCCGTCCCGGCGCATTTCGTGCCAATGCCCGATGGCCTGGCCCAGGTGCCTGTGGTGCGCATTCCGCACGAAGATCTGGTCTATCGGTTGGAAAACGGCCGTCTTATCGCAGAGCTGCACGAACACATGTACCGCAACAATGTCAGCTGGGCATCACTGGAACAGGATGCGGAATCGCAGCAGGTGCAGCAGTTGCTGCATGAGCTTCTGATGCAGCACGCCTCGGACAAGCGCGGGCCGATCTTTCAGGAACTGAAACGCCAGAAGCAGCAGAGCGAGCCGCTGCTGGTCGATTGCAACGGGGTCGTCATCAACGGAAACAGGCGGCTGGCGGCGATGCGCAGCTTGCGCGCGCAGGACCCCAGGACGTTCTCGGGGTTTGCCGAGCTGACGGTCGCCGTGCTGCCCGCCGATATCAGCGCCGCGGATATCGATTTCATCGAGGCTGCGCTGCAGATGGCGCCCGAAACCAAGCTGGGTTACGGCTGGATCAACCGGCGGCTGAAGCTGCGGCGGCAGCTGCAGGAGCTTGGACTGCCGAAGGATTGGGTCTGCAAGGCGTATCAGATCGAAGAGCCGGAACAGCTGGACCAGGAGATCGGGCAGCTTGAGCTGGTTGAGCAGTATCTGAAGACGCGTCTGCGCGCCCCCGATCATTACGAGGCCGTGGCTGATGCGGAAGCGCATTTCGTCGCCCTGCATGCGCAGCTCTCCACACTCAAGTCGCCCCTGGACGATCTGTGGAAAACCATCGGCTTTGCGATGATCCACGCGCGTGACAAGCTGGGCAAGAGCCTGCTGACGATGTTTCCCTTTGACAAGCCGGTGCCGAAGCAACTGCCGGCGGCGGCGCTGCGGCGGTTCCTGCAGGAGCATCTGGCGGATGAGCCGCACGCGGCAAAGCCCGACGCCCCGCTTGCGGCATCGGAACACGAGGATCTCGAGCAGTTCTTCGCCCTCTCCGGCCCCGAGGATATCGAGCCGCTGCGCGATATTATGGCGCTGATGACCTCCATGCGCGAGGAGCACCGCGTCCGGGCCGAACCCGCGGTCATGGTCAAGGCTCTGAAACAGGCGCGGGTGCGTCTTGACCAGCTTTCCCCCGACCGGTTGTCCGACGCGCAGCGCAACATGCTGCGCAGCGAGATCGCCGCGATACAGGCGCAGGGGGCCTGGCTGCTTGGCGAAGCGCCGGACCATCGGTTCGAACAATCCAAGACGACCATGGTCAAGGCGGTGTCGGCCTATCTCAAGCGCTGGCGCGCCATGCGCCGGACGGGGGGCTGAGCGGGGCCGAGACCCCGTATCGCGGGTCACAGCATGGGCCACATGGGCGCCGTGAGGCGTCCTGCGGGGCGGCAATGGATCGACCGGTTCCATGACCGCAGCGAGCTGAAGTTCATCGTGCTGGACATGGACAGCGCGGGTACAGCCCGACCCATGACGATCAGAAAGGGTCCGCCTGGAACGGGCATTTGTGAGCGCATCTGCTACCACCCCAACTTCTTGTTCAACCAGTTCAGCGTGCGGGAACGCTGCGCCCTGCGCAACGGCAACGCCCACAGCGCCGATGGCTGGCGGGACGCCCTCGATCCGGTGATCGCCCGGTATGCAACGCGGGACATCCTGCGGTTCTTCCGGGCCGATGCCGCTTACGCGATCCCGGCAATCTATGCGCGGCTGGAAGAGGCGGGCTATTACTACGCCATCCGGTTGCCCGCAAACGCGGTGCGCAAGGACAAGATCGCGCATCGGCTGACGCGTCCCGTGGGGCGGCCTTCGCTGACCAAGGTGAAGCGGTTCTTCGAGGACTTCCAATATCCGGCGCAAAGCTGGGACAAGGAACGCCGGGTGATCGCCAAGATCGAATGGCATCCGGGCGAGCTGTTCCCGCGTGTCGGCTTCATCGTCACCAACTTGGCCGTGGAGCCGGACTGGGTGGTGCGGTTCTTCAACCAGCGCGGCACCGCCGAGCAGCACATCAAGGAGGGCAAGTATGCCTTCCACTGGACAAGGCTGTCATGCCGGAAGTTCCGCGACAACGAGGTGCGGCTGCAACTGCACGCTCTGGCCTACAACCTGGCCACATTCCTGCGCTGCATCGAGCTGCCCGAGGCCATGGCCGACTGGTCGCTGACCAGCCTGCAACTGAGGCTGGTCAAGATCGGGGCACGTGTCGTCCGCCACGCCCGCGCCATCACCTTCCAACTGGCCGAGGTCGCCGTCACCGGCCCGATGGTGCGCGCCATCCTCGCCGCCATCCGCCGATTGCGAACGCCTCCGTCATGCGCATGACTGCGATCAGCACCCAAACTGAACGAAAGCGGCAAGACAGCTCTGCCCGCTGCGCTGAAAAACACCGCTGCCGGGACAGAACACGGCGGTTTCGCGGTCTGATCCGCCCAGTTTCCGCAGCCTGCGCGACCGCAGGCGCCGCTCAGGGCGAAAAACGCTTACCCAACAAGCAGATTCAGACGATCTTCACGTCAGACGGCGCGCCACTTGGGGAATGTCGGTTGAGTTGCCTTCTTTCTGGTGGTCCGAGATTGCGGTTTCTCTCATTGAATTGGCGCTTGCAATCGTCAGGTGGCGGCGAGAATTGCATGCAACATTGGGCCACCGATCGCCACCTCGGCCAATGAGAAATACATGGCACGGTGCCCGATGCAAGCCCCATGCCTCGATCTCCATCGGTGTCAGCTGAAACGTGGGTGACGATCCGGCAGTTGCGGTTTCATTTCGGTGCTCGGCATGGACCGCCTGTCAGGAAAAATAGCACTTGATTCGCAGGCGAGAATGGCAAATCATTGTGTTCATAATATGTGCCTTGTCCGGGTCGCTCACAAAAACGCCCGGCCCCCCGTTGCCTGCAGCGAAGCCATGCTCTTTCTGTAGAGGAACCAAGATGCAGATAGATTTGCAAAACGACCTTGGCATCGTATTTACTGGAATCTCAGGCGCCTCGAACATCTCAATCTATGGCATAGACAACGACGGCAATCTCATCCGTCTGTTCGATCCATTACTGGACTATACAGTGCCGCCGATTCAAGATGACTGGATTGCCATTCCCCAGATACAGCCCTCGACGCCAAATTTCGCGCGCGTAGGGCCTGATCTGTTTTTTTCCTTTGAAATTTATTACTTTTCCGAAGATGGTTTCGAGAAGACCGATGTCCAGGTCATGCGATTGACCGAAGGCGCTGTGATCGAAACGGGCGTGCTCATGCCGGATCTTTCACAGGCAAGCTATGGGCCGGTCTTTCATGCCCCGGTTACCGCTATCGGCGCCGGGGAAGATTATTATTTCCCGGTCACCTTCGACGAGACAATGCCGGGACAGGTCTACATCACCAATGCAGATGGCACGCTGCGCCTTGGCAGCACATTCACCCGCCCTACCGGCGAGGCTGGACCGAAAGAAGGCATGACATCCTTGGGTGAGGATGTGTTCTTCATCGGCAATGAACGTACGCCCCTCGATGTGAACGAACTGTGGCGCATTGGCGCGGATGGCAGTTTCGGATTTGTGTTCGCAGACAGCACTGGATCTGTCATCAGCGTTGCAACCTTCGACGATGCGGTTTGGTTTCTCGTGCGCCAGCCACCTCAACAGACAATCGTTCCCGAGTTATGGCGCCTTGGCGCGGACGGAGTGCCGGTTCAGATCGACACCCTCTCAGATATCATGCCGAGCCGCGATGTTCGGTTGAAGGTTGTGGATGACCAGCTTTACATGCTTGGGTTGGGAACATCTCCACTGGTCGAGGTGGCCCCAGATGGTAGCCTGACTCCCCTTCTGGACGGTGGATTGCCGAATACGCGGGTGGGCGATCTGGTCAGCTTCGCCGGGTCACTGTATTTTGTGGGCGACTACACCCCCGAAGGTGCGTTGACACAACGCGGCATGCTGTTCCGGGTGGAGGCGGACGGAACGGCCAGCAGGGTCGAGACATTTGGCATCGATCTGGCCGAGGGCTTTGCCGGAGAACTGGTGGTTGTGGCCGACCTTCTCTATTTCCGCGGGGGAACGCTGATCGATGATGGGTTCGGAGGCACAACGCTTGAGATCAGCAACCTGCATGTCATGGATGCCGATGAAAATGTAACCCGCCTGACCGGCGCTGGCACAGCAGCGCCTTCGGTGCGCGCGGTCAACGCACTGTTCGCCTATGAAACGGATATTTCCTTTGACAGGTCGGGAGTGCAACCAGCGATCACAGCTCGGGATGACATCGCCGCGGCCATACAGGATGGTCCCCAGATTACTGGCAACGTGCTCGATAACGACGATGGGGCCGAGCTTGAGGTCATCGATATAGCTGGTTCCGCTGCAAACGTCGGCACCGCTTTGACCGGCACACTTGGCACACTGACACTGGAGGCGGGCGGCGGCTTCACATACTTCGCTGACAACGCTGTGCACCTGCCCGAGGGCGAAACTGCTGTAGATGTGTTTACCTATCGCGTCGCCGACAGTGGCGGTGAACAAGCGACGGCGCGTTTGTCCATTACCGTCACCGGCGTTAACGACCCCGCCAGCATCACGGGCGACACATCCAGACTGGTGGTCGAGGACGACTCGGATCACCAGCAGGCGGGAGGCGTGCTGATCGTCACTGACCCCGACGCTGGCGAGGACCGGTTTGCCGATCCCGGCGCTGGCCCGCTGGAAGGCGCCTACGGAAGCTTTACCTTCGACCCGGACACCGGCGCCTGGTCCTACACACTCGACAATGACGCCGAGGCCGTGCGGGCCCTAACCGAAGGCGCGGAGGTCTTCGACAGTCTGACCGTTACCAGCCTTGACGGGACAGCGTCGGAGACGATCACCGTGACGATTCAGGGAACTGGAGTGCGCAGTGCAGGATCGGAACCGGACCGCGTAGCACAGCTGCAAGGGTTTCTCCTTGATAATGCAGAAAGGGCGCTCGAAGGCGTCTCGGTCACTTTCACTTCTGAGGGCGGGGTCCCGCAAGCCATTATCAGCGATAGTTCAGGGAGGTTTGGTTTTGATGTTGAACTTGGTCTGTCTGGGCACCTGCACGCCACCCGTGCGTATGATCCGCTGACTGACGGGCGCCTGTCCGCATCGGATGCACTGGAGGTTCTGCGCCTTGCCGTTGGGTTGGAGCCAAGCTGGGGTCCGGCGCGCCCGATGGACTTTATCGCGGCCGACATCAACCAGGACGGTCGAGTGACTGCCGCGGATACGCTGGAAGTGCTGCGTTCGGCAGTGGGACTGGAGAGTCAGGACGCGCCCCGATGGGTGTTTCTGGATGCCGAGGCTGATCTTTCCAGCGTTAATCGCAACAACACAGAAGTTGAGACCGGCATTCGGATTGATGCCCTGGCCGCGGGTTTGACCGAGGTATCCATGACTGCCATCTTGCTGGGCAACATGCAAGAATATGCTTGATGCATTGCCGGTCTGCCCCGGCGGTCCGATGCCCAGCCCGTCCCCGCTCGGAATCCACCCCAGAACGCCTGAAATCTTCATAAAATCAGGACTCTACCTGGACCCCGCAGGTGGATACCTGCTGGACCTCGGAGGCCACCCCGGAAGCCACTGGCCCCGCATGGGTGGAATGCGCCTCCTCGGGTCTCCGCCAGAAAACTCACGCGATCATACAAGCCTCACCCGGCGAGTATACGCCAGAACAACAGACCTGCGCCGACAAACGGAAGGCTGCGTCCAACCACAAGAATCTTCCAGGACCACCAGCGTGACTTTGCCCCTAGTGCGTAGACAACGCGGCTGGGTGGCAGTGCCCAGCACAAGAGCCCCGCGCCAACCACGCCTGAGACGACCACGACGTTCGTGCCGCCGAATTGGTCCATGAAATCCAGAAACGGCATGCCTGCAACAGTCAGTTGCACTGGCGTAAAACTGAGGGCGGAGGGCAGCCCGAGCGCCAGCATTAATGCACCGGTCGCTGTGACTGCACGTGTGTTGGACAGGTTCAGCTCCTCGGCAAAAGCCGCGATGATCACCTTCAGCCCGGCAAGGCAACTGGAAAAGGCAGCCGCAAAGAACATGAAGAAAAACGCCATCGCCAGCCAGACACCACCGGCCATTTCCTCGAAGACGCGAGGCAGTGTGGAAAAGGCAAGCTCGGATCCCGCGCCTGGATCCATGCCGTGGGAAAAGACGAAAGGAAAGATCATCCATCCTGCCAGCAGTGCGATGGACGTTTCTGTTGCTGCAACGACCAAGGCAGCGCGCGGCACGTTTGCCTTGCGTGGGATATAGCTGCCATACGTGACCAGATAGCCCTGACCCACCGCCAAGGTGTAGAAGGCCTGACCAAAAGCAAAGAACCACAGCGTCGGGTTGGCCAGTGTCGAGGCTTCCCATCGCAGCATGAAGTCAGCCGCTTGCGACCATCCATCGCTCGTTGATGCTACGCCGACCAGACCCGCGATGAGCAGCACAAGTACGGGCATCAGGACTTTTGAAAAACCCTCGATCGCGCGTACACCCTTCAGCAGCACGACCGCCGCCAACACGGTGACCGCCAGGAAATACCAGATCGAGTTGTATCCGGCCGTGAAGTCGTCGAATTCTGTGAGGCTCAGACGAAACGCGTCAATTGCATAGCCGAGGGTCCAGCCAGTGATCACGAGATAGTAGCTTGTGATGATGATGGTGAGCAGCACGACCAGCCAGCCATAGGCTGCCCCCAGCCTTGTCGCCCCGCGGTAAGTGCCGACGACACTGCCTTTTGCCAGGCGACCAGCCGCGATCTCCAGCATCATCACAGGCAACGCAATAATGACCAGCGCGATCAGGTACGCGGCAATGAAAGCACCCCCGCCGTTTTCGCCGACCATGTAGGGAAATCGCCACAGGTTTCCGAGCCCCACCGCAGCGGCGGCCATTGAGAAGACAAAGGCGGGCTCCGATGACCATTGGGCGCGCGTTTCTGCTTTCTCATGCTCATGCATTCTGTGTGCTTTGTCCTCTCCCGCCAGCCCTTGCCGCTGCATTCGACGTATGTTGCCTTGCTCAATCATCAACTATCCCGACCACAGGATCATCCCCATGGGTGACATGGCCTGCGCGTGTGGCCGCGCTGATGGCCTCGGAACTGGTCGCTGCTCTGGGAGAGGAGGTCACAGTGGAGGCGGCACAGATGCAGAAAGTTCTCGAAGCCCATCGGTGGCAAGCGACTGCGGCGCGGCGCCCGGCTCTGGTCGGTGGCCACAGCGACATTCAAGGCCGCGACCTATCGCTTTTTGCGCCAGGATAGGCCCACGCCGGAGGAGATCACCGCCGGTGCATCGTTCCCAGCGGGAACGGTGCATCTGCCGACATGGGCGGACGGGGAATGGCTGAAGCAGGTGACCGCCGAGCAACTGGTGACGGTCAAGACCCGACCCGGCTTCACCAAGCTCGAATGGCAGAAACTGCGCGAGCGCAACGAGGCGCTGGACTGCCGGGTGTATTCACGCGCCGCCGCCTGGATCGCCGGCGCCGACCGCTGGCCCGAGGCGCGGTGGGCAGAGTTGGCGCGGTCGCTTGCGGTGGTCACGGGCGCCTCAGGGCCCGATGGGACTACGGGTTCTGCAACGTCGGCAGGTCTATCTGCACGGCGGCGGACAGTGCGGTCGAGCGACATGGGGTGAAATCGAGTGGGAACGGGGCAGGCCTGCTTGCGAGCCTGCCCTTTCTCTGTTTGGCTGTCCGCACCACTGAGCGGAGGAAGGACATTGTCGAGTGAACCTGAAGTCTTCACGCTTCCGGCGCGACGGGGACGCGCAGTCCGGCTCGGCACTGGCGATGCGATAAAGATCATCAACACCCACGGCTCCCAGGTCGTGGATACATGGGTGTTCAGCGCCGAGGACCTGACGGAATTCCTGTCGAACGAGCACATGCGTCCGACCCTTGGCAAGCTGTGGCCCGGCAAGGGCGATGCCCTCATCACCAACCGACGCCGACCGATCATGGTCATGGAAGAGGATACCTCCCCCGGCCGCCATGACACGCTGATCGCGGCGTGCGACAATTATCGCTACGGCCTGCTCGGCTGCACCGAGTATCACGACAACTGCACCGACAATCTGCACGCGGCGATGCGGCAGATCGGGCTTGAGGCGCCGGAGTGCCCCAGCCCGCTGAACCTGTGGATGAACATCCCGGTCGGGGCCGATGGCGCCACCGGCTGGGGCGAACCCCTGTCGAAACCGGGTGATCATGTCATATTGCGCGCCCGTATGGACTGCGTGGTCGCCATGTCCGCCTGCCCGCAGGATATCCTGCCGATCAACGGTGCGGCCTGTCGGCCCACCGAGGCGCATTACATGATCCTCGATCGGCGAAGCTGATCTGCAGACGAGCGCCCGGACCGATCACTGGAGGCAGCACTTCTTGTACTTCCTGCCGCTGCCGCAGGGGCAGGGATCGTTGCGACCCACAGGCGGCGTCTCATGCATGAAGGTTTCCGCCCATGGCATGGCGCGCGATGCGTTGCGTTTGCCCTCCCGTTTCTGCCTGGCCAGGTAGGCGTCGGAATAACCATGCCATTTTGACAATTCTGCGATGGTGTCGGTGATCAGCCCGGATCTGTAGCGCGAATTGACAGTGATGCCGCCAGAGTCCGCCGATGACTTGAGGTCGCTCAAAACCTCATCGGCGACACAGTATTCGGCCGGGATCAGCCCGGCCTCGAAGGTTGCACGAAGCTCGGGCTCCATGTCTGCGAGGCCCAGATCGGCGACCGCCTCCATCCAGCCAATGAGCAGATCCGTCTCCTCGTCTTTGCAATGCCGACGGAAATTGCGGAAGTAACCTGTGACGGCATCGCGCTCTTCGGGGTAAAGCAGGGCGATGAGAACCAGCGCGTCCATCATCGAGCTGCGCGCAAGTACGTCGGCATCGTTGTCGAGTATGAAATCGAGCAGTGGCTGCAAATCACCATCGAATGTCCCGGCCACAACACGAAAGCCCGTCTCGGTCACGGCATCGCCCAGGAGGTAATCGAGCGTATTGCTGGGCTGGCGCAGAAGCTGAAGGATCGGTCGATAGGCGCGCGGTTCCTGAAACTCGCCCAGCATATGAAACACTGGGATCAGTGCAGTGATGTCGTCTTCCCGCATTTCCGCCCGTTGCTGATTTGCCAGACGCTCGACAAGACCGACGAAGACGGGAGCCATCGTGTCGCGATCTGCGCGCGCCGCAGCCATGGCCGTCCTTGGAAAAATGTCGTGGCGTGCAAGCTCGCGCATGATTTCGGCTGGGGTCATGGGTTCGCTCTCCGAAGCGTGCAGGTCGCGCAACTGAACCATTTCTCGTGGCGAGGTCAATTCGCATGCCTTCCCTTCCTGACCTTCGCGCCCGCCGCGACGCGCTCTCGGCGCAGCGGTCCGCTGGCGTGGCCCGCGTCAGCTACGACGGCAAGACGGTGGACTATCGCTCTGTGGCGGAGATCGACCGCGCGCTCGAGGCGCTGGATCGCGAAATCGCCGCGCTCGAGGGGAGGCGGATCGTGCGGCACGTGCGCATCATCACGACCAAGGGGCTCTGATCCATGGGTCTCGACAGGTTTCGCCGCCCGGCCACGAGCGGGCCAACATCCTCCGGGCTTACGCGGCTCCCTCGAAGCCACGGTCCCTCCGGACTGCGCGCCCGTCTGGAAGGCGCAATGTCCCGTCGCCGCTTGCGCGGCTGAGGGCGCGTGTCGTCAGCGTTCCAGCGCGCGCAGGACCTCACGCGCCAGCAAGTGGTCGTCCGGTGCGTCGCTCAGGCTGAGCAGGATCTCACAGGCATGGCGCAGGTCTTCTGCCGTGACGGGATGGTCAGGCCCGGCACGCAACGTCCGCCGCGCAGCGTTGATCTGCTCTTTCCGCCGCTCAGGGTGATGATCAATCTCTCCGGGCATGGACCTTCCATCCCCTACGACACGCGTGCCCTTCGCACAGCACAGTGTCGCATATCTCCCCGCCATGCGCGACACATTCGTTGCACGGCAAACGCGGTGCCCTGCCCGGCCTTTCCCGCGCACACCGCCTGACACACACCATGAAGCGAGACACAACCATGCCGGAACGGATCCTGCCGGGACTGGGGCTGCGGGCTTTCTACGACCCTGGCCAGCGCAGCTGGGGCACCAGCGTCAGCGAGGACCTGCGCGCCCTCTCGGCGCTGGTGCAGGCCCGCGCGCTATCGCGCAGCACGGCGCTGCCCGGGAGCGGCAATGCCGGAGACATCTCTCTCGTCCCGGACGACGCGGCGGAGCACGCCGAATGCTCGTTAGTGTCCTGTCAAGCGATGCGCAGGTCCTCGGAGAATGCTGCAGGACCGAATTTCGCGGGTCGATTCTCCGTCCGACGTTGCGCAGGAGGTTGATTGAGAACGGCCCGAATCGGTGTTTCTGTGACGACCTGAACCAATTGGATCAAGGTCACAATATGCCTTTGCAAACACGCCTTGCGTTCAATGCTGAGATCATCGCGATCCCTGATCGCGGAAAAAAGAGAAGAACGGATTATTTCAATAGGCTGATCTGGAAGGATTGGCTCTTTCTGAGCATGCGAACTGCTCAGCTCAATGACGTGCTCCGTGTCACCAAGGCACTCCTCCCAGGCATGCCAGAGATCATCCGCTATAGCGTCAGCTTGCTCGGAAAGCAGGCTGACTGGCCGGACCGGCCACCCAAGTGCAAGCAGCACAGCAAACGAAACGACATCTGACAGGTTGTGCAAGCTAAGGCGCTGGACCGGATCTTCGGTGTCAGAATACCCCGCACTCAGTGCACCATAATCCATTGCCATTGCATAGATTTCTGGTGTCAGCCTGAAAGCGGCCTGGATCTCCTGCGGCAAGATCGGGGTGTGGATCAGTGAGTACATGGAACAGCCTCTCGTAGATTCTCTTACCGCCAAGGAGGACCAATAATGGTTAAGCACAACTTAAGATTGCAGCCGGGCGCGTGATCCGGGCCAGATTTTCGTTGCGCACGAGTCACATGCACGCATTCGCCGCACATGCCCGCCAACAGCGGCGATGTCACGGCGCGGGTGCTGAACCATGTGGAGGCCGTGAAGCTGGCGGCGGCGGATATCACGACAACCGCGATCAGCAGCGTCAATGCCGGTGTGTCGAAGGTCATTGGGGCCCGGTGAGGTGCGGGGGCGAAGTTGCACGGCCTATCGCGCTGTCCGACGACAACTTCGCGTCGGCGGCATCAGCACCGCCAACCGGCAGGTCGAAACGTGGCGTTATCGGAACCCATCGATCGGTGCGCCGAGTCCAGGGGCTCCTTTGCACTCAGCTTCCGCATTCGTCGAGTTGGGCACCTTCGGCACGATGGCGCATCTTTCTGATCAGGCGAGCTACTTACGCTGACGCTGCGAACCAAACGGGTCCTGGCGCGATGCTGTATGGCCATTGAATCCCCAGCGTGGCTTATCGATACACGGGGCACGTTCTGCCGCGACCCGAACAGTCCTTGTCCCACGCGGCCCTGCGCCACGCCTTCCAGAAAAAATGGAGCCAAGAATGGAAATCGACCCGCTCGAGATGATGACCTTCTGCATCGCACTGCTCGACCACCTGGCCGCTCTGTCCGAGCCGCTGGCCGGGAT
>LFIK01000799.1_pt1 | contig 24044 bp, 22 predicted proteins | sample 643401 | NCBI WGS metagenome assembly LFIK01 (sample SAMN03777447, study PRJNA286221) | soda lake metagenome | biome: soda lake; feature: Kulunda steppe; material: water; isolation source: sample T5-Br brine of Lake Tanatar-5 | place: Russia: Kulunda steppe | collected 2010-07
CGGAACCGGGTGATGCGGCCCTGCTCGTCCAGGGTCAGGTGGTCGAGGCCCTCGAGCTCCTTGTCCCCGACGCGCGCGGTGAAGATCAGCGCCACGCTGTGATCACCGTGGAGCTCATCGATGTAGGTGAGCCCCTCGAGGGTCGCCTTGGCGTGGTGGAGCAGGTGGGCCACCGTCGCCCGGCCGTGGTAGGGGCCGAACACCGCGGGGGAGCGGAACTCCACGTCCTCGTGCAGCAGCGCGAAGGCCGCCTCCTCATCGTCGGCCTCCACGGCCCTGCGGAAGGGGTGCATCTCCACGGTGCGCTCCTCGCGTGGTGTCCTGCGCACCGACCGTAGCTGGTCGGCCTGCGCGGTACGGTGCCGGTGGCAAGCCCAACCGACGTACCCACAGGCGCACCCGTGAGGTGCAGGGAGGCCGGAAGCGTGGCGCAGCGGATCGTCATCCTCGGCGGCGGGCCCGCGGGCTACGAGGCCGCCCTGGTGGCCGACGAGCTCGGGGCCGAGGTCACCATCGTGGCCGATGAGGGCCTCGGCGGCGCCAGCGTGCTGTGGGACTGTGTGCCCTCCAAGGCCCTGATCGTCGCCTCCGAGGCGATGGAGTGGGTGCACACCGCGGACGACCTCGGGGTGCACATCGCCGGTCTCGACGCGGTCGACCGCACCGTGGTGGACTTCAAGAAGGTCGGCAACGGGGTGCTGGAGCTCGGCGCGAACCAGTCCCGCGACATCGAACGGCGGGTGCTGTCCGGCGACGTCGAGCTGGTCCGGGGACGTGGGCGGATCTCCGGGTTCCACGAGGTCACCGCGACCCGCAGCGACGGCACCGAGGTGGTGCTACCCGCCGACTACGTGCTGGTCGCCACCGGCTCCACCGCCCGCGTGCTGCCCTTCTTCGAGCCCGACGGTGAGCGGGTGCTCGTCAGCCAGCAGGCCTACGGCCTTTCCGAGGTGCCCGAGCACCTGATCGTGGTGGGGTCCGGTGCCACCGGTGCTGAGTTCGCCCACGCTTTCCGCCGCTTCGGTGCGGAGGTCACCCTGGTCTCCTCCCGCGACCTGATCCTGCCCACGGAGGACCCGGACGCCGCCGGGGTGATCGAGTCGGTGTTCGAGCGCCGGGGCATGACCATCCTGCGCCGCTCCCGCGCGGTCAGCTGCGAGCGCCGCGGTGACGAGGTCGTCATCGGCCTCAAGGGTGGCGGCGAGGTGGTCGGCAGCCACGCGCTGTTCACCGTCGGCCAGGTCCCCACCTCCGCCGACATCGGCCTCGAGGAGTGCGGTATCGAACCAGCCGCCGGCGGCGGCATCGAGGTGGACGGGGTCGGGCGCACCAGTTGCCGGTGGGTGTACGCGGCCGGTGACGTGCTCGGCCGGGTGATGCTGGCCTCCGTGGCCGCCATGCAGGGGCGCACCGCGATGTGGCACGCGCTCGGCGAAGCGGTGCAGCCGATCCGCGGCGACGCGATCGTCAGCACGATCTTCACCGACCCGGAGGTCGCCACCGTCGGGATGTCGCCGGAGGAGGCCACCGCCGCGGGCTACCCCGTGGAGACCGCCCGCCTGGACTTCCGCTCCAACCCGCGGGCGAAGATGATCCACGGCACCGACGGGTTCGTGAAGGTCCACGCGATGGTGGGTTCCGGCACCGTGGTCGGCGGTGTCGTGGTCTCCGCCCGCGCGAGCGACCTGATCCAGCCGCTGGCCGTGGCGGTGCAGAACCGGCTGTCCGTCGCGCAGCTCGCCCAGACGATGACGGTCTACCCCTCCATGGCCGGCTCGGTCGCCGAGTGCGCGCGCATGCTGATGGTGCGGCTCGATCCCGCCCGCCGCTGAGCTGCGAACCACCGCCACCGCGACCCGAGGGAACGCCGTGCACGACGTCGAGCTGTTCATCGACCCGGTCTGCCCCTTCTGCTGGCAGACCTCCAAGTGGCTGCGCCAGGTCCAGCGGCTCGAGTCCCTGGACGTCGGGTGGCGGTTCATCTCGCTCAAGATGGTCAACGAGGAGGTTGGCTACGACGGTCTGCCGGCCAGCTACCCGGCCGTCCACGCCAACGGGACCAAGCTCCTGCGGCTGCTGGCCGCGACCCGCGCGCACGCCGGCAACGACACCGTCGGGCTGCTGTACGCCGCCCTCGGCGAGCAGCTGTGGGAGCGCGAGGCGCCCGAGCCGGGTGACCTCGATGCGGTGCTCGGGGTCCACGCCCAGGCGATCGACCCGCGGCCGGCCCTGGCACGGTTGTCCCTGCCGGAGGAGCTGACGCTGGCGATGGAGGACCCGGACCACGACGCGGTGCTGCGCGAGGAGACGGAGCTGGCACGCTCCCGCGCCGGACGTGACGTCGGCACGCCGATCGTGGCCTTCGACCCGCCGGACGGCCCGGCCTTCTTCGGCCCCGTCATCTCCGAGCTGCCCACCGACGAGGACGCGGTGGCCTTCTACCGGGCGATCGAGCTGCTCGCCGGCTGGCCGGGTTTCGCGGAGCTGAAGCGCAGCCTGCGCACCATGCCCGACGTGGCGATGCTGGCGGGCCTCCGCGACGACGCCTGAGCACCTTCGCCCGCCGGCCTGTGCGTGCGCTCAGGCATCCTCGATACGGGCCAGCACCGCGCCGGCCTGCACCACCTCGCCGGCGCTGACCGGCAGGGACGTCACGACACCGGCGCGGTGGGCCTTGACGGCGTTCTCCATCTTCATCGCCTCGAGCACCAGCAGGGTGTCGCCCTCGGCTACCTCGGCGCCCTCGGTGACGCTCACCTCGATCACCGTGCCCTGCATAGGGGCGACGAGGTCGTCGGAGGATGCTGCTGCGGCGCCACCGCCGGCGCTGGTGCGTCGACGCCGGGTCGCCGGTTCGGCCGCCGGTGCCGCCGCTCCCGCGGCCGGTAGGTCGCCGAACACCCGCACGGACAGCCGGCGACCGTCCACCTCGACGGTCAGCTCCCGTCCGGCCGCGTCCGCCTCCTCCTCGTCCCCTGGCGGTGCGGTGGCCTGGGGCTCGAGCCCGGACAGGTCCCACTCGCGTTCCACCGAGGCGGTCGAGTGCTCGCCGGCGGCGAACTGCGGGTGGGTCATCGCCAGCCGGTGGAAGGTCTCGGTGGTCGGCACGTTCTCGATCACGAGCTCGTCGAGGGCCCGCGACATCCGGGCACGCGCCGCGTCACGGTCGGGGGCCCAGACGATCAGCTTGCCGATCATCGAGTCGTAGTCGCGGGGCACGGTGTAGCCCGGGCGGGCACCGGTGTCGAACCGCACCCAGGGCCCCAGCGGCGCGACGAACTCCCCGATCGTGCCGGGGGTGGGTACGAAGCCCGCCGCCGGCTCCTCGGCGTTGATCCGGGCCTCGATGGCGTGACCCCGCAGGACCACGTCGTCCTGGGTCAGCCCCATCCCCTCACCGGAGGCGATCCTCAGCTGCGCCTGGGCCAGGTCCACGCCCGTGACCAGCTCCGTGACGGGGTGCTCGACCTGCAACCGGGTGTTCATCTCCAGGAAGTAGAAGGTCTCCCCGTCCTCGTCGAGGAGGAACTCGCAGGTGCCGGCGTTGGTGTAGCCCATCTCCTTGGCGACCCGGACAGCGGCCTCGCCCATCGCGGCCCGTACGGCCTCGGTCACCCCGGGGGCGGGCGCCTCCTCGACCAGCTTCTGGTGGCGGCGCTGCAGGGAGCAGTCCCGTTCGCCGAGGTAGATGGTGTGGCCGTCGAGGTCCGCCAGCACCTGGATCTCCACGTGGCGTGGCCGCTCGAGGTAGCGCTCCAGGTAGCACTCCCCACGGCCGAAGGCCGCCTCGGACTCGCGCCGGGCGGCGATAAGGGCGTCGCGCATCTCCTCGCGGCTGCGGACCACCTTCATCCCGCGTCCACCGCCACCGAACATCGCCTTGACCGCGACCGGGTAGCCGTACTCCTCCCCGAAGGCGATCGCCTCCTCGGGGTCGTCGGTGGGCTCACGGGTGCCGGGGACCACCGGTGTGCCGGCGGCGTCCGCAACGGCCCGGGCCGACAGCTTGTCGCCCATCGCGGCGATGGCCTGCGGTGGCGGGCCCACGAAGGTGAGCCCGGCGTCGGCCACCGCCTGGGCGAAGTCGGCGTTCTCCGACAGGAAGCCGTAGCCGGGGTGGACGGCGTCCACGCCCGCGCGCCGGGCGACGTCGATCACCTTGGCCGTGGCCAGGTAGGACTCGCTGGCCGGCGCCGCGCCGAGCAGGTACGCCTCGTCCATGGCGTGGACGTGGGGTGCGTCGCGGTCGATCTCCGAGTACACGCCGACGGCGCGGACCCCCAGTTCGCGGCAGGCGCGCGCGACCCGGATGGCGATCTCCCCACGGTTGGCGATCAGCACGGCATCGAACATCGGACATCCTCCCTGGTGGTGCCGCCCACGGCACCCAGACCAGCCGGAAGCCTAGTGACAGGGCTCCGCCGGACCGCGCTCCGGAAGAACGCCGCTCGCTCCTGGCGCTGTGGATGTCGTTGGACGGCCGCGCCGCCAGTACAGTGAGCGCCATGCTGAGGGTTACCACGGTCCCGGGAGACCACCGCTATGGCGCAACCCCACCTCCGCCGTCCCGCCACCGCACGGATCCTCCTCCTGCTCGCGGCCCTGGGCCTGCCGCTGACGGCGTGCGGCGATCATGGGACCGACGGCGAGGTCCGTGCCGCTGAGGACGGGGTGCTGCGGATCGTCGGCCAGGACGACCTGCGCTGGGACGTGGAGCAGCTCACGGCGCCCGCGGGCGAGATCACCTTCGAGCTGGTCTGCGAGGACGCGGTCAACCACAACATCGTGCTCGATGAGCTCGACGAGGAGATCGCCTTCTGCAGCCCCGGTGAGACCGTGACCGGCAGCATCGAGCTCCAGCCCGGGACCTACACCTACGTGTGCACGATCCCGGGGCACGAGTCGACCATGCGGGGCGAGCTCGTGGTCGAGTGATCGGCGCCGGGAACGTGGCGGGGCGAACGTCGCGAACGACCCGCACGGTTACCGGGGGCCGAAAGGTCCTCGCTACCCTTCCCGCGTTGCGCCACTAGGGCCGTTGCGCCCCAGGGCGCCCCGCCGAGGGGCCCGCCCCGCCGTCCCTCCGCCCCTCGCACCCACCCCGATCCGCAGGAGCCCGCCGTGCGCCGCCTGAGTATCGCAACCGCCCTGCTCGCCTCCGCCGTGCTGCTCGCCGGCTGCTCCGACGTGCCCGAGGGCGCCGCCGAGGCGCAGGCGCTGGTCTGCCCGCCCGGTGAGGAGGGCTGCGACGAGGTCCTGCCCGTCGGCCCCGGTGGCGAGGTCGAGGTGGAGATGGGCAACTTCTTCTTCAACGTCACCGACGGCATCGCCATCACCGGCGAGGTGGAGGTGACCGCGGTCAACATCAGCGACGCCTACCACAACATCGAGATCCTCGGCGCTGCGGACGGCAGCTTCCTCGGCGGCTCCGATGGCGAGGCGTTCGTCGGGGCCGACGGCTTCGAGACCGACACCGGAACCGTGGAGCTCTTCCCGGGCGAGTGGTTGATGGTGTGCAACGTGCCGGGGCACCGGGCAGCAGGCATGGAGCTGCCGATCACGGTCTACGCCAGCGAGGAGGAGGCGCAGGCCGCGATCGAGGCCGGTGAGACCGACGTGGACCGCGACCGCGAGAACCCCAACACCTGAGCCGGAGCCCGACGACCTGCCCGGGGTGGGCCTGGTCAGCGGCTGGCGCGGTCGTCCGTCACCACCGCTCAGCGTGGGTGAGCTCTGCGGGGGTGCGCACGCGGCGTCCGGCACTGGCCTCCAGCAGGCCGGCCCGTCGCCACGCGGGCTCGGCCGGTGTCGGCGGCGCCGCACCGCCACCGCCGAGCAGGGCGGTGACCGCCACCGTCACCGCGGCTACCTCGACGTCGTCCAGGGTGCTCGCGTCGATGTGCAGCCGCAGGTCGGTGGGCGTGCCGTCGCTGCCCGTCCCGGGGCCGGTCTCCACCTCGGCGCTCACAGGGGGATGTTCCCGTGCTTGCGGGCGGGTCCCTGCTCGCGCTTGGACGCGGTGAGGTCCAGGGCCCGCACCAGCTCCAGGCGGGTCTCCGAGGGTGCGATGACCGCGTCCACGTACCCGCGCTCCGCAGCCCGCCAGGGGTTGGCCAGGTCACGGGCGTAGCGCTCCTCGAACTCCTCGTGCAGCGCCGTGGGGTCCTCCGCATCCTCGATCTCGCGGCGGTGCAGGATCGACACCGCCCCCTTGGCGCCCATCACCGCGATCTCCGCCGTCGGCCAGGCCAGGTTCACGTCCGCGCCGAGGTGCTTGGAGCCCATCACCACGTAGGCGCCGCCGTAGGCCTTGCGCACGATGACCGTGATCTTGGGCACCGTGGCCTCGGCGTAGGCGTAGAGCAGCTTCGAGCCGTGGCGGATGATGCCGCCGTACTCCTGGTCGGTACCCGGCAGGAAGCCGGGGACGTCGACGAAGGTGACCACGGGGATGTTGAAGGCGTCGCAGAACCGCACGAACCGCCCGGCCTTCTCCGAGGAGTCGATGTCCAGCACCCCGGCGAGGTGCTGGGGCTGGTTGCCGACCACGCCCACGGCCCGACCATCGATGCGGGCGAGCCCGACCACGATGTTGGGGGCGTAGTGCTGGTGGACCTCGAAGAACTCGCCCTCGTCGACCACCGCGCCCACGATGTCACGCACGTCGTAGGGGGTGTTCGCGCTGTCGGGCATGAAGGTGTCGAGCTCCTCCACCAGCCGGTCCGCCGGGTCCCGGGAGGGCACCCGGGGAGGAAGTTCCAGGTTGTTGGCGGGCAGGAAGCTCAGCAGGTAGGCGATGTCCTCGAGGCAGCTCTGCTCGTCGTCGGCGGCGAAGTGGGCCACGCCGGAGGTGCCGGCGTGGCTCATGGCGCCGCCGAGCTCCTCCATCGTCACCTCCTCGCCGGTGACGGTCTTGATGACGTTCGGGCCGGTGATGAACATGTGCGAGGTGTCACGCACCATGAACACGAAGTCGGTGATCGCCGGGGAGTAGACCGCACCGCCCGCACAGGGCCCCATGATGGCCGAGATCTGCGGGACCACCCCGGAGGAGCGGACGTTTCGCAGGAAGATGTCGCCGTAGCCGCCGAGGGAGACCACGCCCTCCTGGATGCGGGCGCCCCCGGAGTCGTTCAGCCCGATGATCGGGACCCCCATCCGTTCGGCGAGGTCCATGATCTTGACGACCTTCGCGGCGAACACCTCGCCCAACGACCCGCCGAAGGCGGTGAAGTCCTGGCTGAACACGCACACCCGGCGACCGTCGATGGTGCCGTGGCCGGTGACCACCCCGTCGCCGAGGATCTTCTTGTCCTCGAGCCCGAAGCCGGTGGTGCGGTGCACGGCGAAGGCGTCGGTCTCGGTGAAGGAGCCCGCATCGAGCAGCAGCGCGATGCGTTCCCGGGCGGTCAGCTTGCCGCGATCGTGCTGCTTGGCGATGGCGGTCTCCCCGCCACCTGCGGCTGCCTCCTCCCGGCGTCGCTCCAGCTCGGCGAGCCTCTCCCGCGTCGTCTGCGCCACGTGCGTTCTCCTCGGCCCTGATGGTCACCGGCCGCCCTCCCGGTGCCGGTCGGCGGGTCCCGCCACCTCCGTGGTCCCGCCGGTCGGGCATCCTAACGGGCCCCGTCCCCGGATCTGGAGGCGCGCGTGACGCTCACCGACCACCCCGCGGTCCGTGCCGCGCTGGACGCCAGCCCACGGATCGTGGACCACACCCACCTCGCGCGGGTCACCTCGACCAACGATGTCGTCCGCGAGGCCGTCGACGCCGGGCACCCTCCGGCACGACTGGTCACCGCCGACCGTCAGACCGCGGGGCGTGGCCGTGCCGGGCGCAGCTGGACCGATGACGTCGACGGGCCCGACGGTCCCGGCAACCTCGCGGTGTCGCTGGCGATCGCGGCGCCTGCCCGCGCGGTCGGGCTGGTCCCCCTGGCGGCCGGCCTCGCGGTGGCGGCCGCCTACCGCGACAGCGGCGCCACGCCGGAGCTGAAGTGGCCGAACGACGTGCTGCTCGGTGGCGCGAAGGCGGCGGGCATCCTGGTGGAGCGCCACCAGCTCGCCGGTCGTGACATCGTGATCATCGGGTGCGGGCTGGACCTCGACTGGCGCGGGGTGCCACGGGAGCAGGAGATGGCCCTCTGGACCTCGCTCGCCGAACACCTCGATACCCCGGTGGACCGGGGTGCGGTCCTCGGGGCGCTGGTGGCCGCGCTGGACCGTGAGCTCGACGCCCTCGACGACCCCGCCACCCTGCTCGACCGCTACCGCGAGCGGTGCGTGACCATCGGTCGCGAGGTGCGGGTGGACCTGCCCGGTGGTGGCGGGCTGGCGGGACGGGCCGTCGGTATCGACGCCGAGGGGCTGCTGGAGGTGGACACGGGCCGTGAGCGGGTGACGGTCCGCGCGGGGGACGTGGCCCTCGCGGGGACCAGGTGAGACGTTCGGGACGGTAGCGTTCCGGCCCGCAGCGGAAAGGGCTGGGATGAGCGCAGGGTCGGTATCGGGAGCCGCGGGTGAGCTGACACCGGAACAGGAGGCCTTCCGCAGGGTGGTCGCGGGGTTCGCCGACGAGGTGGTGGCGCCCGCGGCCGACGCCTTCAACGCTGAGGGACGGTTCCCCGTGGAGCTGGTCCGTGGTATGGGCGAGCTCGGGCTGTTCGGCCTGCCCTTCGCCGAGGAGGACGGCGGGTCCGGGGCCGACTACCTGACCTTCTGCCTGGCGATCGAGGAGATCGGCCGCGTCGATCAGTCCCTGGGCATCACCCTGGAGGCCGGCGTCGGGCTCGGGGCCGCCCCGATCGCGGAGTTCGGCACCCCCGAGCAGCGCCGCCGCTGGCTGCCCCGGCTGTGCAGCGGGCAGGCCCTGGCCGGCTTCGGTCTGACCGAGGCGGGCGGCGGGTCCGACGTGCTCGGTGCCACCCGCACCCGCGCGGTCCGGGACGGCGACCACTGGGTGATCGACGGCACCAAGCAGTTCATCACCAACTCCGGTACCGAGCTGACGGAGTTGGTCACCGTCACGGCGCTGACCGGTGACGCCGAGCTGACCGCGATCGTCGTGCCCACCGACACCCCGGGGTTCGGGATCTCGCCGCCCTACCGCAAGGTGGGCTGGCACGCCTCCGACACCCGCGAGCTCACCCTCGAAGGGGTTCGCGTCCCCGTGGAGAACACCCTCGGTGAGGTCGGCCAGGGGCTGCGGCAGTTCCTCAAGACCCTGGACGACGGTCGCATCGCGATCAGCGCCCTGGCGGTCGGCCTGATCCAGGGCTGCGTCGACGAGTGCGTGCGCTACGCCAAGGAGCGGGAGGCCTTCGGCCGTCCGATCGCCGCCAACCAGGCCATCGCCTTCAAGATCGCCGACATGGAGGTGGCCGCCCAGACCGCCCGGCAGATGTACCGCTACGCCTGCCGCCGCAAGCAGGCCGGCCTGCCCTACAAGCGTGAGGCCTCCATCGCCAAGCTGTACAGCTCCGAGGCGGCGGTGACCGCGGCCCGGGAGGCCACGCAGATCTTCGGCGGGATGGGCTTCACCACCGAGACCCGGGTCGGGCGCTTCTACCAGGACGCCAAGATCCTGGAGATCGGTGAGGGCACCAGCGAGGTCCAGCGGCTGCTGATCGGGCGTGATCTGGGGCTGTGACCGGCCCGCCGGCCCAGGTCCCGGGCACCGGTCCAAGGGGCGAGGTGCCGGCGAAGGCGGGACAGGGCACCCTGTCGCCCACGCAGGAGGAGCACCCCCGTCCCGTGTCCCCCACCTCGGAGTCCCCGGTGGCCGACCGTTACAGCTCGCAGATCGCGCTGGTGCTCGACCAGCCCGTCGATGACGTCGCCGAGGTGGTGCAGGCCGCCGGACACGTGGGCGACCTGGACCGGGCGGCCCCCGTCCGGGACGAGGGCCACCTCGCCCAGGAGGTGCAGTGGGGCGGGCGGATGCAGAAGGCCGTGGTGCGCGCCCTGCGCGACGAGGCCGACGACCGGCCCCTGCTGCGCACCGAGACCTACCTCGGTGAGGACGGCCTCTCCCAGGGGATGCAGCGCCAGGCGAAGCTGCTGCAGGCGCTGTCCCGGCAGCTGAAGGGCCGGGTCGAGGGCGTGGTCGACCTCTCCGCCCGCACCGAGCGGGACGCGGCGTGGATGAACCGCGTGGCCATCGGCGCCGTCCAGCACGACGACGGGATCGTCGCGGTGATCGACGGTGAGGGCACACGCTGGGTCCGAACCCACGGTGCCGCCCGTTTCGGGGTGCCGGACCTCGAGCTCTACGGCTGCAACCGGGCCCAGGCCGAGGCGGCTCCGCAGGTGCTGGCTCACGTGCACGAGCAGCTGCTCACGCGCGGGCTGAAGGCCGACCTCACGCTGCCCGACGCGACCCCGCTCTACCTCGTGCCGGTGCTCGAAGCGTGGCAGGAGGTCCCCCTCGACTGGCCGGGCGTGGGGCGGGCGGGACGCAACCGCGGGCCGGGGCTGGACGGTCCCCGGGCCAGCCTCTCGGTGCTGCACAAGCCCCGCCTCGGCCGCTATCGCAAGGATCTGCAGGGTGTGCTCGACCGGCTGACGGCGGCCTGAGGGGGTTCGGGATGCGCTTCAACGACCGCGAGTGGGAGGAGCTCTGGGAGCGCACGCTCGGGCAGATCGAGCGTCACCGGCTGGCCATGTCGCTGCTGCGTCGGGAGGTGCCCGACGACGTGCTCGGCCGGCGGGTGGTCCCGGAGCTGGCGCGCAGGTGGCGGCTCACTGCGCTGTTCCACATCGTCGGCCACGCCCTGCACGCGATGTTCTGGTGGCTGATCTCCCTGGGCTTCTCGCCCCTGGACGGCACGTCCTGGCAGCTGGCCAACGGCATGACGCTGATGAGCCTGGCGGTCATCGCCTGCTGCATCGGCTTCCGTCGCTACCTCAGGCCGATCGCGATCATCGCCTGACGCCGGACGGTGCCGGGCGTCAGTCCTCGGCGTCCGGCTCCAGCCAGCCCTCCTCGCCCTCCGGGCGGACGTCACCGGCCAGCCGCCTGAGGCGCGGTGGCCCCTCCTCCGGCCCGATCGCCAGCAGCCGGTCGCCCGCCTGGTTGCGGTGGTCACGCCGGGGTCGGTAGATCCACCGGTCGGCGCGCTGGACGGCCAGGACCTCCATCCCCGTCGCGGTGTGCAGCTTGAGCTCACCGAGGGTGCGCCCCGCCACCTCGCTGCCCTCGGCCACGATCGCCTCCGCGACGATCTCGTCGGACTCCGCGAAGGCCGCCGCGACGATCGGGTGGACGTCGACGTCCTCCTCGACGATCCGGCACAGGGACTGCGCGGAGTCCACGATCCGCTCGGCGGCGCCGGCGAGGTGGAGCATGCCCCGCAGCTCCTCGGGATCCTCGAGCTCGGCTGCCGCCCGGAGCACCCACCCCTCGAGCTGGTGGAACAGCTCATCGGACTGGTCCTCGATCACCCCCACCTCGGCGGCCAGGGTCTCATCGCGCAGCAGGATGGCGGAGTACGCGAGCCCGACGGCGACCTCGGACACGTTCTTCAGCTCCACCATCAGGTCGACGGCCCGGTCCAGGTTGGAGAGCTTGCCGCCCTCCACCGGTTCGGGAAGCGCGCGGGGTGGCGCGCCGGCCAGCTCCCGCATCAGGTCCACGCCCTCCCGCGGCCCCTGCATGAAGAGCACGTCGCCCTCCCGCAGGACCTCGTCGCCCTCCACGCCGTGGAGCCACTCCACGTCGCGGCGCACGGCGATGATCCACATGCCGGTGCGGCGTGGGAGCTCCAGGTCCCGCAGGACGGCGCCCTCGAGCTGGTTCTCCGCCCGGATACGCACGCGCGCGGTCACCTCGGTGGCGTGCCTGAGGTCGTCACGCAGCTCCGCCGGCACCCCCAGGTCCTTGAGCACCACGCGGGCGATGTCCTCAGCGGCGTCGGCGATGCCCTCGATCGACATCGCCATCGACAGCACCCACGCCAGCTGTTCGGCGTCCTCTCGGGTCCGTGCGGCGACCAGGGAGACGATCCTCAGCTCCACCAGCGCCTCGTCGAGCTGGTCCTCGAGCCGGACCACCTCCCGCGCGAGGGCGTCGTCGCCGAAGAACACGGCGGCGTAGGCGAGGTCGACCATCAGTTCGGCCGCGTCCTTGGCGTCAGCGAGCAGGTCCTTGACGGTGCGTTGCGGCATAGCTCTATCCGATCCCGGTCAGGGTGACGACGGCCACCAGTACCAGCAGGCCCAGCAGGTCCATCGCCGAGGTGACGATGGGGATGCCCTCGTTGTCAGGGTCCAGCCCGAAGCGCACGGAGGCGGCGGCGGTGAGGTAGGCGACACCGATCAGCAGCACCGTCGAGATGGCGCCCGCCAGCAGCCCCACCCCGATCAGGACCGGCAGCAACGGCGGGCCGAGGTCCGCGACGCTGGCCCAGCCCCAGGTGGTCAGGCTGAGCGCGGTGAAGGCGAAGGTGCCGAACAGCAGGGTCAGGGAGGCGTCGAGCAGCGCAGGTCCCCGCGGGAGCCAGGTGGGTGTGATGGCGCCGAGGTGGAGCTTGGAGGCCAGGCGGCTGGAGAGCATCCCTCCGAGCGACCCGCAGGTGGCGACGAAGGGTGGGATCAGGACCAGCAGCCACGGGGAGGCGAGCAGCTGCTCGACCCGGCTCTCCAGGATCGTGCCGGCCAGCGTGCCGACGCCGACCGCGACGGCCAGGGTCGGCGCCGACTCGCGCACGATGCGGCGCACCAGGTCGTCGCGGGCGATCCATCCGGCCACCAGGCAGACCACCCCGAGCAGGCCGAGCACGGCACCGAGCACGGTGGCGATGGTGTCATCACGCACCAGCAGGGTGGCCAGCAGCAGCGCCGGCACGGTCAGCACGTCGCCGGCCACGGTGATGGTGGGCGCGCCGACGTCGTCCATGTTCCAGTCCCGGGCGTGGGCGAACCGGGACAGCGCGATGGTCAGCAGGAGCAGGAACACCGAGGACAGCACGCCGCCGACGGTGGCGATCACGATCAGGTGCCACACGGGGATCGTCGTGAGCCCCAGCGCACCGGCGAACAGCCACGCCATCCCGGCGATCACCACCGAGGTTCCGACGGTCAGGTAGGAGGTGGCCGCGATCTGCTTGGCCAGGAAGCCGCCGAGCCGGACCTCACGCTCGTACTGCCCGGTGTGGATCGCCGTGCTCAGGCGGGAGGCCAGGGCCCCGTAGATGTTGCCCCGCATGTCGATCGCCGCCGGCACCAGCAGCAGCAACCCCGGGAGCGCCTCCAGGGTGTCCTCCGCCCCGGCCAGGAACCCACCGGCGACCATGCCGGTGAAGGCGGCCAGCAGCAGCGCGCTCATCCCGCGTCGGATGGCCAGGCGCTCCTGGCCCCAGTAGGCCGCCACCTGCGACACCGGGACCCCGACCGCGCGGCCGAGCGCCCGGAAGGCCGCCGGCGTGCGGACGCGTCGGTCCCGCTGCGGGGGAGGGGACATCCTGTCCCTCCTGTAGTGGGGTGGGCTCGTGTGGGCTGGGTGCGGTATGTCGGCGGGTGCGCCCGGTGAGGCTAACGCTGCGGCCGGCGCCGGTGGTCGTGATTGCCGTCCGTGCGGTCATGGCACCTAGCATCGGGGCATGGATACCTACACCGCCCCGCTACGTGACGTCCGTTTCGTCCTCGAGCACATCACCCCGCTCGCGGACCTGACCGCCACCGAGGCCTTCGGCCACGCCGAACCGGATCTGGTGTCGGGGCTGCTGGAGGAGGCCGGCCGGTTCGCCTCCACGGCGATCGCGCCGACCAACCGGGACGGCGACGCGCACGGCGCCCGGATCGAGGATGGCGGGGTGATCACCCCCGACAGCTTCAAGCAGGCCTACCAGCAGTACCTGGAGGCCGGGTGGGGGGCGGTCCAGCACCCGCCGGAGTTCGACGGCGGCGGCTTCCCGCTGACCGTGGCCAACGCGGTCAAGGAGTTCATCACCTCGGCGAACATGGCCTTCTCCCTCGGGCCGCTGCTGACCACCGGTGCGGTCTACCTGATGCAGCACCACTGTTCACAGGAACAGTTGGACACCTACGTGCCGAAGCTGGTCTCCGGCGAGTGGGCCGGGACCATGAACCTCACCGAGCCCCAGGCCGGCTCCGACGTCGGTGCGGTGACCACCAGGGCCGTCCCGGCGGATGACGGCACCTACCGGATCACCGGGCAGAAGATCTACATCACCTACGGCGAGCACGACCTGACCGACAACATCATCCACCTGGTGCTGGCCCGCCTGCCCGACGCACCGCCCGGCACCAAGGGCATCTCGCTGTTCATCGTGCCCAAGGTGCTGGTCAACGCTGACGGCTCGCTGGGCGAGCGCAACGACGTCGAGGTGGTCTCGCTGGAGCACAAGCTCGGCATCCACGCCTCTCCCACCTGCGTCATGGCCTTCGGGGAGCAGGGTGAGGGTGCGGTCGGCGAACTGGTGGGAGAACCCCACCAGGGCATGCGCCAGATGTTCACGATGATGAACGACGCCCGGCTCGGCGTCGGTCTCCAGGGGCTCGCCCTGGCGGAGCGGGCGTACCAGCAGGCGCTGGCCTACGCCCAGGACCGCCAGCAGGGGCGTGGGCCCACCACCCCGCCCGGGGAGCAGGCCCCGATCATCGAGCACGCCGATGTCCGCCGGATGCTGATGACCATGAAGGCCCACATCGAGGCCGTGCGCGCCCTGTGCTACGCCAACGCCCACGCCCTCGACCTCGCCCACGCGGCCACCGACGAGGCGGAGCGCGACCACCAGGCCAAGCTCGCCGACCTGCTCACCCCGCTCTCCAAAGCGTGGGGGACCGATGTCGGGGTGGAGATGACCTCCCTGGCCATCCAGGTCCACGGCGGGATGGGGTTCGTGGAGGAGACCGGCGTCGCGCAGCACTACCGCGACGCCCGGATCGCCCCGATCTACGAGGGCACCAACGGCATCCAGGCCCTCGACCTGGTGGGGCGCAAGCTGCCGGTGGACGGTGGCGCCTTCATCAAGGGCTTCCTCGGCGATCTGCGCGCCGAGGTGGACGCCCTGCCGGAGGCGCTGTCCGCGATCGCCGCACCGCTGCAGGACGGCCTCGACGTGGTGGAGCGCACCACGGCGTGGCTGTTCGAGCACCGCGAGTCCATGGACGACGTCGCGGCCGGCGCGACCCCGTACCTGCGGGTGCTGTCCACCGTGGTCGCCGGTGTCCTGCTCGCCCGCGGCGCCGCCGCAGCGCAGCAGCGCATGGACGAGGGCGCGGACGACGCGGAGTTCCTCACCGCACGGGTCACCGTGGCCCGCTTCTTCGCCACCCAGATCGTCCCCACCGTCCAGGGGCTCGCAGCGGCCGTCACCGCAGGTGCCGCGGACCTGCGCGCCCTGACCGCCGACCAGTTGGCGCCATGAGCGAGGACACCGCCACCGCCGACCCCGTGCTGCGGCTCGCGGAGCGCGCCTTCGGCCCGACCGTGGAGCACGACGGGGTCGTCCTGCTCCCCGTCGCCAGCGTCAGCGGCGGCGGGGGCGGGGGATCCGGCGTCGATGGGGATGGCAACACCGGGCAGGGCGCTGGCTGGGGCGGGAACGCGCGACCCGTCGGCGCGTACGTCCTCGAGGGCGGCACCGTGCGCTACGAGCCCGCCGTGGACCTGGTGCGCATCGTGCTGGGCGGGCAGCTGGTCGCGGTGGTCGCCCTGCTGGTGCTCCGGCGCTGGATCAGAGCCAGACGCTGACCCGCTCCTGGGCCGCCGCGTCGCGACCGACGCCCCGCAGCACCACCGTCGGTTGCCCCGTCAGCAGCGGCCGCAGCGTGGTGGCTACCAGAGCGGTGCCGGGGTCGGTCACCCCCACCTCGACGCCGGCGGTGCCGGTCCCGAGCTCGCGGGCCATGGCCAGCAGCGCACCCTGGGTGCGGTCCTGCGCGCCTGCGCGCAGCGCCGCCAGCTGCGCTGCGGCCTGCGGGGCCGGTGGGTGGTCGGGCAGGGGCTGCGCCTCGCGGGTCCAGGCCGGCAGGTCGACCGCGCGCAGCGGTGCACCGTCCAGGCCGTCGCCGGTGACCAGGACCGTGGCCGGGTCCAGGCTGGCTCCGTCCGGCTCGCCGGGGTGGTCGCCGTCCCCCGCGTCGCCGTACAGCACGGTGACCGCGCCGGGTGCGTCCAGGACCACCACCGCACCGAGCCACCAGGCGGCCAGCGCGGCGCCCGCGGTCGTCCAGCAGGGTGGTGCCAGCAGCCCGACCGGCGTACCGGCGCCGACGAGGTGGTCGAGCTCCAGCAGGTGCGCGCCCTTGGCCGCCCAGTTCGCGATCGAGGCGGCGCTCTGCTCGTAGCGGGCTGCCTCGTGCAGGACCGTGACCGCCGGGCGGTGCCCCAACGCCGCCGCCCCTGCGCGGAGCGCCGCCGCGATGTCCGCGGGATCGCCGATGCGAGCGGGAGCGCCCAGTTGCACCGTGAGCCTTCCTCGTACGCCTCGGCCGGGACACCCTCGATGGTACCGTCGAGGTTCGTCTGCCCGGGGTCGGCTCCCCACCTACTGGTGCACCGGTGGCCGCTGCCGACCGCTCGCGAGGTCCGCATCCGTGTCCGGTTCCCTGACCTTCTCCGAGATCCGGCGCCCCCGCGGGGCCCGGATCGCCCGTGGCGCGGGGATCACCTTCGCGGTGGTGCTCGCGCTGCTGCTGGCTTGGGCTCTGGTGGTCGGCGCTCTGTGGGCCTACGCGTGGGTCCAGCTCGGCGGCGAGGACATCCCGGCGCTGCGCGACGACGGGCTGGCGGTGCTCGGCAGCGAGGACGGTCCCCGCGCACCCGAGGGCGCGACGACGGTGCTGGTGGCCCTGACCGACAGCGTCGACCCCACCATCCCGCGCCCGCCGCAGCTCGAGGCGCCCCTGGTCCTGCTCCAGGTGGGCGGTCCCCGGGAACGGCCGGCGGCGCTGCTGCTGCCTGAGGACGTGCCGTTGTCCGAGGATCGGACCTTCGCCGACGTGCAGGCCGAGGACGGGACCGACCCCCTGGTCCGGGCCGTGGTCGACTACACCGACGTGGCCGTCGACCACGTCGTGAGCCTGTCCATCGACGCCCTGCCCCGGCTGGTGGATGCCATCGGACCCGTGGAGGTGTGCCGGGCGGACGGGTGCTCGACACCGGTCGGTGACGAGGTCCGCACCCAACTGTTGCGCAGCGACGGCGAGGAGCTCGCCCGCTACGCCGCCGACGTGCTGCGCTCGGTCGCGAGCCAGCTGGACACCCGCTGGGCGGTCACCTCCCCTCGGCAGGGTCGCCGCGTCGTCGACGCGGTCGCGGAGGAGATCGTCACCGACGTGAGCCTGCGGGGTACCGGCGTGCTCCATCTCGCCCGTGTGCTGGCCCCACCGGCTCGGCTGGAGGTCGACACCCTCCCGGTCCTCACCCACCCGGGCTCCGGGGAGGTGGTCACCCCGCCGGAGACCGTCATGGTCCGCCTCGAGCACCTGCGTGACGGCAGCCCCCTGACCGGCCAGGGCGGGAGCACACAGCAGCTCGAGGAGGCCCTGCTCGACGGTATCGAGGTGGCGGTGCTCAACGGTGCCGGGGTGGACGGGCTCGCGGGACGCGTCCAGGTCGAGCTGGAGTCGGCCGGGTTCGTCGTGATCGGCACCGGCAACGAGCCGGCCTTCGACCGCCAGCGCACCGTGGTCTCCTTCGAGGAGGACAGCGAGGCCGCCTCCTTCGCCGCGGCGCGGATCAGTGAGGCGCTGGGCGGGGTGGAACTCGAGGGCTTCGGGCAGCGTCCGACCTTCGAAGGCGAGGAGGTCGACGTGCTGGTGCGCGCAGGGGAGGACCTGTCATGACCGGTACCGATCCCGAGCCGTGGGGGCAGGCCGTGGAGGCCGGCCGTCGCCACAAGCCGCTACGCCGTCTGGCCTGGCTGCTCGGGGTCGGTGGGCTGCTGACGGTCGCCGCGGTCGCCACCACCACCCAACTGGTCGTGCAGCAGGCCGAGGCCAACCTGACCCGTGTGCCGGTGCCGGAGCTCGAGGACACGGTGGAGCGCAGCGATGCGCGAACCTTCCTGCTGGTCGGCTCCGACGCCCGTGACGGCGTCGACGAGGAGCAGGGTGCCGACATCCCCCTCGGCGACTTCGGCGGACAGCACAGCGACGTGGTCATGTACCTGTCCATCAGCGCGGACCGGGACGCGGTCTCCCTGGTCAGCTTCCCCCGCGACCTGCTGGTCGAGGTGGATGGGCGTGACACCAAGCTGACCGACACCTTCGCCGGGGGACCGGACCAGCTGCTCCGCGCCATCCGGGAGAACTACGGCCTGTCGGTCAACCACTACGCGGAGGTCACCATCGGTGGGTTCATCGAGGTGGTGGACACCCTCGGCAGCGTGGAGATCTGTCTGGACGAGCCGCTCAGGGACTGGCGTGCCGGTGCCGACTTCGACGCCGGGTGCCACGACATGGGCCCCACCGAGGCGCTCAGCTACGTGCGGTCCCGCCAGGGCGCACGGGCGGACCTCGAGCGCATCGACCGGCAGCAGACCTTCGTCCGTGCCGTGCTGCGTGACCTGACCGCGACCCGGACGCTGGCCAACCCGCGTCAGGTCTACCGGCTGACCGAGGACGTCGCCTCCTCGGTCACCACCGACGACCAGCTCACCACCCGGCAGATGCTCGGGCTCGCGGACGAGCTCCGCAGCGTGGTCGGCGCGGGCATGCCGATGACCGCGGTGCCCGCCTACCCGCAGCGCATCGGCAACCTCGACTTCATGGTCCCCTACGGCCCCGGTGCCCGCTCGCTGTTCGACGACCTGCAGGCCGGGCGTGCCCTGGCGGAGCGCGGTGATCGCGACCAGCGTGATGGGACCGTGGTGGCCGTCACCTCGGGTGGTCGGGTCGGGGGCGCCGGGATCGTGGACTCCACCCTGCGGTTCGCGGGGTTCCAGACCCGCGTGCGGGGCACCGGGGACCCGGCCCTGGACGCCGGGCAGCGCACCAGGGTCTACGCGTTGTCGGGCGAGGAGGAGCGGGCCGGATGGGTCGCTGCGACCCTCGGCGCGACGGTGCGTGACCTCCCCGAGGGCGTCGCTGCGCCCGAGGGGGTGCACGTGCTGGTGGCCGTGGGGGACGATGCGACCACCGCCCCGTGAGCGGGGGGTGCGACCCGGCCGCGGTGGTGCTGGTCACCCACGACACCCGGGACGAGGTGCTGGGTGCCCTGGCATCGCTGCCGCCTCGGGGTGACGTCGAGGTCGTGGTCGTCGACACCGGGTCCCGCGACGACACCGTGGCGACGGTGCGGCGTGAGCGTCCGGATGTGCGTGTCCTGGAGCTGGTCAACACCGGCTTCGCCCGGGCCGCCAACGCCGGCCTGCGGTGCACCCGGGCCCCGGTCGTGGTGGTCGCCAACGCTGACGTGCGCTTCGAGCCCGGTGCCGTCCTGCGGCTCGCCGAGGCGCTGGAGGCCGATCCGGGCCTGGCCGCCGTGGGGCCACAGGTCCGCTACCCCGACGGCACGTTGCAGGCCTCGGCGCGTCGGCGACCCGGCACCGTGACGGCGGTCCTGCACGCCCTGCTCGGACGGGTACAGCCGGACAACCCGTGGACCCGCCGCTACCACGCCCGCGATCTCGATCCCTCGGTGCCCCGCGAGGTCGACTGGCTCTCCGGCTGCGCGCTCGCCCTGCGGCGGGCCGCCGTCGACCAGGTCGGCGGGTTCGACCCGGGCTACTTCCTCTACGTGGAGGACGTCGATCTCGCGGAACGGCTTCGGGCGGCGGGCTGGCGCCTCGGCTACGAGCCGCGCGCCCGCGTGATCCACCGCGTCGGTGCCTCCACCTCCCGGGCACGTCTCCGGGCGTTGCGGCATCATGCCAGGAGCCTCGACCGGTACATGGCGTCCCGGCTACGTGGGCCGGGTCGCCTGCTGCGCCCGGTGCTCGCCGTCGCCGTGGCGGCCTGGGCCGTGACCACCGCGGTGGTGGAGCGCCTGGCGCGAGGTCGCAGCACCACGGGCGAGCGGGCAGCGAGGGGAGTGAGGGGAGCGCAGCATGACGGGCGTAGGTGACGCGATGATCGTCGCGGGTGGGGCCGGGACGCGGCTGCGCCCCTTGACCGATACCACCCCGAAGCCGCTGCTGCCCTTCTGCGGCGAGCCCTTCCTGGCGTCGGTGCTGCGGCGGTTGGCCATCGCCGGTGTCGAGCGGGTGTGGCTGGTGGTCGGGCCCGATCCCACGCCCTTCCGCGTGCTGGACCCCGTGGCCGAGGAGCTCGGCCTGCAGCTTCGCGCGGTCCCCGAGCCCACCCCGCTGGATACCGCGGGAGGGGTTCGCTCGGCCATCTCCGCCTGTGCGGGCAGCGTGCTGGTCCTCAACGGGGACGTGCTCACCGACCTCGATCTCGCCGAGGTCACCCGCACCCACCTCGATGCAGGGGCCGACGCCACCCTGGTGCTGACGCGGGTGGAGGACACCTCCGCCTACGGGGTGTGCGTGCTCGAGGGCACCCGCATCACCGGGTTCGTCGAGAAGCCACCGCCGGGCACGCTGGTCGGCCAGGACGCCGTGAACGCCGGGACCTACGTGCTGTCACCGGGGGTCATGGAGCGCTTCCCCACCGGCCGGTTGTCCTTCGAACGTCAGGTGTTCCCACAGCTGGTCGAGGAGGGTGCCCACCTCCAGGGCCTGGTGCGCGACGCGGTGTGGGCGGACCTGGGTACACCGCAGCGCTACCTCGATGGCCACCGGATGGCCCTGCGGGGTGCCCTGGCGTGGCCGGTGCGCACCGGGGCGGTGGCCGATGCGCAGGGGGTGCGCCGAGGCGCGGACGTACGGGTCGAGGCGGGAGCGCAGCTGACCGGGCCGGTGCTGCTCGCGGACGGGGCAGTCGTTGAAGCCGGCGCGCAGGTCGGGCCCGACGTGGTGCTGGGGGCCGGAGCCCGGGTCGCGCGCGACGCCGCGGTCCGCGACGCCGTCCTCGGTGCGGGCACGGTGGTCGAGGCCGGGGCCCGGGTGCGTGCCTGCGCGACCGGCTCCGGCGCCCGGGTCGCTGCCGGCGCGGTGATCGAGGGGCCGCAGCTGGTCGGTGACGGGGCGGTCGTCACGGGGTCCGGCGGTGCTGGTGCCGGGGCCGCCGATACCGCCAGCGATGCCGGGCCGGGGGCGCTGTGAGCAGCTGGACCGGTCCACGCGCGCGCACCATCAGCCCCGTCGCTCGGCTGTGCTACAACCGTGCGGTCGCCCCCCGCGCCACGGCGGGGGCACGACGACGGTGTCCGACGTGGCGGCAGTCCTCGGGGGGTCCGGTGTGACGGCCCGACCAGGTGGAGTGGACGCGGACCTGGTGCCCGGTGGCTCCCGGTTGGCGACCCTGCGTGCGTCCAACAAGCTCGTGGAGCTGTGGCGTGCGCGGGAGCTGCTGGCGCAGCTGGTGCGCAAGGAGCTGAAGGTCCGCTACCGCAACTCCGCGCTCGGGTTCCTGTGGTCGATGCTCACCCCGGTGCTGATGACCGCGGTGTTCAGCGTGGTGTTCACCCAGATCGTGCGCATCCCCGTGGACGATTTCCCGGCGTTCTTCATCGCCGGCTACCTCGTGTGGCAGTTCCTGCAGAACTCCTGCCAGGGGGCGATCCACTCCATCGTGGGCAACGGTGAGCTGATCAAGAAGGTGTACTTCCCCCGCGAGGTCCTCCCGCTGTCCCACGTGTTCTCGCAGCTGATCCACCTGCTGCTGGCTCTGCTGGTGCTCAGCCCGTACCTGATCTACAGCCGCGGCTTCGGGGTGCTCCTCCACCTGCCGACCACGCTGCTCGCGATCGCGTTGCTGACGGTGTTCGCCTCGGGCATCGCGATGTGGTTCGCCGGGGTGAACGTGGTCTTCCGCGACCTCCAGGAGCTGTTCGTGGTGATCTTCCAGGTGTGGTTCTACGCCACCCCGGTCCTCTACCCCCTGGCGCTGGTCTCGGCCCAGATGGGGGAGCGCTTCGCCTGGATCGCGCAGCTCATCGCCTTCAACCCCGCCACCTGGTTCGTCGAGCTCGCGCGGCTGGGGCTGTACGGCTCCGTCACCGCCGCCGATGACGGGGGCGCGTTGCTGGTCGACGGGCCGCCGGCGTGGCCGGCGCTGGGCTCCGTGGGGGTCGCGCTGGTGTGGGCCGTCGTGATGTTCGTGGTGGGCTACAGCGTGTTCCTGCGCCGCGCACGCACCTTCGCCAAGGAGGTGTGAACGTGGAGCAGCGACGCAGCATCGGCCAGCTGGCGGGAGCCGCGGTCGACCCGACGCAGCCGGCCGTGGTCGTGGACCGGGTCACGGAGACCTTCCGGCTGTTCCACGAGCGGCCCTCCGGCCTCAAGGAGCGCCTCTACCGCCTCCGACGCGCCTCCTACACCGACTTCAACGCCCTCGAGGACGTCAGCTTCACCATCGAGCACGGTGAGTCGGTGGCGGTCATCGGTCCCAACGGCTCGGGGAAGTCCACCCTGCTGAAGCTGCTCGCCCGGATCCTGCCCCCCGACCAGGGCACGGTGCTCACCAACGGGCGGGTGGCGTCCCTGCTGGAGCTCGGGGCGGGGTTCCACGGGGACCTCACCGGCCGGGAGAACATCCGGCTCAACGGCGCGATCCTCGGCCTCTCCGGCGCGGAGATCGCGGAGCGGTTCGACGAGATCGTCGCCTTCGCCGGGGTCGAACACCTCCTGGACACCGCGGTCAGGACCTACTCCTCGGGGCTGGAGGTCCGCCTGGGTTTCGCCGTTGCCGTGATGGTGGACCCGGACATCCTCCTGGTCGACGAGGTCCTGGCGGTGGGAGACGCGGAGTTCCAGGAACGCTCCCTGGAGCGGATGCGGACCTTCCGTGACGACGGCAAGACCTTCGTGCTCGTCAGCCACGACCTCGAGGCGGTCCGGGAGATGTGCGACCGTGCGATCGTGCTCGATCGTGGGCGGGTGCTGTTCGACGGGCCGGTCTCCGAGGGGGTCGAGCTCTACAAGCAGCGGGTGGTCTCGAGTTCCGCGCCCCGTGTGGACCGTCGCCGCGGTACGCGCCGGGTCACCATCGACGACGTCCAGCTGCTCTCCAGCGACGGCGAGCTGGCCAGCGAGGTGGCGCCCTCCAGCCACCTCGTCCTGCGCGTCCGTCTCCGGGCCCTGACCGAGGTGGAGGTGTGCTCCGTCGGCGTCGTGGTCTCGCGCGGTGACGGCACCCACCTCTACGAGCTCCACACCACCTGGCAGGGCGTCGGCGTGGGGCCGCTGCAACCCAACCAGGAGGCGGTGGTGGAGGTGCGCTTCACCGCGCACCTGCTGGCCGGTCACTACGCCATCGCGTGCTCGGTGACCGACGCCTCCGGCCGGGAGACCTGGGCGGTGGTCGCTGAGGCGGCCCGCTTCGCGGTGCAGCCCGCCCCGGGCGGCGCGGGCCTGGTCGACCTGTCCGCGTCCGCGGTGGTCGCCGACGGACCCGTGCGGCGGACCGGTGACGGCAAGGCCGGCCCGATCCCGCTGCCCCGGCTCCAGCGCCGCCAGGCCCGGGGCTGAGCTGCGTGCGCGTCGCGGCGATCACGATCGCGTGGAACAGCGCCCACCACCTCGGCCCTCTGCTCGCGAGCCTGGAGGTGCAGGATCACCCGGACCTCGAGGTGGTCGTGCTGGACAACGCCTCTACGGACGACTCCGTCGAGGTGGCCCGGGCCGCGGCCGCGCGGGCTGTCCGCCACCCCGTCCGTGTGGTGCGCTCCGGACGCAACCGCGGCTTCTGCGGTGGGGTGAACGCGGCCCTCGGCTTCCTGGACGATGACGTCGAGGCCGTGCTGCTGGTCAACCCCGACGTGGTCGTGGCGCCGGACCTGGTGCGTCGGTGCGTCGAACGGCTCGTCCGTGACCCCCGGTGCGGCAGCGTCCAACCGCGGGTCCGCCGTGCTGTTCCCGGCCCCGATGGTCAGCCGGTGCTGGACACCACTGGGCATGAGCTGACCACGGCGCGGCTGTACCGCAACCGGGGGGAGGGCACGGTCGATCGGGACGCCATCGCGGACGGCGAGGTGTTCGGCGCCTCGGGGGCGTGCGTGCTGCACCGCCGCGCGA
>LFIK01000800.1_pt1 | contig 24031 bp, 22 predicted proteins | sample 643401 | NCBI WGS metagenome assembly LFIK01 (sample SAMN03777447, study PRJNA286221) | soda lake metagenome | biome: soda lake; feature: Kulunda steppe; material: water; isolation source: sample T5-Br brine of Lake Tanatar-5 | place: Russia: Kulunda steppe | collected 2010-07
AAGGATGGATAGCCAAGAAGACGACTGCGAAAACCCCGACAACGATGAGGGGGTGCAAGCTCGCATCCTCGAGTGTTTCCCGCGTCCATTTCACCAGCTCTTCCATCTCCCGAGGGGTATCAAAGGGAGATGTCGTAGCGAAGATGACCCCGAGGCTTTGCCCATCAGCATCGAAGGCTTCAACGTTGTTAGGGAATTTCTTGTACTCCCCTCGATGATATTCGTCCTTCTCAGAGTGTCGCAGCAGCTCTCGATGCAGGTACTTGATATAATTCTCTGTCAGTGGAAGGTCACTTGCATGCTCAAACACCAAATCCATCGCCTGGGCATAGCCTGCGACCTCTTGTTCATCGCGCGTTCCAAAGCTTCGCGTGGCAAGCCCTTGAAGGAGCTCTTCCACCTCACGGTCAGAAAGTTGCGCCCCTTCTATACGAGTGGAAGATCCAATACTCTCGATGGTGGCAACATGGCGCAGCACTTGCAGACGTTCTGGTGAAAGTCTCTGTGTCATTCTCCAAGTGCCTTTAAACTCATCAATTTCCGCGATAAGCTTCAGAAGGTCTGCTGTGATGGTCAGCTGGCGGATGTCCATGATATCCAATTATGAGGCTAAATTTATCCAATTATATTCATTTATGTTCATTTCGCAAGCCGACCTTCCCTCTTGAGGATCAACCTGAACAGCCACCCGCCTCTGGGCTGCACGGCATCATTCGGATAGCTACACCGTATCAAGTAGCTATCAAATAGCAAATAGCTATACAATATTAATTTGCTATTTGATAGCTACTGAGTATAATGCCCTAGCAGATAGCTACTTGCTATCATATGGCTACACCTTAACCACGGAATACCCATGAAAACTATAGTCTTTGCTGCAAGCAAGGGAGGGGTTGGGAAGACGACGCTTTGCGCCGCACTCTCAGCTTTTGCCAGTGCCAAGAGCAAGAAGAAGGTCGCAGTGATCGACCTTGACCCACAAGGAAGCCTGACCGGCTGGTGGAACAGCCGCGAGGCAGAGAGCCCGGAACTCATCGAGGCAAGCGCTGCAAGCCTGCAAGAGAAGCTCTCACAGGCAGAGGCGGCAGGATATGCCTACGCCTTCGTAGACACCCCACCTGGACACATGAAGACGATAGAGACAACTATCACATGCGCAGATTACGTTTTGGTGCCGTGCCAGCCTTCGCCGGTGGATATTGCGGCCATAGGGGACACCTTGGCGGTGATTGAAGACCAAGGGAAGCCTTTCGCCTTCGTAATGAACCGCGTGATCAGCCGAACCCGTATCGGAGAGCAGGCAATCTTGCTGCTTGCCAACCACGGGAAGGTAGCAGGCATTCCCATCGCTCAGCGTACCGCCTTTGCGACCGCCATGACCGATGGACGCAGCGCCCCTGAAGTAGACGGAGGGAAACAGGCAACTGAAGAGATTGCCGCCCTTTGGAAGTTCGTATCCTCTAACCTCAAGAAGTAGTATGACCAAGAAACCAGCACAGCTTTCAGAGAACCTTCTGAATCTTCGCCCTCGAAAAGGGGAGGCGAAACCACAGAGTGAAGCCGAGGCAACACCAGTACCAACGCCAGCGCCAAGTAGTGAAATGAGGGCAGACAGTGCAGCGCCACGACGCCGGAAACGACGCTCAACCAATACACAGCAACTCAACTTGCGCGTTTCAGAGAAGACGCTCGAACGCTTCACTGCCCTTGCAGATAAGGAAAATGTGATCTTTGGAGACCTTCTTGAGAAGCTCTTGAACCACTACGAAAAAAGATAGCTACTCGCTATCTTTTTGCTATCAAATAGCAAGCGTTACTTCAGCTCAGCTTCAAGCTCTGATATAAGTGTCTTGATGGCTTCCGGCTCTTTGGAGCCGCTTTTTTTTGCCCAGTCAGTAGGGGAGGGGAGGGTGAGCCCACGGGCTTCCCAAAATTTCTTGATATCTGGAAAGGTGAGGCGATCCTTCCAACCACCTTTTTGGAAGGCATTTCGGTAGATTGAGCTTGTCAGTGTCGTTTCAAACTGAGCCTGTACGGCCTCTCTCTCGCCTTCAGGAAGCGCCTGAAAGGCTTCCTCGATACGAGCGGCCATATCCCAGCGATAGCTGGTCTCTACCTCTCTCTGGGCCGCTTTCAGCGCCTCAAGCTCAGCTTCGAGCTTCTGTCGCGCCTTCTTTTGCCCCTCGATGACCTCGAGCTTCTTTTTCTTCTTCGCATTTTCGTTGTGGTAGTCTTCTTCGATAGCAGACTTCAGGAAACCGGTCTTAGAAGACTTGATCTTCCCGCTTGCGGCCTGACCATGCGCCAGCTCAAGCTTTTCAAAGATATATGCTTCATCATGCTCGAGCACCCAAGCACGGGCGAGGGTCTTGGAGATACCTTCTTCTCGCAGCGCCATATATGCCTTGCTCGAGCTGATCGCATCTTCCTCTTCTAGACCCATAAGAGACAGTTGCTTGTTAGGCTTCACAAGAAAGCGCAGCCCGACCACGCTTCGACCCTTACGGCGCGTCTCGAGTTCCAGCTGCACGTTGGAGACCTTGTTGATTTCGACCATTGCCGGAGTGATCAGGTCACGCTTCAGCACTTTGTATTCTTGATAACTTGGTAGCTCATCAACGGACATCAGCTTGCGAAAGACATCGAGGTTCCACCACGCAGTGTGCCCGATATCCACATAGCGATAGCAGTTCTCATAGAGCATGAGGGCGTGAGAGCTTCGCAGCTCTCTCACCACACTAAGGTTGATCTTTGAGTAGACATCAGGATGACGGAGCTTTTCAGCGAGCCCCCGATCATAGCGATACGAGCACATCCCCTTGCTGATACGCGCAGACGAGAGCAGGCTCGAGACTTCCCAGGCACTCGAGCCATCGTCTTCGAGGATATCCCACTCTACACTGGTCTCTGTGAGCCCTTTGAGCGCCTTGCGCAGGTGCGCTTGATTTCGACTATCGAAGCCAATCATCTCACTGAGAAGCGAGACAGATATCGAATGCGTATCATCGGAGAGCAGGCCATCATAGGCATTGTAGAGAAGCGCGTTCACCAGCTTTCGCTGAGTAAGCGTCAGGCGCGCATTGATATGAATCGTTGCGACGTTCTTCTTCACATAGCGACGTAGGTCTTTGGATTGATCCTTCGGGGCCATAGGTGAGCTTATGTTAGGAAATATTCTCACCTATTATATAGAAAGGTGAGCTCTGTCAAATTTTTATTCTCACTCTACGCAAGGTGCAAAAAAATAATATATACTTCCCAGATACTTAACACGTTTTCAAGGTGGCGGAATCACTTGAGTACATACCATATCCTTTCACCTTGAGCACAAATCTTCTCACCTGTCAGGCGATGAAACATCATACTACTAGAAGCCTAGAGCCTGTCTACGATCTCATGGATGAGACGCTATGTCGGGCTGCTGGACACTCCCATATCCTTTCACCTTTTCCCTCATATCTTCTCACTTTAGACCCCATAAACGTACACCTTAGCGCTCCATCATTGAGAGAGCCTACTTTCAATTTCTCTTTGTTTTCAATCATCTAGAATTTGCCGGAAATGAGCTTTCATATCACTTCACATAAGAGCACAAATCTTCTCACCTCACTCTGATTTCCCCTTTGTTATCAGGTACTTTGTGAATTCCGAGGTAGTGTCGATCAGAAGATGCACAAATCTTCTCACCTATACACCCCAGATACATACTCTCTTGGTCGGTTTTGCCCTCTGCGATGGGCTTCCAAGGGAAGAGTGCACAAATCTTCTCACCTTTGCTTTCATAAACGTTCACCTTTCGAAGGCGAGCGTCAGTTTTTTGGCTTTCTATCAGGCACTTACGAGGATACCGGAGCTTGCACAAATCTTCTCACCTGTCAGCACAAATTTCCTCACCTGTCGGCACAAATCTTCTCACCTTAAAACGACCGTTTGCACAAATCTTCTCACCTGTCAGCACAAATCTTCTCACCTTATACCCCGCAACGCCTTGTTATAGAGCCATTTTTCAGCCCCTAAACATATTAAACGTTGTTTTATTAAACATACTTAAACAACAACAGAACGCTTGGCGCGTCCTGTTGCGGGGTTGTTGCTTTCTTTCTTTTGAAAATAAAAACAGGGGATTATTTGCTTCGAGAGAGATGCCAAGCGTTCAGGTCTTCAGCATCCGCGTAGTGCTCTCGCATATCCTGGATGCAGGATCGACCAGCTTCGAGCGTGAGACCATCGGTTGCCGCCGTTCCGGCTGCATCATTATCAAGGTAGAGCCGGATGTCGCTGAAGCGCTCATCCTGAAGGAAGGGCAGGGCGCGCCGCCACAGGTTGGTGGAATTGAGTACCAGCACCGCTCCTTCAGGGCTTTTTGACTTCTTGAGGGTCAGGTAGGTCAGGAAATCCATGAAGCCTTCGAAAACCTGGAGCAAGGAGCTTTCGGGAGCGTCATGAAAGGTCACAGATTTTCCCGTACCGACAAAGCCCTTAAACAGCGCGTTACGCGCCTCGAACCCCTCACCGGCAGGGTAACCCAAGGCGAAGTAGGTTCCGGCGTTCCTAGGGGGCTTAAATGCGATCTGAGAGAGGTATTTGCGGGCGACCTCATGGTCGATGCCGCGTTTGGTCAGATATTGCAGTAGGGCAGGGTGCTTGAGCGGGGACGAGCTCACCAGCTCTATTGACCCCTCTTTTTCTTTTTCACCAGCAAGGCGCGCTTTCGCGTCACGACGCGCACCGTCAGCCGCGCGACCGCCAAAGAGTTTGGGCGCTGAGAGGGCAGGGGAGTAGAGGCCGGTTTTCTCAAGATGAAAGAGCGCATCCCGAACATCGCATTGGAAGCGCTCCTTTACGAGTTCGATGATGTTGCCACCACGGGCAAGCCCGTGGTCAAACCAGAGATTGAGGGAGGTATCGACCTTGAAGGAAGGGTGATCATCGCTATCGCGTACGGGCGAATGATACCAGAGTTCACGCCCGCCCTGGCGCGTACGCGCAGGCTGGAAGCCTTCGCGGGCGAGGTATTCCACTATGGGGATGCACTTGGCTTGAGAACTGTTCATCAGCGTTTTGGTTAGAGGGTTGAAGACGAGGGGTGCAAGACCCTGGGAGGGGACGCACATCAGAGGCTCGCAAGTCTACCGCTACCCCTGAGCCGTCAAGAACCGCGACCCGCTAGCCCGACGCTGCGCTTTGGGCACAGGTCGAACGGTTCCAGGGGCTATGCCTTGACCGCTTTCGGGGAGGGCGCGGTGACTTTTGCTTAGCCTCAGATGGGGCGTTTTACTTTCTAACGTTTTTCTATGACAGACGTTTCACCACACGCTGTAGAGCTTGCAGCGCTCAATGACCAAGCTCGCAGTACCTTGACAGGTTGCACCGTATTTTTCACCCGAGGGATAAGCGATCTCAATCAGGATGCGAGAATCCTTCAGCATGTGAAGAACTACAACGACTTTACACCAGAAAATGACCCCTATGGCGAACACGACTTCGGGGCCTTTGACCTGGACGATGTCCGCATCTGGTGGAAGTTCGATTATTACGACTTGCAGATGGAACATGCATCGCCTGATCCCACTGATCCTGGCTGTACTACTCGAGTGCTGACCATCCTCTTGCCCGAGGAATGGTAGACCCTTTCAGAACGCCGCAAGGCGTTCTTTTTATTACCTAATCATTCGCAAATGACTGATACTATTCTATGAAAAAACGAAGAAATTGCAAATTTTCTTCAGGCAAAAACCCTCGAGGGTGGGATTGCCGCTGAGGTGGCGCAGGAAGCGCTTGAGAGTGAAGATTATGAATGCTTTTTCTCTGACCTGTCACGCTTTGGCTGTGTCAGTGGCATGGTCTGATTTCTTTGCTGGTACAGCGATACCCACGCATTTTTTGAACGGCACTACGATGAGATCGAGGAGCTTCGTCAGGAAATGGAAGAGCAGGGGATACCTATCAGGCTTGCAGGGCGAGACTTGAAAAACACGCTTGCTTGGTTTGGCTTCGAAGGGGTTGCCTACCGGATGATGGAAGAACTGGGGCTGGCATAAGCCCCCTTTTTTAAGCTACTTGATAGTACCATCATATCTTAATTATAGGATAAAATCTTCACTTCACAAGCAAAAAAATTTCTCGATTTTATAATATGTGTTATACTAAAGTAATTTATATATTTAACATACCTATTATGAAATGTATGCTTAAGATTTTTTTGACATCACTTCTTGCTCTTACAAGTGTTTCTTCCCTTTATGCATCTAACACAATGACCTTCGAACAAGTACGAAACCAAATACAAAATGTACAAGATGCAAACAACACCCAAGAGCGAGGATTCATCTGAAACATCATTGCAAATATCTTTAACTCTAGTGGAAGAATAGACTCTCCCTTCATCGAAGCCTTCAATGCTCTCGACAACATGAACATTCCTTACTGGAACAACGGAAACTTTTTTCCTTGAGCCCTCAGACAAACTGCCTGAACAAGTGGAAGAGTTGGTATAGGAGTAAATCCTCACTCATCAGCACGACTCAATGTAGATGGAACATCACGTTTCACCTGAGTCATAACCGCAAACTCTTGAGTATGAGCAACAAACCTCAACCTCATGGCGAATAATGTAATAAACTTTGCTACAAATGGATCACAACGTATGCGTATAGCAGATAATGGAAATATAGGTATCGCAAGAAACCCTGATGCAAATAATAGACTTCGAGTAAATGGAAATACTCGTATAGATGGAAATACTCATCTCAATGGAAATACTCGTATAGATGGAACTCTTAATATGAGAAGTAATAGAATCACAAATCTCCAAACCCCAACAAATAATTCAGATGCAGCTACAAAACTCTATGTAGATAGTAATATCCCAAACTATACCTGAGGATCAGGAATTAATATCAGTAGTTCAGAAGTCATATCAGTAGATAATACCGTTGTACGTACTACATGAAACCAATCAATTGGAGGAACAAAGACATTCAATTCTTGAGTATGACTCGGTATGAGTCCAGGTAATATTGACGGTGCACTTCTTTATGTAAGAAATCTTGATAATCCTGAAAGAGGATATTCGTACTATGGCTCTGCAAATATTTGACTTTGACGATGAAGAACATCAAATGGAATGTCATCTATTTCATTTATTGCTTCAAGCTGATCAGATCAATCTGCAATTCTTGCTCGAAGAGCAGGAGTAAATGGAAATCTCTTTTTAAGAAATCGATGAACATGAGATATAGAGCTTGTAACACATTGATTGCCAAGGCTTGTCGTAAAGTATGGTTGAAGAGTGGGTATCGGAACAAGCTCTCCTTCGGCACAGCTGCACGTAAATTGACAAGTCATAGCTTCTACTCCTACTGCGGCTAACCACCTTGCTACGAAGGCATATGTAGATAGTGTTTGAAATACATATTCTTGAGGCTCTGGTATAAATATTAATACTTCAAATATTGTTTCAGCAGATAATACGGTAGTAAGAACTAATGGAAATCAAACTATATGGGGAAGTAAAAGATTTACCTCTCCGATACTCGCCCCTGGAATTTGAAGCCCATGGGGTACGTTTAATATCAATGCAGCTTCAAGAAGGCTTAATTTAAACGTTCCAGAAACACGCATGACAATTCTCCAAAACTGACGTGTCGGGATTTGAATCTGGAATCCTTCTCATATACTGCATGTAGCTGGTCGAGCTCGATCTACCAATGCAAACTGGGCTACAACATCTGATGAGCGCCTTAAGGAGAATATTCAAGAATACAAAAAGGGTTTAGAAGAACTCATGCGTATACGTACAGTGCAATATAATTACAATCGAGATGCAAGTATGTCGGACGAAGAAAAGGCGAGAGAGAGGGTGGGTATTATTGCTCAAGAAATAGAACAAATACTTCCTTGAACTGTAGAAAAAGTATCTTGAGAAGTGTATCATGACGAAAGAGTATTTACTGCTGATGAGATAACATATCTTCTCATCAATGCTGTACAGGAACAACAGAATTTACTTCAAGATAAGGCGAAAAAGATTGAGGATCTGAGTTTAAGATTATCACAACTCGAGAAATCATCTCACGATCAGGAATAAAATTGTCCATAAGATCATCTTAGCTATCTATCGCATGATGGAAGAAATGGGGCTGGCGTAAGCCCCTTTTTTGCGTCCCTTCCTCTTTTGTATGGGTGTGCCTATCAATAAATTGACATATAAATTAAATGCGTAATATATTTATATATTTAACAAAAAATTATGAGAAATTTTCTTTCGTTTCTGGTATTTTCTGCTTGAGTTCTATCAATATTAACTATCTGAATTTTAATCGGATTGTATGGTGAAGACTCGTGATCAGCTGAAATAGCTGATTCAGCAAGATATTCAGGATTTGATGCAAATGATATCACTATCTGAAGAAGTTACACGATTATCGCATTGTTAGATGATGAATCATGATCATCTGAAAGGACCAATTCAACAAGATATCCTGGCTGTGATACTGATGATATCACTATCTGAAGCTACACGATTGCAGCCTGTAATGTAGGGGCTACAACAGCAAGTACTGACTGGACGGTTTCGAGGTGAAAATATTTCCAATGGGGAAGAAATAAAGGCTTTGCGTACAGTGACTCATCACAACAGTCTACTATAATTGATGGAAACGTAGGACTCGACGCCAGTACAGATACCTTTTGATTTGTTTCGAGTACTTCCCTCTCAAAACCCTATACTTGGGCCTATACCGATATAACCAAAAACTGGGGGCATGCTACCTCTACCAATACTGCGTGACAAGGCCCGTGTGCCCCATGATACCGTGTTCCAAGTCAAGCAGACTGGCAAGGAATTATCGCATCTGGATGATGGGAAACAAGTGAATCAGTGATGCAAAGGGTTCTTCAACTCCCTTATGCAGGGTACCGCAGTTGGTTTAATGGCTTTTGGGCCAGTGGAGGTTCAGCCGGTTACTACTGGTCTAGTAGTCCTACTGAGTCTGATGCGTACAGCTTGTACTTCGGTTTGGGTGACATCAGTCCGAGTGATGTTAATGGTCGTGCGTTCGGTTTCTCTGTAAGGTGTTTTAAAAACTAGTGTTTTAGTGTAATCGGACTAATCGACCTTTTGTTCTCTTTGTCTCTTGCAGAGCCCCTACGCGGGGCTCTTTTTCTTTGACCAAAACTTTTGACAATCCCCCATTCTCTCGCACAATAGGCGACGAGCACGACGCTCTTTACTTCCACCAGTCTTTCGAGACTGGTGGAAGGCCAGTCTTGGAAGACCCTTTGAAATGGTCACCAACCTTGGCACTTACAGCGCAAGAACATCGCAGAGAGTTTCTCAAACTCTTCCGCAACACCGCCCGTCACCGGCATCGCTATGACGTCTTTCGGGATTTCGTGACGCTGGCCGCCTGCACTCTGCATAACGGCATTTTTCATAGCTTCGGAATCGAAGCTTGGCCGAAAATCGCAGGGGAACGTGAAGCCGAGTATCTCAAGATCATCGGCAGCTACGACAAAGAAGATCAGCAGGCATTCCCCTTGCTCTTCGCCCATCTGGTCGGAATGCTCGACCCCGAACCGCGCGATATCCTTGGACAGCTCTACATGGAGCTCGAGGTGGCAAGCAAAGATCAGGGTCAGTTTTTCACCCCGCCGGAGCTCTCGGAGCTCATGGCACGGCTTAGCCACGGCCCCGAGCTTGCCAATCTTCAGAAGCCTTTCGTCACTGTCTCTGAACCCGCTTGCGGGGCAGGGGGCATGATACTGGCCTTCGTGAAAATCATGATCGAGAACAAGCTCGATCCGTCGCAGCGAATGTGGACGCAGTGCGTGGACGTTGACCGCTTGGCAGCGCTCATGTGCTATGTGCAGCTTTCTCTTTGGAACGTGCCAGGGGAAGTCATCGTCGGAAATAGCCTGTCCTGGGAAATCCGCGAAGTCTGGTACACCCCAGCCCACACCTATGGGCTTTGGAATGTCAAACTGAAGCGACAAACCTCAGAGGCAGAACACGCGCTCCAAATCCAAGAGGATGAAGAGGCAAACGGATTCGATCCTACAAGCCCACCGCCTGAACCGACGCCACTTCCAGCGGACAAGGTGCAGCCGATGCAGCTTGGCTTTGACTTCTAGGAGTCAGTGCGATGCAGGACGAACCCGAAGAGAGGGCAGGGGGGAAACCCCCGCCCCAAGTGAAGGTCTATGAGACCTTCACTCTCCAGTGGAAGGGACAAGCCCTGACCCTGCGCTGGTGCGCACAGTGGTTTTCGGATGTCACCGCCCACCTTGAAATCGTAACTGAAGACCGCAGCCCCCATCCGATATCCGGAACCGGATATCGTTCGCACTTTACCCACCGACAGGTGGTCGAAGAGGCGGGAGGGCCTGAAGCCTTCGTCCGAGCATGGCTCGAGGAGCTAGATGACGGGAAACCCGTTCAGCTATCACTCTTCTAAGCGTTGCCTTGAGAGAGCCCCCACGCGGGGCTCTTTTTCTTTTTCATCCGCAGTAATCCCCTGATCCCAGAGACCAGAAAGCGCGAGCTTTGTGTCGTCAGACTATGACAAAAAATCAGAAGCTCAGCATCACAGCGCTTGAGTTCAACTCACTCACACCACACCCGCCTGAAATGTGAAGCTCAGGTGAAGACCTTGCTTTGACATAGCGTCGAATTTGGGCACAATGTTGCGACGTGGCACGTTGCAAGATTGCGTGTTCGTGACGAACAGTTTTCGATGGCCTCGCTACGCTGGCCCGAAAACTGTTCGCGAACACGCTATCTTGGCAGGGGTGCTTCGCCCCCTTGCATCCCCAGACGAGGGAATATCGCTCAAACCTTGGCAGGTGGCGCGTTTCCCTTCGAACCCTTTTAGCCTTAGCCGGAGCCCGATGGACAGAAGTGAATATCTCAGAACCTACCGCCAAAAGTACCGGGAACACGCCAAGCGCGTGAACCTGACTTTTGACCTGTCTGAGCATCGCTTGCTTTCACGGGCTGCAAAGGCCGAGGGCATCCCCCTTGCCGCCTTGGTGAAGCGTCTGGCCTTGCAGTCGCTTCCAGGCGTTCAGGCGGAGGCCCCCGGTGCGCTCGCAGAGGAGCTGGCGGAGCTGGATCGCGTCATTCGCACGATTGCGAACAACGTGAACCAGATGGCCCGCCACTCGAACCGTATCGCGCATGTCCTCGATGAACAGGAAGTATTCCTGCACATCGCGGCGCTTCAGGACGAGCTGAAGCGGAGCGTGGCCCGCGCTGCCGCCATGTCATCTAGGATGAATCCAGAGGGTGACACCGACGACGAGGCCCGCCCATGATAGTGAAGTCGATGAGCCGGAAGGTGCCGAGCTTTGGCCAACTCACCCAGTACATCGACCGGGATGAAGGGCAGGAGCGTTGGCGTATCCGGCACAATGTGATGGCGCGTGACCCAGACCGTATTCGCGGCGAGTTCGAGCAAAACGGTGCATTGCTCTCAAAGCGCAAAAACGGGGTCTATCTCTATCACGAAATCATCTCTATCACGCGGGCACGTGGTCTGAGTGAGGAAGAACAGAAAGCCCGCTTGCAGGAAATCGCTGAGACCTATGTCGCGTCACGTTGCCCCGACAATCTGGTCTATGGCGGCTTGCACCAGGACAAGGAGCACAGCTTTCACTACCACCTGATGATCAGCGCCAATCGGGTAGGCGACAGCCGTCGCCTGCGCCTCTCGAAAGCGCAGTTCCGGGAAGTGCAGGTGCAGCTGGAGCGACACGTCTTGCAGACCATGCCCGAGCTTGAGCAGAAGGTGGCCATCGACAAGCGTGCCGAGCGCCGGAAATCCCGTTCTGAAGCAGAGCTTGAGCGGCGCACTGGCGAAGTGCCGAAGAAAGACCAGTTGCGTGCTCGCGTGCTGGAAGCCCTTGAGGCCGCCTCTGATCGTGACGCCCTGTTGCAAGCATTCGGGCGCTCTGAGCTCGAGCTCTATGTGCGCGGGAAGACCCTGGGGGTAATTGACCTCGAGACCGGCGCGAAGCACCGACTGAAGACGCTCGATCTCGAGCTTCTGGATCGCGTGGAAGCTATGATGCAAACCGAACCCGCGTCCCGTGAAAAATCCGCGTTTGCTGGTGAAAAAGAAAAAGCGCCTGACCGGAGGTCGGAGACGCATCGAGAGGGTGAGGCGCAGCGCGCGAAGCAGGCACCCAAGCAGGAGAAACAAAAGCCCGATAAGAGTTCTTATGTTAAAAGAGACAGCGACACTGACCTAAATCGCGCCCCGGATTCTCAGCCTTTGGATGAACCAGAGCAAGAAGCAGGAGAGCGAACAGAGCGGCAGAAAGCTTGGCGCGACGAAATTTCCAAACAACGCGATAGTAATCGAGATACTGGTTCTGAACGCGACCGAGACTGAGAGGACGCCATGCGCAAAGATACCCCGCCACCCAACACGCAGCGCCGCGAGATGATCGACAAGGGGTATATTGAGCCCGACCCGAACCGGGATGGTCTGACCGCCGAGGAGTGGCAGGCACAGGACAAGTTCACCACTAAGGTGCAGCAAAGCTGGCGGCGCACGATGGATGATATCCGGGGTCGCACCGTCGAGCTCGAGGAGCGGGCCAAGGATAATCCGGACAGGGACAGATGACTTGCCCTACTGCGCGAGCTAACCGCCACCGTGCGCCTGGCCGTGGCCGGCACACTTATGGGGCTTAAAACCCGCTACCTTCATATTTTGCAGCGATTAACCCATAGATACCGAGATGAAGACTTCGAGAATTTGAGAAAGGCTCGCCGTGATAGGACGGATATTGACCGAGGCGAGTAAACACGCCGCCTACGCCCTGGTATTTGGGAAATACCTCAAGCGCACAGACGGGGCGCGTCTTTTGACGCCCCGCGAGACCAGTCAGATTCTGAGCCCCCGCAACACCGGTCTTCTCTTCGACGGACAGAGTGGCCGAATTTCCGAGCGCGAGAGCTTTCAGAATGTGTGTGTGATGGCCCGTGTCGGAGCCGGGAAAACCAGCCGCTATATCATCCCCAATGTGCTGGATAAGGCAAAGCGTAATTGCTCGATGGTGATCAATGACCCCAAAGGCGAGGTGTTCGAAGCGACATCGGGATATTTGCAGGCGCGTGGATTCCGCGTGTTGACTATCAACCCCGAAGACCTGGAACGCTCATCGCGTTTCAATCCCCTGATTGAGGCCAAGAACGACATTGAGCTCGAGCAGGTGGCTGAAATCCTCATCCGGGCAGGTTCAGGCAGCAGCGGCAAGGATGTGTTCTGGGACAACGGGGCAATCCGGCTGATCGCGGTACTTCTGAAGCTCTTGCAGCGTGCAGGGCAGCAAGACCCAGCTTTCTTCACCTTGGGGAACTTGTATCATCTCTTGCAGAATTTCGGGGCGGACGGGGCGCCGCTCGACGACTTCGTGATTAAATGGGCCTATGATCCGCTCAATCCCGATGACGCTACCCTCTGGGAAGAATGGAAGGGAGCGACGACTGGAAACCCGAATGCGGTGCAGAGCTTCGCCCTGACCGCCCTGACCTCACTTCGTGCCTTCACCAACCGCAATATCGTGGAGCTGACCGCCGAGAGTAGCTTCGACCTCGAGAGCATCCGAACAGAGCGCACGGCGATATTTTTCATCATCCCGGCACAGCACGCGGAATACTACGGCTTCTGGACGAGCGTGTTTTTCCGAAGCGTGTTCAACGCTTGCATGCGCCGGATGCCGACGCCCGCAACTCTGCCCTGCTACATCCTTTACGATGAGTTCGGGCACTCGATGATCCCGAGCTTTGTATCGGTGGCCAACACGATCCGAGGCTACAAGGTGAGCCTCTCGATTGTGCTGCAATCCATTGCGCAGCTTTCAGCCCGCTATGGGCGGGATTACGCGCTCAGCATCCAGGGCGGATTCAATACCTACCTAACCTATAGCGGAGCAGACCCCGAGACTGCGCGTTTCTTCGAGACTATCGCGGGCAAGGTGATCGAGACCCGCCGCGACAAGATCGAGGACATCACGCAGCAGCGCCACGAATACAACCTACTGAATGCCGACGCGGTGCGCCGCATCGCTGATCACCAGGCGGTGCTGGTGAGCGCCAACAAGAACCCCGGAATCCTCGAGACGCGGGGCTATTTCGAAGACAGGCGGCTCAGGAAAATTCCTGGCCGCTTCGGACAAGCCCACATTCCGTCAGTGCAAAGCAGGCAAAGCGTCAAGCGAGTGGCGCTGAAATGATAGACTTCTTCGCGCATGTGATGGCCGTCATACGGCAGATTTTCGAAGCACCACAGATATTGGCTTTGCTCATCCTGTGGTTTTTTATTGCCCGCTTCATCGGAAAGCTGACCGTTCGCCTCAGCTGGTGGAAAGTGGTGCTGGCGCTCTTTGTATTCCCGCTTCTCTGGCCCGACCTTTGGTCGCTCAGCCCGATCCTGATAGCTATTTTCCTTGCTGGCATCCTCTCAAACCACACGGAGACCATTCGAGGCATTTTGGCATGGTCAGAGGGTATCGGTGATCTGATATACGCTATCCGCTACCGCCAAGCTTACGCAGACATCGACCGGCGCGAAGAAGAGCTCAGAGCCCGAGAGCGCGACTTCAGAAACGCAGAGCGCGCGCGTTCCAGTACCTTTGGCAGCGAGAGCACGGCCCAGCAGAGGTGGCGCGAAGATGCAAAGCAGGAACGTGCAAAAAAACCGCCCCCAAGCGGAGGCGGTACCGGGCGAGGCGGTGACGAGAGTAGGTTAGGAGACGATGCACGCCGGAATACGAAACAGCCGCCTCACCGTGACCCGCTTCGCGCTCAGTACCTTAAGACCTTGGGCCTTTCGCCTGACAGAACCTATAGTCAGGCAGACATCAAATCAGCCTATCGCCGCGCAGTGAAGAAGGCGCATCCAGACACCGGAGGAAGCGAAATGGCGATCAGGGAGGTGATGGCAGCGTATGCGTGGCTGCAGCGAAATGCAGCATAGACCTCAGGCGATTCAATCAAATGACCTGACAGCCCGCGCGTAGCTCTCATCATCAATCCAGCGTATCGGCTTCGCGGTATCCATACGACGGGCTTCCGCAATGGCCTGAAGGCTCTGACCGTTTTCATTGCTGACCGTGGTATCCGCACCAAGCGCAGCCAGCCGCTCAGCGACCTCAAGATTAGGATTCTCGCTGACCGCAAGCAGGAGAGCGGTCTCACCGGTTGTCACCCTGTCTTCGAGGGGAAGACCGGCTGAGAGCAGTACATCCAGCACATCGGGTTGAGGATTGAGAAGGCTTGCAACATGCAGGGCGTTCAGGTCACGGACATAGGCTTTCGCGGAAGCATCAGCCCCATTTTCAAGCAGGAAAGCAACCGCTTCAGGCGTGTTATAGGCCGCTGCGAACATCAGCGGCGTGAAGCCCATATCGTTTGCAGCATTGAGATCGACCCCGATATCCACCAGCGCTTGCAGCACCGAGGTATTGGAGGCGGTGGCCGCGAAGATCATGAAGTTGGTTGTCCCTGGCTGTATCAGGATACGACGATTCACCCCCATCAGCCGCCCTTCGGGGGACGCACCTGGATAGACCCCCTGAAACTCTTCGGGATTGTCTGTGATGTAGCGGGGTGAAAGCCCACGAATGGCGCGCAGCACCTCTTCGCCTAGACCTTCGATATCCGTGACCGCCCGCGCTCTGGCGATACGTTCTTCACGGGCAAGGCGTGCTTGTTCCTGGCGCTCAGCTTCACGTGCCTCTTGCTCGAGCTGAGCCACTGCTTCGGCTTCTAGTCGCGCGCGTTCTCTCTGAGCTTCGCGCTCAGCCGCTTCGAGGCGTTCACGCTCTTGCTGAGCAAGTCGCTCCTCTTCGAGGCGTGCCGCCTCTTCTTGCCGCGCAGCCGCAGCCGCAGCACGCTCTTGTTCCCGTTCGATCCGGCGTTCTTCGGCTTGGCGCTCTTGTTCAGCAGCTACCACCGCTTGTTCCTGAAAATAGCTGTAGAGATTGTAGCCAGCGAAAACGAACACCACGGCAATAACGCCCGCAAAAAGATAAGTACGATTATTCACGGAGCCCCCAATGATTTTTCTTCTTGAACAGATACTTGCTGAGCACGTTGTTCACGCCAGCGGTTGAAAGCCAGTAGCCCAAAGGATGCTGCGATAACACCCCCAGAAGTAACCGCCCCGTCATATCCAACCTGCGAAATGAGCTCTTGAGCCCGCCTGCCCCCTTCGATGAATCCAAGGAAGAACTGGACAGCAGGGTTATCGAAAATGATCTTCTGGCCAAAGTATCCAAGCAAGTAAACCGAGGACAATGCGATTGCCCCCCTGGCAAGGAAGGACGACTTGGAAGCCCGCGCGAAATAGCGCTTCACCCGCTGATAATCCGCATAGAGCATTCCGAAGATGAAGCCGGGACTGCCATATATGAGCGAGGTGCTATACATCCCCAGCAAGCCTTGCATGCCCGCCACATCGCGAAATGCTGAGCCGATGATGTACGGTGCAAGCAGGAGAACCAGCACGAAGAGCTTCGAGCGCAGAAGCCACGTCAAAAGGCCCGCAATCACTGCCCAGACCACCGAAGCGTTCAGGAGCAGAAACAGCAGACCCGGCTCACTCATACGCCCTACCCTTTTTCATTTTCACCAGCTTCCCCTAGCGTGTCGCTGGCACACAGTCGATAGAAAGTGCTTTTGGATATCCCAAAACGTTCCTGAAGAGCAGCACGCGACTCCCCTGCCCTTTTGGCAGCTCGAAGCTCTTCGACCTGGGCAGGCGTCAGCTTCTCAGACCGCCCAAACTTGACCCCCTTCGCCTTTGCTTTCTCGATACCTTCGTTTCGGCGTTCCGCGATGAGGTCACGCTCGAACTCAGCGACAGCCCCCAGAAGGTGGAAGGTCAGCCGACCGGCAGGCGTGGTGGTGTCGATGTTCTGATCGAGAACGACGAAATCGACCTTCTTTCGGTCGAGGGTCTGAGTAATCTCTTGCAGGTCAAACATGGAACGAGCCAGCCGGTCGAGCTTGGTGATAACCAGCACATCCCCTTCCCTACAGAATTCGAGGGCAGCGTTCACCGCTTCGCGCTTCTGGCGCGTGGCACCAGAACGCTTCTCTTGGAAGACCTTTTCACAGCCGAAGGCGGTGAGCTTCTCGATCTGAGTGTCGAGGCTCTGACCGAGCGACGACACGCGGGCGTATCCTACTTTCATGGTTTCAAATTATCTTAGAAGATATGGGAAAACAATACGGGACGACTTTTGGGACAGCCTGAGAGGGTATCCCGCAAGGGTCTCACAAGGTATAGTTTATGGGAAAGGTGTCGCATGTCAAATTTCACTCAAGAAAGAACCACGGGATGACGTGGTTATCAAAGTCAATTTCTCTATCGGGACAAAGCCCCAACTGTTTCCCGCTGTATCGGGCCCTCTCAATCCACTCATAAGCTTCATCTATTTCGAAAATTTCTAGAGTGTCATCATCCCGGCCAGCGTCGTGATACTTCAAACGGTTACGCGTCGAGTTCCATTTCTGGAACGCCTCCTTTCTCGAGATATCCCCCGCAAGCGGTATACCCATTTGTCGAACCTTTTCTATTTGTTCCCAAGTCTGCTCAGCAGGAACGCGACCGCCTTGCGCCTCAATAAGCCCACAGAAAACAGCATCAGCGGCACCGGCAAGAGTGATGGCTGATAGATACCGCCCTGAAATGAATAGCGAAATAGCATCATCAAGCTGCTGTAGTGCAACCTCAGCCTTAGGGATGATTATGGCGGCATCATCTGTGTACTTACCCATGCCAGTCACCAGATTCCCTTGCAGATTCTTCCTTTTTCCATAGTATGTTAGCGAACAATACCCTTACACTATAACGGAACCCCATGACCGAAGCACAAAAACAGCGTCTTGAGCGCCAGCTGTGGAACATTGCCAACGAGCTGCGCGGCAAGATGGACGCTGACGAGTTCCGCGACTACATCCTTGGCTTCATTTTCTATAAGTACCTGTCTGAAAAGCAATATCTGTTCGCCAACAAGCTTCTCGAGACCGAGGACGTGAAGGACTACCGGCTTATCACCGACACGGATGACCTGGAGGCTATTCGCGAAGAGTCCCTTGAAAAACTTGGGTATTTCCTGAAGCCAGAAGAGCTCTTCTCTGTCATCGCAGCGCGTGGGAACGTCAAGATTGATGAAGATGACGAGGAAACGGCAGGCAACTTCATTCTGGAAGACCTTCAGGGAATCCTAAACGCCATCGAGCAAAGCACGATGGGCAACGACAGTGAGGATGATTTCAACAAGCTCTTCGAGGACATCGACCTTGCCAGCACGAAACTGGGACGTTCAACGAGCGCCCGCAACACCCTCATCGCCAAGGTGCTTGCCCACCTCGACCAAATCGACTTTCAGCTCGACCAAATCGAAGCAGACGTTCTCGGGGACGCCTATGAATATCTCATCGGAAAATTTGCCTCGGGTGCAGGAAAGAAAGCCGGTGAATTTTATACCCCGCAGCAGGTATCGAAGGTTCTGGCAAAGATTGTGACCCTTGGGAAGACCAAGGTCAAATCCGCCTATGACCCCGCTTGCGGTTCAGGTTCCTTGCTTCTTCGCATCGCCAAGGAAGCAGAGGTTGGGCACTTCTATGGGCAAGAACTCAATCGAACGACGTACAACCTCGCACGCATGAATATGATTTTGCATGATGTGCATTTCAGCCGCTTTGATATCCAGCAGGAAGACACCCTCGAAGAGCCGCAGCACATCATGGAGCGCTTCGAGGCTGTGGTGGCGAACCCGCCCTTCTCCGCGAAATGGAAGGGAGCTGATAATCCGCTCAACGAAACCGATGACCGGTTCAGCATCTATGGACGCCTTGCACCTGGCTCGAAGGCTGACTTCGCCTTCGTGCAGCATATGATCCATCAGCTGGCAGACAATGGCACTGCCGCTATCGTGTTGCCGCACGGGGTACTTTTTCGCGGTGCGGCCGAGGGTGCAATCCGTGAGTACATCATCAAAGAGCAGAACTACCTCGATGCCGTGATTGGGCTGCCACCCAACCTCTTCTATGGAACATCCATCCCCGCCTGCATTCTGGTGTTGAAGAAATGCCGCGTGCATGACGGCGATATCCTATTCATTGACGCCAGCCGAGACTTTGAGAAGCAAGGCAATCAGAACCATCTGACCGACGTGCATGTCGAGAAGATTGTTGAGACCTATGAAAAGCGCGAGACGATTGACCGTTATAGCTACGTTGCCCCACTCTCTGAGATCGCAGAGAATGATTATAACCTGAACATCCCGCGCTACGTCGATACCTTCAAGGAAGAGAACGCAGTTGATCTGGACGCCGTAACCACGGCGCTTCAGGGGCTCGAGGCTGAAATGACTGAGACCGACGCTACCATCGCCGGGTTCTGCCGAGAGCTTAGCATTCCAAGCCCCTTTAGTTCCTAAGCCCGTGCCCATGACACAGACAGATCAACAGAACGTGCCAAAGCTCCGATTTCCGGGATTTGAAGAAGCTTGGAAAACTCGAAAAATTGGGGAGCTTGGCACAGTATCGATGTGCAAGCGAATCATGAAGGATGAGACAAAGCCATCCGGAGACGTTCCATTTTACAAGATCGGTACCTTTGGGCGCGAGCCAGATGCCTTCATCGATCAAGCAACATTCGAACGTTATCGCGAACGGTATTCCTTTCCTAATACCGGCGACATCCTGATATCGGCAGCTGGAACAATTGGACGCCTCGTCGTCTATGATGGGGCACCTGCATACTTTCAGGACTCAAACATCGTCTGGGTTGCTAACGACGAACAAAAAGTCCGCAACGATTTCCTACTGTCTTGTTACCAGAATGTTCGCTGGACGACTGAGGACACGACGATTGCGAGGCTTTACAATGACAACCTACGCAACATCGACATCGCAGCCCCCACCCTCCCCGAACAACGCAAAATCGCCTCCTTCCTGGGAGCGGTAGACACAAAGATCGCACAACTCTCGCGCAAGAAGGCTCTCCTTGAGGACTACAAAAAAGGCTGTATGCAGCAGCTATTCAGCCAGAAAATCCGCTTCAAGGATGATGAGGGGAAAGATTTTCCAGATTGGGAGGAGAAGCGGTTGGGGGAGGTCTTTAAAGAAAGAAAAACTTTTATGTCAAAGGGACAAGATTTACCTCATGTTTCACTCACTGTAAAAGGCGTAGTAGATAAATCGGAGCGATATGAACGTGACTTCTTGGTTCGGCAAGAAGACAAGCAGTATAAAATCACTTATGAAAACGATATTTGCTATAATCCTGCGAACTTAAAATTTGGCGTAATTTGTCGAAATAGTTTTGGAAGTGGTATTTTTTCTCCGATTTACTGCACTTTGGAAGTTTCAAAAGCACATGACCCACGCTTCATAGAAGCTCTTGTCACCTCCCCGGATTTTATAAAGCGTATACGTCGATATGAGGAAGGGACAGTATATGAACGGATGGCCGTTAAACCTGCTGATTTTCTGCTTGGGTCAGAAAAATTCCCCCACCCCGACGAACAACGGAAGATCGCAGACTTCCTGTCAGCCATAGACCGCAAGATTGAGCTGGTAGGACAGGAGCTCGAGCACGCGAAGACCTTCAAGAAAGGGCTTTTGCAACAGATGTTTGTCTAACCCCCTGTCCTATTTTTCTTTTTCACCCGCATAATTCCCGGCCCTATGAACACCCAAACCGAACAACAGCTTGAAAACGCTCTCATAGCTCAGCTTGAAACCCTGGGCTGGGAGCGTGTGACGATTCAGGGTGAGGCTGATCTGGTGACGAACCTTCAGCGGCAGTTGGAGATTCACAACAAGACTACCCTCTCGGAAGCAGAGTTTCGGCAGGTGCTTAACAAGCTTGCACGGGGCAATATCTTCGAGAAGGCAAAGACCCTTCGCGACAAGGTGGACTTCACCCGAGACGATGGCACGACCGGCTACATTGAGCTCATAAATCAAACCCAGTGGTGCAAGAACCAGTACCAGGTGACCCATCAGATCACGATGGAGGGCTCATACAAGAACCGCTATGACGTGACCCTTCTGGTGAACGGCTTACCATTGGTGCAGATCGAGCTGAAGCGGCGCGGGCTCGAGATGAAGGAAGCCTTCAACCAGACGAACCGATACCACCGGCACAGCTTCTCAGCTGGATATGGGCTTTTTGGCTTCTTGCAGCTCTTTGTCATCTCCAACGGGGTGAACACGAAGTATTACGCCAACAATCCAGTCAATCGCCGCGATTTTAAGCAGATCTTCTTCTGGGCCGACGAGGATAACAAGAAGATCACGCAGCTCAGCGCCTTTGCCGAGGAATTCCTCGAGAAGTGCACACTCTCAAAGATGATCACCAAGTACATCGTCTTGCATGAGAGTGACCAGCTTCTCATGACGCTCAGACCCTACCAGTTCTACGCCGTAGAGCGCATTATCGAGCGCGTGCAGAACACAACCAAGAACGGCTATATCTGGCACACAACCGGCTCAGGAAAGACGCTCACGAGCTTCAAGGCCGCGCAAATTCTGACCCAGAGCCCACACGTGCACAAAGTGGTCTTCGTGGTAGACCGCAAAGACCTCGATTTTCAGACCATCAAGGAGTTCAACAGCTTCTCTGAGGGAAGCGTGGACGCCACGACAAACACCGGCAACCTGGTGAAACAGTTCGGGAACGATACCCCACTCATCGTGACCACCCTTCAAAAGTTGAACACGGCGATCAGCAACCCGAGACACCTGAAGGTGATGGAAGGGCTCAAGGACAAGCGCATGGTCTTCATCTTCGATGAATGCCACCGCAGTCAGTTCGGAGACACCCACAAACGGATCACGGACTTCTTTGGAAATGTGCAGATGTTTGGCTTCACCGGAACGCCTATTTTTGCCGATAACGCGGCAAAGAACGCCCTGGGGAAGCGAACCACCAAAGACCTCTTCAGTGATTGCCTGCACCGCTACGTGATCACCGATGCCATCCGCGATGAGAACGTGCTGAAATTTTCAGTTGAGTATATTCGCACCTTTAAGGGCAAGGACGGCGTTGAGGATATCGAGGTTGAGGCGATTGATACCGCCGAGGTCATGGAGGCCCCTGCCCGTCTCGAGAAGATCGTGGACTACATCATCGCAAACCATGACCGAAAGACCCACAGCAGACAGTTCACCGCGATTATGTGTGTTTCCAACGTGAAAACGCTCACCGCCTACTATGATCTCTTCAAGAGTAAGAAGGAAGCAGGAGAACACGACCTGAAGGTCGCGACGATCTTTTCCTACCAAGCGAACGAGGAAGACGCAGACGCGGACGGAATGGGAACCGGGGACGACCTACCCGATGACAACCGCCCTGTGAACCAGCACAGCCGCGAGGCGCTCGATAGCTATATCCGCGATTACAACGCGATGTACGGCACCAATTACTCGACCAAGGACAGCAAGCTCTTCTATGCCTACTACAAGGATATCGGGAAACGGGTCAAAGCCCGCGAGGTGGATATTCTGCTGGTGGTGAACATGTTCCTGACCGGCTTTGATAGCAAAGCCCTGAACACCATCTATGTAGACAAGAACCTCAAGCACCACGGCCTGATACAAGCCTATTCTCGCACCAACCGCACCATGGGAGCAAAGAAGTCCCAGGGGAACGTGGTGGCCTTCCGAAACCTCAAGCCCGCAACCGACAAGGCTATCGAGCTTTTCGCCAACAAGGACGCCCAGGAAGAAATCATCCTAGCACCCTATGAAGACTACGTGAAAAAATTCGAGGAAGCAGCTGAGAAACTCTTTGCCATCACCCCAACCGTTGACAGCGTTGATGACCTTCTCACCGAGGGGGATGAAGCAGCGTTTGTTCAAGCCTTCAGAGAGCTAATCCGCGTCAAGAACGTACTGGATTGCTTCACGCAGTTCGACTTCTCTTCCCTGCCCCTGGACGCCCAAACCTTCGCGGACTACCGCAGCAAGTACCTCGATCTCTATGACAAGGTTCGCGGCGAGAAAGCTAAGGAAAAGGTCTCGATCCTTGATGACCTCGACTTTGAAATTGAGCTGATCACTCGTGACAAAATCAACGTCAGCTACATCATTGCGCTCTTACAGAACCTGAAGGGCAAGACCCCCGCTGAGCAAGAAAAAGCCCGAAAGAGCATCATGGATGTGCTCGATACCGAGGCGCAGCTTCGAAGCAAGAAAGAGCTTATCGAGCGCTTCATTGCCGAACACTTCGCAAATCTGCCCGCAACAGCCGATATAGGCACTGAGTTCGATAGCTACTGGGCGGAAGAGAAACGGCGAGCCATTGAGGAGCTCAGCACCGAGGAAGGCATCAAACAAGAAGGGCTTGAGGCGGTTATCGGAGCGTATCTCTTCACCGAGAAAACCCCGATGCGCGATGACGTAATCGGAATCATGGAAAAGCGCCCTGCCCTGCGCGAGCGCCGCAGCGTTGCCGACCGCGTGATCGAGAAGATAAAGAGCTTTGTCGAAACCTTTATCGAAGGTGTGGATTAAACATCACCTGCTAGCTATATGCTAGCAAATAGCTAGCAGCCATATTAAGCCACTTATTAAAAAGAACTATCCAGTATTTCCGGATAGTTACGGTTCAAAATGATGTTCACATCTACTCTCTTGCTGCCGTATAGAATGCGCCCCTCCCCTTCCCTTGCGCTTCCAGGAAGCCAAGCTCAACAAGTTGGGTCAAACGCAGACGAACGGTCGGTCTGGGGATTTTCGTAAGCTTGAGTGCTTCAGCTGTGCTGATACGCCCCTCGCGCTTCACATACTCTAGGATCGCTACACTTTCTTTTGGAAGCCCGTCGAAGCGCGCTTCCTGAATCTCAGAGAGCTTCACACTGAGGTGGTCTTTTTGTCGCTTCAAGGCTGTCATGAAAAAACGCAACCACGGCAACCAATCTTGCGTGTCTGTTTTCAGCGCCGCCTGTGTTCGTCGCAGGGCAATATAGTATGCTTGCTTGTTCTTTTCGATCACGCTCT
>LFIK01000801.1_pt1 | contig 24018 bp, 25 predicted proteins | sample 643401 | NCBI WGS metagenome assembly LFIK01 (sample SAMN03777447, study PRJNA286221) | soda lake metagenome | biome: soda lake; feature: Kulunda steppe; material: water; isolation source: sample T5-Br brine of Lake Tanatar-5 | place: Russia: Kulunda steppe | collected 2010-07
CCCGGCACCCTCAGAAGCGATATTCCAGCGTGCCGCGGAAGGTTCGCGGATCACCGTAGAAGGCGGTCAGGTTGCCTTCCAGACCGATCGGGTTAGCGATGTTGACGAAGTCATAACCCGAAGTCTTGTAACGCTTGTCGGTCAGGTTCTTGCCATGCAGCCCCGCCCTGACGCGGCCGTCTGCAGAGGTCCAGACGATGCTGGCGTCATACAGCCAGTAGCTGCCCTGATCGATCGGCGAACTGACCTCGAACTGACTCACCGAGCTGCGGTAGGACAAGCTGTGCATGAAGGCGAGCTCGCCATCACGGCCCAGCAGGCTGACCGGCAGCCGATAGTCGACGATCAGGTTGGTGGTCCACTTGGGCGTGTTCTGGATGTTGCGCTCGTCGGAAACGTCTTCCAGCGCTGTCTGGCCGGTGGTCGGATCCGTGACCGCAACGATGAATTCGTCGTAATCCGCATCCAGGTAGCCCAGTGCCCAGCTGAACGTGAACTCGTCGCCAGCGGTCAGGGCATCCATCGCCAGCAGGGCACTGCCTTCGAACTCGACCCCGTCCAGGCTGGCCTTGCCGGCATTGGTGGTGACGCCGGCAAAGGTGTCGGTGACGCCATCTCCGGTACTGTCCACACCGATGGAACCCGGAATCTGCACATCCTTGTAGTCGCTGGTGAACAGCGCCAGGTTGGTGGTGATGCGGTTGTCCCACCAGGTTGACTTGATGCCGATCTCCCAGGTCTCGATGGTTTCCGGCTCGAAGCGCATGAATCGCAGGATCTCGTCATCGGAGACCACGCCGTCACCATCCAGGTCGGGTGCCGCGGTGGTCGCGCCACGCGGATCGAAGCCGCCACCCTTGAAGCCTTCGCTCCAGGACAGGTACAGGTTGTGCTCGGCGGTGGGCCTCCAGGCCAGGCTGACGCGCGGCGTGAACTCGGTGAAGCGCGAGCTGCCGTCGAAATCGGAAGTGGTCTCGATGACCATGTTCGGGCCGCCGAATGCCCGCGATTTTCCGAGCATGGTCTGGCGCAGGATGCGCGCGCTGCGCTTGTCGGAAGTGTAGCGACCGCCCAGCGACAGGCTCAGTACGTCCGGATCTGCAGCATCGATGCCCAGCATGTCAGCCAGGCCGATGGTGACATCACCGAACAGCGACCAGGTCTCCGTGTCCACCTCGCCGAACGTGTAGGCATTCAGGTCCGGCAGACCGATCGCATCGCCGGTCTGGCCGAGTATGGTATCGAACTCGTTCGACGCGGTGGCATCCAGGTAATAGAAGCCCAGCAGCGCATCGACCCGATCGCCATTGAACAGGATCTGCAGTTCCTCGCTGAACTGGTCATCCTCGGTCAGGAATGGTGCTTCCATGTCCTACACCGGCAGCGCATCGAAATCGATCTGCTGGCCGCTCTCGCTGTCGCGCCACGCCAGGATGTTGCGCAGCGTCCAGCGATCATCGATGGCCCACTCCAGGCTGGCATTGACCCCGCGATTGCGTACTTCGGCATCCGGCGAATCCAGGTTCGCGCGGGTATCGTAGACATCATCGAGCACAGGAAAGTCAGGGCTGCCCGGGAACTGGCTGGGCAGCAGCCGATGGCCATTGCGAGGATCGGATTCGTCTTCCGTCCAGTCGCCGGACACCCGAAGCAGCACGTCGTCGGTGAGGTCCCACTCGAAGCTCAGGCGACCACCGAGCACGTCACGGTTGTAGTTTTCCACCCCCTGCTGCACCAGGTTGTCGCCGAAGCCGTCGCGGGTCAGGCGAGCAACGGCACCGCCCACGCGGAAGGTATCGGTGATCGGCAGTCCGAAGGTGCCCACCACGTCCAGCTGCCGGTAGCTGCCGGCCGTGATCTGGATGCTGGCTTCCGGCTCGGGCGCCAGCCGCCGAGTCACGTACTTGATGGCGCCGCCGATGGTATTGCGCCCATAGAGGGTACCCTGCGGCCCGCGCAGCACTTCCACCCGCTCGATGTCATAGATGTCCAGCAACGCACCCTGCGGTCGGTTGACGTAGACATCGTCGATGTACAGGCCGACACCGGGCTCGAAACCGGCCACCGGATCCTGCTGACCGACGCCGCGAATGAAGGCGGTGAGCGTGGTATTGGTGCTGCGCGAAGGCTCCACCGTGATGTTGGGCACGCTCTGCTTCAGGTAGGTCAGGTCGGCAGCCCCCAGTTCGGCCAGGCGATCGCCCGAAAAGGCCGTCACCGCAACCGGAACTTCCTGCAGGCTCTCGTCGCGGCGGCGAGCAGTGACCACCACTTCGTCGATGGCCCGCTCGGCGCGCGCATCGCCCTGCTGAGCCAGGGCCGTAACCGGCAATGTGGCAGCGCCAGCAGTGGCGACGGCAATGGCCAGTGCCGCCGGCCTCCAGGCATGGCGAACTGGGGCGAGCGGACGCTCGCCGGCATCACGTACAGACATGTTGACCTCCCCCGGTCGTGGTCTTGGATGACTGCGCGGGGCATTTTTTATTTCAACGTTTGATGAAAGTCAACGATTTTTCATCAAATGTTGAATGCGCAACCTGCCTGCGGATGCCGCGGCACGGCGCCACGGTTGGGGGAAACCTGCGAATCAGTGGTCGGGATCAGCGGGTGGACGGCACAGGCGCCGGAAGCCGGCGGCAGCAAACGGGACCAGGCGTTCGTGGACGCTGTCCAGATCGCTCGATCGGCACAGCCCGCCGGACAGGTTGTCGATGCGGCCGGTTTCCGCAAAGGTCAGCGTCAGGGCGCCCGAAAGGAAATGGTAGCTCCAGAGCAGGTCGCGCTCGTCACAGTCCGGCAGCGCCATACGCAGCGCCGCCAGAAACCGCTGTACCATCGGGTCGAAGTAACGCGAGACCAGCAGCCCGCCAAGTTCCGGATTGTTGTTGGTCTGGGCCACAAGCGAGAAATAGTCCTTCCAGCCCTGCCCACCCCGGGCGGAGCGGTTCAGCAGCGGATGGGTGAAGGCATCGATGATGGCCTCGACCGTTGGCGGCTCGGGCGCAGCGGCCTTCAGGCAGGCATCCAGCATGCTCGAACGCTCTTCGTTCAGGATCTCGGCACGCCGCAGCAGCACCGCTTCGAACAGCTCGCTCTTCCGCCCTGCGTGGTAGTTGACCAGGGCCACGTCCACGCCGGCAGCACGGGCTATTTCGCGGACGGAAACGCCATGAAAACCCTTCTTCGCGAACAGGTGTTCGGCCGCGTCGAGAATCCGATCCTTCTTCGTGCTGGCTGACGACAACGCCTTTTCCTTCCACTCCGGACCGCCAGAGCGCCGAGCTTGCCCCGCCGACCGAACGCCGTCAACGCGCAGTTCTGCTGCTGGCGTTCAGCACCCTGCCAGCACGAAACCAGGAGTGACCACCCGGACGCAGCCGCCGTGACCCCGCTCGTAGGGATTACGGTAAGCTGAGCCCGCCCGGGCACATGCCGGCCTGTCGGCGGGCCCGACCTGATTCCTGACTCTTGCGGAGCACAGCATGGACTACACCCGCTTTACCCTCGATATCGACGACAAGGTGGCCCACCTGCAACTGAGCCGCGGCGACGAGTACAACCGCATGCCGCCAGCGTTCTGGAGCGAGCTGCCCGAGGCGCTGGAAGCGCTGGACCGGCGCGGCGACATCCGCGCGCTGGTGATCTCTTCCACCGGCAAGCACTTCACCGCCGGCATGGACGTCTCTGCGTTCGAGGGCGCCGGCAGTGCCGGCAAGCTGGACCGGGGCCGGGCCGGCGAGCAGGCGCGCCGCAATCTGGCACGGCTGCAGGAAGTCTTCAACCGGCTCGAGCGGCTGCGCATGCCAGTGCTGGCGGCGGTCCAGGGCGGCTGCATCGGCGGCGGCGTGGACATGATCGCCGCCTGTGATGTGCGCTACTGCACTGCCGAGGCCTTCTTCTGCATTCAGGAGATCAACATCGGGCTGGCCGCCGACGTGGGCACCCTGCAGCGCCTGCCGAAACTGATTCCGGACGGCCTGATGCGCGAACTGGCCTATACCGGGCGACGCATGCCGGCCCATGAAGCGCGCGAGTGCGGGCTGGTGAACCGGGTCTTCGACAGCCATGACGCCATGCTGGATGAGGTGCTGGCGATTGCCCGCGAGATCGCCAGCAAGTCGCCGCTGGCCATTACCAGCACCAAGCATCTGCTCAACTACGGCCGCGACCACAGCGTTGCCGACACGCTCCAGTACCAGCAGGTATGGATGGGCGCCGTGAGCCAGGGCGAAGAGATTGCCACCTACTTCAAGGCCAAGGCCGAAGGCCGCGAACCCGAGTACCAGGATCTGCCGCCGCTGGACTGACGCCTGACGGACCCGGGGCGAATGCCTGCATTCGCGCCCGGGTCGCCGCCCGCCTGCAATGTCCACAGAACCTGTGGATAACCCCGGGGACAACCTGGGTCGACGCCGCCGCAGGCGGCGTGATGCCTCGCTTCATGACAATCTGGTTAACACCTGACCAGCGCGTGCCTGTAAACAGTGATCGACGCCAGCGCCTGTAGGCATGAATCCTGCCAGCGCCGCTGACCCCATTGGTTCAGCCCTGTCGTTTACGTTTCTGTCAAGCCCGTAACTGACCGAAACAGCCTGCCGAGCGCGGGCCGCACTCTTCCACAAAACCTGTGGACAACCTTTGGGATAACTGCCCGCTGTGCGCCCGCAGGCGGCGTGATTGCTGCGCTTGTGACAGATTGATGAAGGATCGATCAGCCAGGCCGAAGCGTCGGGGGCGCACAGTTCCCACCGCCGCCCCCCCATGCATCGCTGCTCCCGTCGGCGCATGCTGGCGAGTTCCCATGGCCGCCCACGCCACGCTCATCGGCACGAACGGCGTGCTCCCGCAGCCGCGGCCAGCGATACCCTTTTGCCGCGGCGCGGGGTAATCTTCCGACGCTTGCCGATCAATCGAGGGGACACACATGGGCGAGATCGCTTCTGCTGCAAGGCGCGCTCCGCGCCGCCGTCCGCTGGTGGCACTGGCCGCGCTGCGCCGTCTGATCCGGGATCCGGAGCGGACCGAGGAAGTCTTCGTGGTGATACGCAACCTGTCCGGGGATTCGCTGCTGCGCGCCCATGAACGTTTTCGGGCGCTGCCCGATCACGCGCGCCTGCTGCAGCACTCGCTGCTGCAGACGCTCAATGACCGCGAACACCTGCGCAGCCTGCCGGCCGGTTCGCTGGGCCGCGAATACCTGGCGTTCGTGGAACGCGAAGGTCTGACCGCAGACGGCCTGGTGGAAGCCAGCGAGCAGTCGGTGGTGATCGAGGACGAGAGCCTGCGTCGCTTTGCCGAACGCAATCGGGACATGCACGACCTCTGGCATGTGCTGACCGGCTACGGTCGGGACACCTTCGGCGAGACCTGCCTGCTGGCATTCACCTATGCGCAGATGCGCAATACCGGCATCGGCGCGATCGCCTTCGTGGGCACGCTCAAGCACATCCGTCCCTATGGCTGGGAGGCCATGCGTGCCGCCTGGCAGGGCTATCGGATGGGTCGCCGCGCGGCCTGGCTGCCGGGCCAGGACTGGGAGGCCCTGGTGGCCGAACCGCTGGATGCACTGCGCGAACGGCTGGGCCTTGCCCCGCCGGATCGCTATCGTGACCTGCGCGCAGGCACAATGGCCAGCGCCTGACCCAGGTACGCACCCAGAGAGGCAGCTCTGCCTGCAGCGCTGCCATCCACCTTGCTCCTGTGACCCTGTCGCCACCATCGCTGTGCGCCGGTTCGCGATTCCAGCAACCGGTTCAAACACAGCGATGGCTTCGATTGACCCCAAAATTTCCGGATTGCTAGCGTAATCGCACGCTTGCAGGAGGGAGCCAATGGAACCTCTGGTGCAAGCAACCAAACCGGCGGCTGCTGGCGATGGCCGTCGGTCCAGTTGCAAGCGCGAACCCGCAAGGGGAGGAAAGATCATGGCATTTGAAAACGTTGCACGCATTTATGAAACGGTCATGCAGGACGAGTCACTGCAGGAACAGATCGGCAACCTGAAAACCGAAGAAGTTCCGGCCGCATTCGTGAAGCTCGGCCAGCAGCAAGGCGTTCAGGTCAGCGAAGATGAAGTACGCGAGGCCATCGTCGGCAACATGAAACGGCAGGAAGGCGAACTGAACGAGGAGCAGCTTGAAGCTGTTGCCGGAGGCTATTGTGTCGTCGACTGCCTGCCGAGTGGCACTGGTGCCCTGAAGGAAATGGGCAGCACGCTGCAGTTTCCGGGCGATTCCTTCGACACCGGGACAAGGTTTCCCGGGGATTCCTACTGAGAGCCGTCAGACCAGCAGCCGGGCCGCATCGCGGCCCGGCTTCATGTTGACCGGGCTTGCCCAGACCGGAAGCGTACTGACTGTCAGCCCCCGGAACGCCGCTGGGCCAGCTTGCGTCGCAGCGCCTCCGGCTCATCCATGCCGCGTACCGCGTAAGTACGACCGTCCTCGCAGATCACGGTCAGCTTGCCGTAGCCCAGCATGCGCCCGAACCAGTTGCGGTTGACGCCACAGGCCGCCACCTGACTCAGGGGCAGTCGCTCGATGCGGCGCCGCAGCAATCCGTGCACGAAGATCAGGTGGCGGTTGGTCAGGGCGAACTCCGTGTTCAGATAGTTGCTGAGCGCGCTTACCCCCAGCCCCGGCAACACCAGCAGATAGAGCACCGCGGCCAGACCGGTGCCCAGCGGCCCCAGCGGCAGGATCAGCACGATCACCGTGGCGGCGATGGCTACCAGCACGGGCAGGAAAACGCCCCAGTGCTCCCGGGCCCGATAGCTGATTTCCTCGTCCGCATCCAGCTCCCGTTCCAGCGTGCCGTGCCGCCCCAGCAACCAGCCGAACGCGGCCACCAGCGCCGCCGGCGGCAGCAGCAGCGCACCGGCCACCAGCAGCATGTTGCCCAGCCGGCCACCGGTCCAGGCCACGCCCAGCACCAGCGTGATCACGGCGGCCAGCAGCAGGCCGGCCCCGCCCAGGGTCAGGATGCGGCGCCAGTCGGTGCCGTCTTCGTCAGGCAGATCGTGATAGCCCCACGGCCACCAGCGGATCAGGGCGGTGGCCAGCGCCAGCGGCAACAACACCACGAACAGCCCCAGGAATCCCATGGCCGTGCCGCTGCGACTGCCGAGCGCGCCCAGCAGCGCGACCAGCGCCGCTATGGCCAGTCCCAGTGGCAGCCAGCGTACCCAGCTGCTGCGTGCCTGCTCTGCCATCGCCAACTCCTCCCTGAACGTTCATGGGCGACCACCCCCAGCGGGGACGTTCCGTATGCGTCCCGTACCACGCCAACATACTGCAACGACGGCGCCACCCCAAGCCTGTCAGACGGGCAGATCAGTCCAGTGCCGAAATGGGTTGGGTACCCACCTGTTCCAGCACCTGATAGCGCGGCGCGAACGCCGGCAGGATCATGATCTCGCCCAGCCCGGCCGCCTCCAGTGCATGCAGCCGTTCCAGCAGCTGGTCACGGGTCCCCACCATGCAGGTGGCCTCGATCAACCGGCCGGTCAGGAACTGCTTTTCCTCCGGCAGGACCCAGCAGTTGTGGCCGGCATGAATGCGCTGGTGCAGGCGTTCCTCCGGCACCTGGTCCAGCAGCGCGCAGTAGTCGTCCCAGATGTCCGCCAGCAGCGACGGTGGTCAGCGCGGTGGTATGGAAGCGGCCCCGCTCCAGTGTGCGGCCCGCGGCTGCGGCGCCTTCGTGGACATGACCCAGCATCTGCTCCAGGACCTGTAGGTTGCCGGGGAAACCGAACACGGCGCCGTTGCATGTTCCCTCCCCTCTGCAGCAATGTCTGCTGCTGTCCCGAGTATTGCTGATCAGGGCAGCCGCCGACAGTCCGGGCGACGCCGTACAGGCTGGACTCGCATCGGCCGGGCAGCTCCATTCGTGTGATCGTATCGTTGCCATCATTGTGCGCCGGTTCGCGATTCCGGAAACCCGTCGGCCGGGGAGCCGCAGCGCGATTGACCCTTTAAATTACGGGTTGCTAGCTTGACACCACGCTTGCAGGAGAGGCTAAACGCACCTCTGGTGCAGGCAACCCAACCGGCGGCAGGTGGCGATCGCCGTCGGTCCAGTTGCACGCCCCGATCCGAAAGGAAAGGAGAGGAACGACCATGGCACTTGAAAACGTTGCACGCATCTACGAACAGGTCATGCAGGACGAATCATTGCAGGAGCAGATCGGCAACCTGAAGACCGAGGAAGTCCCGGCCGCATTCGTGAAGCTCGGCCAGCAGCAGGGCATCCAGGTCAGCGAAGAGGAAGTCCAGGAAGCGATCGTCGGCAACATGAAGCAGCAGGAAGGCGAGCTGAACGAAGAACAGCTGGAAGCCGTCGCCGGAGGCTATTGTGTGGTCGACTGCCTGCCCAGCGGCACCGGCGCCCTGAAGGAAATGAGCAGCACCCTGAAGTTTCCAGGCGATGCCTTCACCTCTGGCACACAGATCCCAGGCGACACCTTCTGAACTTCGCACCACGAGCAGCCGGGGCGCAGTGCGCCCCGGCTCTCCTTGCAGTCGCGGCGCTCGAAACGCATCTTCAGCGGCTTTTCAGCTGCTCTCCCAATGTCTTCATCCTGGCACTGCCGGGATGGCACACCGAATACCTTCGTCCGAAGACGTCTCTCTGACTGATGCTGCCTTCTTAACCGTATTCCGGCTGCAGCAGGTCAACAAAGCTGCTGCCGGAGGAATGATTGTCGCAGTTCGGGGCGCCACGTCCGGCCTGGTAATCGCTCACCAGGCAACTGCGAAAGTCCAGGCTGAAACGCAGCCGTCCGGAAGTATTGGGGCGGGTCTGGTGCAGCTGGGCGGCAGAAAACGCGATCAGGTCCCCTGCCTCCATGTCGAATCGCTCTGCACGCGCATCCGCGGGCAGCTCGGTGGTACGAGGTGCCGCCAGCGCCGCCTTCTCGGGCGAGGCAAAGGCGTAGAAGACCTTCATGCGCTCGTAGTCGATGCCGTCGGAATTGTTGGCCACCGGTTGCTCGAAGTAGTCCGGATAGAAGGCGAAATTGGCACTGGCCGGGGTGGGATGCAGCGCCAGCCACCAGTTGATCTGACACTGGGGCTGGGCCGACCAGGTATCCCGGTGGGCGATGTAGTAGCGCTGGTAGTACCAGTCCGGCAATGGTTGTGACGGCACGCACTTCAGATTGGGGATGTCGTAGCGCAGATCTTCCAGGTCGATCCCGAGTTCCTGATAGAGCGCCTCCAGCCGTACACGCCAGTGACTGCCCTGTCGTACCTCTTGCTGCAACTGTCGCAGTCGTTGCCGGAAGACATCGGGGGCCATGCGGCCTTCGGCATCACGGGGGTCATCCAGCTCCGGGTAGCAGTCTGCAAGCGCCTGGAACAACTCATCGGCCAACTGCCGCGAGGCGCTGTTCGCCGGCAGATGCCTGATCTCGCCCTGGTAGATGGCCGCTGGATCGAACATGGGAACTTCACTCCTGCGCGCAGCTTCAGACTGGCCGAGGCTGGCAACCGGAAATGTCCCGGGTCAACCCGGATGTGGTGCCCCGTGACCCTCTCGGCGGCCACCCCGTGATCCGCGTCGCGTTTTCCGAAGCCCATGCCCGGATCCCGTCGGATCGCATTGAAACCCTGAATTTCACGCTGTTAGCGTGCACCCAAGGTCGCGGCAACGGAGCTGCTGCACCGACGCCAGAAAGCACCTGACGCCAGGCGAAGGATCGCAGGGCGTGTATTACGAAGGAGCAAGGATCATGGCACAGGAACAAGTCGCTAAAGTATACGAGCACGTCATGCAGGACGAGTCGCTTCAGGAGCGCATCAGCAAGCTGACCACCGAAGAAGTTCCGGCAGCGTTTGCCGAGATCGGTCGCGAGAAGGGCATCGAGGTGAGCGAAGCTGACGTCAAGGCAGCGATCGCCGGCCCCATGCAGCAACAGCAGGGCGAGCTCGGTGAAGAGCAGCTGGATGCGGTCTCGGGCGGCTTCTGTGTCGACGACTGCCTGCCAAGCGGTACCGGTGCACTGAAGCAGATCAACACCTCGCTGGAGGGCGCTGACCTGGTACAGCCTGGCGATACCCGCATCTTCACCGGCAAGATCTGAGGGTCACGCAGGGACCAGGGCGCGGCTCGCATTGCGGCCCGCGTCCTGGCCCCGGCGCGGTGGGCGCGAGCAAGCAGCAGGATCGGCTTCCCGCGCCACACCGGCACTCAGCATACCCTTGCAGCTGTTCAGGCAACTCCGAACTTGCCCGGTCGCATCCACCAAGACTCTGCTCAGCTCTCCAGCAACAGCTTGTCCTTAAGCGCCTGCAGCTCGTCGCGCAGCGCTGCGGCCTCCTCGAACTCCAGATTGCGGGCATGTTCCAGCATGCGCGTTTCCAGCTGCTCCATCTCCCGCGCCAGATCACGAGGCTCTGCGCTGATGGGCCGTGCCCGGCCGTAACCCCCGCGCGGTTCTGCCACCTTCTGCTTGCGTCCACGACGGCCACGGTCCTCGCCACGACCGGCCTCCATGACGTCGCGGACGGCCTTGCGGATGGTCTGGGGCGTAATGCCGTGGGCCTCGTTGTGGGCCACCTGCCGCTCGCGCCGGCGCTCGGTCTCGTCCAGCGCCCGCTGCATGGAGCCGGTGACGCGATCCGCATAGAGGATGGCGCGCCCCTCGGCGTTGCGCGCCGCGCGACCTATGGTCTGGATCAGCGAACCTTCCGAGCGCAGGAAGCCCTCCTTGTCCGCATCCAGGATGGCTACCAGCGCCACTTCCGGCATGTCCAGACCTTCGCGCAGCAGATTGATGCCTACCAGCACGTCGAAGACGCCACTGCGCAGATCGCGGATGATCTCGTGCCGCTCCACCGTGTCGATGTCCGAATGCAGGTAGCGTACGCGCACACCCTGCTCGTCCAGGTACTCGGTCAGGTCTTCGGCCATGCGCTTGGTGAGCGTGGTGACCAGCACCCGGAAGCCGGCTTCCACCGTGGTCCGGACTTCCCCCAGCAGATCGTCCACCTGACTGGTGGCGGGCCGTACCTCTACCGCTGGGTCCACCAGCCCGGTGGGGCGCACCACCTGCTCTACCACCTGGCCGGTGTGCTTGGCCTCGTAGGGACCCGGCGTGGCGGAGACGAAGATCGACTGGGGACAGAGCTGTTCCCATTCCTCGAATCGCAGCGGTCGATTGTCCAGCGCCGATGGCAGCCGGAAGCCATGTTCCACCAGGGTCTCCTTGCGGGCCCGGTCACCGCGGAACATGCCGCCCACCTGAGGCACCGTGACATGGGATTCGTCGATCACCAGCAGCGCGTCATCGGGCAGGTAATCGAACAGCGTCGGCGGCGGCTCACCCTGAGCACGGCCGGACAGGTAGCGCGAATAGTTCTCGATGCCGGAGCAGTAGCCCAGCTCGGCGATCATCTCCAGATCGAAGCGCGTGCGCTGCTCCAGTCGCTGGGCCTCCAGCAGCCGGTCGCGACTGCGGAACCAGTCGAGCCGTTCGGCCAGCTCCTGCTTGATGTCATCCAGTACCGCCATGATCCGCTCGCGCGGAGTGACGTAGTGGGACTTGGGAAAGATCGTGTAGCGCGGCACGCGCCGCAGGATCTCGCCCGTAAGAGGGTCGAACAGAGACAGCGACTCGATCTCGTCATCGAACAGCTCGATGCGCACGCCCTCGTGGTCGGACTCGGCGGGATGGACATCGATCACATCGCCGCGCACTCGATAGGTGCCACGCTGAAAGGCCATGTCGTTGCGGGTGTACTGCATGTCGGCCAGCCGCCGCAGGATCTTGCGCTGGTCCATGCGATCACCCTGGTCCAGGTGCAGCACCATCTTCAGATAGGCAGCCGGGTCGCCCAGACCATAGATGGCAGACACGGACGCCACGATGATGGCGTCGCGTCGCTCCAGCAACGCCTTGGTAGCGGACAGACGCATCTGCTCGATGTGGTCGTTGATGCTGGCGTCCTTCTCGATATAGGTATCGGAGGACGGCACATAGGCTTCCGGCTGATAATAGTCGTAGTAGGAGACGAAGTACTCGACCGCATTGTGGGGAAAGAACTCCCGGTACTCGCCGTAGAGCTGGGCGGCCAGGGTCTTGTTGGGCGCCAGCACCAGTGCCGGCCGCTGCACCTGCTCGATCACCCGAGCCACCGTGTAGGTCTTGCCGGAGCCCGTCACCCCCAGCAGCGTCTGATGACTGAGCCCGTCTACCAGACCTTCGGTCAGCTGTTCGATGGCGCGGGGCTGATCGCCCGCCGGTTCGAACGGCGAGACCACCTGGAACGGCTGGCTTTCATCCTGGGACGGCATCGACACATGACCTGCTGTGGCTTAAGGAGGAAGATGGAGAAGCGTCGGCGGGAACGGGGCAGGCGTCAAGCGTGACCGCCCGTGCAGCACCGGGGTCGCGCCCGGCAAGGCCACGTTGCGCTGCGCCCCGGAACGAGCGCCCTGAAACTAGAAAGGGGCCACTCCATGCGTGCGCAAACACGCCGGAAGGCCCCTTCTGCTGTCGGTGCACGCCAGCGTTCGCTGCCGCGCACCTGAATGTGGCTCCGCCTGCTGGGCTCGAACCAGCGACCCGCTGATTAACAGTCAGCTGCTCTACCAACTGAGCTAAGGCGGAACTGTGGACCGAGGCATGTCCTCGATCGCGGGGCGTAGTCTACCCGCCCGCGAATGAAATGCAAGCCCTGCGACGCCGCCGCCAGTCAGCCGCTGGCCGCCTCGCCATCCTCCTGGTCCCCGTTCAGCAGCGCCTGGATGACCAGCGGGTCCGGATGACCGTCGGCCACCAGGCCCTGCTCGCGCTGGAAACGGCTCAGGGCAGCGCGGGTGGCAGGTCCGAAGATGCCGTCTACCCCGCCCGGCTCGAAACCGAGCGCATCCAGCCGCGCCTGGATCTCTTGCACCTCGGCTCGTGCCAGCGGGCGTGCATCTTCCGGCGGTGGCTGCTGCAGGCGCCCGGCGCCGGCGATCCGGTCGGCCAGGTGACCGACCGTGAGCGCGAAGAACTCGGAGCGGTTCCAGCGCATGATCACGCGGAAGTTGTCATAGACCAGGAAGGCCGGGCCGCGATGACCGGACGGTACCAGCAGCGATGCCTCCAGATCCGCCTGGGGCAGCGCAGCACCCGTTGCCGTGCGCACCCCCAGCTCGGCCCATTCGGCCAGCGGCTTGCGTTGCTTCAGACCTGCCAGGTCGTAGGCAAAGCCGTCCGGCAGAGTAACTTCGCGTCCCCAGCGCTGACCGGACCGCCAGCCGATGCCCTCGAGGAAATTGCCCGCCGAGGTCATGGCATCGGGAATGCTGCCCCAGAGATCCCGGCGACCAGTGCCGTCACCATCCACCGCATACTGCAGGAAGACCGATGGCATGAACTGCACATGCCCCATGGCGCCCGCCCAGGAGCCCTTCATGGCATCCAGCGAGATATCGCCGGAATCCAGTATGCGCAGGGCAGCAATCAGCTCGGAAGTGAAGAAGTCGCTGCGACGCGGATCACAGGCCAGGGTGGCCAGCGCATCGGGTACGGAAAAGCTGCCGAAATAGCTGCCGAAATTGGTTTCCAGGGCCCAGAAGGCAAGCAGGTAGTGACCGGGGACACCGGTATTCTGCTGGACCCGCTCCAGCAATTCCCGATGTTCACGCAACAGCTCGCGGCCCCGCTGGACCCGTGCTTCTGACACACGTCGATCGAAATAGCCGGTGAACGTCTGGGTGAACTCGGGCTGACGCCGGTCCAGTTCCAGGACCCGCTCCAGTTGCTGCACCTGCCCCAGGACGTCGCGAGCCGTTGCAGGCGCGATACCTGCTTCGACGGCCTGACTTTCAAGCCCCGCCACGCACTGCTGGAAGCTGTCGTCTGCAACTGCCAGCGGGGCTGCCAGCCCAGCTGGAATCAGTACCAGCGCCAGGCGCCGCAGAACGCGCGCCAGGGTACCTGATTGCAATGCACGGGAAGGTTCCGACACGGTTCGCCTCGCTCAACCGCAGAATGATTACCGGATTCTACGGCAGCCATGGCAGCGCTGAAATCCCTGCGGTGTCGGTAACACGACGGGCCGAGCCCGACAGTGGGCGGCACTGGCGCCAGAATCGAGCGAAAGGAGAGGATACAGCGGATAGAAGAGCAATCGGGTTCGCCACACAAGCGTGCAGCGAACCCGCCATGACGGCTTACTGCTGGAGCCAGCGCTCGACTTCCTCGGCGCCGTACTGCTCCTTCCACGCCTTCAGGCCCTTGTGATTGCCACCCCGGGTCTCGATCTTCTCTCCCGTATGAGGATTCAGATAGACCTTGAGCTTGCGCTGCCGGCGCGCAGGAGCGCGCTTTGCTGCAGCCTCGGTCTTGAGGCCACCGGCGCGAAGTATCCTGGCCAGATCTGCGGTGGTCTTGCCGTGTTTCTTCAGCAGCGCGAGAAGTTCGTTCTGGAATGCCAGTTCCTTCTGGACTGCCTTGCTGCGCTTGAGCCTTGCGAGTTCCTTCTGCAACCGGTCCAGTTCTTCCTGAGTCTTCAGCAACTGGTTGACCTTGTCCATCAACGAAACCTCTTCCGGGAAATGACTGACTACAATCCTGTCATTATCTCAAATCCGGAACAGTAACGAAATGGGCTGCTTGTAAAAAAATAACGGCGATACTTGAAGACGAGAGAACATCGACAATCAGTCGCGACCCGCGACGGTGGGTTGAGAAGCCAGGGCATAGAAACCCTGACCCAGTCTCTCCAGGTAAACCAGACCACCTCCATAACGCTTGATCTGCGCCGTTTCGATCACGAACTCGAAAATGGTTTCAGCCTCCCTTGCGTCCGTGATGACGGACACCAGATGCCGTCTTTCCGCTATCAGCGGCTGCAACCTGGTCCTGCGCGTGGTGCGGCCGATGCCCCGGGCGGACGACCGATAACAGAAGGCTTCCGGAAACCTGCGATTCACTTCGGCAATCAGGCCGGAAACATCCGTGTCATCAGGAAGGATTGCCGCAATCCTGCAAAAGCTGGCACTTTCCACGGCATTCACTCCGAATCATCCAGTCGGCAAGTCGCCAGCTTTTCTATAGGGGTCGTGAACACTATACCGCGACCAGGCTCATCCAGTTTTGCCGCTTGCGAAATGGCCTTGATGACATCGTCACACAATTCTCGGGGAACAATGATCCGGATGATCTCCCGTTCCGTATTGAGCGCCCATTCCAGTTTTCGGAAGCGTTCGCGCAGACCGATTCCGGTACCCACATGTACGGTAGCCCCATGAGCACCTGCCGTGGTTGCTGCGTCCATTACTGTATCGCTCAGACCGTATTCGACCACACAGCAGATGGAAACCAGGTCTTCCAGTATCAGCAGTTCCCGTTCTTCGGACATGACTGAAAGCTCCTTCGGATGATGATTGGCATTGCTGCAGGGCAATTTCAGCCGACAGCACGACGACGGGCCTGCTGGTGACGCGCCCACAAGCTCAGCAACAGCACTGAAATGATGGGGCCGACCGAAGCCAGCGCCAGCACGCCGAACCCCTGGACAGCACCAGTAGCTCCACCCACGCCAAGGCCCATGGCCATGACCAGCGGCACGGTAATCGGTCCGGTGGTCACGCCAGCCGAATCCCAGGCGATGCTGGCATAGTCCTCGCGGGCAGCAAGCGTCAGCAGCATGGCAATCCCGTAGGCCGGCAGCAGCAATGTGTACATGGGCCAGCCAAGGATGAACTGAATCATTCCCGTCGCAATGCCCAGCGCAACACCCAGCGCCACGGCGCTCATGAGCAGATAACGGGACAATGCGCCTTCGGTCAGCCGTTCCACTGTTTCGCCAAGGGTATTGAGTGCCGGCTCTGCCATGGTGGCGCCCAGCCCCAGCAACCAGGCGAACAGCACCACCAGCCCGATGCCGATTGCAGCGGGATACAGTGGCGAGCCATCCACATCGGCAATGCTCGTGAATGCCGAGGGCAGCAAGGCCCCGGTCTGCGACCCCAGTTCAGCAAGACCGAAGTTCAGCCCCAGATTGAACAGGGCCATGCCGACGAGACACAGGCTCAACCCGGCCACGGTTCCCGTCAACGAAGGCAACCGCTCGCGCAGAAGTACCAGCAGCACGAAGAACAGGAACAGTGCCAGCGGCGCCAGCGCGCGCAGCGCCTCAGCAAGCTCTGCCCACGGTGATTGGTCGAACACAGAAGGCGCTGCAGCTACGCCATTGACGGCGCTCTGGATACTGTCCGCCGGCACCATCTGAATGGCAATCAGGCCCAGCGTCAGCACAGCCATGATGGGAAACAGCGACGCCAGAGTGACCACGCCAAAACCAGAGAACGGGTTGTCTCCTCCGCCGGAAGCTCGCGCCATGCCGATACCGATTGCCAGCACCACGGGGACCGTGACCGGGCCGGTTGTGACCGCACCACTGTCCCAGGCAAGCGAGATCAGCTGTCGCATTTCGGGAATAGTGAGCGACACCAGCGTCAGCGCCAGCGTCGGCAGCAGCGCCGCGAACACGACCGGCTTCAGCCGCCAGCCAAACATGAGGCGCAACGAGCCCAGCACTGTCGCCGCCCCTACACCGGCACCGATGGCAAGCACCAGCCAGGGTGCCCAGTCCGTCAGCAGCAACACCAGATAGGGGGCCTGATCGACGTCCACCATGCGCCCGGCCGCCTGCAGGGCAGCGATGGCGGGCTCGGCGAAGGTCACGCCCACGCCCAGCAACAAGGCCACCAGCAATACCGGTAGCAGCCGCATGCGGGCCGGCAGCAGACGCCCGGCATGCTCTCCCAGTGGCGTGATGCTGCTGCGCAACCCGTCCAGGAACAATGTCAGACCTGCGACCACCGCCAGCAGACCAAGGCTGACCTGCACCAGCTCCTGCACCGGCTGTCGCAACAGGAAGTACTGAAAGCAGGCCAGATACAGACCCAGGGGCAGTACGATCCGCGCCTGTTCCATCAGCCGGCCCCGCGCGTGCCGCCAGACCAGCAGGGCGAGCGCACGCCTGCTGGCACCATTCTCCACGGCCAGCAGTATGGCGTCGGGCAGTGCGTGACCGGATGCGGGGGCAGTTCGACTCATGGGCTGGGCAGCTGCGCACTCATGAGCGCAAGCTTACAGGCCCGCAACCAAACTCGCACCGGATCATCGCGCGCACTCCGGGCATGCGGATGCAATACCCCATCAACACCAGCCGTCACGGGCTGACAGGATCGAGCGACAGGGCTGCCAGAGCAGCCCCGCGCCCGGTGGCCCTGTTCAGTCATCGCTGATACGAATGCGCTCCGCATTGCGATCGACCGTTGCCATGCCGATGCCGGTCACGTTGGCCAGCTCTTCGACCGTAACGAAACCGCCGTTGGCTTCCCGATAGGCGATGATGGCTTCGGCGCGGGTCACGCCGACACCGACCAGCGTTGCCGACAGCGCATCCGCGTCGGCGGTATTGATGTTGACGCTCTCCGACTGCGCTCCGTGGCTGCCTGCTGCCCATACCACGCCAGTCAGCAGGGCCGCAGCCAGCGCACGTTGAAGTCCTTGCTTGATCTGCATCGTCCTGTCCTCCGCCATAAGGGGCCGGCATTGCCGACCACCCGATCCACATTGCTCTCATTCAGTTGCCCAGAAGGAGCGACTGAACTGGAAGCATAGGCAGGGCAATGCAGGCGCAGCTGCGGAAAATCACGCCAGCATTCGTGGGTGTCAGACAGGAGCGGCCGGAGGAAATCGACCCGGCGGCAGCCAGCAGCGGTTCAGCGTTCGAGCTGGCGCTGCAGACGGCGGATGGTGAGGCGCTGGCGCAGCCTGGCGGGCAGACCGGCGAGCAACCCGAAGATGACGCCAAGCAGCAGGCTCAGCAGCGCCCAGGCGAACAGCGGCAGTTCCGGAGACGACCAGTCAAGGAAGGTCAGGGCCACGGGAGTGCTGTTGTCCAGCCCGAGCAGCACACCCAGCAGGACCGCCACGACCAGCAGCGGCATCAGGATCAGGGCACCACGAGCCCTCATGGGTCAGTCCCCGTCCGCGGTTCGCTCCGCGGGCTCGTCGAGCTGGGCACTGGCGTTGACGCGTTCACGCAATTCCTTGCCCGGCTTGAAATGAGGGACGTACTTGCCGGCCAGCCCCACGGACTCTCCGGTCTTGGGATTGCGGCCCAGTCGCGGCGCCCGATAGTGCAATGAGAAGCTGCCGAAACCCCTGATCTCGATACGATCGCCCGTGGACAGCGCCTGCGCCATCTGCTCGACCATCGTCTTGACCGCCAGCTCGACGTCCTTGGCGGACAGCTGCGACTGACGCGCGGCAATCCGCTCGATCAGTTCCGACTTCGTCATGATCCACCACCAGAAAGTCCCTGACGGCTGCAGTGCACGCCCGGGATAGCCCGTTCAAAACGCAGCGACCCCGGCCATCGGCCGGGGTCGCTCCAGGGCCGGCTGTGCCGGCTCAGTTCTTCTGTTGATCCATCTCCTGACGGATCAGGTCACCAATGGTGGTCGGACCTGCAGGCGCGGCCTGCTCGCGTTCGCGATGATCACGCACCGCCTGACGCTCGTCCGCCATGTCCTTGGCCTTGATCGACAGACCGATGACCCGGTTCTTGCGATCCACGGACACGATCTTGACCTCGACTTCCTCGCCTTCCTTGAGGACGTTGCGTGCGTCTTCCACACGGTCCTGGGAAATCTCGGAGGCCTTGAGGATGCCTTCGACCTCATCCGCCAGTCGAACTCGCGCTTCCTTGGCGTCCACCTCGACGATGGTGCCGGTGACGATGGAATTGCGATCGTTGACAGCGGTGTAATCGGAGAACGGATCGTCTTCCAGCTGCTTGATGCCCAGCGAGATACGCTCGCGCTCCGGATCGATGGACAGTACCACCGTGGAGACTTCCTGGCCCTTCTGGTAGTTGCGGACCGCGTTCTCGCCGGTCTCGTTCCAGGAAATGTCGGACAGGTGCACCAGACCGTCGATACCGCCTTCCAGACCGATGAAGATGCCGAAGTCGGTGATCGACTTGATGGTACCGCTGATGCGATCACCCTTGGCGTAGTTGGACGAGAACAGCTCCCATGGGTTGCGTTGAGTCTGCTTGATGCCCAGCGAGATGCGTCGACGGTCCTCGTCGATGTCGAGGATCATGACATTGATCTCGTCGCCCACCTGCACGACCTTCGACGGGTGGATGTTCTTGTTGGTCCAGTCCATCTCGGAAACGTGCACCAGACCTTCCACGCCTTCCTCGATCTCGACGAAGCAGCCATAGTCGGTCAGGTTGGTCACGCGGCCCTGAACGATGGCGTTCTCGGGATAGCGGTCCTTGATGTTGACCCACGGGTCTTCACCCAGCTGCTTGAGCCCCAGCGACACGCGCTGACGCTCGCGATCGAACTTGAGCACACGAACCTTGATCTCGTCGCCGACGCTGACGATTTCGCTCGGATGCTTGATCCGGCGCCAGGCCATGTCGGTGATGTGGAGCAGGCCGTCGACACCGCCCAGATCCACGAACGCACCGTAATCGGTGAGGTTCTTGACCACGCCCTGCAGGTCCATGCCTTCCTGCAGCGACTCGAGCAGCGCTTCGCGTTCGGCGGAGTTCTCTTCCTCGAGCACGGCACGGCGCGAGACGACGACGTTGTTGCGCCGCTGATCCAGCTTGATGACCTTGAACTCGAGTTCCTTGCCTTCCAGGTGCGCCACGTCGCGCACCGGGCGCATGTCGACCAGCGAGCCGGGCAGGAATGCGCGAATGCCGTCGATATCGACGGTAAAGCCGCCCTTGACCTTGCCCTGCAGGAAGCCCGGCACCTTCTTCTCGTCCTCGAAGGCCTCTTCCAGCACCATCCAGACTTCGGCCCGGCGAGCCTTCTCGCGCGACAGGCGCGTTTCGCCGAAGCCGTCGTCCACGGCTTCCATGGCCACCTTGACCTGATCGCCAATGGCAAGCTCGAAGTTGCCCTTCTCGTCGATGAACTGCGACCGGGGGATGACGCCTTCCGACTTGAGGCCGGCGTGAACCGTGACCCAGTCGTCGTCGATGTCGACCACGGTGCCGGTGACAATGGCGCCCGGCGCCATCTCGACGTTCTTCAGGCTTTCTTCAAAAAGTTCCGCGAAGCTCTCGCTCATGTATGGTTTCCAGTTTGACGGCCTGGCAGCCACCCGATTCTGGTGTGCTCCAGGCATGCCCACGCGCCCCAGCCGGCACGGGTCAGTCCATTTTGCTCGGCAGGGTGCGCTGCTGGTCCCGACACCCTTCCAGAGCCTGAGTCGCCAGCCCCCTGGCTGCGCGACACCATAGCAAAACCGCCGGACACCCCTGCGGGTGCCGGCGTCATCTCAATCCACGCGCCCTGATCAGCGCCAGTACCTGCTGGAAGACCCCATCGGCGTCTACCGCAGTGCTGTCGATGACTTCCGCATCTGCCGCCGGCCGCAGCGGCGCGACCGCTCGGTTGGCATCGCGTTCGTCACGTGCGCTGATGCTCTCGCACAGGTCGGCGAGACTAGCACTCAACCCCTTATCAATCAACTGTTTATACCGGCGCCGCGCGCGCTCCTCGACACTCGCCGTCAGGAAGATCTTGAGGGGCGCCTGAGGGAAGATCACGGTACCCATGTCGCGGCCGTCGGCGATCAGTCCGGGTGCGACCGCAAAATCGCGCTGACGCCGGATCAGCGCGGTCCGCACCGGCGCCAGTGCAGCCACGCGCGAGGCGCCCTGGCCTGCCGCGTCAGTGCGCATTGCAGCGCCGGCGGGCTGACCGTTCAACAGCACCACCGGCTCCGGCCCATCGCCACCAATGTCGAAGGTCACATCGAGACGGGCCGCCAGCCCGGCCAGCCCGTCACTGTCATCAAGCGGCACGGCCGCCGCCTCGGCTGCCAGCGCCAGCAGCCGATAGAGCGCCCCGGAATCCAGCAGATGCCAGCCCAGCGTGCGCGCCAGCCGCAGGCAGAGCGTGCCCTTGCCCGCGCCACCGGGTCCGTCCACGGTCACCACCGGCACAGCCGTGTTCATGGGTTGCCTCCGGTCAGATGGCTCTCGCGCAGGGCGCGCGCATCGGCAAACAGCTGCTGCAGGCCCTGACGATCATCACGTCCCAGCATGTCGCGTACTGCCGCCAGGCGTTCCTCGAATGCATCCAGAACCGCCTCTACAGCGACCCGGTTGGCACTGAAGATGTCACTCCACATGAGCGGATCCGAGGAGGCAATACGGGTGAAATCGCGAAAACCGCCGGCTGCCAGCGCGAGGATCGCTTCCGGATCCGGCTGTCGACCCAGGGTGTCGACCAGCGTGAAGGCAAGTAGATGGGGCAGATGGCTGGTCATGGCCAGCAAGGCATCGTGCCGTGCCGCATCCATCCGGTCGACCCGGGCACCTACCGCTTGCCACAGGCTGGTGACCCGTTCGATGGCGGCGACATCGGTCGTCGCGGTCGGCGTCAGGATCACCCGATGAGCCTGGAACAGGTCCGCGCGCGCCGCATCAACGCCGCTGCGTTCGGAACCGGCAATGGGGTGCCCCGGCACGAATCCGGGCGGCAAAGTGCCGCCGCAGTGCTGCTGCAGGGCCTGGATCACGCTGCCCTTGACGCTGGCCGCATCGGTGACCACCGCCCCCCTGGCCAGCACGCCCTGCTGCGCATCCCAGAGTTGTCCGATCACTGCCGGCGCCGCCAGCGTCGGCACGGCCACCAGCACCAGATCGCGCGCATCCACTACCCCGTCCCAGGCGGGCGCATCCAGATAGCCCAGGGCATGGCCGCGCCGCACGGCCTCCGGGTCCTGATCCCACCCCAGCACCGCCTCGAAGGCCCCACTGGCACGGGCGCCGGCGGCTACCGAGCCACCGATCAGTCCCAGCCCCATCACCACCAGGCGCCGCGCCACCGCCATCAGCCGGTCCGTCCCAGCACCTGGTCGAGCGCCGCCAGGAAACGGCTGTTCTCGGCTTCCGTACCCACGGTCACGCGCAGGTGCTCGGGCAGCCCGTAGCCGCTGATCGGTCGCACGATCACGCCCTGCTGCAGCAACTGCTGGTAGACCTGGTCGCCATCACCGACGCGGACGGTGATGAAGTTGCCCGCAGAGGGAATGTAGTCCAGCTCGCGCGCCTGAAAGGCCTGCTCCAGCGTGGCCAGACCGGCCGCATTCAGTGCCCGGCTCTCGTTCAGGTAGGCGTCGTCGGCCAGCGCCGCCAGCGCACCGGCCTGGGCCAGGCTGTTGACGTTGAACGGCTGCCGCAGTCGGTTCAGCAGATCGGCAATGGCCGGCGACGAGACCGCATAGCCTACACGCAGGCCCGCCAGGCCGTGGATCTTGGAGAAGGTGCGGGTGACCACCAGGTTCGGGTGCGCATCCAGCAGCTGCAGCCCGTCCGGGTGATCCTCGGCCTCCACGTACTCGAAGTAGGCCTCGTCCAGCACCACCACCACGTCCTCGGGCACCTGGGCCAGCAGCTGCACCACGGCGTCGCGTCCGACCCGGGTACCGGTCGGGTTGTTGGGATTGGCAATGAACAGGATGCGCGTGCGCGCATCGACGGCGGCGGCCATGGCTTCCAGGTCGTGGCCGTAGCCGGAGGTGGACGGCACCCGCACCAGCTCGCCACCCGAAGACGTGATGGCGAGCGGATAGACCACGAACGAGTGGGCATCGACCACGCCGCGGTCGCCGGGACCCACGAACACGCGCCCCAGCAGTTCCAGCACGTCGTTGCTGCCGTTGCCCAGAGTGATCTGCCCGGGCTGCACCCCGAGCCGACTGGCCAGCGCCTGCTTCAGCTCGAAGCCATTGCCGTCCGGATAGCGGTTGAGCTCGGCGCTGGCGGTCGCGATCGCCCGCCGCACCGCCGGCGACGGTCCCATGGGATTCTCGTTGCTGGCCAGCTTGACCGCTTCGGTGATGCCCAGCTCGCGCTCCAGCTCCGCCAGCGGCTTGCCGGGCTGGTAGGGCTGCAGGGCACGCACGGCCGCGCGCGCGCGCTGCAGGATCGGGTCATTGCCGGTGGACGGATCGGACATCGGGTTCAGCTCCGCAGGTCGGATTCAGAGCACGGCTCGCGGATAGGAGCCAAGCGATTTCACTTCGATGGCCAGCTCGGCCAGCTCGGCCATCACTCTGGCCAGGGCACCGTCTTCCTGGTGCCCTTCGCAGTCGATGAAGAACACGTAGGACCAGTTGCCGGCGCGGGACGGCCGCGTCTCCAGCCGGGTCAGGCTGATGCCGTGGCGATGGAAGGGTTCCAGCAACTGGTAGAGGGCACCCGGCTGATTGCGGGTAGAGACCAGCAGCGTGGTCTTGTCATGGCCGCTGGGCGGCACCTTCTGCCGGCCGATCACCAGGAACCGGGTGGTGTTGTCCGGCTGATCCTCGATATTGGTGGCCAGCAACGACAGGCCGTAGCGCTCTGCCGCCATGTCGCCGGCAATCGCGGCCGCATCGGGCTCGCGCGCGACCCGCGCCGCCGCGTCGGCGTTGCTGGCCACCGGGATTCGCTCCAGCTGCGGCCAGTGGGCATCCAGCCAGGCGCGGCACTGGGCCAGCGACTGCTGGTGCGACAGCACCCGTCGCAGCTGTTCGGGGCGGGTATCGGCGGCGGTCATCAGGTGGTGGTGAATGCGCAGCTCCACTTCGCCGGCAATCAGCAGCGAGGACTGCATGAAGCTGTCCAGGGTGTGATTGACCACCCCTTCGGTGGAGTTCTCCACCGGTACCACGCCATAGTGGGCGTTGCCGGATTCCACCTCCCGGAACACCTCGGCGATGGAAGCCTGGGGCCGGGTGCGGGCAAAGTGCCCGAAGTGCTTGGTGGCAGCAGCCTCGGTGAAGGTCCCCTCGGGCCCCAGGTAGGCCACCGTCAGGGGCTGCTCCAGCGCCAGACAGCAGGACATGACCTCGCGAAACAGCCGCGCCACGTCCTCGTCGCCCAGCGGACCCTGATTGCGCTCCTTGATCCGGCGCAGGACCTGCGCCTCGCGCTCGGGGCGGTAGAACACGGGCTCCTGACCGGGACTGGCCTCCTGCTTGACGCG
>LFIK01000802.1_pt1 | contig 24002 bp, 27 predicted proteins | sample 643401 | NCBI WGS metagenome assembly LFIK01 (sample SAMN03777447, study PRJNA286221) | soda lake metagenome | biome: soda lake; feature: Kulunda steppe; material: water; isolation source: sample T5-Br brine of Lake Tanatar-5 | place: Russia: Kulunda steppe | collected 2010-07
GTTTCGGCGCCTGCCCGGTCGTTGATCAGGATATCAGTTCAGGTGGAGGGTTCAGGCTCCAACCCGCCATCGCCCTCGGACCCGCGCTTGCGTCCGCGCGTCTTGGGGATCGCCACCACCGACGGTGTGTCACTGGCCGAGCCATCCTCGTCGTCATCGCCCTTGCTGAGCGCCTCGCCCTTCATCACGCGCTTGATGTCGGGGCCGGTCAGGGTCTCGTATTCCAACAGCCCCTGCGCCAGGTTTTCCAGCTCGTCGCGATGCTCGGTCAGGATCTTCTTGGCGGTCTCATAGCCTTCATTGACCAGATCGCGCACCTTGTCGTCGATCTGCTTCTGCGTCAGCTCGGCGTGGCTGCGCCCACCGCCATAAGTGCCCAGATAGCTCTGCTGTTCATTGGCATAATCGACATAGCCAAGCTCGTCGTCGAAGCCGAACTGCGTGACCATCGCGCGGGCGATTTTGCTGACCTGCTGGATGTCGCTGGCCGCCCCGGAGGTGACCGCATCCTCGCCGAAGATGATCTCCTCGGCCACGCGCCCGCCCATCGCCATGGCGATCTTGGACTTGTACTTGCGATAGCTGACCGACAACTGGTCGCGCTCGGGCAGCGACAGCACCAGCCCCAGCGCCCGCCCGCGCGGGATGATCGTGGCCTTGTGGATCGGGTCGTGCTCGGGGACATGCATCCCGACCACGGCGTGCCCGGCCTCGTGATACGCTGTAAGCTTCTTCTCGTCTTCGGTCATCACCATCGAGCGACGTTCCGAGCCCATCATCACATTGTCCTTGGCGTTCTCGAAATCGTCCATGACGACGAAGCGCCGGTTCGCGCGGGCGGCCATCAGCGCCGCCTCGTTCACGAGGTTCGCCAGATCCGCGCCCGAGAAACCGGGCGTGCCGCGCGCGATGATGCGCAAATCCACGTTGGGGCCCAGCGGCACCTTGCGGGCATGGACGCCGAGGATACGCTCGCGCCCCTTGATGTCGGGGTTGGGCACCTGCACCTGACGGTCGAAACGACCAGGGCGCAGCAGCGCGGGGTCCAGCACGTCGGGGCGGTTGGTCGCGGCGACGATGATGATGCCCTCATTGGCCTCGAACCCGTCCATTTCCACCAGCAACTGGTTGAGCGTCTGTTCGCGCTCGTCATTGCCGCCGCCATAGCCCACGCCACGCGAGCGGCCCACCGCGTCGATCTCGTCGATGAAGACGATGCAGGGCGCGTTCTTCTTCGCTTGCTCGAACATGTCGCGCACGCGGCTTGCGCCCACACCCACGAACATTTCCACGAAATCCGAGCCCGAGATGGTGAAGAACGGCACGCCCGCCTCGCCCGCGATGGCGCGCGCCAGAAGGGTCTTACCCGTGCCCGGGGGGCCGACCAGCAGGGCGCCCTTCGGGATCTTGCCGCCCAGACGGCTGAACTTCTGCGGATTGCGCAGGAACTCGACGATTTCTTCCAGCTCGTCCTTGGCCTCGTCAATGCCCGCAACATCGTCAAAGGTCACCCGGCCATGCTTTTCGGTCAGCAGCTTGGCCTTGGACTTGCCAAAGCCCATCGCGCCGCCGCGCCCGCCGCCCTGCATGCGGTTCATGAAATAGATCCACACCCCGATCAGCAGCAGAAAGGGCAGCCACAGCATAAGCGTGGAGAGGAAGCCCGATTGCTGTTGCGGACGCGCCTCGATCGGAACGCCGGCGTCAAGCAGGCGTTGCGTGAGGTTCGAGTCGTCCGGGCGCACGGTGGTGTATTGCTGCCCGTCACCCGCTACGAAGACGATCCGCTCGCCATCGATGGTGACGCTGTTCACATTGTTGTTTTCCACCCGCTCGATGAAGTCGGAATAGCTGACGCTGCGTGCCGAAGAGCCGTTCTGGCCCGTGCTGAACATGTTGAACAGCATGATCATCAGCAGAAACAGGACGATCCAGAATGCGAAATTCCGCGCGTTGCCCACAGGCGTCTCCTTCCGGTCAGGTGGCACGCGCGACATTATCGGATCGCGCGCGCATGGGTGACAAATAACGATTACGGTCCAACATTCAATGCGAATACACCTGCGGGGCCTGTCGAATGCGGCGATTCCCGTGTCACCGCCTTCCATTGTTCACCGATCCCGGCCAATGGCGCGGCAATCAGCCGCGGACCGTCCCACACGGCGGGGCTGGCCAGCAGCGACCGGCGCGGCAGCAGCCATCCGGTGCGGTCGGGGCATTGCGCCAGGCCCGATGCCCCCAGCGCACGGATTTCGAGGCCGCAGGCCGCGCGGGCGGCCGGCGCGGTGATGCTCCAGCGCTGGTCCCAGAGGCTGCCGAGGGGCGCGCGCAGATCGGCCACGGCCTGCGCCTCGCGGGTGATGCGCAGTTCACCCCGCGCGCGGGTCAGCAGGCAGCCATGCAGCGTCGCCACCGGGGCATTCAGCGCGGCGTGAAGCGCGCGCAGTCGCGGGCGGTAGGGGGTCGAGGCAATCATGCAGAGCGCGCGCGCCACCAGCCGGTCGCGAGTCTCGAGCGGCAGCGCGTCAAGCTCGCCCGCGTCGAACACGATATCGCCATGCTCGGCGCGCATGAGCGCCTGCGCGGCGTCATCGGCGGCGGCGTCCAGTACGGCCCGCGCGGCCTGCATCTGCGCCGCGGTCTGCGCCAGGCGTTCGGGCGTCAGCCCCAGCCCTGCCAGATCGGCCAGCATCTGCCGCGCGCGGATGCGGTCGTAGCCGGGGTCGTCGTTGCTGGGGTCTTCGGTCCAACGCACCCCATGCGCGCGCAGCCAGTCGCGCAACTCGGCGCGGGCATGGCCCAGAAGGGGACGCAGCCAGACCATGCCCTGCGCGCGGCTGTGCGCGGCCATCGCCGCAAGCCCGTCCACACCCGACCCGCGTGCGAGCCGCATCAGCACTGTCTCGGCCTGATCGTCCTGCGTATGGCCCAGAACCACGGCATCCAGCCCGTTGCGGCGCGCCCAGTCGGCCAGCAGTTCGCGCCGGGCGGTGCGCGCAGCGGCCTGAAGATTGCCCTGCCCGTCCCAGCCGCGCCAGTCGAGCACGTCATGCGCAAGCCCCAGCTCCGCCGCAGCTTGGGCGACCGCTGCGGCCTCGTCACCCGATCCGGGGCGCAGGTGGTGATCCACTGTCGCCACGGCCAGCCGGTCGGGAGGCACCACCCCCGCCGCCAGATGCAAAAGCGCCATCGAGTCGCCACCGCCCGAGACGGCCAGTCCCAGCCGCGCGCCGTCCGGGCAGAGCGCGGCAAGCGCCCCCGCGAACCGCGCCGCGACTGTCACGGGCAGTCAAGACGCGCGCGCGCCTCATCGGCCTGCGCGGTCTCGGCGCTGTCGGGGAAGCGCTCGCGCAATTCGTCGAACATCACGCAGGCTTCGTCGCGCTGATCCAGGCGGCCGAGCGACTCGCCCAGCGCCAGCAGCGCCCCGGGGGCGGACGCGCCCTCGGTGTCTGCGAGATAGAGGTTGAGAAAGGCGCGCGCGGCCTCGGATTCGGCGCCGCGGGCGCGGTGCGCCTCGGCCAGCAGGCGGGTCGCGTCGGCCGAGAGCGGGCTGCCCGGGTAGAGGTCGAGGAATTGCGCCAGCGCCTCGGCCGCCGCGTCATACTGACCATCCTCGGCGAGGGCGCGACCCTCATCGAACGCCGCCTGTTCACCCGCCGCAAGCTCGGGCTGGGGCGCGCTGTCGGGCTCGGCACCGCCCAGTGGCCGGGCGGGTGCCAGTTCGGAGGTGTCGCCCCCTTCCAGCTCGGTCAGGCGAAACTCCAGATCGCCCAGCCGGTTCGAGGCCTCGTCAATCGCGCGGCGGATGCGGAATTCCAGCTCTTCGGTGCGCCCGGTCAACCGGGCGAGTTCCTCGCGGATCCGCTCGACACGGTCGATCAGGCTGCCATCGAAGCCCGGCTGCTCGGCCGCCTCGCCCGAGGACAGCTCCCGCGCAAGGGTCGCCACCTCGGCGCTCAGCGCCGAAAGCTCCGAGCGCAACTCGGCCACGGTATCGGCCTGCGCGGGCACGGCCAGCAGTGCCACGCCGAAGGCCAGCGCGCGCAGGCCCCGCATCAGCTGGTCCGCCCGCGCGAGACCACGGTGACTGCGCGGCGGTTAACATCCCAGCAGCGCTGTTCGGGGCAGGCCTCGACCGGACGGTCCTTGCCGAAGCTGACGGTGCGCAGCCGGTCGGCGCGGATACCTTGCGAGATCAGGTACTGCATGGCCGCATTCGCCCGCCGCTCGCCAAGCGCGACGTTGTATTCGCGGGTGCCGCGCTCATCGGCGTGGCCTTCGATGACGATGGAGAATTGCGGATTGGCCGTCAGCCAGCGCGCCTGTGCGTTCAGTGTCGCGCGGCCTTCCTCGCTCAGCGAGGAACTGTCGGTGGTGAAGAACACCCGGTCACCGATGCGCTGCTGGAAATGCGCAATCGAGTTGGGGTCGTTCGGGTCGCCCAGCGACCCGGACTGGATGCCGCCATCATGCATGCCGCCGAAGCCATCGGCACCACCGCCGCCGAAGGTGCCCCCGCCGCGGGGATTGTTGCAGGCCGCCAGCGCCAGAGCGGCGACGACCAGAAGCGTCTTGGAGAAGAGTGTCATGTCAGTCTGTCCCTTGAGAGATGTGTTGAGATGTCTTGGTTTTGATCAGGGCAAAAGCGGCCCCCAGGCCGGGTCCGAGGCCGGTCCCGGCGTCGGCACGCGCCGCAGGTTTCGCCCGGAGATATCGACGGAGTAGAGAGCCGGGTCACCGCCCTGCGCCTCGCGCGTGAACATGATGACGCGGCCATTTGGGGCCCAGGTCGGGCCTTCGTCAAGGAACGAGGCCGTGAGCAGGCGTTCCTCGGACCCGTCGGTGCGCATCACCCCGATATGGAAGCGCCCGGCATGAGATTTGGTAAAGGCGATCAGGTCGCCGCGCGGCGACCAGACCGGGGTGCCGTAACGCCCTTGACCGAAGCTGATGCGCCGCGCCTCGCCGCCCGTGGCGGGCATGACATAGATCTGCGAGGTGCCCGAGCGGTCGGACTCGAAGGTGATGTTGCGGCCATCGGGCGAGAAGCTGGGCGAGGTGGCGATCGAGGACGACGAGGTCAACTGCTGCATCTGCCCCGACCCGAGGTTGAGCCGGAAAAGGTCGGTATTGCCCCCGCGCGCGGCCGAGAACACCAGCGACTGCCCGTCCGGCGAGAAGCGCGGCGAAAAGGTCATCGCGCCGGGGATGTCGCCGACAAGCTGGCGCTGGCCGGTGGCGAGGTTCATCAGCGCGATGCGCGGGGCGCCCGTCTCGTAGGTGGTGTAGACGGCGCGCTCGCCGCCCGGGGCCACGCGCGGGGCGATGACCAGCGCCCGCCCGTCGGTCAGCATCTGCACGTTCTCGCCATCCTGATCCATGATCGCCAGCCGCTTGGTGCGGTTGCCGCGCGGCCCGCTTTCGCTGACGAACACCACGCGGCTGTCGAAATAGCCCTCCTCGCCGGTGATGCGGCTATAGACGGCGTCCGAGACCTTGTGCGCCATGCGCCGCCAGCTGTCGGTCGACCCCGCGAACTGCATCCCCTGCCCCATCTGCTGGCCCGACAGCACGTCGAACAGCCGGAACTTGACCGTCATGCGGTTGCCCGAGACCTCGACCGCGCCAGTGATCAGCGCCTGCACGTTGATCGCGCGCCAGTCGCTGAAACTGACAGAGGCGTCGAAACTCGACACCCGCGCGATATGCGCGTCGCGCGGCACCTCGCGGAAGAGGCCCGTATTCGTCAGGTTCGCCGCGACCACGCGGGCCAGCGCGTCGGAATACTGTGCGCCGGCGCTGTTTTCCGGCACGAAGGCGGGCATGGCGAAGGGCATGGGCTCGATCACCCCTTCGGTGATCTGCAGCCGCAGGGGCTGGGCGTGGGCGGGCGCAAGCGGGGCGAGAAGCGCCACCAGCGCGGACAATAGCAGGAAAAGCCGGGTCATCTGAGCCTCATGCCTTCGGGGTTGAACGTGATTTCGATATCGCGCCAGGCGTCGTATTTCTCGGGCGGCAGGCCGTAGCCGTCACCCTCGCAGCGGATGATCGCGCGGCGCGCGGCGTCGAACGCCTGCTGGATGGCCGTCTCGGTCCCGCCCGAGGCTGCGACGATGCGGATCGAGCCCTGCTCGTGCCGGGCGGCGGGGGTCATCGAGAAGCCGACCGTGACCGTGACCTGCTGCGCATCGGTCGAGAGCACGCCGACATTCCAGCATTGCTGGATCGCAAGCCGCAGCGCGTCAGCCTCGGACGACGACAGCGCCGCCGACGCCGAGGGGGTCGAGCCGCTGCCGAATTCCTGCGCCAGCGTGTCGGCCAGCGCATCGGCCAGCGCCTGTTCGATGGCGTCGCTGGGAGGCGTGGCGGGTTCGGGGTCCGGCTCGCGCGCCTGCACAGTCTCGCGCGGGGCCTCTGCCGGGGTTTCGGTGGCCGTCTCGGTGGCCGTCTCGGTGGCGGGCGGCGGGGTGGGCCGTTCGGGCCGGGTGCGCGGGCGCTGGCTGATATTGGGCGCGGCGGCGGCGCGCTCGGTGGGCGCGTCGTCGGTCTCGGTCGCCTCGGTCACGATCTCGGTGGTGGCCTCGGGCGGCGCGGTCTCGGCCTGCTCGGGCTCGACCACGGGCGCTTCCTCGGCAGGCTCTTCGGGCTGCGCGGGGGGCTGGGCGGCCAGATCGATCTGCGCGCTGTCAGGCGGCGCCTCGGAGGGGGTGGGCGCGACCCGGTCCACCGGGCGCGGACGCGGGCGGCTGCTCGCCCCCGGCGTGGGCGCGGGCGAGAAGATCACCCCGGTCGAGGGGGCCTCGGGTGCGGGGGCCTCGGGCTCGGGCTGCGGCTCTGGCTCGGGCGCGGGCGCAGGCTGCACGGGCTCGGGTTCGGGCGCAGGCGCGGGCTCCGGGTCCGGCGCGGGGGCGGCGGGCTCGGGGTCCGGGCGCACGGGCTCGGGGGCGGCGATTTCGGGCTCTGGCGCGGGTTCCGGGTCCGGCGCGGGCGGCGCGGGAACGGGCGCGCCGGGGCTCGAGAGCGCGGCGAATTCCTCGGCCGAGATCAGCGACACATCGCTGACCGGCACGCGCGGCACCGCGTCGGGAGCCTGGAACAGGTCAAAAACCATGACCCACACGATCAGGCCAATATGCGCCAGCCCCGAGACCTTTTGTCCCGTGTCCATCCGTGACCAGAGATCGCCGGCGCGTGCCATACCTTGATTGCTGCCCCTGTCCCACAACTCTTCAGTTTGCGGCGCCGTCGAAACGCGGCCCGTCCTGATCGGTCACCAGACCGATATTGTTGAACCCGCCCGAGTTCAGCGCCCCCATCACCTGCACCACGCGCTCGTAAGGGATGGCGCCATCGGCGCGCAGGAAAACCCTGTTGTCACTTCGCTCGGCGGCGATGGCGCGCAGCTGCGGGATCAGCTGGCTGGGATCGACCTCGGAGGTCATGATCATCACTGTCCCGTCGGCGGTCAGCGTGATCGAGAGCGGCTCTTCCTGCTCGGCGGGCAGCGCGCCGGCCGAGGTGCGCGGAAGCTCGATCGGCACACCCACGGTCAGCATGGGGGCCGCAACCATGAAGATGATCAGGAGCACCAGCATCACATCGACGAATGGCGTGACGTTGATTTCCGACATGCGCGCCGCCCCGCCGCGCCGCCTGCGCCGCCCCGTGCCGCCGCCCTTCTTGACGAACTGCGCGCCCATCAGGCCGCATCCAGTTGACGCGAGAGGATGGTGTTGAACTCGTCGGCAAAGCCCTCGAAGCCCGAGATGATCGCGTCGCTGTCATCGGTGAGCTTGTTGTAGAAGATCGTCGCGGGGATGGCGGCCAGCAGCCCCAGCCCGGTGGCCAGCAGCGCCTCGGCGATGCCGGGGGCCACGACCGCAAGGTTGGTGGATTGCGCCAGCGCGATTTCCTCGAAGGCGTGCTTGATGCCCCAAACGGTGCCGAACAGCCCGATGAAGGGCGAGGCCGAGCCGACCGAGGCGAGGAAGGTCAGCCCCGAGGTCAGGCCTTGCGATTCCTTGGTGATGGCGACATCCATGCTGCGGTCGATGCGCGCCACGGCACCCGGGATCAGCGCCCCGTCTGGCCGGTGCGAGCGCCTCCACTCGGTCATGCCGGCCGCGAACACCCGCTCGGGCGAGGTGGCGGGCGCGGGGCCGATCTGGTCATACAACTCGTCCAGAGGCTCGCCCGACCAGAAGGCGGCCTCGAACGCCTCGGCCTCGGCGCGGGCGCGGCGATAGACGAGGTGTTTCTGGATGATGATCGCCCATGACCAGAACGAGGCCACGATCAGGATGATCATGACCAGTTGCACGGTCAGGGTCGCGCGCGCGAAAAGCGCCAGCAGCGAGAAGTCAATCTCCTGCGTCGTCGTCAGGGTTGTGGGGTCCATGGTCGGGCGTGGTCCTGCTCTGCTCGTGCTCTCGGAAATGCCGCGTCTGCGTCGGCTTTGAGCGAGAGCATACAGCAAGACAAGCGCCGTACCAACACAAGCGCGTGACGGAATTGACCTATGTGCGGGGGTTTTCGCCGATTGCCGCGCGCAGAGGGGTCGGCAACGGGCGCGGGCGGCCATCCGGGGCCAGGCAAACCAGTGTGACCTCGGCGGAGAACAACTGCTGCGGGCCGCGCAGGACCTGCTGGTGCAGCACCAACCGCGCTCGGGTATGGGCCTGATATTCGGTCGTCACATCAAGCAGATCGTCGAAGCGCGCGGGCGCCAGATAGTCGGCCACGACGCGGCGCACAGCGAACACCCCCTGCCCCGCCGCCTGCATCGCGGCCTGGTCGAGCCCCAGCGCGCGCACCCATTCGCTGCGTGCGCGTTCGATGAACTTCAGGTAGTTGGCGTAATAGACGATCCCCGCGAGGTCAGTATCCTCGTAATAGACGCGGATCTGGTGGGTATGGGTCATCTGCGCGGCCTCAAAGGTGGCGTTGGGGTGCCACAGCCGCCGCGCGCCCGCAAGCGGCTTGCCTGATGCGGCGGCGGGGTTAGCTGGCTGGCTGACACAGGAAAGGACGGAGCCCATGACCGACACGAAAACGCTTTTCATCACCGGCGCCTCGACGGGAATCGGAGCGGCGACCGCGCGCGCCATGGTCGGCGCGGGCTGGCGCGTCGGGCTGATGGCGCGCAGCCGCGACAAGCTGGACGCGCTGGTGGACGAATTGGGCGAGGCCGCGCTGGCCTTGCCGGGCGACGCGACGGACCTCGCCGCGCAGGAGGCGGCCATCGCCGAGATGGTGGCGCATTTCGGGCGGCTGGACGCGGCCTTCGCCAATGCCGGCAAGGGCCTCGACACGCCGGGGACCGAGACGGGCGACCCGGCCGAGTGGCGCGAGATGCTGGAGCTGAACATCAACGCGCTGCTCTACACCTCGCGCGCCGCGATCCCCGAATTGCGCAAGACGCAAGGCCATTTGGTGATGACCGGCTCGGTGGCGGGCAAGATCCACCTGCCCGGCTCGATCTATGGGGCGAGCAAGTGGTTCGTGCATGGCTATGCGGGCAATATGGCGCTGGAGATGCGCGAATGGGGCGGGCGCTGCACGCTGATCGCGCCGGGCATGGTGGACACGCCGTTTTTCGCCGAGCCCAAGCCCGACAAGCTGCAGCCCGAGGATGTGGCCGAGGCGGTGCGCTTCGCGTTGATGCAACCCGCCCGCGCCAATCTGCCCGAGATGGTCATCATGCCGACGGGCTGAGCGGCGTTTTGCAACGCCGCTGCGGTTCGCCATGTGACACGAGATGCCCGGTGGCGGCTTGGAGCGCTTGGGCTCAGGCCCCATTGATTTCAGCCTTGAGGCGTGCTTCACGCGCCGCAACGAGACCGTGTTGGTTGTCACTTCTGTGACATGGCGTTTCGAGTCAAACTGGTTTCTTCACAAAAGCAACCTCCGCCAAATCGCGGTTCTGCGGGGTGGCGTTCGCATCTCAGATCTGTTGTAGTATGATGGCGTTGCCGTTTGCTGAGGTTACCGAGGGGTTTCCCGCACCGGGATGATGCTTCTGTCCGTAGTCAGCGCTGTGGCTGCAACCCTATGCCAAGTCCAAGAACGGTTCCAGCACGACGCATGGAGCATGCCGTGCAACATCTGCTCGAGCAGGGATCACCCGCTTTCGAAGCGTCCATGCCAATACTGTCATAGTTGCTCAAAGCTGAAATGGCAGAACGCGAGGTGCGTTTCGTCGCCTGTCACATGAAGGCCGCCCGCTTTCCGGCCTACAAAGATCTCTCTGGCTTCGATTTTGCGGCCAGCGAAGTCAGCGAAGCTTTGGTCCGCCAACTCCATCGCTGCCCTCGCCAGCGGTCTCGAACTGATGGCGACTCGCTGGCTCGATCCTGGATGGGGCTGAGAACGTAGTGCTGATCGGCGGCCCCGGAACCGGAAAATCCCATGTTGCCACCGCCCTCGGCCTTCAGGCCATCGAGCATCACCGCAATCGTGTCCGATTCTTCTCGACGGTCGAACTGGTCAACGCGATGGAGCAGGAGAAAGCTCGGGGTAAGGCCGGGAAGATCGCAGAGGCGCTGGTGAAAACTGATCTCATGATCCCGAACGAGCTGGGCTACCTGCCCTTCAGTGCCTCCGGCGGCGCCTTGCTCTTCCATCTGCGCGACCAAGTTATTCCAGCGTGCGGCCGCCCGGATCGGTGTTCAGCGATTCCGAGCGCATCACCGAATAGCCTCGGCAAAGCTGCAGATGTCCGGCCAGCAAGCCATCGGCTGGAACGGCGGTCAGCCGGGTCCACGCGCGGACATCGTCAGGAATGCCACAGGCGGTCAACCGACCAGATGGACCAGCTGGTCGCGCGGTTCAACGAGACGCACCCCGAGATCGAAGTCGAGTTCTTTCGCTCTGGCACCACCGAGGTGATGAACCGGTTGGAGGCCGAATTCGCCGCCGGTGACCCGCAGCCCGATGTGCTGCTGATCGCCGACACGGTGGTCATGGCCGGATTGCGCGATGCAGGCCGCCTGCTGGCCTTCGCGCAGGCCGACACCACCGGCACCGATCCCGAGTTGCACGATGCCGAAGGGCATTTCTTCTCCACCAAGCTGATCACCACCGGGCTGATGTTCAACACCAATAACGTGGCCGAGCCAGTGACCAGCTGGGCCGCGCTGGCCGACGAGGCCATCGCCAGCCGCCTGACCATGCCCAGCCCGCTCTATTCCGGCGCGGCGATGATCCATTTCGGCACGCTGGCCAATCTGGACGGCTTCGGCTGGCCGTTCATCGAAACCATGGCCGAAGGCGGCGCAGTGGCGGGGCGCGGCAATGGCGGTGTGCTGTCAGCCGTCGCCAATGGCGAGATGGATTACGGCATCATCGTCGATTTCATGCCGCTCAACGCCGCGACCGAGGACAGCCCGGTCGGCTTCCTGTTTCCCGATGAGGGCGTGACAGCGGTGACCGAGCCGGTGGCGATCCTGTCCAGCGCGCGCAATGTCGAGGCCGCGCAGGCTTTCGTGAACTGGCAACTCTCCGAGGAAGGCCAGCGCTTCGCCGTCGAACAGGGCTATCTGCCGCTGCGCGAAGGCGTGGCCCGGCCCACGAAATTCCCGGATGTGGAAATCAACGTGATCCAGGTGGACCCGGCGCTACTGCTGGAACAATCCGAGGAGATCCGCCGCCGCTTCGCCGACACTTTCGGCGGCTGATCCCCACCGCATGGCCCTGACAGACCGGATCGCGGGCGACTTCGGGCGCCCGCTTCCCCGCGCCGAGGTGCTGCTGCTGGCAGCCCTCGGTCTCTATGTTCTGGGCCTGTGCGTGCTGCCGCTCCTGCGGCTTCTGCGCACGCTGTTCGGCGACGGGCTGGCCGAGGGGCTGGGCTTCGTCGGCCAGGTCTGGTCAAGCCGGGCGGCGCGGGTGGCGACGTGGAACACGCTGGATGCGGCGCTCTGGTCCACGGCGCTGTCAGTGGCTCTGGGCGGCGGGATGGCGCTGCTGGTCGGGCTGACCGACCTGCGCGGCAAGGTGGTTCTGGTGTTCCTGCTGATCCTGCCGCTGTTGATCCCGCCGCAGATCTCGGCGCTGGCCTGGATGGCGCTGATCGGCCCGGCCTGCACGCCGGTCCGGTCGAGATCTGTCTGCGCGCCGAGGGCCTGACGCTTGGCCCTCGCGGCATTCCCATGCAGATTCTGGCAGAGCGCCGGATCGGCGCCAGGCGCATCTTCACCGTGACGCCGCAGGCCGCGCCCGAAGTCCAGCTTCGGCTGGAGATCAGCCGCGCGGCCGGAATTGACGCCGAGGCCGGGCTGATCATTGATGACGGCTGGGTCATCGGTCCGCAACCGTACGGTGGCTGAGCGAGAAGCTGCGCGAGGATCCGGGCGCCACGGCAGCACCACGGCGCCTGCGTCGAGCCGTAAGGGGCCCGCTTCCCGGCATCGGATGCATCGGAACCAGCGATGATACGGGACAGGGCGGCGAACAGATGGATGGACTTGCATATGAACAGGTCCGCGGGATCAAAGGCCCCTCAGCGTGGCTTCCGGGTCTTTCGGCATCGGCGCTTTCTCGGCAAGATCATGATTTTCCAACAAGTCCGGAAAGGCCGGGCACCGGATCACGCGAATCACACTTGCACGATCACCGTGCCGGGACGCCGTTATTTGCCGGAATATCAGGCAATCGCGTCCGGTCAGGGTCAGGACCGGCGGCTGCAACCTTGCTGTCATATCCCTCGGCTAGGTCTTGCTCCAAGCTGAAGGAGCCGAAGCCGATGCCTGACGGAAACCGCAAGCCCTTGACAGAACAATCAGTCACGCCTGACCCGCTGGACCGCGCCACGCGCCGCATGATGGCGCAGGCCAGCGGCGGGATTGCGCCATCGGTGCTGGTCTCGGCCTGGGTGGACTGGTCGCTGCAGCTTGCCGCCTCGCCCGGCCGTCAGGCGCAACTGGTCGCGCGGGCCTGGCGCCATGCGCTGCATCTGACCGGGCCGAACGGCGCGCCGAAGGAGGCCGTGCCGCAGGACCGCCGCTTTGCCTCGCCGCTCTGGGACAAGCCGCCCTATGACCGGCTACGCGATGCCTTCCTGCTGACCGATGACTGGTGGCAGGAGGCCACGCGCGAGCTGCGCGGCCTGTCGCCGCAAAGCGCCGCGCAGCTGCGTTTTGCCATGCGCCAGACGCTGGATGCTTTGGCACCGCCGAACTTCCCGCATCTCAACCCCGAGGTTCTGACACGCGCCCGCGACACCGGCGGGATGAGCCTGTGGCAGGGGATGCAGAACCTTCTGGACGACCTGTCACAAGGCCCCGCCGCGACGCCCTTGCCGCTGGGCGAGACACTGGCCGCCACGCCCGGCAAGGTGGTGGCGCGCACCCATCTGATGGAGCTGATCCAGTATGCGCCCGCGACCGGCGCGGTGCATCCGGAGCCGGTGCTGATCGTGCCGGCCTGGATCATGAAATACTACATCCTTGATCTCTCGGCGCAGAATTCGCTGGTGCGCTGGCTGGTGTCTCAGGGGTTCACGGTGTTCATGATCTCCTGGCGCAACCCGGGCGCCGATGATGCCGATCTGGGCATGGACGATTACCTCGGGCAGGGGCCGCGCGACGCGCTGGATGCCGTGCAGGCGATTACCGGGGCCGAGAAGATCCATGCCGCGGGCTATTGCCTGGGCGGGACGCTGCTGACCATTCAGGCCGCCGACATGGCGCAGCGCGGCGATGATCGGCTGGCCTCGGTCACGCTGATGGCCGCGCAGGTTGATTTTTCCGAACCCGGGGAGCTTGGCCTCTTCATCTCGGATGCACAGGTGGCGATGATCGAGGACATGATGGCCGAGACCGGCTATCTGGACGGGGTGCAGATGGCCGGGGCCTTCACGCTTCTGCGCTCGAAAGAGCTGTTCTGGTCGCGGCTCAACCGCGAGGCGATGCTGGGCGAGCGCGACGAGCCCAGCGATCTCATGGTCTGGAATGCCGACACAACGCGCATGCCATTCCGTATGCACTCGGAATATCTGCGCCAGCTCTATCTGGACAACGCCCTGGCCAGCGGGCGCTACCGGGTGGATGGTCAGGCGCTGTCGCTCAGCGACATCCGGGTCCCGGTGCTGGCGGTGGGCACCGAAAGCGACCATGTCGCGCCATGGCGCTCGGTCTGGAAGATCCATCATCTGACCAAGGGCGATGTCAGCTTCATTCTGACCTCGGGCGGGCACAATGCCGGGATCGTGTCGGAACCCGGCCACCCGCGCCGCCGCTTTCGCCTGGAAACGGTGCGCGCCGACCAGCATCCGGGCGATCCGCAGGAATGGCTGGACCGTGTGGCCCCGCAAGAGGGCAGTTGGTGGCCGTCCTGGGCGGCGTGGCTCAAGGCCCGATCCGGCGCGCAGGAGGCCCCGCTGCCGCCGATGGGCCGCGCCGAGGCCGGTTTCGCGGTGCAGTGCGATGCGCCCGGCGATTATGTGCGGCAGCGATAGGGGCGCGCGATGCGGCTGACCGGAAAACGCGGCATCGTTGTGGGCATCGCCAATGAGCGTTCGATTGCCGCAGGTTGTGCGCGGGTCTTTGCGGCCGAAGGCGCGCGGCTGGCCATCACCCATCAAAATGACCGTGCCGCGCCGCATGTCGCGCCGGTGGCGCAGGCGCTGGGCGCCGAGATCACCGCACCGCTGGACGTGACCCAGCCTGCGCAGATGGATGCGTTCTTCGATCTTGTCGCCGAGCGTTGGGGCGGGCTGGATTTCCTGCTGCATTCCATCGCCTTCTGCCCGAAACCCGATCTGCAGGCGCGGGTCATCGACACCTCGGCCGGGGGCTTCGCGCTGGCCATGGACATCTCCTGCCATTCCTTCCTGCGGCTGGCGCAGCGGGCCGAGCCGCTGATGACGCAGGGCGGCAGCCTGATTACCGTCAGCTATTTCGGCGCCGAGAAGGTGGTGGACAATTACAACATCATGGGCCCCGTGAAGGCCGCGCTGGAGGCCGCGACGCGCCATGTCGCCGCCGAACTGGGCCCGCAGGGCATCCGCGCCAATGTCATCGCGCCGGGGCCTATCGAGACGCGCGCGGCCTCGGGCATCTCGGATTTCGCCGGGCTGATCGCCGATTCCCGCGCTCGCGCCCCGGGCCGCCGGGTGGTCACGATCGACGAGGTGGGGCAGGTCGCGGCCTTCCTGGCCTCGGACGCCGCCTCGGGGCTGACCGGCACGCTTACCCATATCGACGCAGGACGCCATGTCAGAATGTGATGCAACCGCCGCTTTGATCGAGAACCGCACGCTGGACGAACTCGCCGTGGGCGACAGCGCCGGGATCACCCGCGCGCTGACCCAGCAGGATATCGAGCTTTTCGCGGTCATGTCGGGCGATGTGAACCCCGCGCATCTGGACCCTGCCTATGCCGAGGGCACGCCCTTTCATCATGTCATCGCGCATGGCATGTGGGGCGGTGCGCTGATCTCGGCGGTGCTGGGCACAAGGCTGCCGGGGCCAGGCACCATCTGGCTGGATCAGAGCCTGCATTTTCGCGCCCCGGTGGCGCTGGGCGACCGGCTGACGGTGCAGGTCACGGTCAAATCGGTGGACCGCGACAAGGGCCACGTGCGGCTGGATTGCCTGTGCCGAAATCAGGGCGGGGCGACCGTGATCGAGGGCGAGGCCGTGGTGCTGGCCCCGCGCGAAAAGGTTCGGCGCAGCGCCCCCGCGCTGCCATCGCTGCGTCTGCACCATCCCGGCGCGCGGCTCGCGCTGCTGATCGAGCGCGCGCGCGCCCTGCCGCCGCTGCCCACCGCCGTTGTCCACCCCTGCGACGCGGCCAGCCTGACCGGCGCCTTGCAAGCCGCCGAGGCCGGGTTGATCGCCCCCCTGCTGGTGGGGCCGCGCGCCAGGATCGAGGCCGTCGCGCAGGAGGCCGGGCTGGCACTGGACGGCGCGCAGATCATCGATGCGCCCCATAGCCATGCCAGCGCCGAAGCCGCCGTAGGTGCCGTGCGCGCGGGTCGCGCCGGGGCGTTGATGAAGGGCAAGCTGCACACCGATGAGCTGCTCTCGGCGGTGCTGTCGCGCAGCGCAGGCCTGCGTACCGAACGGCGGCTGAGCCATGTCTTCACGCTGGATGTGCCAGGCCATCAGCGCTTGCTGCACATCACCGATGCCGCCATCAACATCGCCCCGGATTTGCCAACGCTGGCCGACATCGTGCAAAACGCGCTCGATCTGGTGCGCGCGCTGGGGGTCGAAACCCCGCGGGCGGCGCTGCTGTCAGCAGTCGAGACGGTGAGCGACCGCCTGCCCTCGACCCTGCTGGCGGCGGCGATCTGCAAGATGCATGAGCGTGGCCAGATAACTGGCGGGCAGATCGACGGGCCGCTGGCCTTTGACAACGCCATCTCGGCGGCGGCGGCAGCGGCCAAGGGCATCGCCTCGCCGGTGGCCGGGCAGGCCGATATCCTGGTGGCGCCGAACCTGGAAAGCGGCAACATGATCGCCAAGCAGCTGATCCATCTGGGCGGGGCCGAGGCGGCGGGCGTGGCGCTGGGCGCGCAGGTGCCGATCATGCTGACCAGCCGCGCCGACAGCGCCACGGCCCGCGTCGCCTCGGCCGCGCTGGCGCGCCTCATGGCAGCGCATCGAGCTGGTTAAATCTTAGGGGCATGCGCGGCGCTCCGCGATGATCGGTGACAATCCCGACACCGATGCCAGAGGTGCACGCGCGCAGGGCATACCGACGCTGCTGATCGGCGAGCACCGCGAGGCCGTCGCGCGCGATCCCGCCGGCCTGCTGGCTGTGCTTGGGCTGGGCTAAAGCCGCTTTATCGACAGCGTGTCGAAGGTTCGGGTGATGTTTTCCACGGCGCGGTCATAATCGCTCATGGCAAGACAGGCGATCAGCGCATCGACGATGGCAAGCTGCGCGATGCGACTGGTCATCGCCTCGGTCCGGAAGCGGGTTTCGCGGGCGGCCGTCGTCAGCACGATATCGCTAAAGCGCACGATCGGCGAGCGGCCGAAGCTGGTGATGGTGATTGTCGTCGCCCCGGCCTCTTTCGCCAGCCGGGTGGCGGCGAGGGTCTCATGCGTGCTGCCCGAATGCGAAACCGTCAGCGTGGTGATGTCCGGCGCGGTCTGCGCGGCGCTGATGGCCTGAACATGGCTGTCGGTCACCACCCGCGCATCCAGCCCGATGCGCAGCAACCGATAATGCGCGTCCTCGACCACCGGCGCGGCACTGCCGATGCCGTAAAGCTCCACCCGGCGGGCGGAGCGCATGGCATGAACCGCGCGCGCCATCGCGTCGGCATCCAGCACCTCCAACGTGTCGACAAGGGCCTGCGTATTGCTGGCGAATATCTTGTTCAGGATCGTGGGCGTATCGTCTCCGCGTTCCAGATCCTCATGGATGAACTGCACATACCTGACCAGATCCTGTGCCAGAAGGATCTTGAGCTGTTGGAACCCGCGCGTGCCGATCTGCTGGCACAGGGACACGACGCTGCATGCAGGCGCTGAAGGACACCGTTGACGCCTTTTCCGGAAGGTATGCTGTTTGCTCGAGACATGTCCTCGGTGATCCATCGGATGCAAAGGCTGTCTTGGTGATGACGCCCCCATCTGATGAAGCCTATCACTATCGCTCAGGGCGGGCTATTTCCACCACCGGCAGGAAAGTGCCCTGCACCGTATCGAAAGCCGCTGATCCGGGCCATCGGCCTGCGATGCGCCACGCTATCCGATCAACCTTTGTCACCGTCGCGCATTCTGCCTGACACGCAGCAAGGTGCCGCGCGGCGTCACCCGGAAACCGGCGCTGCGCCATCGCGGGGACCAAGACCCGGGGCGGATCGAGATCGCCGACGCACTGGCCGGTGGGAAGAGGCTCGCCCGGTGCGGTCCGGCGGCGGCATCTGCGGTCACAATCGCAAGGCGGCCCCGGCGGCGAAGGCCAGCGCCAGCATCGGCAGCGACCACAGGTGGAACTGGCCCCACAGGCCGGACTGCCGTACCAGCCGCAGGGCGATCAGATTCGCCAGCGACCCGATGGCGAGGCCGAAGCCACCGACGCTGACGCCCCAGGCCAGCGCGCGCCAGTCCTCGGTGAAGGGCGCGAGGAAAATGGCGGCCGGCACGTTCGAGATGACCTGCGACAGCGCCGCACCCAGCAGATAGGCCCCGCCCGGCAGGTCCAGCGCGGCCGGCACCGCCTGGGCCAGAACCGGCAGACGCGCCAGCAGGCCCAGATCGACGAACATCAGCACGAACACCGCCAGCAGCGGCCAATCGAGCCCGCGCAGCACCGCCCGATGCGCCAGCCCATAGCCCGCAATCACGGCGACGGCGCCGGGCAAGGCCAGCCCCGCGTTCACCAGGCCCAGGAACAGCGGATAGGCCGCCAGCGACACCACCGCGAGCCTGCGATCCAGCGGCAGCGGGCTGTCGGTCTGCGGGACCGTGATCGCCCGCGCGGCGAACCCCAGCGGCACCATCGCCAGCAGAAGCGCCAGCATCACCCCCGCAATCGGCAGCATCGCCAGCAGGAACTCGACGAACCCCACCCCCGAGACCTGCCACAGGAACAGGTTCTGCGGATTGCCCACCGGCGAGGCCGCCGAGCCCGCATTCACCGCCAGCGCCTGAAAGATCACCAGCCGCCCCACCGGCAGCGTCACCCGCCGCGCCAGCCCCAGCGTCAGCGGCACCGTGACGAACAGCGCCACATCGTTGGTCACCACCGCAGCCAGTGCCGCCGCGAACGCCACCAGCGCCACCGCCAGCCCCCGCTCGCTGCGCAGCCGCCTAACCAGTGCGCGCCCCGCCCGGTCGATGAGCCCGCTGATTTCCAGCCCGCGGCTGAGGCCCATCAGACCCGCCAGCGCGCCCACGGTCTTCCAATCCACCAGTGCAGCCAGCCCTGCGGGCCCGCGCACCGCTTCGGCGGGCGCCAGCAGCAAAAGCACCGGCAAGGCGGCCAGCAGCACCAGCAGCAGCCACTCCGCGTGCAGCCAACGGCGGAACCGGTCCGTCAGCATCGCGGTGTAGACCTGCGGTGGAGCGTCAGTGCCGGAAGGGGCGGAAGGGGCGGAAGGGGCCAGGGCATCGGAGGAACTCAGGTCGGCAAATGGCTTTACATAACCAGAAATATAGTTATATTGGACCGATGACAACCGAGACATCTCATGCCCGCGCCCTTTCGGCCCTTGGCCATGACGCCAGGCTGTCGATTTTTCGGTTGCTGGTGCAGGCGGGTGAGGGCGGGCTGCGCGTGGGCGATATCGGCGCGCATCTGGACATGGCCCCCTCGACGCTGGCGCATCACCTCTCTGCGCTGGTGGATGCCGGGCTGGTTCTGCAAGAGCGGCAGGGGCGCGAGGTGTTCAACCGGGCGGACTATCCGGCCATGCGCGCACTTGTGGATTTCCTGACCCATGAATGCTGCGCGGGCGTCAGGCTGCACGCAAAGGGGGATGCGGCATGATGGGCCTCGTATCTCTTCAAATTAAATAACCAGACTTCTAGGATATTGGCCATGACAGAGACTTCATTGACCGCATCGCGCCGCAGGCCTGCACGCCTGCTCACGGCCTCGCGGCATCTCTGGCTGCACCAGCGGGTCTGGCTGGCGACAGTGCTGATCCTTGGTGTTCTTCTGGTGCTCGACCCGGCGCAGGCAAGCGACAGCGCCGTATTCGCGGGCAACGCGCTGCTGCGCACCGCGCCTTATCTGATCCTGTCGATTGCCATCGCGGCCTGGGCCGGGGCCACCGGCGCGGACAATCTGATCGCCCGGGCCTTTACCGGCGCGCCGCTGACCATGGTGGCGCTGGGGGCGTTGGCGGGGGCTGTCTCGCCCTTCTGTTCCTGCGGGGTGATCCCGCTCATCGCGGCGCTGCTGGCCATGGGGGTGCCGCTCTCCGCGGTCATGGCGTTCTGGCTGGCCTCGCCGCTGATGGATCCGTCGATGTTCGTGCTGACCGTGGGCGTGCTGGGCATGGAGTTCGCGCTGGCCAAGACGCTGGCGGCTTTCGGGCTGGGGCTTGGGGGGGGGCTGGTCACGCATGCGCTGATGCGTGGCGGTGCCTTCGCGGACCCGCTGCGCGAGGGCATCGGCAATGGCGGCTGCGGCGGCGCGCGCGTCCGGGCGCCGAAGCCGGTCGTCTGGCGCTTCTGGGTGGAGCCCGAACGGCGAACGAAATTCGCCGCGACCGGGCTCAACACGACGCTCTTCCTGGCCAAATGGCTGACGCTGGCCTTCGTTCTCGAAAGCCTGATGCTGGCCTGGATCCCGGCCGAGACAGTGACCGCCACACTGGGCGGCGCGGGGCTTACCCCGATCTTTACTGCCACGCTGGTGGGCGTGCCGGCCTATCTGAACGGCTATGCGGCGCTGCCGCTGGTGGGCGGGCTGATCAGCCAGGGCATGGCACCGGGTGCTGGCATGGCGTTCCTGATCGCAGGTGGCGTGACCTCGATTCCGGCTGCGATGGCGGTCTGGGCCTTGGCGCGTCCGCCGGTCTTTGCGCTTTATGTCGCGCTGTCGCTGGGCGGCGCGCTGAGCGCGGGCCTGATGTTCCAGCTCTGGGTGGCGCTTGCGTGACAGCACCGGCATGATCCCGCGACTGCCCGCAACCCGGCGCGCGGGCGTTGTCGCAGCACTCGGCACCTCGCTGACCGTTTCATGGGCGTCGAGCTACTACATTCCCGCCGTCCTTGCTGTGCCGATGGCCGAGGATATGGGCCTCTCGCCGGTCTGGGTGTTCGGCGCATTCTCGATGGCGATGATTGTCTCTGCCATGGTCGGCCCCTGGGCCGGCGCGCGGATCGACGGTGCGGGCGGGCGCGGCGTGCTGATCGGCTCGAACCTCGTCTTTGCCACCGGGCTGGTGATACTGGCCGCCGCCCCGTCGCCCGTGATGCTCTTCGCAGGCTGGGCAGTGATGGGCCTGGGCATGGGGATCGGGCTCTATGAGGCCGGTTTCGCCACCCTGACCGGCATCTATGGCAAGGAGGCCCGCGGCCCGATCACCGGCATCACCCTGATTGCGGGCTTTGCCAGCACCGTCGGCTGGCCGCTCTCGGCGCTGATGCTGGCGACATGGGGCTGGCGTGAGGCCTGTCTGGGCTGGGCGGTGATCCATCTGTTGATCGCGCTGCCGCTGAATGCCTGCCTGCCGAGTGGCACGGCATCAGCGCGCGGGCCTGCCGATATAGAGGCGGATGGCCCGCCCCCGTCGCGGCTGGCACTCTGGTTGCTGGCCTTTGTCTTTGCCGCCACATGGTTCAACGCCACCGCCATGGCGGCGCATCTGCCCGGGCTGTTGCAGGCGGCGGGTGCCAGCAGCGCGATGGCGATTGCGGCGGGGGCGCTGATCGGCCCGGCACAGGTGGCCGCGCGGGTGCTGGAATTCGGCCTGATGCGCCGGTTTCACCCGCTGATCTCGGCACGGATGGCAGCGGCGGCGCATCCAGTCGCAGCAGTGACGCTGATCGGCTTTGGCGGGCCTGCGGCCTATGTCTTTGCCATCCTGCACGGGGCGGGCAATGGCATCCTGACCATTGCAAAGGGCACGCTGCCACTGGCGCTGTTCGGCCCGGCAGGATACGGCCAACGCATCGGTTGGCTGAACGCGCCCGCGCGGATCCTTCAGGCCGCAGCCCCGCTGGTCTTTGGTGCGGCCCTGACGGTCTGGGGCGCGCAGGCGATCTGGCTGACAGCCGGGATCGGGCTTCTGACGCTACTGGCGCTGGCCTTGCTCAGACGGAACTGAGGCGGCGGGCAGGCCGATCAAGGTGGCGGCGAGCGCGAATGGGAGAAGCAGTTCCATCTTACCGTCCTCGTGTCGAGCTTTTGGAAGCGGCCGGTGCCGGGCCGGCGGTTGCGGTGAGTTCGGGCGCGTGGCGGCGCAGATAATGCTTACTGGCCGCGATCAGGTCTTCGCCCTGCGCGCCCTGGGGCGCAGCACTTTTGGGCTTCCTGACCACCGCCGCGCCGGAATGGACCGACACGCAGCGCCTGCAACATCGCCCGCTCTGGATAGTGGCGGCACTCTGGGGCTTGGCGCGCGTGGCGGGGCTGACAGGGTGGGATGCGCTGGCGCCGTTGATCCTGGCCGATCTGGTCTGGCTGGCAGGGCTTGGCGCATATCTGGCGCGGTTGTCAATGGCAGCGGCGCACGGACCGGCTGTTGGCGTTTCTTGGCTGGCTGGCTGCGCTGGCGGCGGCAGCGGCCATAGCCAAAGGCGCGATGCTCTGGGGCGATTCGGAACTGGCGGCACACGCGCTGCGGATCGCGGGCCTCATCTTTCTGGGCCTGCTGGGGCTGGCGCTTGCGCGCATCACCCTGCCCGTTACCAATCTGGTGCTGGACCCGAGTGAGGCCACCAGCCCCTTCCGTCCCCATCCGGGCCGATTGAACCTCGCCCCCGGACTGGTCGCGCTGGCCATCGCGGGCGAAGTCATGGGCCTGTCGCCTGCTGTCTCTGGCTTTCTGTGGATTGCGGCCGGGGCGGCTTTCATGGACCGCGTGGCCGAAGGCTTTGTGGGCTTTGAGGTCGCGCGGGCCGAGGTTCTGGCGCTGGCTGGCTCATCTGCTCTGGCGGGCCTTGGGCTGCTGGCGCTGGGGGCGGCGCGGTTGGGCGCGCCCTGGGCCGAGGCTGCGCCGCTGCATATGGCGCTGATGGGTGGCTTGGGGCTGGGGGTGCTGGCGGTCCTGGCCATCGCCGGGCGGCTGCATTGCGGTCTGCCCCTTGGCCTGCCGCTGCGCACGCGGGCCGGGCTCGTGCTGGTCGTCGCGGCCACCTTTATCCGAACCGTGCCCGAGATGGGCCTTGCCCCCTGGCCTCCTGGCCCTGCGCATGGGATCGCGGCGCTGGCCTGGGCGACGGGCTTTCTTCTGTGGCTTGCGGATGCGCGCGATCCGCTGACAGATGCGCGAACTTTGGGAGCACGCACATGCTGAACGCATCGGTACGGAACATTACAGAATCCGGACGCATGCATCCCATGGCCGTGCTGCGCAGCTTGGGCGGGATGGCCTGCGTGGGCGTGGGGTTTCTCGGTGTCGTGGTGCCGCTTTTGCCGACCACACCCTTTCTGCTGCTGGCATTGTGGTTTTTTGCCGGGGCTTCGCCGCGGTTGCATCACTGGTTGCTGACCCATCCGCGCTTCGGTCCCGGCCTGCGGGCATGGCAGACACATGGAGCCATCAGTCGGCGCGCGAAATTCTGGGCAATGGTGGCACTGGCAGCCACACCGCTGATCAGCCTGGCCTTGGGCGTTCCGAGCCATGTCCTCTGGGTGCAGGCTACGATCCTGCCGCTCTGCGCCCTGTTTATCCTGACACGGCCAGGGCTGCGCCATGAGTAATCGCAACCATGAAACGGCGATGACAAAATCGGCCCCAAACCCAAGCGGTTTTGTCGGAAATTACTGGATTTATCGCGCATCGGGCCGTACAGTCTTGCTGACTTCGAAGGATGCACCAATGCAGAACACCGCCCTTGCTCATGACGCCAACCCGGTCGCATTGGCGCAGGATCCAGCCTTGTCATTGCTGCGCCTGCTGATGCGCCAATGCCGCGCGAAAGCGCGGCTGGAAGTCTTTGAGACCTGCCGCTTGCTGTTGCATAGCCCGCGCGAAGGGGCGCAGGATTATGCCGATGCCTTGCTGCGGATTCTGGGAACAAGCCTTCCTAAAGCACCCGTGATCCATGATCTGCGCGCACAGGAACGGTCGTTCGATGAAGAGTGGCTGCTTGCACTCTTTGCGGCCCTGCAGCGCGACGATCATTGCAGCGCCACCTTCTTGTTGCGTGCGCGTTTGCCGCTGCATCTGCGCCGTCCCGTGGGGTGGCTGGCATCCGAGTTGGTGCAGCGCATGGCAATCATGACCGAGCAAAACTCTCAAGATTAGAATAATTCTAAAAAACTTCTTGAACTGGCTGGCCGCCTGCACTAACTCCTGTCTCAAGCGGATAGCCAGCCAGATGCCAGCCAGTTCCGTGTTATCATTTCCAGGACGTGTAACA
>LFIK01000803.1_pt1 | contig 23981 bp, 19 predicted proteins | sample 643401 | NCBI WGS metagenome assembly LFIK01 (sample SAMN03777447, study PRJNA286221) | soda lake metagenome | biome: soda lake; feature: Kulunda steppe; material: water; isolation source: sample T5-Br brine of Lake Tanatar-5 | place: Russia: Kulunda steppe | collected 2010-07
ACTCGATTCCGCCGAAGGGCAATCCGTGGATATTCGTTTTGGTCAGTGGCAGATGCAGGTTGTTGCCTGGCCCCAAGCGGCCCCCCCCAGCGTTGGTTCCCTTGAAGCAACACCAGTCAGCGCACCCGCTGATCACCACCAGGCTCAGGCGTCAGCGACGTTCACGACGGTGACCAGTTCGGGCATTGGTCTGTTTCGTTCGGCTGATATCAAGCCGGGGACGCGCATCGAGTCGGGGCAGTGCATCGGTGAGATCCTCGTCGAGGGCGCAGACTCGATCCCGGTTCTGGCCGATCAGGCTGGCGTGCTGGTTGACGTCTATCCAAAAGACGGTGATCGGCTCGGCTGGGGCGACAGCATTGCCCGACTCGACATCTGAGTCTGGCGAACCCGCCTGGTTGCCTGCATCGACAGTGCTGTCGGTGTTGTACGTGTACTCATGATCCAACCTGCTTTTCAGAGGCTTCTTCAATGCGAACGTTAGAGCCGATGCTCAACCCCCGCTCGATCGCTCTGGTCGGCGCATCAAGCAATCTCAACAAGCTCAATGGTCGACCGCTCAAGTTTCTGCTTGAAAAGGGCTATAAGGGTGCGATTTATCCGGTCAACCCCAATTACACCGAGGTGGCCGGTCTGACCTGTTACCCGTCTGTCGAGGCGATCCCGGCGTCGGTTGACCTGGCCGTGATCATGGTCCCGGCGAGACTGGTTGAAGCGGCGATGCACGACCTGGCTGCAGCAAGGGTTGCTGCCGCAGTTGTTTTCAGTTCGGGGTTTTCCGAAACCGGCGAAGCCGGTGCTGAACTTGAAGCCCGACTCAAGGCGATCGCTGAAGAAGCCGGCATTGCCTTGTGCGGCCCGAACTGCCTTGGTTTGATCAACAGCTTCGAAGGCGTCATGGCGTCATTCAGCCAGTTTGCCAATGGCGACACGCCAGCCGGCCCGGTTGGTTTCGTGACGCAGTCGGGTGCGTTTGGCACGGCGATTGCCGCGCTCGCCCGTACGCGTGAGCTGGGCCTGGGTTATTTCGTCAACACCGGCAATGAAGCCGGTGCATCGTTCAGCGCCATCATGCGCGATGTGTTGGCTGATGCGCGCATCAAGGTGGGCGCCGGTTACTCGGAAGGGCTGACTGACGGCAATGCGTTCGCAGCGCTGGCCGAAGAGGCGTTGAGCATCGGCAAGCCGTTGGTCATGACCAAGGTTGGCCGAACCAGTGCCGGTGCGCGCGCTGCAGCCTCACACACCGGTTCTCTGGCCGGTGAAGACGCTGTTTTTCAAGGTGTCTGCGACCAGTTTGGGGTGATTCGAGCGGTTGATGAAGAGCAGATGCTGGACATCGTCGATGGCCTCGCCAGAGACGTGCGACCGGCCGGCCCGCGGCTCGGCATCATCACCCAATCGGGTGGCGCTGGCGTGTTGATGGCTGATGGTGCAGAAGAGCGTGGTCTGCAGGTTGCTGCTCTGCAACCGGAGACCACCGCCAGGTTGAAGACCATTGTTCCCTCATTCGGTGCGCTGGCCAATCCGGTCGATATCACCGCGCAGTTCATCGCCCAGCCGGAAATCTTCCGTGACAGCGTGGTTGCCGTGATGAACGATCCGGGTATTGATATCGGGATTGTCTGGTTCCAGTTGATGCACGAGTTTGTCGACACGCTGGTCTCGGTCTTCACGGCGATCCGCGCGCAGATCGACAAGCCGTTGCTCGTCTGTTGGGTTGCTGGTCCGGCCAGCGGTCAGTCCGCAGTGCGTGAGCTGGGCTTCCCGGTGTTTCGCAGTGCCGGCGCTGCGCTGAATGCTGCGCAGGCGGCGGTTGCCTTTATGGCCAGTAAGCAGGCGTTCGAAAGCGAAAGAGCGGTCGTCGCCACACCACTTCCCGAGCCGGCCGCGCTCAGCACTGGCGGTGTTGTTTCTTCGATGGTGACGCATGACCTGCTGGCCTCCAGCGGTTTGTCGCTGACGCCATCTGTTTTGTGCGCCACTGCGGATGCTGCCGTCGCTGCTGCCGAGCGCCTGGGTTTCCCGGTCGTCGTCAAGGTCGAATCGACAGCGATTCCGCACAAGACCGACATCGGTGGCGTGCAACTGGGTCTGAGTGATGCCGACAGTGTCCGAGCTGCCTTTGATGCCGTCATCGGCCGGGCGCGTGCAGCGCATCCGGATGCGCAGATCGACGGGGTGCTGGTTCAGGCAATGCAGACCGGTCCCGCGCTGGAGCTGGTGATCGGGCTCAAGCACGATCCGGTGTTCGGCATGATCGTCATGGTTGGTTTCGGTGGGGTAACGCTGGAAGTGACGCCGGATGTTGTCTTCCGCAAAGCGCCGGTTTCCGAAGCCGAAGCGATGCGCATGTTGCTGCAGTTGCGTGGTCATCGTCTGTTCGGCGAGGTGCGTGGTCGGGCCGCGATCGCTCTCGAGGCGGTCGCGAGTGCCGTCGCCGCGACCTCGCGATTCGGTGCAGCGAATGCCGGGCGGCTGGTTGAACTCGATGTCAATCCGTTGCTGGCAGGGCCTGAAGGCGCTTGTGCCGTTGACTGGTTGTTGATCACATCCGAAGCAGGTGAACAGAAATGACGATGACTCCGGAACAGGTGACGGAAATTCTCGATCACTTGAAAGACGCCAACTGCGAATCGTTCGAGCTGACCATTGGCGATTCCAGTCTTCAGTATCGCCGGGCAGGCGCGGCGACCGCAGCGGTTGCGCCGCCAGCAGCGCCGCCAGCAGCGCCGTCTGCGCCGCCAGCATCCACCGCGGGCAAGCAGGCAGCGCCGGCTTCAGCCCCGGCTCCGAGCAGGACTGGTGCTGCAGCGCCACCGGCCACTGTTGCCGGCGCTGATGTCATCGCAGCGCCTCTCTCAGGGGTCTTTTATCGCAGGCCAGCGCCGTCCGAGCCGGCGTTCGTCGATGTCGGCAGCATGGTCGCACCGGGCGATCCGATCTGTGTGATCGAGGTCATGAAACTGTTCTCGACGGTGCACGCCGAGGTTGCCGGCCGGGTCGTTGCCATTCATGTCGATGACGCAGCCTCGGTCGAGAAGGGTACGCCATTATTTTCGATCGATCCTCTCGGTTGAGTCGTCAACCAGCAGACATGGAGACGTAAAGCGTGAAAAGCGTACTCATTGCCAACCGTGGAGAAATCGCACTGCGCGTCGTGCGCGCCTGCCGCAAGCTCGGCTTGCGTGCCATTGCCGTTTATTCCGAGGTGGACCGCCATCAACCGCATGTCTGGGCCGCGGACGAGGCGATCTGCCTTGGCCCGGCGCCGTCAGCGCAGAGCTATCTCGCGATCGATCGGTTGCTGGCCGCTGCCCGGGTGAGCGGAGCGGATGCCGTGCACCCGGGGTATGGCTTCATGGCGGAGAATGCCGGTTTTGCTCGCGCATGCGCAGACGCAGGGTTGATCTTCGTCGGTCCGTCTGCAGACATCATCGATCTGATGGGCGACAAGGTGCGCGCACGTCGTGCAGCCAGTGCTGCCGGCGTGCCAGTGGTGCCCGGGACTGAAGATGGATTTGCGATCGATCAGGTCGATCAGGCGTGTGCTGCTGCGGAAGCAGTCGGTTACCCATTGTTGCTGAAGGCGGCAGCGGGTGGCGGCGGGCGCGGCATGCGCATCGTCCGTGAACCGGCTGCCTTCGATTCGGAGTTTCGTCAAGCGTCCCAGGAAGCAGCGGCAGCGTTCGGTGACGGGACGGTGTTCGTGGAACGGTATTTTGATCGAGCACGACACATCGAAGTGCAGGTGCTGAGCGATCGTCATGGCAACCACATTCATCTCGGCGAGCGCGATTGCACCCTGCAGCGACGACACCAGAAATTGATGGAAGAAAGCCCGTCGCCTGCTCTGAACGACGAGCAGCGTGCCGAGGTCTGCGAGATGGCAGTCATGCTGGCGCGTGGCTTGCCGTACGAGAATGCCGGCACCGTCGAATTTCTCTTTGACCTGCACACGCAGCGTTTCCACTTCATCGAGATGAACACGCGCGTGCAGGTCGAGCACCCGGTCAGCGAAATGGTGACCGGCGTTGACATCGTTGTCGAGCAGCTGCGTGTTGCCGCCGGTGAGCCGTTGTCGTGCGAGTCGGGCGGTCACGGCGGTTTTGCACACGCCATCGAATGGCGTATCAATGCCGAGGATCCATCACGCAACTTCCTTCCGTCGCCCGGGCAGGTGCAGCGCTGGTCTGTGCCGTCGATGGCGTCAGTTCGACTGGATTCGCATGTCTATCCAGGCTATCGCGTGCCGACCCAGTACGACTCGCTGCTCGGCAAGCTGCTGATCGGTGCAGACAGTCGGGAGTTGGCGCTGGAGCGTTCGCGACAGGTGCTGTCTCAGTTCGAGGTGGACGGTGTCGAGACGACAATCCCCTTTTTCCTGCGTCTGATGGATAACGACGATTTTGTTTCCGGTGACGTGCATACCCGTTGGGTGGACAACAATCTTGGGAGGCTCTACGGGCATGACCAGGACGATTGAACTGATTGATGTCACGTTGCGCGACGCGCACCAGTGCTTGTGGGCAACGCGCATGACGACCGGCATGATGCGTCCGCTTGCTGCGCATCTCGATGATGCCGGTTTCGAAGCCATCGATCTGGTCGGTGGCGCTGTGTTTGATGTTGCGGTTCGCTTTTTGCGTGAAGACCCGTGGGAGCGGATGCGCATTCTGAACCAGTGGGTGAAGAAGACGCCGCTCATTGTTCATCACCGTGGTCAGAGTCTGTTTACATTCAAGTACTTTCCTGACGACGTCGTGGCGCTGACAGCCGAGCGGATGGCAGCCAACGGGATTCGCTACCACACCACCTATGATGCGCTGAATGATGTGCGCAATCTGGAAGTGCCCATTCGTGCAGCCCGGGAGGCAGGCATCTATACGGTGGCCGGGTTTGTCTACACCGATAGCCCGGTCCATACCGATACGTATTACGTTGAAAAAATCAAGCAGATGGTTGCGCTTGGCGCCGATGCGATCTTTCTGAAGGATCCCAGTGGCCTGTTGACGCCCGAGCGTGCCATGACGCTGGTGCCGGCGGCGAAGGCAGTTTGTGGTGAGTTGCCGTTGCAGATCCACACGCATTGCTTGTCGGGTCTGGCCCCGTATGTGTTGTTGCGTTGCGCCGAATACGGTGCCGACGTCTTGCACACTGCAACGTCGACACTTGCGAACGGCGCATCGCATCCGTCCACCGAGGCGGTGGTGCGCAATCTGGGTCACTGTGGATTCAATTCCAGGATTGCCGTTTCAGAAGTCGAGGCGGTTGCGGACAAGCTGCGTTATATTGCCTGGAAGGAAGGGAAGCCGGTCGGCTCGATCAACGAATACGATGCGTTTCATTATCGCCATCAGGTCCCGGGTGGCATGATTTCGAACCTGAAGTCGCAACTTGCCGACATGGGCATGTCCGACAGGCTTGAAGAAATCCTGCAGGAAGCGGCGCAGGTTCGCGAAGACCTCGGTTACCCGATTCTGGTCAGTCCTTTCGCGCAGTTTATCGCCACGCAGGCGTTCCTGAATGTCACCGGTAAGGAACGCTATGGCATCGTTGCCGACGAGATCCGTCAGTACCTGCTCGGGTATTTCGGTGAGGTTGCTGGGCCGGTCGATCCCAATCTGTTCGATCGGATCACGCGGGGCAAGGAACCGGTGAAAGGCCGAACCGGCGACTATCTGCCGCCGCAGGTCGATGAGTGGCGCAAGAAAAAAGGCCCCTTCAAGTCAGACGATGATTTGTTGCTGTCGATTTTCTATGATGACGCGAATTATACCGCGCTGAAGGCTGCTGGGCCCATTGATGCCAATTATGTCATGGGAACGACACCGTTGGCTGAGCTGGCAAAAGGGATTGCCGAGCGGCGCTGGGTGAAGTCGTTTGGTTTGCGAGTTGGTGTTTAGGGGGTTCTTTTCGTCAGGATCTGTTGTTTTCATTTTTTATTTTATTAAAGAGTTTCCAGCCTGTTCAGTGAGGTGTGGCGTCGTTCGACAAAGCATCTTGCATGATGTGGTGAAAACCGTGAAGTGGAGGAGTAGAGAGATGAAATCCGTAATGCTCAAAGGAGCGCTGACGGCAGGCGTGTTCGGTCTGTCCTTGTTCGGTGGTGCGGCAGCAGTTGCGCAACAGGGTGTGCCTGTTCTGTTGTGCCCGCAAGGCTGCGGCCCGACCGAGTCCGATACCATTCTGATGAATCAGTTGATCCGTGACCGTGCACCGGTGGTCATGCAGCCGCAGGAAACGCCCGGTTACATGGCGAATATTCGTCAAATGGCCGATCCTTCAATGTGGGAAACAACTGTTTTCTCAACGGAGGATACCATCATTCAGTTGGCCTATCTCGGTGGTGCTCCAGAGATCGAAGAGTTTCTGCCGGAACCGATCACCATTCCGTTTCAGTTTCTGTATGGCGAAGCGTGGTGGGGGCAGGGCAAGTTCTTCGTGACGTATGATGAAAACATCCGCACCCCGCACGACATGCTTGGCAAGCGTGTGTCACTGGGGCTGCGTGGTCAGAGTGACTGGGGATTCTTCTCCCGCTTGTTCCTCGAACACGGATACGGCGTGACGCCTGACAACACCACGATCAACCACATGACGCCGGCGGCCTTGACGCAGCAGTTGATCGACCGCAACACCGATGTCACTGTCACCGCGTTTGGCGCAGAGCCGAACTTTGAAAACTGGTTGATTTCCGGTCCGTTGCGGCAGCTCGAAGCGGCGGGGACGATTCGCTATATCGGTGTCGAACCCGAGATTGTCGAGAAGATCAACGAGAAGTTCAATACCACCTTCCTGCCGTCGGTCGTGCCGGCCGGGACACTTCCGCATCAGACTGAAGATCTGAACGTCGCGTTCGTGCGCGGTTACAAGGCAGTGCATCCGAACTTCCCCGAAGAACTGGCGTATCAGATCGTCAAGTCAGTCATCGAGAAAGGGCCGGAGTTGAGCGAACTGCACCCGCTGTGGGAGCTCTGGTCACCTGAGCTGATGCTGCATGGGCTGTCCGAGGAAAACGCACATCCAGGCGCCATCCGTGCTTATCAGGAAGCTGGCTTGTGGCATCTGGCGACCGATACCTTCGCTGACGTCGCGGTCACGTACCCGACCGCAGACTGATCGGATTTCTCGGTTGTCCGGCTGACCGGCAGTGTGCTGCCGGTCAGCTCTGTCAGACAGTCCTGCGTTTTTCTGCATGGCAGCTCTGCCTTGTCAGCGGTTGTCGTGCCTGACAATCATGGAAACGGTCCTATGGCGAGCATTCCCTCCATCAATCAGAACTGGATCATGATACGGCGTTTGCTCAGCGTGCTGTTTGTCGCTGTCGGCACCGTCCTGACCGTCTATCTGGCAGCTGCAGCACTCGGTTATTCTCCGGGGTCTTCGAAGCATTATTCCAATTTCATTTTTGGTGTTGTCATCCTGTCCGGACTGCTGGCGATGCGCAATCTTGTCGACCAACGCATGCAGTCGGGTCCGTCGTTCCTGTTCTGGTTCTGGATGCTCCTTGCCTTGGCTGGTTTTGCTCTCGGGGCTTACAGTTTTGGCTATATTCGGCTGCATGCCGACCGTCTGGAGGTCACGCAACCTTTCTTTGCCGGATTTGACATCACGGTCGGTTTCATGATGATTGCCGGCATCCTGATTCTGCACTGGTTGCATTGGGGCTGGTTGCTGACATCGATTGTCGGTGCTTCCATTCTGTATTTCTTTTTTGGCAATAATATCAGCAATATCTTGTTTAGTACTCCCAATTATTCAACTGCTTTCGTGTTGAATTACATGGGGCTCGGGACGACGCAAGGGTTTTTCTGGCTTGCGCAGATCGCTGCAGACGCCATTTATTTTCTGGTGATCTATGCGGCGGTCCTGCTCGGGGTCGGAATCCTCGACATGATCATGGAGGTCGGCAAGGCCGGGGGGCGTCGAGTTCCGGGGGGCGCTGCGTTCGCCTCCATCTTTGGCAGTGGCATTATCGGATCGGTCATGGGGCAGGCTGTGTCCAATGTGGTCATGACCGGCAGGCTGACCATTCCGATGATGAAAAAGTATGGCTATAAACCGCCGATGGCTGGGGCGATCGAAGCGACGGCGTCCACCGTCGGCCAGATCATGCCGCCGATACTAGGCCTTGCCGGTTTCATCATTGCCTCGATGTTGAACAGGCCATACATCGACGTGGCGCTGGCTGCCCTGATTCCGGCGTTGCTCTACATCGCCGGGGTTCTGTTCGGTGTGCTGATCTACGCACGGCGTAACAACATTCCCAAACTGGCCGAAGCGGTGGACAGGACAGTCATCTACAGGCTGCTGCCCACGTTCGTTTTCTCGTTTGGCGTTGTGCTGATTCTGCTGCTGGGCTATCGCTCGCCCGCTTATGCCGGACTTGTCGGCATTGCCGTTGCTCTGACGTTCTGTATTTTTCAGGGGCCGTACCGGCCGAGTCTGAAGAAATTGCGTGATGCCTTCGATGAGGGCCTGGTGCTGGTGACCATCCTGTCGTTGCTGCTCATCGCCATCGGCGCGCTCGGGCAGACCGTGATGACCACCGGACTGTCCGGCCGGATCGGTTCGGCGCTGGTCCACATGCTGCCTGATGTGCAGTTGTTGCTGTTGTTTGGCGCGATGCTGGTCTCGATCGTGCTGGGAATGGGGTTGCCGACGCCGGTTGCTTATCTGGTTGCATCGCTGGCCATGGTGCCGTTCATGCAACAGATCGGTGTTCCTGCGCTGCAGGCGCATTTCTTTGTCTTCTATTTTGCCGTCTTCTCCACGTTGACCCCACCGGTGGCTGTCAGTGTGCTGGCTGCCGGCAAGTTGTCCGGGGCAGGGTTCTGGGCAACGGTTGCGGATTCGATGAAATTGTCGCTGGCAACGTTCATCGTTCCCTTTGCGTTCATTTATCGCCCGGAGTTGATGGCTTTCCCGGCGGTGTCGATCAATACACTGATTGCCATCGTCGAGGTGCTGTTGATGCAGGCGTTGTTCGCCATGGCGGCCTACGGTTACATGCTGCGCGTACTGGCAGGCTGGGAGCGCCTGCTCGCGCTGATCGTTGGTTTGTGCGGTTTCCTGTTCCTGACCGACTCGCTCGGTTTCCTTGACGAATACCTGTTCTTCGGAGGGAGTGCACTGATCGCCATCTGGCTGTTTGTCTCGCGAGGCTGGTTGGCGAGCAAGAACCAGGGGGTGCAATGACGCTGGAAAACCGTGTTGCACTGGTCACCGGCGCCGGCCGTGGCATCGGCCGCGCCATTGCGCTGCGCTACGCACAGGCGGGCGCGCGAGTGGCGATTGCCGACCTGCGAGTCAGGGAAGCGGAAGCTGTCGTGCAGACGATCGAGTCAGCTGGCGGTAGCGCTCTGGCAATCGAGATGGACGTCACCGACGAGGCTGCCGTCGACGATGGTCTGGCACGCATTGCCGCGGCCTGGGGAGGGCTGGACATTGCCGTCTGCAACGCGGGTATCCAGCACTTGTGCCGGCTCGAGTCGCTGGCATTGCATGACTGGAAGCGCGTGTTATCGGTTCATCTGGACGGTGCATTCCTGATCACACGGGCGGCGTTGCCGATGCTCGCTGCCCGGGGAGGAGGTGCATTGATCTACATGGGGTCGGTGCACTCGAAGGAAGCCTCGGTCCAGAAAGGCCCGTATGTTGTTGCGAAGCATGGTCTGCTCGGGCTGTGCCGCACGGTCGCGAAAGAAGCTGGGCCGCAGGGAGTCCGTGCCAATGTCATCTGTCCCGGATTCGTGCGCACCGAGCTGCTGAATCAGCAACTCCCGGAACTCGCACGAACGCATCAGATGACCGAGGATGCCGTGTTGCAGGAGCTCTTTCTCTCATCGACGGTGGACGGTGTGCTGACGACGCCGGAAGATATCGCCGAGACCGCGCTGTTTCTGGCGGCGCATCCGTCTGCCGCGCTGACCGGGCAATCCATTGTCGTCAGCCATGGTTGGCACATGCAATGAGCAGGTCCGCATGAACGTCTCCGTCTCGATGAACGCGACCGATCAACTCAAGGCGTTGCGTTCTGGCGAGCTGAGTGCTGTGGAGTTGTTGCAATTGCATCTCGCGCGCATCGATCAGGTTAATCCATCGATCAATGCCATCTGTACCCGCATGGATGATCAGGCGATGGATGCTGCGCGTGCGGTGGACGCGGCGCGTCGCGCAGGGGCGCCACTCGGTACTCTCGCTGGTCTGCCTGTTGTGCTGAAAGATCTGACACCCACAGCGGGTGTGCGAACCACGGCCGGGTCGCGGCTGTACGCCGAGCGGATCCCGTTGCATGACGCGCCGCTGGTGGAGCGAATTCGATCCGCAGGCGGTGTGATTGTCGGAAAAAGCAATACGCCCGAATTCGGTCATAAAGGTGTGACGGACAACGCCTTGTTCGGGCCGACCCGCAACCCCTGGAACCCTGATCGGGTTGCCGGTGGTTCGAGTGGCGGTTCGGCTGCCGCGCTGGCAGCTGGCATGGTTGCTCTTGCGGAGGGCAGCGATGGTGCCGGGTCGATCCGCATTCCGGCATCGCTCTGTGGGATGGTGGGTTTCAAGCCGACCTATGGCCGCGTTCCGGACGTCGCCGCACCCTTTGCCAGTCAGACCCCGTTTTTTCATAACGGGCCGATGGCACGCTGCGTCGACGATGCTGCCTTGTTCCTGCGGGTGCTTGCCGGCTTCGATCCGCGCCTGCCTTTTTCACTGCCTGAAACGCCGTTGTTCGGGGTCGGTGGCGTCAGGCGGCCAAGGCGTATTGCCTACACTCCTGATTTTGGTTACTTCCCGGTTGATGCGTCTGTTGCATCGGCATGTCGATCGGCTGTCGAGCAGTTTGCCGCGCTTGGCGATCATGTCGAGCAGATCACACTCGATCTGGATGTTGATGTTGAGGCGGCGTTCATGACCTTCTGGCGGTTCAAGCTGGCGAGTACCTTTGGTGGATTGCCGGACACGCAGCGTGCGTTGCTGGAGCCGCGTGTTCAGCGGTTGATTGAAGAAGGGCTGGCGTTGTCAGCGCTGGACGTTGGCGTTGCCACGCAGATACGAGAACGTGTCTGGGCAGTTATCACAGCGGTGTTCACGGAGCACGATCTGCTGATCAGCCCGACGACCAGCCTGACGGCGTTTCCAGTCGCCGATGATTTGCCCGACAGCGTCGCCGGCCAGGCGATCAACCCGTTGATCGGGTGGTTCCTGACCTACCCGGTCAATCTGACCGGTCATCCTGCGGCGTCCCTGCCCTGTGGGTTCTGTGCGGATGGGTTGCCGGTTGGTCTGCAGGTGATTGGCCCGAGATTGGCTGATGCCGAGGTGCTGGCGGCGTGCAAGGATCTCGAATTGGCGCTCGATGTCTACAAGGATCATCGCCCTCCCTGGAGCCGGTGAGATGGATTACTCGCTGCGAAGCCTGCGGTATTTTGTGGCAACGGCCGACAAGGGCAGCGTCACCGCCGCGGCTTTGCAGTTATGCGTGTCACAACCATCGGTTTCAGCTGCAATTGCGCATCTGGAGTCAGCATTTGGGCAACGGCTGTTCATCCGCAAGCCGGCGTCTGGCGTCATGCTGACACCAGCTGGTGAACGGTTGCTGCCGCATGCGCGATCCTTGTTGTTTCATGCCGACGAGTTCGGCACGATCGCCAGATCACTGGATGCCGATTTCTCGGGACGCATCCGAATGGCCTGCTTCACGAATCTTGCGCCTGTGCATCTTGCTGCGCTGCTGCGTACTTTTCAGGCAGATTACCCGAACATCGACGTCGATTTTTTCGAGCGTGACCAGGCGGACATCCTTGATGGGTTGCGCAATGCGCGTTATGAGTTCGCCTTGACGTTCGATCTGTGCGAGCTTGCCGAATTTGACGTGACGGTTCTGGCGGATATTGCCCCACATGTGGTTTTGCATGCCGGGCATCCTCTAGCGAATCAACAGGCGGTATCGCTTCGAGCGTTGGCGCCAGAACCCTTGATCATGATGGACATTCCTTACTCCAGAGAATACCTGCTTGGCATGTTTGACGAACTCGGCGTTCGGGCGCGTTTGAAGTATCTGCCGAACTCTTTCGAGATGGTGCGTTCACTCGCCGGAAATGGCCTTGGATACGGTCTGCTGAATCTGGTTCCGTTGACCCGAACCACCTATGATGGCTCACCGGTCGTCAGCCTGCCGCTGCAGGAGTCGTTCCGCAGGCTGAAAGTTGTTCTGGTTCGGCTCCCGAACATGCCGAGGCGACGCATCGCGACGGCATTCTATTCCACCGCGCAGCGGTATTTCGCGCAACGCTACCCGGGCATGCAGACCTCTGGAGCTGTCACAGCAAGGTGCGACCGCCATCCACAAACAGGGTCTGCCCCGTCATGAACCGGCCGGCCTGACTGACCAGCAACAACGCTGCCCCGAGCAGATCATCGGTTGTGCCAAAGCGTCCCAACGGGATCTTCGCCAGTGCGCGTTCCCGACGATCTTCTGCTGCCAGCAGGTGCGCTTCGGTGAGCGGGGTCGGCGTCATGGCGGGCCCGATGGCATTGACGGTAATCTGGTGTGGAGCCCACTCGAGTGCGAGCAGCCTGACCAGTTGAGACAGCGCCGCCTTGCTGGTGGAGTAGGCGGTGTACTCCGGATTGACGACCGTACTCGACACGGACGCGAGATGCACGATGCGGCCACCGCCCTGCGGCATCATCACGCGGGCCGCCGCCTGAGAGAGGAGCAGTGCGCCGGTCACGTTGATGTCGAGTGTGCGCTGAAAGGTGGCCCTGGGCATTTCCAGCGCTGGTGCGAATTCGGCAATCCCGGCACTGTTGATCACGGCATTCAGCCGACCATGGGTATCGATGGCCGTCTGGACGGCTGCCGTGCAGCTATCGGCATTCGTGACGTCCATGGCGACAAAATGATGCCCTGTGCCGTCAAGGCCGCGACAGGCTGTCTGCCCTTCCTCTTCAAGCCGATCGGTGAGAATGATGTGAGCGCCTCGCGCTGCCAGCCCTCTGGACAAGGCAAGCCCGAGCCCCCGCGCAGCGCCGCTGATCAGGACGACCGAGCCCGAGACATTGAACAAGGGGTCTGACATGACGGGTGTTGGCTCCATGATGCGTTGAAAAGCCATTGTCTTGTGTTCGACGTATTATGGCAACGCCTGCGAAGACACTGGCGACTGACTGCGTCAGGCCGATGGCATGTGGTGCATGCGTCGTGCCTCTTCGACCGTGGCGACTTCCCGGCCAAGCTCGTGAATGATGCGAACGGCGCGCTCGACCAGTTGAACGTTGCTGACCGCAAGTTCGCCGCGACGATAATACACGGTGTCTTCAAAGCCGGTGCGCATGTTGCCGCCGAGAGCAACCGCCATCGTGGTGAGCGGCAGTTGGGAGCGGCCGATCGAGACGATCTGCCAGTTCGAGCCTTCGGGAATGGCGTCGAGCATCATCATCAAATAGCGTGGATCGGCCGGCATTCCGCCATTGATTCCCAACACGAAACTGAAATGCATCGGCGCCTCGAGCACACCCATGTCATGCAGATGCAACATGTTGACGATGTGGCTGATGTCATAGACTTCGAGCTCGTTGACGATGCCGCGCTCGCGACAGCCCTGGATGAACTCGCGGTTCCAGCCCCTGGAGTTGTTGAACAGGAATTCGGCATCCTTGTGGGCAAAATGGAAAGTGCCCGAATTGACCGTCAGCATATCGGGCTTCGGGTCCAGATCGAGCAAGGCCATTCGCTGCGCCTGGGTAAATCCGCTCCAGCTCCCGTCGCGTTCACGCCGAACCCCGATGCCATTACCCACCTGGGTGATCATTCCCGGGCAACGCTCCTTGATGCCGGAAAGCACTTCAGCGTAGATCACCGGATCGGCAGAAGTCCGCCCTTCCGCGTCACGGACATGAATATGCGCGACGGTTGCACCTGCCTTGAAGCAGGCCTCGAAGTTGGCAACGATCTGCTCGGGTTGCTCCGGCAGCGCCGCATTGGCCTCTCTGCCATGCAGGCCACCCGTGGTGGCAACGGTGAGCACGACTGGCTGATCGGTATACAGATCCGCTTGCATGGCAGACTCCTCTTGTCGTTGTGTCGCGGTGCGCGTCGGAGGCGGCACCAACACAACGCATGCTATGTGGCGGTCTGATTTCCGGCAAATACTCTTTTCTGATCCTGTTTATAGGCGATGCCTATGAGCCGATAGAAAGCGGAGAATGTCTGCATTGGCGATGTCGGGCTGTTCGTAATGGACGAAATGCCCTGCGTTTGCAAGTACGTCGACCTCGAGTTGGCTGAACGTGTCCCCGAGCGTGTCGACCCATGTCGGTGACAGGGCCTTGTCCGACGCGCCCCACAGGACCCGGGTCGGGTGATCGATCGGAGGCTGCGCTGGTGGCCCATGACGGATCAGATCGCGTCGGGCCTGGTCGATTCCGGCGTACCACGCAAAGCCGCCTTCCAGTGCGCCGGGCGCCATGAAATTATCCACCCAGTGCTCGAGGTCTTCGTTGAAGCAGTCAGGCTGATGAGACCAGTGTCCGAGGATGTGTTGCAGATACAACCTGCACGTGTCCCGGTTGTAGCCGATCAGCGCGCTGGCGAGTGGTAGCTGATTGAAATACTGATACCAGACGTGCGGAAGCTGGTCGGCGTCGGCCCAGCGGCTGCCGATGCCGGGGTGGGGGCAGTTGAAGAAATACAGGCAGCTGACACGCTCCGGGTTCCGACGCGCCAGGAACTGAACAGCATTCGCGCTGACGTCATGCGCAACGATCGCAGCCTTGTCGATCGCCAGAGCGTCGAGCAGGCAGATGAGGTCGTCGGCAATCTGCTCCGGCGTCAGCAGTGCGTCTGCCGGCCTGTCCTTGCTCCGACTTTCGCCGAAGCCTCGAATGTCCGGAGCGATGACGGTGTAGTGCGTCGAGAGGGCGGGGATGTTGTGCCGCCAGGTGTACCAGAACTCCGGCCACCCGTGGAGCAGCAGCAGCGGCGGGCCGCTGCCGAGTCTGGCGTAATGGAAACGTGCACTGGTGGTGTCGAGATAATGGCCAGCCCCCAGTGTCTGGCGGTCGATCGGTGAGTGCATGGTCGGAGCCTGTGTCATGTTGCGCGTTGCGCCAGAGTTGTCAGACAAACAGTTATGCCTGCAGGGAACAGAAAAAACAGGATGATTCGTGTATGCTGCACAGCAACAAAGCAAACATCGAGGGCTGACAGATGCACAGAAACCTTCACGTCACGACACTGAGTGCCGAGCACGCGCAGACAGTCACGCAGCAGATCAATCAGCACACGCTGGAAACCGGTTTTCTGGCGCGGCATGACGGCGAGCAGGTCATGATCATTGCTGCCAATCCGGTGCTGGAAGATCTCATGGCTGGCATTTCAGCACTGACTCGTCTGTTTGTCGGTCAGCGTCGGGAGAGCGCATCTCCCGAAGCCAATGCCATGCCGCACTCGGTCTCACACGGTTGATCGACCACACGGGCCCATGAGCCCCACCCTCGCCGGGGCTCATGGCGCACACCAGTGGCCGCACCATGCTGTGTCGCGGGTGAATCTGGCGCGGCGGTGCTGCTCCCCCAGATGCAGGATATCCATCGTGGTCACGACCAGTTCCAACACGGCAAATGCGTCCTGATCGGGTGTTTTATCATATCCTATCCCAGCGCTGCATCGATTGAAGCGTGTTCAGCGCCTGAGCGCATGGGTGCAACACTGCGCTCATCGCGAGACGTCCCGGCGTCGAGTCAAGGCGTACCTCTCGGTTGATCCGGTCTGAGCGGGTTTGCGTCGGATGATAGAACGTACAGACCGCAGTTGTCGCTTTTCCGCGGAGCAAATCGGTGCTGTTCGAGGCGCAGGTGTTGCCGGTGTGGTCTGATCCACGGATTGCCGGGTTGCTGCGTCTGATCGTCGCCGCTGCGCGTCCACCGCGCGGTGCGGGTCGTATCACGACCGCATTGATCATGGGCGTGCTCACGCACCTCGTGTTTGCCGCTGGCGTGCTGGCGATGATCACGGCGATGTTCTTCGGGATGAGCGAGAGCCTGGGGCGTGTGCCACAGCCCTGGGCCTGGCTGGTCAACCTCGCACTGATTGCCCAGTTTCCGCTCGCGCATTCGCTGCTGCTGACCCCGAAGGGCAATCGCATGCTGGCGCGATTGATCCCCGGGCCACACGGTGCAACGCTTGCCAGTTCGACGTATGCGCTGGTCGCCGCGTTGCAGTTGCTGGCACTGTTCGCGCTCTGGACGCCGTCCGGGGTGATCTGGTGGCGTGCCGAGGGCTGGGCGTTCTGGGTTGTCTGTTCGGCCTACGCGGCGGCGTGGCTGTTGCTCCTCAAGGCCAGCTTCGACGCCGGCGCCGAAGTCCAGTCTGGCGCGCTCGGCTGGATGTCGTTGCTGGCGCGCATTGCGCCACGCTTCCCTGATATGCCGACCCGTGGACTCTTTCGTGTCATTCGCCAGCCGATCTATGTCGCATTCGCGCTGACGTTGTGGACCGTGCCGGTCTGGACACCTGATCAGTTGCTGCTCGCAGTGAGCTACACCGCCTACTGCCTGCTTGCGCCGCGCCGCAAGGAGCGACGGTTTGCAGCGCGATATGGATCCCGCTTCTCACGCTATCGGCAGCAGGTGCCGTACGCACTGCCACGATTCGGTCGAACGCCGCCTGCGGGCGGAGGGTCCGACAGACCTGGCTGAACGCGTTATCACTGATGGCGTTGATCGTGACGCGGTGGATCGCGACGGGCAGTTGCCGCGACTGATCGCCGAGCAGCGTCATGCGTTGTTGCAACGTCACGCCGTGCTCGGCTTCTGAGGCGGCTGAGGAACACCCGCCCGGCGTTCGCAAACCCGTTGGCATAAGGCGCGCACAGCCGCCCGCCCATAGAACCGACCGTGCTGAGCATAGACCGAAACGGTCGTTCGCCATCCCTGCTGTCGCTGTTAGAGTCCCCTGCACTGATTGCAGGCGCAGGGCGCCAATTCGCGCCCCTGCGCCTGCCGGTGATTGCGGAGGAGGCAGCCATGTACCGGTTTGATGCGCTTGATCAGGCGCTGGTCGATGCGCGGGTCGAGCAGTTTCGCGAACAACTCGGTCGTCATCTTGACGGTCAGTTGTCCGACGAGGACTTCCGTCCATTGCGGCTGCAAAATGGCCTGTACCTGCAGCGCCATGCGCCGATGCTGCGAGTGGCCATTCCCTACGGGCTTCTGGCGAGCAGGCAACTGCGGGCACTCGCCGAGGTGGCGAGACGCTGGGATCGCGGCTTCGGCCACTTGACGACGCGCCAGAACATCCAGTTCAACTGGGTGGCGCTCGACGCTGTGCCGGACATCCTCGCCTATCTGGCCCGCTTCCAGCTCCATGCCATTCAGACCAGCGGCAATTGCATCCGCAACACCACGACCGACCATTTCGCCGGCATTGCTCCCGATGAGGTGGTCAATCCGCTGCTCTGGTGCGAGTTGATCCGGCAGTGGTCGACGCTGCACCCCGAGTTCGCGTATCTGCCGCGCAAGTTCAAGATCGCGGTCAGCGGCTCGATCGCCGACCGCGCCGCCGTGCAGGTCCACGATATCGGCCTGCAGGCGTGCCGGCGCGACGGGGTGATCGGCTTTCGCGTGCTGGTCGGTGGTGGCCTCGGCCGCACACCGGTGATCGGCAGCGTGATCCGTGACTGGCTGCCGTGGCAGCATCTGCTGACTTACCTGGAAGCCATTCTGCGGGTCTACAACCGCCACGGTCGCCGTGACAACAAGTACAAGGCACGGATCAAGATCCTGCTCCGTGCCCTCGGCGCGGAGGCGTTTGCTGCGCAGGTCGAGGCCGAGTGGGCGCATCTGCGTGATGGGCCGGAGACGCTGGTTCCGGCGGACATCGAGGCGATGCGCCAGCGATTCGACGCGCCCGAGCCTCCGCACCGCCCCGAGCAGGACCTTGACGCAATGGCTGCGGGTGTCGATGACCCGCGCTTCAGCGCCTGGCTGCGACGCAACGTTCACCCGCATCGCGTTCCCGGCCACGTGGCGGTCACCGTGTCGCTGAAGGCGCCTGGTGTCGCGCCGGGGGATGTCAGCGCCGAACAGATGGATAGCATCGCTGACCTGGCAGAGCGCTACGGGCTTGGTGAGTTGCGGATCTCGCACGAGCAGAACCTGATCCTGCCTGACGTGGCACAGGAGGATCTGCCAGCGCTCTGGCAGGCTCTGGACGCCCACCGTCTCGCGACGCCGACCGTGGGTCTGCTCGGCAATATCATCGCCTGCCCGGGCGGTGACTTCTGCTCGCTCGCCAACGCCCGTTCGATTCCGGTCGCTGCGGCGATTCAGGAGCGGTTCGAGCAGATCGATTTCCAGCACGCTATCGGTGAACTGGACCTGAACATCTCCGGTTGCATGAACGCCTGCGGCCACCACCATGTCGGCCATATCGGCATTCTTGGTGTCGACAAGCATGGCGAGGAGTTTTACCAGATCACCATCGGCGGTCAGCAAGGCAACCAGGCCACGATCGGCACGGTCATCGGCCCATCGGTTGCCGCCGAGGCTGTGCCCGAGGTGATCGCCGAACTGCTGACGGTCTACCTGGAGCAGCGGGAGCATGACGACGAGCGCTTTGTCGACGTGGTGCAGCGCATCGGCGTGCGGCCGTTCAAGGAGCGTGTGTATGGCCTTGCTTGACCGAAGCGGGGCGCTGCGCCCCGATCCGTGGCGGCGTGAGCCGGCCTGGTCGCCCACATTGGCTGCTGCTGATCCGGAGAGCTTGCCGCAGCCGCTGCTGATCACGCTGACGGCGTGGCAGGCAGCGCGCCCGTCCGATGCACTGACGCGGTGTGGCCGGCTCGGGCTGGTGGTGCCGGGCGAGACGGATCCGGCCGAGTTGCCTGATGGTTGGACTGACTGCGCACTGCTCGCCGTGGAGTTTGCCGCAGCGACTGACGGGCGCGGCTTCAGTCTGGGCCGTTTGCTGCGGACCCGGTACGGTTACCGCGGCGAGTTGAGAGCCTGCGGCGAGTGCCGTGTCGATCAGCTGACGTCGCTGGCGCGCTGTGGTTATGACACGTTCGAGCTGACTGACCCGGTCGACCAGGCGCTGGCCGCACGGCTGCTCGCTGCCAGTCTGCCGATCTATCAGGCCGATGCCGGCTGGCGCAGTGTGCGGCTGCGCCGCCGGGCCGATGCGCAGGGGGCGACATGAGCGCGCCGGCAGCGCAGGTGAGCTTTGTCGGTGCCGGCCCCGGCGCACCTGACCTGTTGACGTTGCGCGCAGCGCGGGTGCTTGCCAGCGCCGATATCGTGTTCACCGACGCGCTGGTGCATCCCGACACGCTGGCAATCGCCAGTCGCGCGGTGATCATCGACGTCGGCAAGCGCGAGGGCCTGCCCTCGACCCGGCAAGCCTTCATCAACCGCAGCCTGGTCGAAGCGGCACGGCGGTATGCGCGGGTGGTTCGACTCAAGGGTGGCGATCCGGCCATTTTTGGCCGTCTGGACGAGGAGGTCGCGAGTCTGCACGCAGCCGGTGTGGCTTGCGAGATTATTCCCGGTGTCACATCGGTCAGCGCGGCAGCGGCCGACCTGGGACTGCCACTGACCTGCCGTGGAATCGCCAGGCGGCTGGTGATGGTGACGCCACGCGTGGGTGAGCGCGAGACGGCTGAGGACTGGGCCGAGGGGCTCAAGCCCACCGACACGCTCGGCATCTACATGGGGCGGCGTCAGGCGGGCCGGGTGCAGGCGAGGCTGCTGGCCATCGGCTTTGCGCGGACCACGCCGGTTGCGGTGGTCGAAGGGGCGAGTCTGAGCGACTGCCGCCGGTTGCGGGGGACGCTCGCCGAGCTTCCGGAGCTGGCGCGAGCGACCGGCACCGGCCCGGTGATCATGCTGGTTGGCGAGGTGCTGGCACGGACGGCTGCTGATCAGGCCACTGCGCCAGTCCAGCACGCAGACGCTGCTCCAGCAGCGCTGGCAATGCGGAGTGCTCACCCAGCGGCCTGGTGATGTGGATCGACGGCGCGATCCGGCTGGCCCGGGCAATCTGCGCCACATCACCATCAGGCCCGGCATGCCGCCCGGGACTGAGGAACAGCAGGCTGAGCAGCACCGGCGCCTCGCGTGCTTGCGGGTCGGCAGACAGCGTGTCGAGCACGTCGGCGAGCAGCGGCCCGGCAAAGTCGTACGCTGAACCGGCGCGCCGCTCCATGGCTGCCACGCGCAACGCCCGGATACGCCCTGCGAGTTCAGCCTGCAGCGCGCAGGCAAGTCGGTCCCGCACCGCGCTGACCTCGGGCGCAGGGCTGCCGTGGTCGACGAGAATCACCGTGGGCTGACGTGTGGTGTCCAGCAGTGCGGGTTGCAGTTGCTCGGCAAGCAGCGTGGCCAACTGCGCATCATCGTCGGGCTGCGCCAACGGCGCGAGCAGCTGGAGGTCGACCGCAAGCCCCTCGGCATGCAAGCGCGCCAGCTGCGCAGGCACCTCGCGACTGAGCGCACGGCTGGGGCCGACGAACAACGGCAGGACCAGATACCGCCTGACCCCCCGGCGCCACCCATCCCGGCACACCGACAGCAGTGTTTGCGCAGGCGTGCCGCCGAGCTGTGCCGGATCGACCTGATCCGCATGCGCAAGCGACACCGGCTGCACCGTCACCCCGGTACGGGTCCCGAGCTCGGCCGCGAGCCGCCGTAGATGCAGCGTCGCCTCCGGGCGCTTCGAGCCGTTGTCGAGCAGCAGAACGGCGGGTGAGTCACTCATCGGATCGCCTCGCGCATCGTCTCGCGCATTATCACGCGCATCTTCACGCCCGTCGCATCTGTCACGATCGGGAGGAAAGCCACATCAAGAACAGATCGGTTCTTCATCAGTGAGTCATCGCCGCAAGTCCGCACACGCGGGAATGACGCCACGACAGCGTCGTGTCATGCACTCGACGGTACTGGTGTTGGTGACGACGTTCAACCGCGAACACTGCTCGGATCCGGCGTCGTGCAGTTGGTCTGCGCGCCCTCTCGTTTCAGTCACCGATTTGCGCGACGTACTCGCCCACCACGTTCAACTCGGACGTGGCGTCCGCTTCAAGCACGATCGGCGCGTAGCCGGGTAACAGCGAATCGGGTTTCAGCACGACCCGAGTATGCCGCCACTCGCCGTCTCGATCAGCGACCTTCTCGCTGTGGTAGCGTTTGACCGTGAAGCTCGCGCCGGTGTCCGAGTCGTGGATGTCACGGTGCTGCACGAGCACGATCTTCCCCTCGCGCGAGCCTCCCGAAGGCGGTGCAAAGAGGCACCATGCACCATTCGGAATGCGACGATTCATCGACTCGCCCGTCACCTGTGCGATGAATATACCCGGTTTCGGACGAATAAAGTCAGGTGCTCGGATCCAGTCAAACGCCTCCGGCGTCTGCTCAATCAGTTGCAGCTCGCTGAATCCTCCGGCCGCTGCCTTGAGCGGAACCACCGGCAAGGCGTTCACGAACGGATCGACCTCCTCGGGCGCGAGACAGGGAAAGGGCAGGGCAACAGCCGGGGCGGATGGCTCGGCAGCGGGCGAGCCCTGCGGCACCTCGTTGGATGGTTGGACGAGGTTCCGAAAGTAGGCGAGCGTCTCGGCGTCGGCTGACCAGATCAGGCAGCCCCGCATGCCGCGGCTGAGCAGGGTGCGGTAGGTGTTCTTTATCAGCGCGTCAGCTTTCGCGCGGGCACCGTCGGGGTCGGTTTTCAATGCCTTCTTGTAACCCTTGATCGACGCGTCGTTCTTCGAGCGCGCCTCCGGAACGGTGATGACCTTCCCGTCTCGTATGATCAGGTCCGGTCCGATGATGACACCGACATGATCGAGTTCGAGCCCCTGGCTGGTGTGGATACAGCCGATCTGGTGAACGGAGTCCGGCTGAATCATCCACGTCGATCCATCCTTGTCGAGATTCCACTGCATCGCAAAGTCATGCTCGGGGAAGCAGATATCCATCGCATCCTTCGCCTTCTTGCTCTGCCAGTCCCAGCAATAGCCGGCGAGCAGGCGAGCGCGGTTCGCCTCGACATTCAACTGGAAAATCCGGTCGCGCATCGCGCTCGGTGAGTCGACGACTTCGACCGCGTAATCAAGTTCGCCGAGATCCGCGTTGGCAGTCTCGCGCAGTTGCAGGGCCTGATCGAGCCAGGCGAGGTAGCCGTCAGAGCCCGCGCAGCGAAACTGCGAGCGCAGCTGAGCGTAATGGATCGTCGCGTGCGCCGCCGTCGCCCAGCGCTCGATCTCCTCCCGAGAGCCGATATCCTGCCAATGGACGCGCTGATCCTCGTCGAGGAAAAACACTGTCGTCCGTGCCGCGGTGATGATCTCCTTGATCTGATGCTCGCCCAGGTGGCGATAAATCCCGGATTTCTCGTTGAGTCGGTGTGCCTCATCGACAAGCAGGACGTCGAAGGTGTCGCGTTCGGTCTCGGTGTATGCGCCAGAACTCTTGAACAGGTTGCTGATCCGGCTCTTCTGCAGGGTGCCGGTGAGTTTCGCCTCGTAGACCGCGCGCGGGGCAGCATTGCGCGTCACGTACTGCACGACCAGTTCGCGACCGGTCAACTCGACGAGCAGGTTCATCGCGACCACCGATTTGCCGGTCCCCGGGCCGCCCTCGACAATCAGCACCTGCTTGCCATGTTGCTCGGCGATCGCCGAGAGAGCGAGTGCGCTCTCGTAGACCAGTTTCTGATCGTCGATCATCCGAAATGCGGGTTTGCCTTGCAGCAGTGACGCCAGATGATCGGCGAGCGATTTCGAGGGTCGGATCCGCCCGTGCTCGATGCGGTAGAGGATGCCGGTTGCGTCGCCCTTGCGCACATGCTGGCTCAGGAACCGCAAGAGTTTCTCGGCGTCGGCCCTTAGGAATGCCGGCGCGCGCACGAGATCTTCGTGGTAGCGCGCATCGCCGATCGCCTCGGCGGCGCTGTTGTGGAGGTAGGCGCAGGGGTGCAGACCGATCTTGTCGCGCTCCACTGCCTCGTTGAAGTCCTCAAGCAGTGCCGCGTATGACCAGGCCTGGTACGAGGGATGCGTGACCTCGCGGATGCGTCCGCCGACAAAGGTTCGCACGATCGAGGGCTTTTCGGTCACCTCGACCTGCTCCCACTGCTTGAGCTCGACGATGACTGCTGTGTCCCGGTCGTCGCTGTTGCGACCAGTGAGGATGAAGTCCACCCGTTTCGACGTCTGCGGAATCATGTATTCAATCGCAACGCCGGCATCGTCCGGGATATTCGATGCAGAGAGGACGTTCTTCATGTACTGCAGCGAGTTGCGCCATGCGTTGATTTCGCTGGGGGAGGGCCCGATTCGCCCACGTGCCAATATCTCTGTCCGGATGCGCTGCTCGATCCGGTTACGCTGAACATCGTCGATAAAGCCGCGTTTGTCGGCGGTGTAGATCAACATGGCGGCGTCTCCGCTGTCGAGCCAAGGCTGCGCCGTGCGAATCCGGGTTCATTGAGGGGTGAAGATGGCACCACTCGGCTCTTCAGCGTTTGCAACGAAGCAAACCCGTCGCGCAAGCCCCCCCCCGGGCGCTGCCAGAATCTATTGACATTGTTGTCAGTTTTGCCTGTCGGGCATGAATTGGCAAGGTGTTCGATAATGCCGCTCGCCATCGGTCAGCGTTGGTGCCGTAAAACTGCGGCAACTGACATCGACCTGATTGCGCATCAGTGCGGACTCAATTGAAGTCACAACAAGACAAAATGCAAGCAACAACAAAAAAACACGTCGACGTGTCAATCTGTTTGAAATCTCGACGGCGTGAAACAGCTGATCGATCTGATGGTGAGTTGATCTGGTCGGGGGATGATTTGATGGTGGGCGCGGCTGGGATTGAACCAGCGACCCCTACGATGTCAACATTGCGCGCTTACCGGAAGCATCGGAAATATAAGGACTTTCCAGAATCAGCGGACGGCATTTTCGGTAACGTGTTCCCTTTGTGTG
>LFIK01000805.1_pt1 | contig 23964 bp, 36 predicted proteins | sample 643401 | NCBI WGS metagenome assembly LFIK01 (sample SAMN03777447, study PRJNA286221) | soda lake metagenome | biome: soda lake; feature: Kulunda steppe; material: water; isolation source: sample T5-Br brine of Lake Tanatar-5 | place: Russia: Kulunda steppe | collected 2010-07
CACACACACACACACACACACACAAGCACCCTCTAAGAAGCTCAACCAACATAGCGCAATTGGCGGCCTGTGAACTTGATGGGCGCGCCTGTGTGCTTGATTGCCGCGTCTGTGCTTAGTTGCCGTGCCTGTGTGCTTGATAAACATGCCTTTGTTTTTAATTGCTGTGGCAGGGGCGGCAGGGCAGCAGCAGAACTGGCTGCAGGGCCTGCACCCAAGCGCGCGCCTGCTGCTAGGGAGGGCGGTGACCAGCAGCGGGGACCTCATCACATGCACGGAGGCAGCTGGTGAGCGTGTATGTGTGTGTGTGTTGGGAAGGGGGGGGGCGGTCGCTTGTGCGTGTGTGCGCACGCATGCGTGTCTCCTCAATCTGGTCGGCTGAGACTGTGAAGTCCATTCTCTCTCTTGCACACACACATGCCTGTGTGTGCGTGCATGTGTAAGGGCATGCGTGTGTGCATGTTGTTTGCGGCATCGCTGCGTGCATGGTCGTGCAACACAGGTTTTTGCATCCATGTGACCGGCATGCTCCGCACCAAGCATGTGCGCCGCAAGTGGGGGGCATGTGGATGTGTGAGCACGAGGTCGCACCTGCTCCATGCCTGCAGGAGAGTGTGGGCCTGAGTGGGGCCTGCTGACCCGCTTCAAGCGTGCGAGCGTGCCGGAGCTCATCAACACTGCCCTCATTCTGTACTCATGGCGTGTGGGCCTCAGCCTGAAAACGGTGCGAAGGGGGGGGGGTATCCCATCTTGTGCCTTGCCTGCTCAGCACACCCTGACACTGCCTCGAATGCTCTTCAATGCCTGCGCCATGCCTGCCATGTGCGTGTGTGCGCACCTGCAGCCAATCCTGCATGGACAATGCGCGGAAGCTTCTTCCCCTGGATTGCATGGCTTTGCGCAAACTGCCCCAGCCTTTGGCGCTCCACATTGCCTGCACCATGCCTGATGTGTATGTGTGTGTGCCTGAACCAAAGTTTGGCATTGACTGCCTCCCAAAAACCTCGGGCCTCAGCCTGAAAGCAGTGCACCTGGCAAGCCTTGCTGCTGCCCTTGAAGGCCTCCGCCCCTCTGCTGTGTGCCTGCGCTTTGCCTCCGCTCTGCCTGTGCCTTGTCTGCACCCTGAAGGCATGCACCAGCTTACCTGGACGACCTGTGGTGGGCATGGGCCGGGCCAACAGCGGAACACTACTCCTTGCTGCTACGCCCTGCAAACGGCTCTGCGTGTGCCAACTTCTCCTCGTCACAAGCCACCAAGTTAGACGCCAAGGCTTCCAGTCTTGGGCTGGAGCCTGGGTCTCCGTGTACGTATGCGTCTCTCACGCCGCAGCAACAGCTAGTGAATCACGCATCTGCTGTCTCATCTGCAGGTCAGCACCATCAGCAACAACCTCAACTCAAGCATTCAGAACCTGAATGAGGTTGAGCAGCAGCTGTCACGCGTGCAGCAGCAGCAGCAGCAGCAGCAACAACAACAGCAGCAGCAGCAGGAGCAACAGCAACAGCAGCAGCAGCAACCAGTCAGGGCTGCTGAAGCGTCAGAGGAGGAAGACTGGGCGCCAAACGTTCCACCACCAAGGTACAGTCAGCTTTGTGGGCACATGCGTGTGTTGAAGGGTGATTGCCCTTCCATCGAGCGCTGTGATAGCGCCTGGGGTGTGTGCACACAGCACATCCCACAGCACTGGAACAGCACTTTGGGGTGTGTGCGCACGCAGCACCTCCCGCAGCGCCGTCACAGCACTATGGGGTATGTGCGCACGATGCATCCCCACGGCATGTGATTGGAGAGAGGAGTATGGCTTTGGTGCTCTGCACCCAGAGCATGGCAGGCCTGCAGTGCTGAGGTACGTGGTGGCGCCCTCCTCTGATCTGAGCCATGCCCTCCCGCAAGCTCCTGCAACATGCCAACGCGCGCCTTGGGTGCGCGCAGGGAGGGCGTGACAGGGCCGGAGCCAGGCAGGCGCAGGAGGCGGTCCAGCGCAAGCCAGCAGCTGCAGGAGACGCTGAGCTATCTGCAGGTGCGAGGTCGGCAGGGGCAGGGGCGGGCACTTGCATGTGTTCTGGGGGTGTCCTGTGCGGGCGTAACTGGGGGCACGCACTGGTGCGCGCCAGGGGCCACAGTGGTCGGAGCTGCTGCACGAGCAAAAAGTGGGAGGAGAGGGGCCCCCGCCGTTTGCAACAGCGGCTGTGGGCTCAGGGGCAGGTGCGCGCGCGGGTGTGCGCGCAAGGGTCAGGTGTTCGGGCCCAGGGATGGGCGGCTTTCTTTTGTCCGGGGGGCAGCACCTCTGGCAGGCCACACACGCAGGGCCGCAGACGGCATGCAAGTCCCAGGAGAAAACCGCGGATCCGCTTGACAAGACATGGACCCTGCAAAATTTTGTCAGAGCTGCGCGCGCTGCTGCCTGACCGCGGGCACAGAGCCCAGGGGTGAGCTCCCGCCCGCCGCTGTAGCAGTAGCGGTGTACAGCACGGCTCGCTGCCATCCACGCCCGACTTATGATGCACTGCCAATCTGCCCTCTGCCTTGCAGGAGGCACGCAGCGTGCTGCGGGATGATGTGAGCACAAACATGCGCTACATGCGGCTGCTCAAGGTGATTGGTCGTTGGATGTGAACACAAGCCCTGCTGCACACACGGGTGCAAAACGCGGGAACAAGCATGTGTTTTGTACTGATGCATTGTTAAGGTGCACCTTGCCAGCACCTACCTTGCTGACTCCCCCTCTGCCTCCTCCTCTCTGCCTCTCCCCCTGCCTCCCCCTCTGCCTCCTCCTCTCTGCCTCTCCCTCTGCCTCTACCTTTGCCTCTCCCCCTCTGCCTCTCCCTCTGTCTCCCTCTCTGCTTCCCTTGCGTCCACTTGGTGCTGACAAGGTGCAAACAATGTACCCCCAACAAGGTGCAAACAATGGTGTTGACAAGGTGCAAACAATGTACCCCCAACAAGGCATCATTACCCCAACAAGGCATCATTACCCCAACAAGGCATCAGCCCCCCAACAAGGCATCATAACCCCCAACAAGGTATCATTACCCCCAACAAGGTATCATTACTCCAACAAGGCATCATTACCCCAACAAGGCATCATTACCCCCAACAAGGCATCATTATCCCAACAAGGCATCATTACCCCCAACAAGGTATCATTACCCCCAACAAGGCATCAGAACAAGACATGCGCTGCATAAGGCTGCTTAAGGTGGTCAGGCCGCTGTGCCTGCAGCGCTCTACACCGTTTTGTGATGCGGAAGTGAGACACCGCCGGCATGGCAGCGTGCTGCGCCAGTGAAGGCCGGTCGTTGGGAGGACTGCGCCACAGCTTCCTCTTGGTTGTGGTGCCCCCTTGTCCCCGCGGGGCGTGAAGATCTCTGATGCCTGCACTGCGCATGCTTTGCAGCTTTTTGGTGCTGCCTTTTGGTGCTGCCACCGGGCCGGAGCCCTCTCCCACACCCCCTAGCTATAGCTCTGGCCCGCCTGGCTTGGAGGAGGCCATGCGCTTCAAGTGTCCAAACCCCTTTCATGGAGCATGCCAAGCTTGAGGCCCCGCGCATAGCGCATAGCCTCACGTAATGAGCACTGCAAATCGTACTACGCGATGCTGCGCAGGCGGTGTTTTTCAGTGGTTGGAAGAGGGAGGCCCTGCTGGCGCTGAGCGGCTGGCTGTCAAGGGGTCTACTGGTGAGGTGCATGGGCACGCAAAAGTTGGGCGGGTCTCTGCTCTGGCATGTGAAAGCCAGCTGTCACTGGCTGTCAAGGAACTCTGCTGGTGAGGTGTGTGGGCATGCAGGAGTTCGGCACGCCACTGCTCTAGCATGTGTGTGGGTGTGTGAATGCCAGCTGTCACTGGCTGTCAAGGGGCCCTGCTGGTGAGTGGGGAAGTGGAAGGTACCATGTGCAGCGGTGACGTGCGGCGCCCCTGCCAAATGCACCGTGCGCGCAGGCTGCTGCTGACAAGGGGCCGCTGCTGGGCTACATGCCCAACGTGTACATGGAGGTGGTCATGGATGTCATGAACACCCTGTGCAAGGTGCGCGCGCCAGGGAGGCCAACTTGACTTTCCTCAGGACGCTGCCATGCGTCATGTGCCTTGTTGATGTCGGCTGTGCAACGCCCTGCGCATTCAAGGTGCATGCGCTCACTGAGGCTGTGGTGACTGGCATTGCAAAATCCGGGAGCGCAACACCCTGTGCAAGCCGTGCGCGTCGGGTGCGGGACACACAAGCGTGTGGCTGTTCCAAACGGCGTTGGCTGTCTGCCTGCAGCACAGGTCAGCACCGGTTGCCCGGGGGCTGATGTGTGGCGCTGCTGCAGGGCCGGCCTCATCAGCGCAGCGCTCTTGCAAAGGGAAGGGGCCATGCTCGTGATACAGCTGCAGCGCTGCCTCCTCCCTGCCGCCTGCGTGCTTGGCACCTGAGCACTGGCGAGGCCAGAGCGTGGCTCGCGCCGCGCAAAAAGCCTCCCCTGCCCCCTACTTTCCGCGCGCCGCAGTCTGAGGATGAGGACCTCCCACAGCTGCTTCTTCGACCCTCTGGAGCACCCCATGCCTCGCGGCCCCCACCTGGCCGCGCCACAACACACCAGGAGCCCCAAGGGCCAACACCCATGGACATTGGGAGCGGCGGTGCCGAGGCGGGCCTGCAGGGGGCGGCCTACACGCCGGGGCTGCTGGATGCTGCGCACATGCTGGTGGGTGCACCCCTACATCGAGCGCTGTGCGCGCGCTGCTGCCTTGGGCACTGCGTACGTGCACTTGGGGGTATGTGCATGCTGCCGTGGGGCTCTGTGCATGCAAACAGGGCTGGGGCGCCTTGGGCGCACTGCACACAAAGAGCGATCTGGGCGCTCTGCACACAAACAGCATGTTGGGCGCGCTGCACACAAAGAGCGGTTCGGGCACACTGCACACACAGAGCGTTTTGGGCGCGCTGCACACAAAGAGCGGTTCGGGCACAAAGGGCCGGCACTGGGCGCAACGGGCATACCAGCACTGGACACACCAACACTGGCACACAACACTGGGCTGATGAACACTGGGCACGCTGGGCACAAGAACGCTGTCAAACAGATCCTGGGCACACCAACACTGGCACGCGAACACTGGGCACGCTAGGCACACTAGGCACACCAGTGCTGGACACACTAGGCACACTAGGCACACTAGGCACGATAGGCACACTAGGCACACTAGGCACGATAGGCACGCTAGGCACACTAGGCACGATAGGCACGCTAGGCACGCTAGGCACGCTAGGCACGCTAGGCATGCTAGGCACGCTAGGCACACTAGGCACACTAGGCACGATAGGCACGCTAGGCACGCTAGGCACGCTAGGCATGCTAGGCACACTAGGCACGATAGGCATGCTAGGCATGCTAGGCACACTAGGCACACTGGGCACGCTAGGCATGCTAGGCACACCAGTGCTGGGCACACTGCACAGCGACGCTGGGCGCACAGAGCAGTTCGACGCTGGGCAAGGGGCATGCTGATGTGGGCCGCTTTGCAGGGTTTAGGGAGAGGAGGCTGGGTGTTTGTTGAGGAGTGCGCGCACGGGGTGCAGGGGCGGCCTTGTGGCCTTATGTAGTGCAGCCACGCACCTTAAGGCACTTGGAACCCTGCATGCTGCCCCCCTCCTGTCCAGACATGTGCTGCTGCTGATCATGGCTGCCCAAGGCAATCTACCATTTGTGGGGCAGGGGTGGAAAGGAAGCGGGATTGGCGCTGCCTTTTGATGACACACACACACATGCGCACACACACATGCGCACACAGTTTTGTCTGTGTGTCTCCTGGCAGTTAGGTTGCCTGTGGGCGTACTTGGGTGGAGAGACGGTATCTGCCTGCCTGTCTGCCTGCCTAAGCGCCTGAATTGTTTCCCTACCTGCTTGCCTGCCGGCCTATGTACCTACTTTTGCCAACCTGCCTGGCTGCTTGCCTGCCAAGATGCCTGACTGAAAGGCCCCCATTGGCGTCATGCAGGTCAACGTGCTTGCAGACCCACGGATCGCCCATCCTGATGCCAAGGAGCAGATCATGTCCACGCTGGCAACCATGCTGAGTCACAGGTGCGCACAGAGGCACACGCAGACTTCAGTGTGCCTAACGATGAATGTCTTGTAACGCGTGGGCGGGTTGGTGCATGTGCTCAGGTGTGTGTGTGTGTGTGTGTGTGTTGCGTTGACTGTCATGCACGGTGCTCCGCCAGGCATATGCACATGCGCCTGTGCAAGCATGCATGCACGGTGCTCCGCCAGGCATATGCACATGCGCCTGTGCAAGCATGCATGCATGACCTAGCGTGAGTGATGTGTGTATTTGTGTGCATGGTTTTGTAATGCGCGCATGCAAGCCCTGATTGGTTTGCTTTTGCAATGAAATGTCGTACCGCGGCCAGCTAGGTGATTGATTCTGTGCAACACCGACAGCTGCGACGCGCCTGCATGTGCCTCTGCGGGCGCATGCACGTGCATGTGCAAACACACGTCCTCGCACACCTTAAGCTGGCCTTGGGTGGATTGGAGGGCGCAGCGCTGCGCTTGGTCTTGGTACTTCAACACACGTGTGTGTGCGTGTGTGTGTGTGTGTGCAATCTCACGCAGGCATACACATATCCACATCCTCCAGTGCAACGCCTGCCCGTGATTGCAGGCTGATCCACCCATGTCCATGTGCGTCACGTCTGCCCGTGAATGCAGGCTGATCCTGGGTGCAATTGAGGAGGTTGAGCTGCACCCACGCGCTGGTAGAGGCCCCCGGCTGGTGCACACTGTGGTGGTAGCCTTTGACTCGCAGGTAGGCAAAGCTTGTGCGCGCGGCCATGGCGGCCTGAAATGCAGGTGGGAAGGCAAGGCTAGTGCATGTGGCCATGGCAGCCTTTGGTTTGCAAAAAGGCAATGCTTGTGCATGCAGGTGCTGCTTCGGCTGCAGCCGCTCCTGCACCCCATAGGGCTGGCACCCCGCCACCAGCCTGCTTGCTCACCCCCTTCGATGACCATGGCTGCAAAGTGCTTTCCCTGCTGCTGCTGCTGCTGCTGCTGCTATTGCGCCCCACAAGGCCAGCACCCCATCACCAGCCTGCTTGCTCACTCCCTTCGATGACCATGGCTGTGAAGTGCTTTCCCTGCTGCTGCTGCTGCTGCTGCTGCTGCTGTTGCTGTTGCACCCCACAAGGCCAGCACCCCATCTCCAGCCTGCTCGCTCATGCTCATTACTGACCATGGCTGCTAAGTGCTTGCCCCGCTGCTGCTGCTGCTGCTGCTGCTGCCTCTGCTGCTACTGCACCCCACAAGGCCAGCATCCCATCACCAGCCTGCTCGCTCATGCTCATCGCCGACCATGGCTGCAAAGCGCTGGCCCTGCTGCTGCTGCCGCTCCTGCGCCCCACAGGACTGGCACCCCATCACCAGCCTGCTCAAGCGCCTCATTGCCGGCCACGGCTTTGGAAAGCAGGGTCTGCACGCCGGCAAGGCCGTGGCAGAGAAGAAGGCAGGGGCGTTGCACCCAGGCGAGCGAGAGGGCAAGGGGCCGTTCCCATCACCGGTACTGCAGGTGAGGGGATGAGCAGGGCATGCGCGCCAAGTGGCTGCCCCCAGTCCCAAGGTGCTGCAAAGGAGGCACACAGCCTGTGTGACACAGGCCTGTGCTCTCGTGCCTCCGCCTCATGTAGCCACGCACTTAGCAGTCTGCTTGGGCTGCAGGTCAAGCCAGCCACACACTCTGTGTTGCGCCTGCACGCTTGTTGCCTGGCACACACAGACTGTTAAGCCCACCCCCCTGCTTTGTTGTGCAGGGCATACTGGCTGGCGCGCTACCGTGCTGTGCGCCCCGCTGTATTGTTGTGCAGGGCTGGCTGACTGGCACGCTGCTGTGTTGTACACCCTTACTTTTTGGTGCATGCAGGGCATGCTGTGTTGAACACCCTTACTTTGTGGTGCATGCAGGGCATGCTGTGTTGAACACCCTTACTTTGTGGTGCATGCAGGGCATGCTGGCTTGTGGTGCATGCAGGGCATGCTGGCTTGTGGTGCATGCAGGGCATGCTGTGTTGTACACCCTTACTTTGTGGTGCATGCAGGGCATGCTGGCTGACGCCCTGCAGCCCGGCGACGAGTCTGCCAAGCGCTTCATGAATCGCCTATTCTCAACGTTAGGGTGGACGCTCACCGAGTTTTCAGTCACAGGTACGTTCAGGTGCACGGAGGGTTGAGGCTTGCCTTGGCAGCAGGTTGGGGGAAAGGGTCCGTCACAAATTCAAAGGTAGCTGCAGCCCACTTACGGTGAGGCCGAAGAAACGGTTACAGCCACGGTGCACGCGCGCCTCCTGCCGACCCCCCAGAAGCCTGCTCCCCAGCAGCGAGTCACTCTAGCTGAGCGCATCATTTGCCTTGCAATGATGCGCGGATTCCTGCAGCAAGCATGTCCGACTACACGTGTCAAATTTCACCTGCGTTGACGCGAAGATCTCCATGCATACGCGCTCCCTATTGCTGACCCCCCCCCGAGCCTCCAACTCACCTTGACCCAGCATGCAGCTTGCTGCGTGTCATGACATGCAGTGCTGAGCGCATCCCTCTGCCGCCGCTTTTGCACAGCAGCCGACCTGTGGGAGGCCACAGCTCACTTTGACCCAGCATGGAGCTCGCTATGCTTTGTGACACGACATGAACGTTGCTGAGCGCATCTCTCTGCCGCCGCTTTTGCACAGTGGCTGACCTGTGGGAGGCCACAAACCCTGCGCCCCCACCTCCGCTGCCTCCGGCGGTGGCTGCCGCCATTGGGTCAACGACCGCCCGCCGCCCGCAACCGCAGCAACACCTGCTCACAGAGCAGGCGCAGGTGAGCTGGAGCTGTTGCACCTGCAAAAACTGGGCAACACCAGTTGAGCTTAAGGGTAACCTACTCACGGAGCAGCAGCAGCTAAGCTGGGGCTGTCGAGCCAGCTAAAGTTGGTTGGCAGCACTTATAGCACTAACAGCACTTATAGCTAAAGGGTTACCTACTCACGGAGCAGCGCCAAATTGGCCCAGCAAGCACCTGCAAGTTTGGAAGTGGTGTTGAGCAGGGTGCTGGCTCCTGTCTGCTATGATTGAAGACACAGAACGCACAGCACGCAAGCTTGTGTCCGATTATTTCCATGTGCGCGGAGCAGAGTGGAGTCAGGGACTGCAGCAACAGCAGGTGCAGCAGCAGAAGCAGCAGAAGCAGCAGCAGGCTTGGCAGCATCTGCACATGAGCAGCAGGCTGAAGAGGAGACACAGAAGCAAGCAGCAGAGCGGGAAGCCCATGCAATCAAGCGCCAGTTGGATGCAGCGCACATTTCCTTGGCAAAAATGCAACAAGCACATCCGTGGGACTTGAGGCTGTCGCTTACGTGAATGTTCTCACTACAAGGGAGGATACCACCCTCGCAATGAGGACATACGCATACCAGCATGCTCACCTACACACGCTCATGCAGTTCCGGCGCGTGGGCGTGATGTTCGAGCTGGCTACCACACTGATGCGGGTGCTGGAGTTTGTGGCTGCCGCTGTGCCCAACGCCTTCCTGTCCTCAGACGTCAACATGGGCCGGTACGTGCCCGCCCCCTGCTCTAACAAGCGTGTGCCCAATGGTTGCGAAGAAGCTTCCCTGCCCTCAGACACCAACATTGGCCGATGCTTGCCCCCCCCCTGTTTGCTATGCCTGCCTGCCTGCCTGCCTGCCTGCCTGCCTGCCTGCCTGCTTCCAGCCACTGGCATGGGCCAACCAGCATTTGCCTCTTGGTTGTAAAAATGTTATGCCCTCAGGTATCACCAGCCTCGGTTGTAAAAATGTTATGCCCTCAGGTATCACCAGCACGCAGCCCGTGGGTGCGCATAAACTTTTGTGTGTCACCTTTGCATATGCCTGTGCTCATCCAAGGGCGCTACGGCCATCACAAACTTTTATTCAAAGCGCTCCATGCGCGGTTTGCTCAACCGCTTCAGGTGGATCGAGGCTGATCCTGGCCATGCCCCCAACAAAGCATGTCCACGCCTCTTCCTGCCTCCGTCACTGCCTCCCCGAGTGCGCTCTTGCCTTGTTACAGGCCCTTGGTCAATACTTTACTACTGCACATTGCGCGCGTGCACACACGCAAGCCTTCTTGCAAACAAGTACGTATGCTCACACATGTGAGTTCATGCCCACGCACATAACGCGCGTGCACACACGCGAGCCTGCTCGCCCACACGTACGCATGCACACGCATGTGAGTTCATGCCCACGCCACCCCCATGCAGGCTGATGGAGGTGCTGCCGTTCGCGCTGAGCCACTTTGCGGCCGGCCCTGATGCGCGCCGCCTGTCGCTCCTGCTGCAGCACTATGGCGGCAGCGGGGACGGCGGCAGCGACCCGCGGCCGGAAGGCGGTGGCGGCAGTGCAAGCGATGCGCGCAGCAGCGCAGACCAGGCGGCGCCTGGGAGTGCTGGCCCAAGTGGCCCGCCAGCGAGTGGCCAGCCTGGGCCTGCTGATGGTGGCCCGGCCCCACCTGCTGCCGCAGCTGCACCCCCTACAGGTGCGCGTGCGCGCCCAGCAGCCCCTAGGCCAGCTCCTTTACCCCTCCCCTTCACATGATGGCAGTGCAATGCCTGGCAGGAGGCTAGAGGCAGTGTGAGGCCAGAGGCAGTGTGAGGGCGGGACTTTGGATGAGGAGGCGCCCAACCGCGCCCACCTGCTGCCGATGCTGGTGATGCGTGGGGTGGGGAGCAGCAGGCGCGCGTGTGTGTTGCGTGTGTGTTGCGTGTGTGTTGCGTGTGTGAGGGACCCTTTTGCGTGGGGCTGTGGGTGTTTTTAGTTTGGGTGCGCAGTGGCGTGCCTGGGTGCCTGGTTGCTCCAGGTGCCTTGGGCAGGAGCTTTTTTGCGTGGGATTGTGGCGAGCAGCGGTGGCTGGGCTACAGGTAACCCGAGCATGTGCCCCGCTCTACTAGTGAGCAGCAAATCCTTTCCCTGTGCAGAGCACTGCCCCCGTGCTACGAGCATTGCAGCGCTGCAAACAGGCTTGAGCATGCAAGTCCAACCCTTGTGCCGGGGCTGTCGCAGCACTGAATTGGGTAAAGATTCGACGTGTTCTCAAGGTTCTGCCACCATCCAACCTCTTGTCTGTAAAAGAGGGCGTGGCTAGGTTTCTCTGAATGGTTGGTTGGGGTGATTTAACAGGTGTACATGCAAGCATCTCTGGCAAGCCTGGACACCCACCCCACCCACGCCGCTGGCTCGCTGGCTCGCTGGCACACAAAGCATGTGCTGGGTTAAGGACGCCGACCTGCCACTCAGTTGACAAGCACATGCTGCCCTTTTGTACTCAGCCACTCAGTTGACAAGCACATGCCACTCAGTTGACAAGCACATGCCACTCAGTTGACAAGCACATGCTGCCGTTTTGTAAGGGGCGGGCACACGCCTTGGCAATGCTCCGGAAGCGAAGCCCTCGGCCGCCAAATCCTGCACGTGCGCACACCTGCAGGCGCACGTGGCTACGCATGTTCGCCACACATTCGCTCATGCCTCATTATGCACAATCGTGCTACCAATCCTGCACGTGCGCACACCTGCAGGCGCATGTGGCTACGCATGTTCGCCACACATTCGCTCATGCCTCATTATGCACAATCGTGCTACCAATCCTGCACATGCGCACACCTGCAGGCGCACGTGGCTACGCATGTTCGCCACACATTCGCTCATGCCTCATTATGCACAATCGTGCTACCAAACCTGATAAGCCCGTGCTGCTCATGCCTAAGGTTGCTGAAACTGTACAGATACCCCGTATATTTTAACAAATTGGCACAGAATTTAGCGAATCCACTGCGTATGTATGTACTGTTTTCCTTACTCATGCCCCAGCCCACATGCGCGATGAGCCCGGCCCAACTCAATGCTTTAGCAAGCTCACGCACACACGCATTCACATACACACGTACACAAACAAACGCGCACATGCACGCACACACATACACAAACACATGCACGCACACACATACACATACGCGCGCACACACACATACACGCGCGCACACACACGCAGGCGGTGCTGGCATCAGCGGAGGTGCACCGCTGTCGCTGCCCTCGCTGCTGAGCTCCATGCCTGGCAGTGACCTACTGCTGGACGCCAGCGCCGCCACGTTGCTGACAGCACAGCCCGTTGCCACGCTGCCCGGCGGCGGCGTCGCAGTGCGCGTACTGAACGGCCCGGCTGCGGCGCTGGGCCCTGTGCGCGAGCGCCTGCTGGGCGGCGCGGGCGCGAGCGGTGCCGGCGCGGGCGCGCGCGCGGCCATGGCGCTGGCGGCCGGCGAGGGTCTGCCTCTGGTGGGGCCAGGGGGGCTGCGGGGCGGGCAGCGCGTGCTGGAGCGGCGCCTGCTCGTGAACAAGGTGCGTGCGCATGTGACCGTTTTTTATTGTAACATAACCCTGCGTGAATGCGCAACGCTACTGCATGTGGGTGCATGTGGGTGCGTGATGCACTGCTGAAGTCCTTCGGAGCCCTCTTGGCACCACAGCACACGTCAAGGAGCGCTCACCAATGTGCGGAGGGCAGCTCTTGCTGTACGCGCGCACAGCCTCCCTGGCCCTGCCCCCTCTTCCTTGCCCCGCCTGCACACGAGGCCGTCCCTCCTCTCATTCCTTGCCCGCCCGCACTCTTCAGTCCTTCCTGTTGTCAATTCCACTTCAGGGGGAGGGCTCAGTCTTTCTTTGTATTCTTGAGTCTTTCCGCCTCACCCCCTCAGACCTCTCCCAAATGCCCCCACAGCTTTTGTTTGGGAAGCCCCCGCACGCCCCAAGTGGGTGAGCGCGCCAGGCCCCTCTGGCCCTGCCCCCCACTCTCAAAAAAATCTGCCTTATCCTGACCCCTCCACGCGCATGTCTCGCCATGCTGCGCTCAGACAAATGCCGGTGCCCCCCTCCCTCTCAATCTTGACCCTCGGCGCGTGGGCGTGCGTGTGTGTGTGCACGCATGCGGGCCCACTAGCCCGCCACCCACGCACATACCCCAAGTAAGTGGACCATACAAAGCTGCGCATCCGCCAATTGCAGGTATGCCCTTGACCTGCCTCCTCAGCCCACGCCACCTTGACAACCATACCCACTCACAAATGCACAGATACATGCGCGCGCATGTACACGCGCTCAGATGCACACATGTACGTGCACACACGCGTGCGCCCACGCACAGGTGTCCCGCGCCTCTGCGCTCGCGCCCATCGCCGGTATCCTCCTCGCCCTCTGGCACGCCCAGAAGGAGCGGCCGCAGCAGCAGCCCGCCACCCCCTTTGTGTCATCCCTCATCTCCGGCTGTGGGCCTGGCCTGCTGGCGGCGGAGCTGGAGTACATGCGGCGTGTGGACTGGCGGGCAGTAGGCCTGGATGGGCGGACGCTGGAAGCGGACGCGCAGGAGCTGGGCCAGCTGTGTGCTGAAGCGGAGGAGCAGGCGCGGTGGGTGTGCTCGCGAGCGTGCAGATGTAGGTTTGTGTTTGCATGGGCGCAGGGGGGGGGGTCAGCCCAGCACCGCGGAGACCGCCCCTTTCCAGGTACTTGTCTTTTTTGTACATCTGCTCTGCCACCACACGCACGCAGGCTCGTTAGCTCAAGCCGTTCCCCTCCACCTGCACACAACCGTTGCAAAAGCCGTGCGGCCATGGCTCTGCCCTCAGCTGCCCAGCTACTGCTGATGTCCCTGCTGCTGATACCGCTGCTGCTGATGCCACTGCTGCTGATGCCACTGCTGCTGATGCCACTGCTGCTACTGCTGCTGCTGATGCCTCAGGGCCCAGGAGGCCGCCGAAAGTGGCGCAAGGCTGCCCGAGCCGCCCGAGGAGTTTGTGGACCCCATCACAGCCTCCATCATGGCCGACCCCGTCACCCTGCCAGACTCCCAGGTCACGCTCGACCGCAGCACGGTGGAGCGCCACCTGCTGTCTCAGGTGCGCACGGCTCCACGGCACATGCTCTAGGCATGCGTACGCACTTCTTGAGCCGCGGCCGGGGCTCACCATTTTTCCTCAGGGCACCAGGGGAGAACTGGGTTGCGTCCCCCATCCATGCGTAGGTGCACACTTGCACATCGAGTGCATGTTTTAGGTGCGCGCTCACGTGCACATGTGCTTGCAAGTGCCAAAAGTCACGACTCAATGCCGACCAGCAATGGGCAGCGTCCTTCTCCTTCAAGGAAAGGGTCATCTAGTGTAGCTAACAATTAAGCTCAAGAGCACACACAAATGAGGAAAAAGGTCCAAAGGGCCACAGATGTAAGACTCATGGTGTCTGGTGGGTTGTCCGCCACGCGTCCCGGGGACCGCACAAATTAAGACGTACGTGCTTGGCCAGTGCTGCTTGGTGTGACCTGCACAGTCCTCCTTGCTCCTGCCCCAGCCTCTGGACCACCAGCAGCAACTCCTCCCCTTGATTGCTTCTTCAGTTAAAATGAATGAAGTGAAGCACCTTGTAGAAAAAAGCATGCGCGAGCACATGCACCCACATGCCCTCTCGCCCTCTTCGTGCATGCACCCCTAGCGCACGCAATCATGCTGTGCCCCTGTAAATGCAGGCCACGGACCCTTTCAGCCGCAAGCCCCTCAGCTTAAACATGGTCGTGCCTGACACGGCGCTGGCAGCACGCATCCAGCACTGGAAGGCCACAGGGGGCCGCAGCGAGGAGGACATGGCCATGTGAGCATGCCGTACAAGCAATGCTTCTGTCAGCATGGCGGCAGCCTCGGCAGCCATGAAGGCTTTTTTGGCATTTCCTGTACAGCCTGCACAAATGTAAGGAAGATCTGTCAAGGTGTCTTGTCAGGGGAAGAGATTCCATGACTCAAAACCCTTCTCAGCACAGGTGTCACGAGCATTAAAGACTGAATGCATGAACGGGCAAGCGTATGCATTTTAGTCGACAGGCCCTCATGTACTTCATGTGTGCAGTCACACTGGTTAGTCAAATAGCATCATGCCGATCATGCATTTCCTTCCAAGCTTATTTCAACAATAGGTTTTAAGCCCATCATAATAGCATCAGATGTTCATGGAATGCTGTGAGCACGGAAACGTGTGCTTGGAAGTAGATTGCATCCTTGTTAACTGAGCAGTAGTACTGAGCAGGCAAGTAGTAAACTAATTGATAAGAAATGACACAGACACCACTATTACCGTAACAGTGACCCCTAGCGACTAGGAGGTGCATGCACCTCATGAATATTTGTTGCTTGAAGCAAGACATGTCCTGCTTTCTCTCCCTCAGGGCCTTTCCTGAAGAGTCTTAGACCATGAAGACATCGCAGTCCTCACGGATGCGGCCTTGCCCTCTAACATTGCTGGCTTTTTGCTCTCCTTTTCAAGTGGCCATCCGGCCCTCAGGCTCAGTGCAATCTTTGTAGCTTGCGTTTCCTGCCTTTCATGCTTTCTTCTGGGCATGCCTCCTCACCGGTTCCTTTCACATGAGCTTCCTCTCTTTGCTTTGGCCCTTATGGGAAGTTACTACCTACTGAGCCCCTTGAAGAAAATAAACCAAGAACATGTGCCCCACCCAGGCTGCATAAGGTAGCGAAATTAAATTCTCAACTTCAAGTTCAACTAAAGTTGAAGGAAGAGACCGCTTTCCTCAGGAATCCCTCAGGGACTCCTCGGAGGACTGCTCCCTGGCAGGGAGCGGCTTGTCAACCTCCAGATCCTCACTAGCTTTTCTTTTCCCTGAAGGAGACTCACGGCTCTTGGGCCTTTATGTATCATTATCCTTACTTTACGTGGGGAGTGGTTTTCACTGCCTAACTAGTTTTTCTTTTCTTTTCTCAGGGAGGTAGCACGATTAATAAAAAACAAGACTCGCAGGAGCACCCAGTAAGACCTATACACAAGAGAAAGGGAAAATACATGTAGACGTTAAGTGAGGAAGTTGAGGTTAACCGCTAACTTGGGCGTCAAGCTGATTGGTTTCAAAGTCACTTGAGTTGTGGCTTTGCCTGCTTGAAAGCGCTGGTAGTCCATGATGTCTGTAATAAAAATGCAGAATTTTGCCATGCCATTGAGAAAATAGAGTGTGAAAAAGCATGTGCTCCTTACTTTGCACAGTAGCACAAGAGCACTATTCACAGTGTGCCAAGTTGGCAACATTCATTTGCCTCACCAAAGGGAGGATTCCTCTGCGTGTGTGTGCATGCAAACAAATCACTCATACTGCTCAAAAAATGCTTAGAGAGGTCAAGTTAAAAATAGCAAGTAGCAGCAGAGAAGCACCCCCACGAGCATGTGAATCAGCCTGAAGACCTAGGAGGGGAAAGGCAAACCAAGACTCTGATAAGAGGCACAAGACATTTGTTGTTACATTCCTGAGGGTCCATATTAGCAACATCCCGCTGCACTCTCCGCAACCTAAACATCAGGTTAGCAGTAAGATTTGAGGAACAAATAGGATTCCCCTGCATCAATTAAGGGGCCTCCTATCTATCAAAGAGATCTTCAAGAATCTGTGTATCAGGCAGCATACTAGAGGCCAGCATTGATGGCATGCATTCACAGCATGTTTGCATCATATGTCTCAGCACACTAAGGTGTGAGTGCCATAATGCAAACATGAGAGCATCAGGATTGATCCTCATATAACCCCCGATATGCAATTAAGAAGATGTGGATGTCATTGCTTGATGCGGCCCCTCATCACCACTGCCCAGGCCCGGAAATCATCTTCAGATACTTCGATAACACTGCTCTCCTCCGGTGAGGACCGCTGATGCTCTTCAGGAGCTGTGTCTTGGCTGCAGCACACGCAATTTCCCATGTTGACTACTAAGTAGGTGGCCAAGCCCGCACTGATGCCGTGACACAGAGCACAAAAGCTTACTTTGGCTGTCACAACTTCTCCTGTATGACCCTTAAGTCAGCAATAATTTACAATCAAACTGGAGTTGGTTGGTCATCTACTTGTATTCTGACTGCGCAATGGCAGGTTCTTAGTTGTATAGCATGCCATGATGCTTCTCTACTTGGCGTTCTTTTTACCTGACATGGCAAGGCTAGCGAGCATCTCGGTTCTGTGCCCTCACTCCATGTTCTCACACGCACACATGCTCGAACACACAAGCACGCATTCGTGTTGGAATACACTGAGAACCGGACAAAAGTGCTGGGGCGTGTGTGCGCACGCGCCTTTGTGTGAGGATGTGCGGGCACAAGGCTAAATTCGTGCGGACACGCCTCACCTGCTGCTTATGCCCTGGCGGCCAGCGCTGCGCATGGCCACCTCAAACAGCTGCTGCACCCTCTGGAACCCCTCCATGTCTTCGCTGGTTATCTCCTGCGGCAGCGCTTGCACAGGTTCCCCACCATGATCGCTACCATGGCTGGCGCCGCTGGCTGCAGCTTGGCTACAAGTGCTGCTGCCACTTGTGCCTGCGCCCACCTCCACACCAGACCTTCCCTCATCAGCAGCTACAGTGGTCGAGGTGGAGGCAGGAGGCACAGAGGAGGCGCGGTCGCTCTCCAGGCTCTGCGCCTGTGCCATCAGGCGCTCGATTGTCCAGCCCTGCATGGCGGTGGTGGTGCACAAGGGCAGAGGTGCACAAAAGGGCGGACTCTTGTGATTGTGCTGATTGTGCAATTGCTAGAGCAGAGGTTTGCACAGGTGCACAGCAGCCGCCTCGCGCTCCACTACAAGTGGGTGATCCCACCCACCTTCTCCCCAAACCAGCCGAGATTGTCCGCTATCAGGTGCAGGCTCTCGCATGATGGGCAGCGCACCTGTGCACAGGTATGCAAGGGTGTGTGGTTGGGTGCAGGCTCTTGCATGACCATGTTTCAGTGCACTCAGCACTTAGGGGGGATGCTCGGCCCGCACGACCATGTTCCCGTGCCAAAAGTGTCTAGCAAGGCTGCTTGGCGCGCATTACCAAAGAGCTTGTGAGGCTCTGAGGCATCGCAGGGAGCACCAAAACAACCACACTGGGCTGCCTCCGCGCTGCAATGCTGTTCATCCCTTGAGCAGAGACTAGGTCGTGGATCCCGACACTGCGCTGATGCCTTGAGGGGAGACGCCGTGGCTGCGTGGAAGGTCTGGTGGTGCTTGGCTCATATGCGCAAGCCTCACTTTGGGATCCCTCTTAAAATTCTGTACACAGAGCCTTTGGTCATACTGTACGACTCATACACATGCAATAGTACACATTCATGGATACATCTACATCTCATAAGCTGTATGTCTAGCCACTAGTCATGGTGCGTGACACATGCATCTCCAGAGGCGCCTTTTGAAAGGAACTCGTTAAGGCATGATGACACATGATTCTTTTACAGACAGTGCGCACGTGTAAGGTCATCCGATCAATGCATGCACAGCCTGCTTATTACTAGCGTGTCCAGAGAGAAAGCTCAAGATTCCAGGAGTGGCACCACTCACAGGTGCCAAGAAATAATCGATGACTAAGGTTAAACCCCTCATGCACGCATTGACCAGCGGCTGCAATTCTACAGCTCGTGAGAGATCTACATGATGAACGCGCATTCGGGGCGACATTAACCCACGATTACGCACCAAAACAACGCCATGCCTGTATGCCTGGTGTGAGAAGGTCTTGGCGCTTCTGGTGTTGCACTTGCCGCAGGTGTAGAGCATGGCCAAGGTAGGCTTCACCCTGCCGGCACCGGTACAAGTGTGCATTGAGCTGGCTGACACACACTGACAATGAATAGGAGAGTGTGCGTGCGCATGCGTGTTGCGACGAGTGCGCACATGTGTTGGGGTGCATGCCGGTGGTTGCAAGCCCGTGTGAGGTGTTTGAGAGGCTCCCACTGAGAGCTAACGCGATCTCAAGGCTGCCGCTCCTGAAGCCTCAGCCTCATCAGCTTCCAGAAGGATGCGCGGTCAGGGCTTGCCTCTGACGACCACTGCGTCAGCCTCTGTGACCCATAAACAAAAACCCATAAAATTCTGGTGAAGCATGGGATCAGAGCAAGGATAGCCCCCAAAGAAGCTGTTTTTTGCTCAGCCTACAATCCGCCATAACAGGTCGCGCATCCATGTCTGCTGGTGAGACTTCCAGCTTGGTTCTTGATTGTACAAGCCAGCAGATAACATTGGTGTTTGGGCAGAGCTGCTGCCGCAATATGCAAGCATTGACAAGAGATTGCAATATGCAAGCATTGACAAGAGATTGTGGAATGCGATTTGCTCATGTGTTCACACCTCCCAAGGCCTGCTCCTGATGTTCCTGAAGCCCCGGGCCCTTGTGGAGCATCTCTTCCACTTGAGGAGGGGCTAGATTGGTCTTGGCTGCCTGGCGCACTTGCATCGCTGCCAGAGGCTGCAGCCGTTTGCGCCGCCGACGCTGACACACCTCGTGATGTGGCCCAAAAATGCGCGCTGCTGTGGCTGTGTGCATTGCACATGCTAAAGCTTGGTGCAGAATTGGTAGGCAAAGGGTATTCAGGGTACTGGAAGGTGTGGGGCAGGAGAGAGCAGGGGCCAGGCACCCAGGCGCGGTGGAGTGGGCGCAGCATGTGGAGCGCTCGACGCATGGCTGACCCCAGAAGTCCCCAGGAGTGCTGCTCGCCACGTGTCTTGTGCCTGAAGTTGAAGTACGTGAAGGGTTGGAAGCAAGTAAGTTTCCACTTAAAAGAAGTAAATCACGGTGCTGCACAACTGGCCTACCCTAAGGCCTTAACCTTACTCTGCATTAAGAGCTTAACTTACTGTTTCCTTTTCTTAGTGTTCTCAAGCCCGGTTTCAACGTTCCTCCTACTTCATTTCCAATATATCTAAATAAAGGGCCGCACTAGAGCCCAAAAAAATATTTATTTTTTTCCCATCTTAGCCCTTTATAAAATGGTGAGTCTCGAGGCTGGATGCATGCCCCTCATGTCATCTCCTGGACCTTGCCCAACCATGATTCTTTCATTTGGTTTTGAATGAAGGTCAAGAAGAAGGTAGGGGGTGGAAAGCGGTTCAAGGCGGCGCAGAATAAGGTGAGTTGCTCCTTTTGGACCGTCCGCTTTCTCTACGTTGGCATTCATACTGATACACATATTATTGCTCTTCAATTGAATGTATGATTCTGCGCTAGCTGCATGCACAAACACGCAAATGTACATGTACATTGCGCGTCATGCGTGACTATGATCAAGATAATGCACCGAGTGTGCATTAGAAAAATCCATGAAATATAGTCATAAAAGGGAAATATATCCATCATCTGCTGTCTCAATATTGCCTTGACTCCTTTCAACTCAGTGAAGCAGTGACTCAGTTGTTCCAACAGGATTGAGGTCTATCCTTGTGTCCCAACATTCATCCTTTTTGTATCACAACCGTGACAGGTGGATGGTAAGGAGCCTTCAAAACCATCCAATCCCCAGCCGCCACCACCAGAACATCTACAAAGAAAAATCACTAGAAAGGTGTGTTCTCACTCTTACCTGGTCACCTGCGATATGCTGTCTGCCTGGTTGTCTGGCCTGATGGCTGTGTTTTCCAGCCACCAGCGCTTGCTGAGATCCTCAATTTCTCAGCCAGGGGGCTTGCCTGACTGCGTCCCTGACGTATGTTGCGTGCACAACCGCCTTGCCAGCTGTTGATGCAGAAGGCCTAGCTGCCTGGTACACTTGGTTGTGATGAAGAAAGGCCCTTAGGGCTGCTCTAATGAGCAAAAAATTGGTTTGGCTTATTGTATTGTGGTGCAGTAAGCCAGTTTGAAAAAGTCTCTGATGATGAAGAAAGCAAACAAGAGGCGGCAGCTGGGCTTGTCCTCGTCTCGAGGATGCACATTTAGCAAAGGGTGCTCTTTCTGATTGGGGTGCTGGTGGCGAAGTCAGATGCAGGGGCAAGCCAGCCAGCCAGCCAGCCAGCAAGCACACTGAAGGGAAGAGGGTGCCATCACTGCACACATGCTGTCCACATGGGCAGCCTCCGATGAATGTCACTCCCCACATTCAGGGCATGTACGTGCCTCCCAAGCCCATGCTCCTCAATGACGCACAATCTTAAATGGATGCATTCACGGGGGCAGGTTGGGTTCCTGGACCGTGTAGCTGCCAGCCAGCCGGCCAGCAAGCTCGGCCAAAAAAGCGGAAGTGGACTCCTGGGCGCGACGCCCATCATCTCCAAGAACAAGACAGCGGCACGCCGCAAGCAAAAGGTGTGCAGGGCCACTTGGCCGGGGCGGGCCTGCTGGACTGCCTTGGGCTGGGAATGTAGTTTGTGCAGGCGCCCTGCACATGTTTGGAGCCTGCCCATCACGGGTCCTGCGCCGGCAGACACCGACGAGGAGCCCTGACACCCACGAGGAGCCCTGTCTCCCACTGAGTGCAGAGTTGTTGAGCGCCTCTGAGCTCTGAGCTGGCGCCGCATGCCAGCGCCGGCATCAGTGCTCAGCTCAATCAACCAACCAACCAACTCAACAGGGTTTTTCAAGTCGGTCTCCGCCTGTGGAGTTGCGTGGCTGCCTTAGCTTTCCTATCTACAGCTAAGCTGCCTGTGACACAAGCGTGCCCAAACCGTCAATACGCCCTACAGCTTGCAGGATTTGCAGTGTGCATGTCAGTGAGATCATGCCACGCACGTTATGTCAGTGACACGCATGTCATGTTTGCCTGGCCAACGGGTCTGCTTCCCTGCCTCAGTTTCCGGCTTGCGCAGTCCACAACACTGCCCTTTGACCTGCAGAGTGCGCCCGCATGCTCTTTACCTGCCTCACCTCCTCAACTGCCTGGCTGCATGCACAGGCCACGAAGACGCTCCTCAGTTTGCAACCCCTGGCAGGAACTCTAGATGAGTTGGAGCAGGACTTGCAGCAGCAGCCTGGTCAGCTGTCAAAGGCTGCGCAGCAGCGCCAGCAGCGACGGCAATTTGGTCAGGCTGTAAACAGCAACAGGGCACGGGAAGCAATCATGTGCGTACTTAGGTATCAGTTTGGACAAGCGATGGCGTATGGAATCATGCATACGTACAAGTCTAGGCAGGGGGAGAGCAGCAGCAGGGGAGCACTCGCAGGCGTCCTGCAGGTGCTGCTGCTGCGTGCCTTTGCTGGAAGAGTGTGGGGTTGGCATATGAACATGCTCACATGGTGGGTATGTGCAGGTGCCCACAAGCGCAGGCACGTGGGTGTGTGTGCCCACAAACATGCACGCTTGACAAGCAGCAGAACAGTCAAGGAAGGCATGGCAAGCTTGCATTGCTGGTAAGATGCCTGTAAAATGCTTGCTTTGTGTGCCAGTGTCGCTTTGCTGTCGTACCTAAACCCTCAACAAGAATGCCTTGCGCACCACCCCCAGGTCCAGCCAGCCTCTCTCTCACAGCCCTCCACACATTGGAACCATCGGTGCATGGCACTTGCCTTTCCACCTTGGGTATCGCTGTTCCATTGTGACAAGAAAAGCAGGGTTACTCAAGCTTATGATGTTCCCACCCTTTTGTCTACAGGGTGCACCGCTCTCCTTGATTTGATTATGATGTTTTCACCCTTGATCTGAGCATACGATGCTCTTGCCCTTTTGTCTGCAGGGTGCAAGAAAGCGGGCGCATACAGCAGGTACTACAGCATCCCACTTTTAAAGCTAACCCCCTCCATGCCATAACAAATCATCTCAAGGCAAGTGATTGTAACTATTGGAATGGACTATGTAGCAGAGGAATCCTTCAGCAGCTGCTGCTCAAGCCAGGACACCAAGGCTGCTGTTTTTGGCAAGTTTCTTTTTTATGATGGTCATGCTGCACTTCAAGGTTTGTTACCCACTATGCGCACATCTTTGGCTAGCACTGTTCTTAGCACTCCTCTCAAGCACTTCTCCCTTGTTGAAGTGATGCTGGCATTGCCCAGTCCTCGTCACACGAAATATGCTGCATTTACATGGGCGTGCCTGGCACACTGTGCCGCTTTTGTGCTTGCGCGTGCTGTGCTGTATTGGAAAGGCCTTAAGCCTTGAAGGTGCTGCACCTCAAAGCAAGTCTTTGACTGGGGGTCATGAGGTTATTTTGTTTTGAGTGTGGAAACGATTGCCAGTCAATAATAGCTGTGAGCTAGTTTCCACTCGCCCTGTGTTGTCCTTTGTTAGGACTCGTTCAATCCAGTGCAGTGCTTGTGTAGGCCATGCAGCCTTCCTTGCTGTCCTTGGATGGCCACTTATTCCCTCTCTTTGATGTTGCATGCCCAACCCTTGCTGTGCAGGCCACTCAATCCCTTCCTCTGAGATTGCATGCTCAACCTTTGCTGCGCAGGCCACTCAATCCCTTCCTCTGCTGTTGCATGCCCAACCTTTGCTGCGCAGGCCACTCATTCCCTTCCTCTGATGTTGCATGCCCAACCCTTGCTGCGCAGGCCACTCATTCCCTTCCTCTGATATTGCATTCTCAACCTTTGCTGCGCAGGCCACCTTGCCCCCTGCACCATCGTCAAATGGACAATCAAGTGCATCAAGAGCAAAGCAGCAACAGCAGCAAAAAAAAAAGAAGAAGGCCAAAGCAAAGGCAAACAGTGCTCCTGGAGGGCAGGACATGGAAATGTGAATCGTGCATTGCTTGCCAAACAAGTGCAGTGGAATACGTACTTCAAGAAGTTCTTGATAAGTACTGCTGTTTGTTTGTCTTGCATGGCACTACGCCATCACTCTCAGTGTATTTGTTTTCTTGTTTCAGAAACAACAACGCATTTATTCATTGCATGCGAAGTCTTCGTGTGTGGATGACAGGTAGTCACGGCCTGACTACCTGTCATGTCGTCGTCTGAGCCAGGCAATCCAGCCGTCACTACAAGAGCAGCGCACAGCAGGCTGGCTCAGACGACGACGACCCCCGCCCCGCTGTAGCAGCAATTGGCGGCCCTGAATCCTCATGTGGTGAGGAGGAGGAGGAGGAGGGGGAAGAAGGCGCTAATGGCGCTAATGGCAGCGAGAGGGGAATTGGGGGAGGGGCTTTTGGCAGCGGGAGGGGACGTGGAGGAGGAAGGAGGGGAGGGAGGGGAAGGGGGG
>LFIK01000807.1_pt1 | contig 23930 bp, 28 predicted proteins | sample 643401 | NCBI WGS metagenome assembly LFIK01 (sample SAMN03777447, study PRJNA286221) | soda lake metagenome | biome: soda lake; feature: Kulunda steppe; material: water; isolation source: sample T5-Br brine of Lake Tanatar-5 | place: Russia: Kulunda steppe | collected 2010-07
ATCCTCCCTGCTGTGCTCTACTCTATTCCTAATCACTGAAGTCCCCCCACTGCTGGAACCCTTTTCATCCTCCACCTCCTCCTCCTCCTCCTCCTCCTCCTCCTCTGAGAGCACCACCCAGGGCTGAGCCATGTCCTGCTCCTCTTGGGACCGTGTGCGCTTGGCCAAGCGCAAGTTGCTGCACAACCACTCGTGCAAGCAGTGCTTGCACTGCACCTTGCAAACCCCCTTCACTGCACCTTGCACCTTGTGGCACTAGAATGATAAACTGGTCCCATTCAGGGCCCTTAGGTGGAGACATTTTATGTTTAATGGCCATATGTTAGTGGATGGAAGGTTGGGGGGTAGTTGGGCTTCCCCAGAACCCCCTGGCCTTGCTTCTGTTTTTACCTGGTCAATATGATGATCTATGCGTAGAAATGCAAATTAAACACCAAGTTAACGTCCGGGATCTCCCAAACCGTCGATGTTTACATCTAGGGAAATTTCTACAGCTTTTTGACTGAAAGTTCCTAGGAAGTGGCCAAGCGTTCAGGATCTAATAATTCAATTCAAGGCTTGACCCAAAGTGAGCCAAAACTACATACTTGCAAGCATCATCTTTAAAATCACCAGCTCCTCATCATTTGAAGAAAACCACCTGCTTCTTTCAAGCTTGTTGACTTGGTCTTAATTGAGATTAGTGCATGAAGCATGTGCGTTGTGCGTGTGTTGTGCGCGCAAGCACGCAGCAGCATGCACACACTCATGACGTCAAGCGCTTATGCACCCCACTTGCCAGGGCAAGTGCGCATGCACCCAGTAGAAAACGTACAAAGCACACGAAGTATGCAAGAGCGGAGCCAAGGAGGAGCAAGCAGGGCTCACCAAGCATGGAAGGGTAGCAGCCTGGAAGCTGACTTGAATCTCCTGAACCTGAACCTTCCACAGTAATCCCACTTCCCTTATTCTCTTTGACCCTGCTTGTGGCATTGCCTGATAAATTGAATGAGAATGTCCAATTCTGCTGCCCAGCGCCGTGGAAAGTTTCCTCGGGCAAAACCCTACACTATACACCGTCTGTGGAGGCCTCAGCGCCCTTTCAGAGGGTTTAGGAACTGGGGGGGGAGGGGTTGGGGAGTTGGGGGCAATTTCTACCTAGGGAATGCAGCGTTTTGGAAGCAGAGATGCGGCCACCCACCCCCACACCTACCCACGCACATACATGTACGCACCAGATGCCCCTGGCTACTGGATCAAAGCAGGGATGTAAGCAAGGATGTCTCCAGGGGCCTCAAGAGTCCGCAATGATGTGCTTGATTGTTTTTTAAAATGGCCACCCGTAGGGGCCCTTTGGGCCTTGCTTGCATGCCAATACTTGCCAGCCTCCGCCAGCTTCCGTACCACCCTGCTTACTCTGCCTGGAAACAGAACAGGCAAATCCCTGGACTAAGGCCCTGTGTTCAAGACTGAAAACGAGCTTTTGAATAGGAGGGACCAGCGAACTAGTACAATAACCAAACTTGCATGCTCAATTCGTCTGACCACAGCAAGCCTGTACTATCTTTGGAGCAGGTAGGTGCAGTTCTGTTAAATCTGGTTGTGAATTGTTGGATGAAATAAATCTACTGTTAGGCTGCGGTCAAAGACAAAAAATTCTCACGATGCAAGCAAAACTTTTTGGTAATTGGGGCAAACATTTTTGGGAAATGGGCAAAAACTTTCAGAATCATAACAGAGGATTTTGGTGTATGATAACCCCTTATTTTTGGGTATTCAAAAAGTTCGAGGATTGCCATGGGAACCTCACCAAACGACTTCCCCTTGAAATAAACGCCCCTGGCACAGGTTTTTTTGCTTAAAACCTGCATATTTCATGTGTTTACAATATCTCAAAACTGGGAGGCATAGACAGGAACACCTCACAGAAATGGGCAGAAAGGGCCAGGCCAAGATGCTCCAGCCCATACCAAGGTGCCAAGAGTGTGCGCAAGCCTGCAGCCAGGCTTCCCAGCCTACCCAGGGACCCTAACCCTCTGCTTTTCCCAAAGCCGAAGCATGACTAAGAGAAAGCTAAACCATACAGACCACAGCAGAGGGTAACCCCCAATTCTGAAGCAGCATTTAGTTATGGGCGTGGGCATGGAAAGTAGCAGTGCACAGGTGTGCAACGAGAGCTGCAAAACACTACATTTGTGCAAAAAATGAATGACTGGGGTGTTATGCCCAGCAACAAATGCACTCAAAGGGAAGCCCAGCCAAAGAAAGTGAGGATGACTTTTTAGAGACAACTTGCTGGACAGATAGATGGGAGTGGGCCTGCGCATGTGCGAGTGCATAGATGCATTGCTGGGCAGCGTATGCATGTTTCATCTTACACGTGTTGGTGAGTTGTCCCTCATGCTCATGCATGTGCACCCTTCCCCTTCTTGCTGCGTACCAACAGCCTCGAGCAGCTCCATCATGTAGCGCATTGTACGGAAGGCTGTATGACATACTGTGAGGCTGCAAACAGCCCTGTGCAGGTTAGTGAGACCAATGAAAACCCTTAACTCTCACATGTTGAGATCATATTTTCATGAGAATTTGCTGGCAAGAATGTGGGCATTAATGATATAAACACCGGAGGTCATGAGGCCAATAGAGACAGTGTAACTCTATTAGGTACAGATATGAGCGTTTTAGAGGACTTCAGTCAACAAAAAAACAATTTATGAAAAATCACATGTGACCGTGAATTTTTTTGGAGATTCGAATTCCCAAAAAGTTTGGGGAATGGGGCAATAGATTTGCGTGTGACCGCGGCCTTACTGTGAGCGGGCAAAGAATCGCCTGTTGTTCATGCAAAGCTGCAAGCGTGTCACCTGAGCCAGCAATTGCAAGGCACGCAGCTGACGAGTATGGGCCACTAAAAAACATCAAAAGTGGAAAGCCGCTTGATCAAGGTGAGGTGCTTACAGCTTGTGTGGCTGAGACAGAAGCTCACTTTATATTCCTCTGTTGTAATGTAAATTTTCATATTCCTGCCGAACTTCAGCTCTGATGCAGTTTTGGTGCCATAAATCTGCGCGTCTCCACTACAATGAAGACCATTGGGCAAGTGCAATCTTGTCAAATAAACTTTATAGCTTACCATCCAAGAGTGTGCCTTGAGTGTCGATGGGCTCCTCCTCTGCATAGGCAGGAGTCTGTTGCGCCAATACATGGCCGGCACTGCTCTGCATGGCCCCGCGGCGCCCAAATGTTGCTTGCTGCTGCTCTGGCTGCAGCGGGCGTGGCTGGTCAATTTCTTCCTGCAGCAGCTGTTCCTCATCGTCCTGCTGCAGGTATGGTAGGCGTTCTTGCTGCTGTTGCTGCTGCTGCTGCTTACCTGCTACCTCCTCATGACCATGCTCAGGCAAGTCTTGATGGTCTCGTGCAGGTGAATGGGAGCTGGGGGCAGGGGAAGGTGCCTGGCGCGCACGAGCACCCTTCAATGCCCCTCTCCCTTTCCCTTTTTCTCCTGCTGCCTTGCTTGCCCTTGCCTGCAAGGCGCAAGCGGGTAAAGCATTCACTTAAACGTCAACAAGTGAGCACAAGCTTATTTCTGACTCTTTAAGGACCGCCCCTGCCTTGATGAGCAATCACAAGCATCAGGGACATGGGCGCCATTGAGCGCATCTTAGTCAGGCATCCTCACCTTCAGCAGGCCCATAAAATGCTTATACTGCGCCCACTCCGTGTCTGTAGCCTCCTCCTCTTCTAGTCCTTGGCTGTCCAATTGGGCCCCCATGCTGGGCACGCCAGACGTGGCTGCAACCTCATTTGCCAAGCCTTCAAGCTCTCCAACAAGCTGAGCAGCATCTTGTGGCAGGAGCTGTATGCATGCAATAGCAAGATGTACAACGAGTAGGAAAAATATTTGGATCAAAAAGGAAATAAAAAAGCGGGTTATTACTTCAGACCTCCAACAGGCAAATTAAACGACGAGTTCCACCTTCACATTACAGACGCTGCTAGCATCTCATTCCAAGTCAGCCTACAAGGTTTTCAAACAACTACTGGTGACCAAAGTTCCACCCTATGCGGTATCCTAGGGTAACTAGCGCTCCTCACGCCCTGGAGCATGTGAGCAGATGATCAAGCAAAGTTATACATAGGATGATACCTTGCTGGCCCTTGATGCACATCAGTCTAGCATTCTTTCAAAGACCATACACAATAGACTTCAATGTTCACACAGAACGTGCCAATTCCAGCCCGAGTATGTGCAAGCTCTAGGTTAGATGGGGCAAGTAGCTTCCGTACGAGAAGCACAGTTCTGCAATTTGCTTATGTAGACAGCAACATGCCCAAAAATATGCCTTTTTCCGACAACTACACTCAACAATTTCCATAGGTGGAATACATTTTGAGAACTTATGCAGTCTAGCGTTGACTTTCTACAACAATTGCTTTTCAATTCCATCTAACACGCGTTGGCTTATTCCGCTCATCCAGAATCATTGATTCCACAAGTGCACAACACATGCATTGCAAGGACACCTTTTTTGAAACCATGCACCTTAGGAACAAAGGGCCCCAGGCCCCAGGCCAAGAAGTACAGGCGTGGCATGGCTTCGTTCCGATCGCTGCTCTCAGCAGCCAGGGCGTAGCTAGCCCCACCCTTCACTAGAGCCATAAGCTCGTCTCGGCTCAATCCAACTCCTGAGCACGATAACAAAAGGGGCACAGATTGTTGCAAAGAGGAGCCGGAGCTGATCATTATGCAAAAAAAGGCTGATTTGAGGCACAAATGTACAAAAAAACCAGCTGATAAGGCCGCAGCAGCTGCGCACTTATAAAAGACTCGCATTGAGACGCCAAAAAGTCACATGCTTTAGCCTTTCAATCTAGCCCCTTGTGCAACCTAAATGTGTGGCTTGCAACCTTCATTGCTCATGGGTTAGGGTAGATTGACAGGGAAACATGTGCATCCTTGATATTGAGCCAGGGTACTGAAGGTCTCATTACGTGTTGGCAAGTCAGCTACCACTTAGACTACTTGATTGTGCATTTTAAGTTAGACGGCAGCGATGCTTTTCAAGCATTCAAATAGAACAAAGAACTCCTTGTGAATACTTGCTGCAGCTACCCAGGTGGGATCAATTTCCCAACAAGAGGGAGTAAAGTATTTTGACAGACGAGAACAGCAACTTTTGTGTTGCCTCAAACTCCATGAATGGCAAGTCTTCTGACACTGGCAGCTCACCTGCATACATAGATGCAAGGGCACTGGCGGTCTCGTTAAATGAGCTCAGTGCCTGCGCCAAGCCCTCCAGGTCCACGTCCCCTTCAGCCTCCTCTGCCTCTGAGGAGGAAAGGACCTCAAGCACGCCTTTGTAGGAGCACTGCAATCAAGCAGAAAGTGTCCATGAGCAACAATGCAAGCAAGAAAGTATTGTGACATGCATCTCACTCACGCAGTTTAACCGTCCATGTGTGCTTAAGAGGGAGTCCGGAAAGTCTTTTTTAAATTCTGCACCAAAGTGCTGAGATGGACAGCAAAATTAATTTCACATAAGGGAAAGCTGGGCTAAATCAATAGACCATGCTCTGGTGATCCACACATACTGGGTCTGCATTTCATTATTACTGACTCAATGATTCTAGTTGGACTGTTTGTGCCTGACTCATCAATCATCAAAGAAAGATTGCACAAACCTCGAGCTGACAAGAAATTGGAAGCATTGGCAGCAGCACTTAGAACTTGGCGAAGCCTGTCCCAACAGCGCTATTACACAACACATTGTTTCAGGGTTGGGTCTTCCGTATTTTATTGCATTTAACGCATTGGAAAAATAGGCTAAATCCACGAATTGAAAAAAACGGTTTACAATGCGGGTTCCAATGCGACCCCTCCTCCCCCCGCGCCCTTTCCTTTGTTCCTGCTCATTTCCCCTTTCGACAACTTTACTTAGTGTAAGCAAATTGAGAGAAATAAGGAGGTTTTAAGCAGTCTACATATCTACTCCTCATTGCTGCTGCTACTGTCCTCTGTATCACTGCCCTGGCATTCCTCATCATCGCTGAAGATTTTTGATGCTGGTGCCTGAGCGACCCCCCTGCTCCAGGACCTGGGTGCGCTCGGCCAAGTCTGCTCCCCTGCACACTGCAAGCGTCCGCTGCTTCCTTGCAGGTGCCGAGGAGGTGCTCGCATTTGCTGCTGTACTTCTGTCAAGCTGGCGCTGCTCTGCTGCTGCTGCTACTGCCTTGTTCTGAGCATCGATGGCCCCCATCTCATCCAGGACAGGCTGCAGGACTGCCTCATCTGCTGTGTACTTTGCCACCCCATAAGTTGGATAAATACGCAGGAAGTGCTCCCTGATGCGGGAAACACCGGCTACAAAGACATGCTTGCAGTACTTGCACTCCACCTTGCGCTGGTGCGACACGTCTTTCAGCTCAATGACCCTGACATGATTCCACTCCTTCCCCTTTTCTCTAGACATTTTGAATATATATGTACATTTAGAGCATATAGGGGCGGTTATAGGTAGCTGGGGGGGCAGTTGGGGACCCACAGGCCCTCCTCTACCCCCCCTAACCACTACCCTCAAAAATGACCCCTAAATGCGGACACATTGACGTTTAATACGCGAATTGTTCATATCATATGCGCTTTGGTCTGGGCAAATGGACGCATGACCCAACCCTGCATTGTTTACACAATTCATGTCACAACGCAACTTATGGCAAACCTTCCACCCAGTCACGAGCTTGAACGGTATCCTTGAGCACTGCAAAGTTGACGCCTGAACCATCCAGCCGCCTGCATCCCCGAGAACTACACATAGGTAGGCATGCTAAGCGAGCCTGCACCATCCAACAATTTGGGGACCTGCGGTGGCCTGGCTGGCAAAGACAAAGCTCAAAACTTGTTAAGCTTTTGGCTGCTCTGACTGCACACTGCACCTGCAGCCACCAAAGCTTGGAATCCTTGTACAAACAATTTGCTAGGAACACCTGCCGAGTTTCAGGCCAGGCTGTGGGCTGGCTGGCGCTGGCTAATTACAGCTTGTCACTATTCCTGCACTTTTCCAGTAACATTTCTACTGCGCCAACCGCGCCCTCTCCCGCCCTCCTGACACTGCAGGCCTGCCAGGACAAATTTTGGAGGGAGCAGCCAAAATTCCTGAGCAGGGGTGCGCTGGGTGAGTCTGAGAGGGCTTTTGTGCTGTACTTAACGTGAAACACCTCAAACCTAGGGGCGTAACCCAAAACCCAAACATTTCTGCAGCCCCAACATATCTAGACGGAAGCAAAGGGCCTGAACAATCAAAAGGATACCTTCATCCGTTCCCTAAGTTTATGGTTATTTTCTGTGATTAATTTTGCAAATGAACAGCTCTTGAGCGCAGGTTTCTGATAGCACTGATACATATGAAGGTGGGAATCATGCAGTTAATCATGTATCACTCAGCATGCCAGACAATTTAACTCTAAACAGACAGCTTTTCTTACAATGTAGCCAGACTGCACAGCCACTGCAATTTTTCCTGCTTCCCCTGTCAAAAGATTGTGCACATTTTATTGCTCATTCATACAGAAGTGCCACAGGTCAAGATATACCTTTAAAGCTTCCAGGTTCAGCTCGGCCATGGTCAAGCCTCTGCCACCTTCACTGCTGGGATCATGCAACAGCTGTTGGTGCTGCTGCTGCTGCCCATTGCCTTGATGCTTGCGGCGCCTCAGCTCCACAGCAATGTCTCGCACCATCTCCTCCACCTCAGGGCCGTAAGAAGTGAGCTAAAATTGCAGCACAACATAACCTCTTGATTGTACTATGAATCAGCAGAGCATGAACTTGAAGCATGAAACATGGCAAGTCTGCACCAAACCTTAACCTTTGCATGAGCAGGTAGATATGCACTGCACTTCTATCTTATGAAGGTCGATGCTTGCAATGGTAGACTTAACAGCAGGAGCGAGGCTTTCAAGGTCAGGCAAATCCTGTTGTAAATTGTTCTGAAAGATGCCTGCAAGTTTGGCAGCGTTGCCCCTTCATGTAAGTTTGCCCCTTCATGTAAGACAGAAAAGCTGCAAACAGCAAAGCATACCTGTGCTAGAAGACGTATAGCAAGGGCGTCCTTCTGATTGGGCAGCAGGGATGGAGAGAGAAGTAGCCGTGCAATGCCACCAACCTAAAGTGTCAGAGAAGCAAAATGGATTGAAAAAAAGTGGGTGCTGGCTTGGTGGTATTCCAGATTTAAGACTTCAAATTGAGAGAGACGCAACAAAGCACTGAAACGCATTGCAAGGAAGGAGGGTTGCAGGACATCCTTACAAGCATGTCACTCCCACAGTTATTCACTAACAGATGACGGTGGAATTTACGCAAGCAGTCATCAGCAGATGATGCAGATGCAAGCTAGGAATGGACGGACTTGGACGTTTGAATATCCATGATCGTAAAAAAAACACAGCTTACCGGAAAAAATGACAGCCACATTAGAAGGACAGCTTAAAGAGCACTACAACAGTCAACGCAAGGGCAAAGAACGCAAAGTGTAGGGCTTGGCTCAACCAGACACAGACTCATCCTGTGTGCAACCCCTAATAACTCCCCCTCACCGCCAGCAGTCGACGTTGGAGGGCCCGCACATGCTTATTGATTTGCTGCCCCTCGTCTTGAGCACCAGCCACTTGATCTGAAGGATAGGCAGGAGCAGTAATTGGGGTTGTGATAAGAGCTAGTGCGTGCTTGCTCTTCTGTGGATGAAATCCCCAAGCTCCAGCATGCCTGCCTTGCTTCGCGTGCAGTGTGAGAATGGGCAACACACGTACGCGCACACCCTGCCTCCTGGTTTGAGAGGCTGAGGCAATCCCAGTCAGCAAGCCACGCGCGCACTCTTGTCATGCAACTTGGCGGCCAGGGCAGGGTGCAGGCTTGCAAGCAGCTGCTGACTGGGCGGACATCCCACCCCCGCCCAGTCAACACGACTTGGCTGTGACTTGGCTGTGAGTCCTGAGCTCGCGAGCGGCTACTAAGGCAGCCATCTTACCCTGCTCGGGCAACACACCTTGGTTGCCAGTAGGCTCTGCACTGAGCCAGGTGTCCTCAGGTAGGCGGAGGGCAGTGTCGCAGCCCTGCCAGCAGTAGTCCAGGAAGTCAGGCCCCACGCTCAGCCTGCAGCCTTCCATGGGCGTGCCCTGCATGGTAGAGTGGTGGCAACATCAGCAATGGGTGTTGGCTCTGTCGGGATCATGCACACCTCTTGCCTCATCAGGGTTCTAAATCAGGGACTGAACAGCTGTTTTAAACCTAACTCATGGGAGCACATGGGGATCGCCATACCAGGCAGAGCATCTCGCAGGATCTATCAGGTGGCACTTCAATCAAATGCGGAGTGAGCACAGCTGCAGATGCATTGCCAATGCAAGCGCCTTCAATTATACTTAGGCCACATGCTGGTGGTGATGCAGGTGGTGATAGGGTTGACCAGCAAACTCTGTGACATAATGACTAAGGATGGGTTAATAGGATGGTCCAGCCTGTTAAAGAGACTTGCCGAGACTTGGCGAGACTCGTTGTAGAAGGCTAGGGCCTGGATAGGAGATGATCGTTAGATAACTGCTTTTCACAGGCGCATCATTTGTTCCTGAGAAATTTCATGGAATTTCAATATAATTAAAAACAAGTTATTTTAACAGGTTCGGGCATTCCAGAGGCCGTGATGAGTCACAGGCTGTTCCGTCCTCTCCCCTCCCTGTTCCACCCCCCTCAATTCCACCCTTATCAACCTAGCTGCCCAATCCTTAGCATTTTTTCCATCTTGTAGGCAAGGAGTTGCAGGCTGGACTCCAGGTCGCCCACAGATAAGTCATTGTGTTGCAGCAGATGCAAATCAACTTCCGCGTGCGCGCCAAAGCAAGCCTTGGGCAGTGCTTGGTGCACATCTGGTCCCAAATTGACCAGTTGCGTTCGCAGACACAAGCTGTGGGACAATGCACAGTAAATTCATCTTAAGATATTATCAATGGTTTTGGGAGAATTTAAGGGTTTTCTGGCAAATTCTTGCACAACTTTGGCGTTTACCAGTCAAATAGGTGACACTCGTTGGTGACGAGGGTCCCCCCCATCCCCCAAAGAAACTCGGGGACTCTCACCGAGTCTCGCCGTTGGCTAGTCTCGGAAAGACCCCTGCCCAACCTTTATAATGACGGATGGAAAAGGCTGACTTTATTAAGGCTGTGCAGCAACTCAACTACTCATTGGAACACTCCCTTTCTTAACTCCAACCGTCAGACATTTACCTTCCAAGTGTTGTGTCCAAAGAGGAGCAGCAGGTCTACCATGGCGCGATTGACAACCACTTGGATAATTTGCACATCCTGCAGGACGTGCCTCAAGACCAGTCGGAAAAAACAAGACAGCTGTGTGAGGAGCACATGTCGGTACGAGACAAGAACAGCTGATGAGCGGCATGTGCCTGGCACATGGGCTCTATAAGAGACCTAGCTTCCTTCACACATGCTTTTCCAGCTAAGCCTTGCAGTGGATGGCATGGCCGTCTTGCAAACACGACTGAACAAGGCTTGTCCTGCTGCATACCTACGCCCACCGGCCCAGAGCTATACATGTGCAGGCATGCGCCCAAGAATCAAGGTGTCCACACAGTAGCTGAGCGCGTGTGGCATACTTCCAAGAGTCAGGGTGCCATGACACCCTTGCGGGGAATCCATGATGTACCTGAGCTGCATCGTAGAGCTCCACCAGCTTCCGGGCCAGGGCGTTTGCCCATGCATTCACCATCTCCACGCATATGTGCCCGCTACCATCACCAGCATGCCCAAGCCCAGCGCGGTTCTCATCCCCTGTATCCTCCTCGTCCATCCTATCCTGAACTCCCCTGGCCACTGCTGCCCCTCCCTTTTGCCCTCTCCTCGCCCGCTTTGCACCCCTCCTGCCACCCCTGCCGGCCAGTGCTGTGCGCTTGCTGCCGCTGCCACCCACACCCTCTGAAGGGGCACCTTCACCAGTTGCTGTCACGGGAGCTGCTGCATCAGCTGCATTGCCTTCCTCCGAGGCCTGCTTCAGCTGCGTGCATGGATGCAGCAGAGACGATGCAAAGGCCCTGGCCACCAAGCTACATTATCCTGGAGGCACGGGCAAGCATGTGTCTGGGACTGCCTGCCAGGCCCCCAGGTCAAGCAAGAGCTGGCCGTCAGGGCTGCTCACACAACAGCATGTTTAAAGCACAAGTTCAGATGGCTGCCACGCAGGAAGGGAGCCCATCTCCGCGATCTAGGTAGGTGCAGTCCTCAGGTGACATCCCAGCAAGCCTCTGTGATGAGAAGTCCTGTCCATCCCGTCTCGAGCACCAGGAGCCCTGATGCAACCACAGCCTTGCTCGTTGGCATGCTGGCTGGTCAGCCGCAGAAGGTGCTGCTGCCCTGGAGAGTATGAGCCCCTGCCCCACTATTTCATCTCCAGTCAGCGCACGCCCCACATAAAACAGACCAGCACAGGCATACACACACGCAAGCACGCACGCACACACACCTGCGCCAGGCCCGCCAAGACGGCAGTGTGCGCAGCATGCACGAGCTGGCCTGTCACATGCAGGCCCATGAGACCCTGGCCGCCCTGTGAGCCGCAGCGGTCCAGTAACTGAGCCAAGCTTTGCCACACCTTGGCTGTATGGCTGGATACAGTCCAGGCACCCCTGCGCGTGCGTGCGCGCACAATTGCTTGCTGTATCGGCACACATGCAAGCAAAACCTGCGTTCCAGAACGTGCCAGCACCTGCCAGGACCCATGTGCGTGGCATGCCTAAGTTCCCTAGCCAGGGCACAAACTAAGCATGCTCACACACAAGCATTGACGCTGTAAGCGAGCCAAAGTGTATTCAGAGCATATGACGTTCTCTGGAACCAAACCTGTCTTTTTGTGGACCTGCACCACTCACTGCATTGAACGCATCGATCTCATGAAGAGTCTTAAATTAAAGAGTTTTCAGCCAAATCAATCTACCCCCCACACCATCCTCAAATAACCCCAGGCACAGCATGCTATGAAATGCGCACAGGAGTCCCTTGTGGAAAGGACAGCGACTAAAATGAGATACAAGCAATCTGCACCTTGGAGAAGAAGGTTGGTGATGGGTGCCAGTAAGGCCAGGGCAAGTGCAGCACCCTGTTAGAGTGAGGGGAGGCGCGCATTAGAGATGGAGGGATTCGTCTCCCATGCATAAATGGGATGGACATGCATGCCGGCATGCTCTGCCTGCCTAGAAGCAAGAGGGGGCCTCCTCACCTGGACAGCAAAGCCTGAACACGGGTCAGTGAGGTCTTGAGTCGCCACAGCGCAGCAGCGTCCTCAGGGGCGGTGCCGGCAGCTGCGTGCGCACGGTAGCAGGAGGCACTTGCTGCGCGCAGTCAACACCCCAGCTATGCAAACATGCCTGCTACTGGACAGCCACTGTCTGGCCCAGGCTCGCATGTGAGCTTGTGCAGCCCCTGGCTTGCAGCTTTGCACCTCACCACCAAGGGGGGCATGGCACCCCAGCATGTTGCAGGTTTGTTTGCATGAGCTCCCCAAAGCTGAGGCCATGGCAGACAGGCCTTGAGGACCTTGGCGCCTTCTATTGAATGCGGCAGCTCCAACCCCTGTGCAGCACAGCCAGCAGCAGGACCCACCCGCGGTCTCCAGCTCCTCCACCTCGTCCTGTAGTGCCTGCTCTGACAGTGTCAGCACCTTCCGCGCGGCGGCACCGAGGTCCTGGGCTGCTTTGCTGGCCACTGTGGTCAGTGCCAAGCGTGCAATGGGCTGCAGCGCACCCGGGCCCGACTTGCAGCAGAACACCAGCGTGTCCACCGCCTGGGCCGCGACATGGAAGTCTGTGTGCCGGAACACCTGGGGGGCGCGGCTTGGCATGCAAGCGCCGATACGTCAGGCATTCATGCGTGTGTGTATGTGTGTGTGCGCAGGCTCAAGCAATATCTTGGGCACATTGCCAGCTGAAGGCAGCTGCCTGACCCAAGCGCGACGCATTCTTTGCAACCTGCCAACTGGTACGGCAAGCTATCAAATTTCTCACAGAATGGCATGCCCAGAAGAAAGCAGAGCCCGAGCAGCACAGAAGTAGTGCACTCACCCCCCCCTTGATGACATGCACACTGTCCCCGCCCATTTCCCTGAACCTACCTCAGGCCAGGGCGCGCAATAACAGAGTCGCTCCTGGGAGCTTACCTGATCAGCCACAAGATTAAGGAGGTCACCAAACGCACGCTCCTCATTCTTAAGCGCAAACAACTCCAGTCGCAGTAGCCTCACAGCTTGGCACAACGGTGCAACCTGGATCCAGGGGCATTTTGGGGCACTCTATCTAGTTGCTGCCAGTCACTGTAAAGGCATGTCCTTCCCCAGGCCCTCCAAGTCTCAAATGGTGCTAGAGCAGACACAGGCGCGCAAGCCTGTGTGTTTTGCAAGAAGGTGCATCAGGATTGAGCCCAGCATGGCAAAGCAAGAACATCACGCCTAGAGCTTACCACTCCAGATTGTGTCTGGTGCTTGCGGATAAGGGCTGGTAAGGAGCCAATGAGGGAGAGGCTGGCATCCTGTGTGTGAGGGATGACAAGAGTACAAGTACACCAAGTTGGATGCCAGGATGGATACCTTGGAACATTGCAAACAGGCTCAAAAAAATTTAGCGGATACTTTGTATGCATGCAGCATTTGGTGCTCGAGATGTCCACCCCAACCGTTTGCATGTAGGCGGCAAAAGAAAGGGCGGGCGTGCACACAGTTCTGGGCTAGACTCGCACCTGGTGCGCAACAGAGTTAGGCGCAGTTGCCTTTGCGCGAGGCCCTGCTCCCCTGACAGCACCACCCACACTGCCCTGTTGTGCACGCTGCAAGGAGGCAGCCAGCAGCATGGCAGCGTGCACGGCGTGCACCGGGCTGCTGGACAAGCCTTCATCCCCAAGCGCCCCTGCAAGGACACTGCCGTCCCGGACTGCTGGGAAGCTGCGCATGAGGTGGGACACAATTACCGCCCATTGTGCAGCGCAAAAGCAATTGCACCTAAGTGAGGCTGGCACGTGCTTGCAAAGACACCCACAACAATGTCAGGTGAGACGCATCACTGATGCAGCCTAGCTCTCCAGCCCAACATCACAGTGCCAAGCAATCCTGTGACTCATTGCAAATTCACTGGCGATGATACAGGGAAGTATGGTATTTCAGAGTGCGCAACTCACTGGCCGTACAGGGAATCCACAAGAAGGGCCACAGTTTGTGGGCTGAGGGTAGCTGCTGGACTTTCAGCGTCTTGTGTGCGGCCACCTGCATGCACATACAGGCACATGTTTTAATGTAACTTGTTCGCAGATGGTTGACGACGTACAGGCAGGGAGGAAGTCCAATTTGGACTGTAAAAGGCAGATCTTCAAGCGCTGCCCTTGGTCTAAGCACCCCAAATCGTGCGTGCTCTTTCAGCATTGCCATAGCAGGTGCCAGCTTCGGCAAGGCAGAAACACCCACCATTTTGCATTGAAGACATGACATCCAGGAGCACAGCAATGTCGGTGGCAGGTGTAGCCCTGTTCTGTTGTCCAGCTGACTGGATTCCTCTATTGGCACCACCTTTGCCACCTTTGCCTGGTGCCTGGGGTGCTGCTGCTCCCTAAGGAGAGACGCACACAAGGGAAGCAAGCTGTGCTTGGTGTGTGTTCAATTACTTCCCCAAGGGCTTCTTCAGAGCTGTAAAGCACTTACAAATGCAAGGAGAATCATCTGAGTGTGCAACATAGCCCAGAGCAAGGTTAGCATGTATCAGTGTGCCTGTGAACTCCCCGCGAACTCGTCATCTTGCAGGGAAAAAAGAATGGCAAGGATTAGACTGTGGTCTCCAGGTTGTTCAAGGAGAAAATTGATATTTCTACTCGAGAAGTAAATGGGTTAATACAAATCAAACACTGGGAGGAGGAAAGGGATCAGGAGAGGGGCTGAGCCTATGGATCGTAGGTGCATGTGTCTTCAGAGTCAGAAGAGGTCACTCTGAAGAAGACACAGATATGCATAAGTAGAGGCTGGTACGATGCTGGTAGAGAGTGCCAAATTGAGAGAGTTTGCGTTTAACGTTATGTTTTGAGGGGCCTCGCGGACACCAAATACTCGTGGGAAAATTGATGAAATTGTTTCAGGACCTCATGTTAAGCAGGAAAATGTGAGTCCTTATACTTAAATACCTATTGGCTTGGACAAAGAAATGCATGGCCTTACTTACCCCTGCTCTCACCTTTGCCCTCTCCTCTGCTTCTGCTTGCAGCATCTTGGCAGCCAGCACCGCAGCTGCCTCCCGGATGAATGGCGACTCATCAGCTAGGAGCCCATACAAATCTTGTATCTGTACAGGAAACAAGGGATTGGGCCATTACTTCCACAATCTCAAGCTGCTTGGAAAAGGTTGGGTGAAGTAATTATTTGCTCAATTGAGTGCCTGCCGGGACAAGGAAACCCAAGTCAAGCATAGATACAAATGAAAAGTAGTCACACAGCCAAGCCACTGGCGCACCTGAGCATGGCCAACTTCCTGAAGCTGAACTAGAGTTGCCAAAAGCTCCATCTGCGAACACGCATATCACCAGACTTTCCTCCACAAAAATGCATGCCCCTTTCCTTGCCTACGTAAAAAGCTTCAAACATAGTGCAAGCGCAGTTACAAACTGTCAAGCCATGGGCAACTCAAAGGTAAAGAAATACAAAAAATAATTTCCTCAAGGTAAAAACAGTTCCTACCCCAGCAGCAGCCACAGCATCAGAAATGTCATATGGTAGCTCCATCATACGACCCAGGAAACGCCCCTGCAATAAAGGAACAATAAAGGGAATGTCGCAGTATTGCAGGATGCACGGCCACAATGCATTCCAGGCAATTTATCGTTGTGGTCAGAGGCAAAATTCAATGCGGTCTGTGTTGAGTGATGTTAAGGGCACATTTGTGTCAAAATAGGCAAGTCAAAGTTGTGGACTATTAATACCAAATGTTGTGCCTCAGATCACTTTCAAAGCAGAAAATGAATAATTAAACGCACCGTAAAATCACGCATGCCATGCACGTTTCTGGGGTAATTGTACAGGTTCTTCAAACCAGTTATTGCAGCAGACCTCACTGACGCGTCCTGCACCCACCATATGAAAGACAACAGTTCTGCGTGGAACAAAGACTTGGAAAAAGAATGAAAGTGCAAAATAGTTCCACTTGTCTGCATGCTTGCACTACGCTCTTTTATGAACATGCGCGTGCGCATACATGTACACTCTCAAACTTATGGATAAGTCTCTGATGCAATAAGGTCAGCAGGGCTGATTGCTTGCACACGCATGCACCCAAGAATAAACAAATGCACGCACCCTGTCACTGAGTGCCCAACCCAGGTACTTGAGGTATGCGTCTGACAGGAAGGTAGCTGGCCCAACCCTTATCCATTGTCCAAAGGATGATATGACGAGAGCCCTTATAGAGGGTGCCACATCCCTGGAAGAAAGCAACACATCGGAAACAGCAGCAAGTAGTCCAAGCAGGCAAGGAGACTTCATCAATAGCTTTGCCTACGGCCTCGCATCAAAGCTCTGGCGAACAGGCACAAGTACATCACTTGATAGTTAAATTGAAATGACAACTTGGCTGCCAAAAAACTGGTCATGGCTGTGTACATTGCTTACTTCCAGGAAAAGAGATAAGACAGCAGGGTTCACGCTCTGACAATGAAGAAAGGCCCTCTTACCTGAATCGAACAGCAAATACAGACTTAATAAGGCTATCCACCCAAGCATTGAGGGAATCATCCTGCAGAAGTTGTGCGCCAACACTCACCAAGATGTCCAAATGAATCACAAAGCCAAGATAAAAACAGACAATTGCAGAATCTGCCAGAACAAGCATAAGGACTGAAATATAGTGAGGTATGGAGGCAAGCCCCAACCCTCAGATCAAGATGCTCATAGCGAGGTATATAAGCCGAAACGCCACAAAGATATCAGCCCCTTGAGACATAACTCATTACATCTACAGAAACATGGATTTGCATCAACCATGGGAAAGTCTTTGCCCTGCGAGGTACTTTTGGGTACCTGGCGATGATAGCTGTCAACCTGGCGCTGCACGGATGCCAGAGTTGCCTGCATATAAGAGAGCGAAAGCCACCACCTTATGTACATACCACTGGATGGTATAGAATGAGGCAGCAGCATACAATGACAAAAACGAGCTTTTGGAACAATCAACCACACAGTTGCAGGAGTGTGAGAAGGTGCTAGGGTCTAGCGCATCTAGCACATGCAGACATGCGCACGCACATGTGTATACGCACCTTGTTAGCTCTCGCGCCCTTCTTCTGTTCCGCATCCCGCTGCTGAATGACCTGTGCCAGGGCATCCAGCAGCTGTGTGCGCACCCCCACCACACTGCTCACCAGCTGTGCGGCGCACAGAGTGGCAGCCAAACGGAAGGGTCGCACAACTTGCCTGGGATGAAGGATCAATATGCAAAGCATGATTGAAGGAGGTGGCGATGCTCAAGAAAAGTACCGTGTGTTCACGATCAGTTCATCAGAAACTCCAAAGTTTATCAATCCTTTATTTTGTTTCAGTTTGTTTGAGGGCCAGGAGATAAATTTTGATTTTTGTTGGGATTCGTTTTGGCCTTCCCCATGTATAACTTATGATTTTGTTTCATACTCCTCCCTCTCCATCACAGTGGTGCATGGTCAGCCTGTAGCTCTCTGGGCTGGAGTTATGGGCCTCAGGAACTTGGCAAGGGGGTTGGCGCTGGGATGGGGCCCATTCCTTACAGAGGTCCCAGCCACCCCTGAGCTGGGGCACCTCCAAAATTATCTATTAAACGAATTGATTGTGAACACACGGCATTATGCATGCATGCTTACAGGATGATTCCTGCCATGCACGGAAGCACCAGCCCTGGGCAAGGCGCATTAGCACAGCAAGGCGCATTGGCCAGTATGAGGTCAAATTTCGGTGTACAAACATAATCACTTACAAGCTTAGTGCAACTGCTAGGTCCTTCACTTTTTCCAGGGCAAAATTGTCAGTGTTGCCGGTGGTAGGTGACACCAGGCGCTCAACACCATGGAGCTCCTCAATCAGAGCACCCCTGCACAAATACACACACATGCACAATTGCATACACAAGCGCATGCAAGCACCCCGGCAGTGTAATGCTAGTTGCATTAGGATTTTCGCATCTGTTCAAGGATTTACTTGTACGGACTTCCAAGCAACAAAAAATGAGCGTGCTGGCACTGTGCACTCTTCCAATGTAGAGAACAACCAGCTCGGCCTGCAGCAGGCGCGCACCAGAATGCAGGGAAGCCAGCTTTCATCCCCTTTGCCGTGCGCTTGTTTGAAAAAGGCTCAAAGCCACCATCCTGCAGCATTGGACCACATGCAGAGAGGATCTTTTCCCCCTAATCAAAGTCAGCCATGGTCTGATTTTGGGGAGCCCAAGTAGGGTTACGATCACACAGTAAATTTGCCAATTTCCCTGCCAATATGCCAAATATACTGGTTTCTCTATGGTTTTCAGCAACCTTACTGAAAACCATGAGAGGCACACAGAATGGAGCAACAAGAGAAAGACAGACATACACACCTCCATGACCATTGCACGCAACCTGGAAGCCAGCTCATCTGCGTCCCCTTCTTCTACTTCATCCTTGCTCACGACATGAGATACGCCTGCTGCCTGCAAAAAAGCACACTAAATTGCGTCAAACCATGAAAAATACTTAACCTTTTACTAGCACAGTCCCCTTTGGGTTGCTGCAACAAAGGCTTGGATCGCCGGCTGGCGCACCAAACATGCCTTGCACTGTACCTGAACTAGCAAGGTGAGGAGCTCAGCAGTTGCGGTTGTTTCGTCTTGCAAGTAGCGGGCGACCCACGCCTGCATGACCACATAACACAGGCGAACCATACCGAAGGTGACTGCTACACAACAAAGGCCGGCAGGACCTACAATGGACCACTGATCAGTGATGATGGCGAATGGAGGAGCACAACCCTGCCAGGAGCAAACACAGTCCAGATCTTGCTAATTCATACCTTAGCAATGACAACAGCATCCTCTGGGCATCTCACAAGCAGCTCTGCAGAAGTGAAGAACATGCAGGAACATGTGATGATTGGCAGCCTAGCGTCAGTGCTGTCCCTTTGCAGTCAAGCTGGAAATGGAGACTGAGCAGCTGAGCATCCCAACTCTTTCTCTGTCATCTAAAGAACATAACACACTGGACTTGCCAATCAGAGCCATATCCCCCGTAGCAGGAGTGGCTCCAGCAGCAGCTTTCTTTCTCCGAAGGTGTGTAGGTATGGCAGATCCGGGAGCAAGGGGAGCAAGAGTCTCGGGTGTCTGGGGTGCTTTGGGCTCCTGTATGTGTCACATATACAGGACATAGGGTACATAGTGGTCATAAATCAAAACACATTTTGATTGAAAGTGAGGGGAACTACATGATCGGCACTTTCAGGGAGAGGCTTGCCCTCCACCCTTGCTTGATGATCAACAGCTGCTGCATGGTGACGCAGAGCACACAGAGCGCACACAGCGCGGAGTGAGACTGAACCAGCCCTGAGCTGGAACTTCAACATTTTTAACATGAAGCAAACCAAAACAGCCCCAGCCTCACCTTCTTGGCGCGTTTCCCCACTGGTCTGTCTCCCCCTGTTTGCTCCCCCTCTTCTCTCTCATCTTCATCCGAAGACCTGCACAGGGAGCCCTCATAATCGACCTAGGAATCAGCGAACACCGTTCTTCAGAGCAAGCTCAGCTTTGGAGGAGGGGGCAGAATGAAGCAACGCAACGCACCCTGCTTCCTTAAGACTGCCGGGCTCATGGCTTGTGCGCAATGAAGATCTCCGATGCGCAGACATTTTTAAAGTTGCAGCGAGCAAAATTTGAATTTGAAATGGTCTCAGTCATAGAGACCTAGCTTCATTTTGTGGGAAAATTAGCTAACATATATGTATGATTTCATTTGATTGTTTAACATAAGACAATGGGCATGCAATGGGCGCGCTTACAACGATAGGGTTAAGGTTAACGAGTATTACGCCGTTTAAAATATTAATTGATCCAGGCGCGTTCACAATAGGAGGATTGATCGCAGGGTTAATTAGAAAATTGAAGTTAACCCAGCAACTTTCATTAACCTTGCCCCCCCTTTGTATAATTAACCCGGGTTTAACCCGGGCGCGGGGGGAGTGGTAACCCGATTCCTGCGTTCCCCAAGAGCACATGAGAGCCTCCAGCAGACGTCACACCCACAGAGTTCGGCACCCTTCCAACTAGCCTTCCAGCGCCCTCCCTGCAAGCCAACCTGGCCCTGCCCCCCCTCCCTTCTACACTCTCCCACAGATCCCACCCCAGCAGATCATGCAAGCACCCATGCAGCCAGGGACGCCGGTGTCCCCGTTCTCTCTGCAGGCACATGTTGATGCACACATCGGGCGTGATGCACACGTCCAAGAACTCACAATGTTCAACGCAAGCCCTGTAAACACGCATGCAACACGCCCTGCAACACCTGCAAGCACGAATTGCAATGTGTACAGCTGTGGGCATGAGTGTGGGCATGAGTGTACATGCATGAATTTTATATACTCAGCCAGCTGCTTGCTTTTTAAATTTTGACGCCAACTTCCTTTGTGCAATGAGGTGGAATGACAGGCAGTCTTTGCTTTTCTTTTGTTTGTGAAGTTGTGTGAATGCAGCTGTGGGCATGAGTGTACATGTGTGAATTCAAACTACTAAACCACCTGCTTGCTTTTTAAATTTCTGACGCCAATTTTCTGTTAAACAAAAAGTGTATAGCACAGCTCTTGTTATCTCAGTGCTGAGTTTTTCAATAACTGCCACTGATACCAATTCACCTTTTTCTCAAGAGTTATGAACCTTGTCAAATTCATTGCTTTACTTTCCACGCATTTGGTTAATGAGGAGCGCCTATAAGTTGGCTGGATTAGCGTAGGTATCAGAGAATGCTCTTCATTACATAAAGATAAGACAAGAAAACCAAACAAAACTGCGAGCAGCACAGAGATCTCTGCTTCTGATCCAAATGTGTTATGTTAATACACAGGAAGGCACATGAAAGAGTCCTTAGCTCGTTCAGCGTGTGTAGCTTCTGAATAAGTCAGGTCTTGAAGTCAGCGTGATTCATTGGAATTGCCCTGTTAATGTACACAATCAATGCATCACGCACACTCCCTTCCATCCAAAGTGCATCATCATCATCATCATCATCATCATCATCATCATCATCATCATCATCATCATCATCATCATCATCATCATCATCATCACAAACTGCACTCTCAGCGACTCTCTCCTCATACCTAGCCTTCTTGGCCAGGTAATCCTGATCTTCATTTGGAGCTGGATCCCTCCTCAGCACGCGCACATTGTGCAGAATGAAGCATGCCAGACTCACAAAACACATGAGATTGAGCATGATAAACACTTGACCTGATTGGATGAGTGTCGGAAAGGAGCTCCAGGGTTTCCATGCATTTCAGGGCATGCTCCAGCAGGCACGCTTTCCAACTCCATTGGCTGGCAAGGCCTGCTGCCTGAGCCTCCTTCAGCTTCCTTAGGCTGTGCGTGAAGTCAGAGCTGCACACCCAGTCTGCTGCCTCTAGTGGGTGTGCTGCTGGGTTGGGGATGTGCAGCCATTCCTCTGAATAGGGAACCAGCGAGGAGAGATCACCATCAAACAAAGGAGAGGGGGCTAGAGGGTTCTGAAAAGAATTATGGACTTCCATTTTTTCTCCTTCTACCTGTATGATTTTCCCGCGTACTGAAGTGTCAAGGTCAAGTGTAAGTTTTCTTTATCTACACCGATCTAGGCCGAGCTTACTGAAGGGTTGCTCAATGTGACATTTATAGATGGTCCCCACAAAGCTGGTCACCTCTACATATCCGCCTGATACACACCACCGGATAGGGCTAGCTCTCAGGTGCACACACAAGCTTGCGAATATCCCGTCTGCTCCTGAAGCCACCTTCCTCCTGCTGTGTCCGGCATTGGCTGCATCCTTTCCCTCCCCTTAGGCTGAGCTTCCTGCTGGCTGCAGCTGCTAACAAGGTCGCACTATTTGTCCACTCCATAGCTGCCCCCTCGACTAGTAAGTGTTACAAGGTAGAATGGAGACAAGCTACTTTGGAGGTTCAAAGTGACGAAGTGACACAGGCAAAGCAAGCCAAAAAAAAGTGTGTTGCTAGATGTGTAGCTCGCATTTGGCGCCTTAGCAGCTTGCTCGGGCTCGCTGCGCTCACTTGCCTATTCAACTTAAGGCGCCTTGGAAATAAACATCCAACTACCACAACCAACTGTGCATGCAAATTCAGCATGTTGATGTTGGGGGTACCTCACCCCCTATGTAGTTTTCATCTCTTCTTCTCAGCACAAATCCGGTTTTTTTCAGATCTCTCTGGTGCGCTGCACTAATTTGGCGTGACAGCATGTAGGCTTACTTTGTGCTTGCAAAACATACCGGTAAACAAAAGCGGGTGTGGAAAAGAAAACTAAACAGGCAGTCACTTCACAGTGAAACACTGTGTTAGGGTGTGACCCCGTTCGTCAATCAAGGAAGAGGAGAAAAATCGGTCTGAAGTGTTGGTGGGGGTAAACGTACATAACGTCCACCCCCACCAGAAAGGGTGTGACAAACTATGAATAGTATTCATTTACCTACAAATCCCCAGAGGATCTACCAACAGAACCGTCCCAGAATGGCTCTTCCCTCGCCGGTTTCCCTCTAAGCAGACTTTGTGCTAGCCGCCCAGATGCTATACTAGTAACTGAAATGCCTACTAAAAAAGCAAAAACATAACCAGATGTCCACCCTAGATATGCATTAAGAAGTAGGACAGGGTGCGGAGGGGATAGGGGGCTCTCAGCACCAGCACCAGCCTGCCAGCCTTCGTCCAGAGTCCGGAACCCCAGTCAACCCCCACCCAAGCAGCGGCACATCCATCTTGTGGAGGTCAAGTACTGTGAAGATACCAGGCCCAGGAGCCAGCTTGAAGCCGCTCACCGCCAGCACAGCGTCCTCCGTCAACACCTTTGCCGAGCTGCGGCCAGTGTTAGCCTCCACACTATCCTTCTGGGTGGGAGTGGGAGGTACCATCTACAGCCCTTAAAGTTTAGAGCCTCTGAAATATTTCGGTCTAGATTCTCAGAAAGTCACCAAGCTCGCTGTGAAACTTCATGCTCATTCGGTTAGAACCAGACGTTCTCTTGAGATAACTTTTGCATCAAGACCAGGGATGGGGTACTGCTAGTCATCCCCCTGATCCCCACTGACTTATTTTGTTTGCTTTGCTGGTTGAGGAGTCATACGGTGCTTAGGCCCTAGGTGACTAGGGAGTGCTTCACTGCCGATGTAGTTTTTACTTTTTTCTCATTTTTCATATGCGACAAAAAATTATAGATACAGCAACCCTCCTGATCCTCACTGACTGCTTTTTTCTTTTCTGGTGAAGGGGCTTCTCTTCCCAAGTGGCCCCTTTTCCTTGATTGATGTGAGGAGCTTTTTTGCTGCTTGCGTAGTTTTTTCTTCTTTCTTTTCTTTTCATAGATACAAGTAAATGTTCAAAAATCATACAAGCAGAGCACATGGTTCTTCTCAGATCCTGCCGTCCCCCACAAACCCCTTCCTAGTTTGATGGTTGGGTTTGGCCTGGTGATTGCACCAGATGTGAACCTCTTTATTAATACACGCAAACAAGTTTTTCCCGGCTAGTTCTGCCCTCACAACCTGGGGTCTTGGGGTTCGAACCTCTTGAGAGGCTCACAACCGAAAGAAAGAAAGAAAGAAAGAAAGAAAGAAAGAAAGAAAGAAAGAAAGAAAGAAAGAAAGAAAGAAAGAAAGAAAGAAAGAAAGAAAGAAAGAAAGGAAGGAAGAA
>LFIK01000808.1_pt1 | contig 23927 bp, 19 predicted proteins | sample 643401 | NCBI WGS metagenome assembly LFIK01 (sample SAMN03777447, study PRJNA286221) | soda lake metagenome | biome: soda lake; feature: Kulunda steppe; material: water; isolation source: sample T5-Br brine of Lake Tanatar-5 | place: Russia: Kulunda steppe | collected 2010-07
CGTTCGGTGAGCTGCAGGCGGTCGACGAGGTCTCCCTGACGATCGCGCCGGGGGAGACCTACGGGCTGCTCGGACCCAACGGCGCGGGCAAGACCACGTCGATCTCCATGATCGCCGGGCTGCTCAAACCCGACGCCGGCACGATCGAGGTCGACGGGCAGGCGATGACGCCGACCGCGACCAGCGCCAAGGCGGCGGTCGGACTGGTCCCGCAGGACCTCGCGATCTACCCGGACCTCACCGCCCGGGAGAACCTGCGCTTCTTCGGCCGGCTCTACGGGCTCGCCAAGACCGAGCTCAACCGCCGCGTCGACGAGGTGCTGCGCGTCATCGGGCTCACCGACCGCGCGGACGACCGGGCGGGAGAGTTCTCCGGCGGGATGAAGCGCCGGCTCAACATCGGCATCGGGATGCTGCACGGCCCGAAGCTGCTCATCCTCGACGAACCGACCGTCGGCGTCGACCCGCAGTCGCGCAACGCCATCCTCGACTCGGTCGAGGAGCTCGCGACCGAGGGGCTGGCCGTCCTCTACACCACGCACTACATGGAGGAGGCCGAACGGCTGTGCGACCGCATCGCCGTGGTCGACCAGGGCCGGATCATCGCGGAGGGCACCCGCCGTGAGCTCGTCGCCACCATCGGGGAACAGGACGTCGTGCGCCTCACGATCGCCGGTGATGCCGGCGGGGCCGCGGCCGCCTGTGAACGGCTCGAGGCGATCAGTTCCGCCGACGCCGAGGACGACGTGGTCGTCTGCCTCGTCGACGGCGCGGCGGCGGCCCTGCCGGCTCTGCTCGGTGCGGTCGCCGACGCGGGTGCCAGCGTGACCGGGGTGGAGGTGCGCGAACCCGACCTCGAGGACGTGTTCCTGCACCTCACCGGCAAAGCGCTGCGGGACTGACGTGCTGTCCGCGGCGCTCACCATCCTGGTCAAGGACCTGCGGCTACGGCTGCGGGACCGCAGCGTGTGGATCTTCGCGCTCGCGGTGCCGCTCGGGCTGACGGTGCTGTTCTCGTTCATCTTCCCGGCGACCGACGACCTGCAACTGACCGGCGCGGTCGTCGACCTCGACGGCGGACAGGTCGCGGCCGGGTTCGTCGACGGGGTCGTCCCGGCACTCGAGGAGCAGGGCCTGCTCGACCGCGTCGAGGTGGCGGACGCCGACGAGGCCCGCGACCAGGTCACCAACGGGACGTTGGATGTCGCGTGGATCCTGCCGGCCGGCTTCAGCGACGCGATCGCCGCGAGCGAGGTGGTCGAACTCGAGGTGCTCGTGGCCGCGGGTCGCACCCTGGAGGGCGAGGTCGCCCGTGGGGTCGCCGAGGCCTACGCCGCCGAGGTCAGCCGGGTCGGGCTGGCCGTCACCATCGCCGCGGTGTCGGCGGGTGAGCTCGACCCGGCGCTCATCGGCACGCTGGGCGGGCTGTCCGCGCAGCAGCCGCGCCTGGTCGATCTCAGCGACGCGGCGAGCGAGTTCGGCGAGCCGCTCGATCCGACCAGCTACCTCGCCGCCGGGATGGCCGCGTTCTTCGTGTTCTTCACCGTGCAGTTCGGCGTCACCGGGATGCTCGAGGAGCGCAAGCTTGGCACGATGCCCCGGCTGCTTGCCGCACCGATCCGGCCCGCCGCGATCCAGTTCGGCAAGCTGCTCGGGGCATTCCTGCTCGGCATCGCGTCCATGGCGGTGCTTGCGGTGGCCTCGGCGCTGCTTCTCGGCGCGGACTGGGGACCGCCGCTCGGCACCATGATCCTGATCCTCGCGCTGGTCATCGCGGCGCTCGGGGTCATGGCGCTGGTCGGCTCGTTCGCCCGGACGGCCGAGCAGGCCGGCAACCTGCAGTCGATCGTCGCGGTGGTGCTCGGACTCACCGGCGGGGTGTTCTTCCCCATCCCCGGTGACTCCGGCGTGCTGCGGCTGGCGACGCTGATCTCGCCGCACGGCTGGTTCCTGCGCGGGCTCGACGGTCAGGCGGCCGCCAGCGACTGGACCGTGGCACTCGGCCCGGCCGCGGCGATCGTGGCGTTCGGGCTGGTCGCGGCCATTCCGGCCGTCCTGGTGCAGCGACGGAGTCAGGCATGGTGAGGATCTGGACCATCGCGCGCACGGAACTCGTGCGGATGCTGCGTGACCGTTCGAACATCTTCTTCGTGTTCGTGTTCCCGCTGCTGCTCGTCGTGCTCATCGGCGCGCAGTTCGGCGGCTCCGTGGATGCGCGGCTCGGGGTCGTCGGCCCCGACGGCGACGCGACGCTCGACGCCCTCGTCGACCGGCTCGACGCAGCCGACGGGGTCGAGCCGGTGGGGTTCGACGATCGCCAGGAACTCGAGGACGAGGTCGAACGCGGCCTGATCAGCGCGGGCATCGTCGTGCCGACGGGTTTCAGCGCCGCGCTCGTCGACCTCGACGATGTCGAGGTGACCTTCATCGGGCGCGCCGACGCGACCGCCACCTCGCTGCGCACGATCGTGGCCGCGGAACTCGCCGACGAGACGCTGCTGGCCGACGCCGTGGCCCTGCTCGATGCGGCTGAACCACGCTCCGATGCCGAACGCGCCGAACTCACCGCCTTGGGCGAGCAGGTCCGCGACGAGTCGCCGGGCATCAGCGTCGTCGCCCGGACGCTGGGCAGCGACGAACTCGCGGAGGAGTTCGCCGGGCTCGGACAGTTCGACCTCGGTGCGTCGAGCCAGCTGTTCCTGTTCACGTTCCTGACCGCGCTGACCGGTGGTGCGGCGCTGATCCAGACCCGCGAGTACGGGGTCGCCCGCCGGATGCTGTCGACGCCGACGGCGGTGCGCACGATCGTGGCTGGCACCGCCGGGGGCCGGCTGCTGATCGCCCTGACCCAGGCGCTGTACATCGTGATCGCCACCGTGCTGATCTTCCGGGTGAACTGGGGCGACCCGCTGGCCAGCGGTGTGGTGATCCTGGCGTTCTGTGCGGTTGCCGCCGCCGCGGGGCTGTTGCTCGGGGCCGTGTTCACCAATGACAGCCAGGCCTCGGGTGCCGGTGTCGGACTCGGTATCGGTCTGGCGGCACTCGGGGGATCGATGATCCCGTTGGAGTTGTTCCCCGACGGCATGACGGTCGTCGCGCGGCTGACGCCGCACGCGTGGGCGAACGAGGCGATGGCCGAACTCGTGCGCCGTGACGGGACCCTGATCGACGTGGCCGGGCACATCGGGGTACTGGTCGCGATGGCGGCCGGACTGGGGCTCCTGGCGACCTGGCAGCTGCGGCGGGTCCTGGCCCGCTGACGCGTCGTGCGGACGTCACCGTCGGCCGGACGGTCCCGGTGATCCAGGTCCACACGCGGTCCCGGCTAACCTGCCGTCCGCGCCCACCACAAGGCCTGCCGACGTGACCGAGTTGCTGCTCCAGATCCACCCGTGGGTCGGCTATGCCGTCTCGATCCTGGTCCTGGTCGCGGCGCTGGTCGCGTTCAAGCGGGCCAAGGACGGACGGGAGTTCGAGGCGGGCCTGTTCCGCGTCGCCTACCTCCTGCTGAGCCTGCAGGTCCTGACCGGGATCGTGCTCTACGGCCTCGGTGGGTACTGGGACGCGGCGCCGCTGATCGCCTACGTCCACCCCGTGGTCGGCATCGTTGCGCTCGGGATCGGGCAGGCGCTGCTCGGCCGGGCCCGCAAGACCCAGATGGCCGCCGACGCCCACCGGCTCGCCGGGCGGGGCCTGGTCATCGCGCTCGTGCTGATCCTGGTGTCCATCGGGGTGGCGTCCGCACCGGTCTGAGCCGACGAGGTGCCGGGCCCGGCCGTCGGCGCGTCACGCGCTGCTGTGCTGGATGACAGCTTCTCGCGCGCTGCCGGGCCCCACACCCGATCGGGCACGGGAACGTGGCGAGGAGCTGGGCCCGATGACAGCTTCTCGCACGGTCGATGTCGAGGGTGGTGCTCACCAGCCCCGTTCGCGCCATGCCGACAGGTCGGGGCGCTCCGCGCCGAGGGTGGTGTCGTCCCCGTGCCCGGGGTAGACCCAGGTGTCGTCGGGCAGCTGCCCGAAGATCCGTTCCTCGAGCCCGTCCATGATCCGGTGGTGGTCGGCCTCGCTGGCCGTCTTGCCGTGACCGCCGGGAAAGAGCGTGTCACCACTGAACAGGTGTGGCCGTTCGTCGCCGCGCACCAGGAACAGCAGCGAACCCTCGGTGTGACCGGGGAGGTGGATGACCTCCACCTCGACGTCGCCCACCGCGATGCGCTCGCCGTCGGTGAGTTGGCGGTCGACGGGACGCGGGAACAGCGAGTCGTCGCCCTGGTGGCCCCAGACCTCGATGCCCTGATCGTCGCGGACGCCGTCCCAGGCGCGGATGTGGTCCCAGTGCCCGTGGGTCTGGACCGCGGCCAGGACGTCGAAGCCCGCCACGGCCTCGGCGAGGCGGTCCGGGCGCGCCGCGACGTCGATGAGCAGTGCCTCGTTGCTGTCGCTGTCGACGATGACGTAGACGTTGTTGTCGAAGTCCTCGACCGACAGTTTGCGGATCAGGACCGTGCCGTCGCGCCGGTCCTGCCAGTCGCCGTCGGTCTGAACGTGTCCGGTGTACTCAGTCACCGCGGACCTCCTCGGGGGTCAGTTCGTTGCCCGACCGCTCGCCGCGGGCGAAGGCGCTGGCGTTGCCGAGCGTCGTCTGGGCGATGTTGGTCAGTGCCTCCTCGGTGAAGAAGGCCTGATGGGCGGTGATGAACACATTCGGGAAGGTCAGCAGCCGGGAGAAGACGTCGTCCTGGATCACGCGGTCGGACAGGTCCTCGAAGAACAGGTCACCCTCCTCCTCGTAGACGTCGAGCGCGAGGTTGCCGATGCGGCCGTCCTTGAGCGCCTCGATCGCGGCGCGGGTGTCGATCAGCGCACCGCGGGAGGTGTTCACGATCATCACCCCGGGCTTCATCTTGTTGATTGCCGCCTCGTCGATGAGGTGGTGGGTGTCCGGGGTCAGCGGGCAGTGCAGCGTGATGACGTCGCACTCCGCGAACATGGTGTCGAGGTCGACGTAACGCACGCCGTAGTCACGGACCTCGTCGTTGGGGAAGGGGTCGTAGGCACGTAGCGAGCAGCCGAAGCCGCGCATGATGCGCGCGACGATCTGGCCGATCTTGCCGGTGCCGATGATGCCGACGCGCTTGTTGCGCAGGTCGAAACCCAGCAGGCCGTCGAGTGCGAAGTTGCCCTCCCGCACGCGGTTGTAGGCCCGGTGCAGGCGGCGTTCGACGGCCAGCATGAGCGCGACGGTGTGCTCGGCCACCGCATAGGGCGAGTAGGCGGGGACCCGGGCGACCGTGATGTGGTTGGCGCGTGCGGCCTCGAGGTCGACGTTGTTGAACCCCGCGCAACGCATGGAGATCATCGTCACGCCCCGCTCGGCCAGCGCCTCGATCACGGGGGCACCGAGGTCGTCGTTGACGAAGGCGCAGACCGCGTCGTGGCCGTCGGCGAGCATCACGGTGGTGGGGTCGAGTCGCGCTTCGAGGAACGTCAACTCGTGATCGTGATGCTCGTTCTCCGCCTCGAGGAACCGTCGGTCGTAGGGTCGGGTGCCGAACACGGCGATGCGCACGGTGGTTGCTCCTCGTTGCAGGGTCGGGATCCCTCGTCGACAGGCTAGAGGCTGGGTTGCGGCCGGGCCCGTCCGACGGCACGGGCAACCCGTGGCCGGGAGCGCGCCGCGGCATCGAACGCGTGTTCGTGTATGGTCGGCCGCCGGGTGCCGGAAGCGACGTCGCTACGCTGCGCGGCCGTCGTCGAGGCATCCCGGTCGTGTCACGGCATCGGATCACCGGCGGCGTCCGCCGCGACGGCGTCGGTCCCGGCGCGACGCCGATCGTCGCCCCGACACGACGACGCCGACCGTCGTCCCGACCCGTGCCCCGACATCGATCGACCGAGGACCTCTCGTGGCCGCTTCCCGTGCCTCCCATCGCGACTCGATCACGGTCCGTGGCGCGCGCGAACACAACCTCAAGAACGTCGACCTCGAGCTGCCGCGAGATGCCCTGATCGTGTTCACCGGGCTGTCGGGTTCGGGCAAGTCCAGCCTCGCGTTCGACACCATCTACGCCGAGGGGCAGCGGCGCTACGTGGAGTCGTTGTCGGCCTACGCGCGTCAGTTCCTCGGCCAGATGGACAAGCCGGACGTCGACTTCATCGATGGCCTGTCGCCGGCGATCTCGATCGACCAGAAGTCGACCTCACGCAACCCCCGGTCGACCGTGGGAACCATCACCGAGATCTACGACTACCTGCGGCTGCTCTACGCCCGCATCGGCCAGCCCCACTGCCCCAACTGCGGCGAGCCGATCGCGCGTCAGAGTGCGGAACAGATCGTCGACCAGGTGCGCGAGCTGCCCGACGGCACGCGCTTCCAGGTGCTGGCCCCGATCGTGCGGGGCCGCAAGGGCGAGCACGCGGCGATGTTCCAGCAACTGTCGACCGACGGCTACGCCCGGGTCCGCATCGACGGGGAGGTCCACCCCATCGATGAGGTGCCCAAGCTCGAGAAGAACGTCAAGCACACCATCGAGGTGGTCGTCGACCGGCTGGTGGCCAAGGGCGACATCCGGCGACGGCTGTCGGACTCGATCGAGACCGCGCTGCAGCTCGCCGAGGGCGTCGCGATGATCGACGTGCTGCCGTCGCGCGACGCGGTCGACGCCGCCCGCGACGCGGGTGAGCCGGAGCCCGAGGCCGAGGAGCTGGTCTTCTCCGAGCACCTGGCCTGTGCGAACTGCTCGCTGAGCTTCGACCAGCTGGCACCGCGGAACTTCTCGTTCAACTCGCCCTATGGCGCGTGCGCGACCTGCTCGGGTCTGGGGACGCAGCTGAACGTCGACCCGGAGCTGATCCTCGGTGACCCGACGCTGTCCGTCGAGGAGGGCGTCATCATCCCGTGGGGGACGGGGGCCCAGTCCAACTACTACCAGCAGCTGCTGCGCGCCGTGGTGCGCCACCTCGGCGAGGACCCGTCGACGCCGTGGGAGGAGCTGAGCGAGGTCACCCGCCACGCGATCCTGCACGGCGCGGACGGCAAGGTGCACGTCTCCTACACCAACCGCTACGGCCGCAAGCGGTCCTACAAGGCGCGGGTCGAGGGTGTCATCGCCTCGCTGAAACGACGGCACGCGGAGACCGAGTCCGATCACGTGCGCGAACAGGTCGAGCAGTACATGCGCGAGGTCGCGTGCCCGGCCTGTGACGGCCGCCGGCTCAAGCCGGTCGTGCTCGGGGTGACCGTCGGCGGCACCGACATCGCGACGCTCACCTCGATGTCGGTCGCCGACGCCGACCGGTTCGTCCAACGGCTCGAACTCACCGACCGCGAGGCGCTGATCGGCGAGCGCGTCCTCAAGGAGATCCGGGCGCGGCTGACGTTCCTGCTCGACGTCGGACTCGACTACCTCACGCTCGACCGGGCGGCGGGCTCGCTCTCCGGCGGGGAGGCGCAGCGCATCCGACTGGCCACCCAGATCGGTGCCGGGCTCGTGGGCGTGCTCTACGTACTCGACGAGCCGTCGATCGGGCTGCACCAGCGTGACAACGAACGGCTGATCGACACGCTGCTGCGACTGCGCGACCTCGGCAACACCCTGATCGTGGTCGAGCACGACGAGGCGACCATCGACGCCGCCGACTACGTCGTGGACATCGGGCCGGGGGCCGGCGAACACGGCGGCGAGATCGTGCACGCCGGATCGGTCGACGGGCTCAAGCGCCTGACCCGCAAGTCGCTGACGGGGGCGTACCTGTCGGGGGAGCGCTCCATCCCGATCCCGGTCGAGCGGCGCGAAGGTGCCGAGCAGCGGATCCGGGTGCTCGGTGCGACCGCCAACAACCTGCGTGACGTCGACGTCGACTTCCCGCTGGGCACCTTCACCTGTGTCACGGGCGTGTCGGGCTCGGGCAAGTCCACGCTCGTCAACGACATCCTGTCGCGGTCGCTGATGCGGCACGTGTACGGCTCGCGGGAACGGCCCGGGACCCACCGTCGCGTCGAGGGGCTCGACGCCGTCGACAAGGCCGTGGTCGTCGACCAGTCACCGATCGGGCGCACGCCACGGTCGAACCCGGCCACCTACACGGGCCTGTTCGACCACGTGCGCAAGCTGTTCGCCACCACCAACGAGGCCAAGGTCCGCGGTTACCAGCCGGGTCGGTTCTCGTTCAACGTCAAAGGCGGTCGGTGCGAGGCCTGTCGGGGTGACGGGACGCTGCGCATCGAGATGCACTTCCTGCCCGACGTCTACGTGCCCTGCGAGGTCTGCAAGGGCCGCCGCTACAACCGCGAGACGCTCGAGGTCCACTACAAGGGCCGGACGATCTCCGAGGTGCTGGAGATGCCGATCGAGGAGGCGCTGGAGTTCTTCGCGAACATCCCGGCGATCGCCTCGCACCTGCAGACGCTCTCCGACGTGGGGCTCGGCTACGTCCGCCTCGGCCAGCCGGCGACCACCCTGTCGGGGGGTGAGGCCCAGCGGGTCAAGCTCGCCAGCGAACTCAAGAAGCGTGCGACCGGCCAGACGGTCTACATCCTCGACGAGCCCACGACGGGCCTGCACTTCGAGGACATCCGGCGGCTGCTCGAGGTGCTGCACCGCCTGGTCGACAAGGGCAACACGGTGATCGTCATCGAGCACAACCTCGACGTCATCAAGACCGCCGATCACCTCATCGACCTCGGTCCCGAGGGCGGGACCGGCGGCGGCACCATCGTCGCCACCGGGACACCCGAGGACATCGCGGGGGCGGCCACGAGCTACACCGGCAAGTTCCTGGTCGACCTGCTCGGCTGATCGGCTCGCCCCGGTGTGCCCGGTGGGCCCGGTGCGCCCGGTGTGCGATCGCGGGCCGGTCGCGCCCCTGCGTCCGGGCGGTCAGTCGGGTCGGGCCTGTGGTCCCCGGCTCCTGCGCAGCTCGGCGGTCGCGTCGTGGGACTCGGCCGACGCGTCCGCGTGGGCCGGCTCGGTGGCCAGGCCCGAGGGATGGTCGACATCGAGGTGCTGGCGTCGCCGGGTGTCGCGTGACGGCTCGGCGAACGGCAGGTCCTTGGTGAGCACCGCGTAGCCCGAGTGCATGCCGCCGATGTCCGTCAGCTGGCTCGGCATGCGGATGCCGGCCTCGTCGAACGCCAACTTCAGACGCTCACGCAGTTGCCGGGTGAGATCCCAGTTCCGCAGGGGCTTGGTCGGGATCACCACCCGGACCTTCACGCCGTGCGGGCCGAACTCCTGCACCCCCCAGATCTCCACCGGGCCGATCGAGTCCGGGCCCCAGACCTCGTCGTTGGTCAGGTCGGTCGCGACCTGGTGGATCAGTTCCTTGGCGGCCACCAGGTCCGTGTCGAGCGCCATGGGCACGTCGAAGGTCGCCCGTGCCCACTCCTGGGACAGGTTCCCGACGTGCTGGATGTAGCCGTTGAGTACGTGGTGGACGACCCCGTCGACGTCGCGGTAGGCGGTGGAACGCAGGCCGACCCGCTCGACCTGACCGAACTTGCCGTCGACCTCGATCCAGTCCCCGACGCCGTACTGGTCCTCGATCAGCATGGCGATGCCGGCCAGGATGTCCCGGACGAGCTGCTGCGCGCCGAAGCCGATCACGATGCCGGCCAGGCCGGCACCGGCGAGCAGTGGCTGCAGCGGGACGCCGAACTCGCTGATGACCATCAGGATCGCGGTGAGCTAGACGAAGACCGCGACGACACCCCGCACCACGCCGCTGACGGCCTGCAGGCGCTGGAGCCGACGGGTCCGGAACCGTTGGGTGTCGCTGAGCGCGCCACGCTCGATGGCGCGCTCGAGCCGATCCTCGATGTTGCCTTCCATGCGGCTGGCGAAGCGGTTGACACCGCGGCGGAGCAGCCGGCTGAGGACGAACGCACCGACGAGGATCAGGGTGACGGAGATGAGGGTCGTCCCCACTCCACTGGCCTGGGCGAGGGTCTCGTTGCCGGTCTCGCGCAGCACCAGTTCGCACAGCCAGTTCGATTCCGGCCCGTCGCCGCAGGGCGTCCCCGGAGCGGGAGGCGTGTCCTGGGCCTGGGCACCGGTCTGGGCCTCGGCCTGGGCGTCGAGCCGGGTCCGGCGTCCGGTTGGAGCGAGGGGGGCGATCGTGTCCATGGCAGGCGATCCACTCACGGGTCGGTCGGGAGCTCCCATCGGAGGAGCGGGTCATGCGGCGCGCACCCTACGCCCCGCGCCGACCCGCGTACGCTCGCCGGCGTGCGCAACCCCGCCTGGCAGTTCCGCCCCGAGCCCGGCTCGATCCCCGAGTCCCCGGGCTGTTACCTGTTCCGTGACCGCGATGGTCGGGTCGTGTACGTCGGCAAGGCGAAGTCGCTGCGCAGCCGGTTGTCGAACTACTTCCAGGGCTGGTCGGGGATCGCCGCACGCACCCGTGCGATGCTGGAGGCTGCCCGGTCGGTCGAGTGGATCGTCGTCGATTCCGAGGTCGAGGCACTGCACCTCGAATACACGCTGATCCAGCGCCACCGCCCGCGCTACAACGTGCGCTACCGCGACGACAAGTCGTACCCCTACCTGGTGCTGACGACCTCCGAGGAGATCCCCCGGGCCCGGGTCGCGCGGACGACCGTCAAGAAGGGCGACCGTCGGTTCGGTCCCTACGCCCACGCCTACGCCATCCGGGAGACGCTCGACCTGGTCGGCCGTGTCTTCCCGGTCCGGACCTGCTCGCAGGGCGTCTACGACCGCGCGGAACGGACCGGGCGGCCGTGCCTGCTGTTCCACATCGATCGCTGTGCCGCGCCGTGCACCGGTGAGGTCAGCCCGGAGGAGCACCGCGAACTGGTCGACGGGATGGCCGCGTTCCTCAACGGTGACACGGAACCGGTGGTCGAACAGCTCGAGGCGAGCATGTCCGAGGCGGCCCGGGAGCTGAACTTCGAGGCCGCGGCACGGCTGCGCGATCAGCTCCACGCCGCCCAGCGCGCCATGGAGAAGCAGCAGGTCGTCGCCGAGAAGGAGGAGGACTTCGACGTCGTCGCGGTGCACGAGGACGAGCTCGAGGCGGCGGTGCAGGCCTTCTTCGTCCGGCGCGGACGGCTGGTCGGACGCAAGGGCTGGAGTGTCGACAAGGTGGAGCCGTTGTCCACCTCGGAGCTGTTGACGTCGTTCGTGCTCCAGCTGTACGCCGAACGCGACGACGACGTCCCACCGGTGGTGCTGGTGCCGGAACTGCCCGACGACCACGAGGCGCTGGGTCAGCTGCTCGCCGATCAGCGGCGGGCCACCCGCGCCGGTACGCGGGGTCGACCGATCCAGCAGGTGCGCTTCCACGTGCCGCAGCGCGGCGACAAGCGCCAGTTCCTGGCGACCGTCGAGCAGAACGCCGTCGAGTCCTTCCAGCGCACCCGGCTCAAACGCGCGAGCGACTTCGACAGCCGCACCCGCGCGCTGAAGGAACTGCAGGAGGCGCTCGAGCTCGACGATGCCCCCCTGCGCATCGAGTGCTACGACATCTCGCACCTCGGTGGCACGGAGGTCGTGGGTTCGATGGTCGTGTTCGAGGACGGCCTGCCACGCAAGAGCGACTACCGGCGCTTCAAGCTGAAGGTCGACACCAACGACGATTTCGCCGCGATGCGTGAGGTGCTGGGCCGTCGGTTCACACGGCTGGCCGAGGAGCGTGCCAGACCGCTCGCGGAACGCACCGACGACGACGGACGCCCGAAGTTCGCCTATCCCCCCAACCTGGTCATCATCGACGGTGGCGTCGGGCAGCTGAACGCGGCACTCGAGGGGGTCGCGGACCTGGGGATCGACGACGTCGCCTTCGTGGGGCTGGCCAAGCGGTTCGAGGAACTGTGGCGACCCGACGAGTCGACACCGGTGATGCTGCCCCGTGGCAGCGAGGCGCTGTTCCTGGTCCAACGGGTCCGCGACGAGGCCCACCGCTTCGCGATCACCTACCAGCGGTCGCGACGCAGGAACCAGGTGGCGCACTCCGTGCTGGACGACATCCCGGGGATCGGCCCGGGACGTCGGCAGGCGCTGCTCAAGCGGTTCGGGTCGGTCGCGGCGCTGCGCAAGGCGTCGGTGGCCGACCTCCAGAACGTCCCGGGCCTGTCCTCTACGCTCGCCGCGACGGTGCACGCCCACCTCGCCGCCGACCCGGACAGCGACAGAGACACCGCTGCGGCGAACGACGCCGGTGGTGCCGCCGGTGCCGACGACGAGCAGGAGAGTGACCAGCCGTGACCGAGTCCCCACGCGACGACAGCCTGCTCGGCACGACCATCAGCGACGTCGAGGAGGCCCGCCCCCGGATCCTGGTGATCACCGGGATGTCCGGTGCCGGCCGGTCGACCGCGTCGAACGTAATCGAGGACCTCGGCTGGTTCGTGATCGACAACCTGCCCCCGACCCTGATCGAGCGCGTCACCGAGCTGGCGTTCGCCCCGGGGTCGTCGGTCACCAAGCTCGCCGTCGTCGCCGACATGCGCGGCCGCGAGTTCTTCGGTGCGCTGGTCGACACGATCCGCGACCTGCGTCGCAGCGAGGCGGACGTGCGGGTGCTGTTCCTGGAGGCGGACGAGGACGCCCTGGTCCGACGCTTCGAGGAGACCCGGCGCCGTCACCCGGCGGCCGAGAGCTCCGGGGTCATGGCCAGCATCCGCCTGGAACGCGACCAGCTGGCCGAGCTGCGGGGGCTCGCGGACCTGATCGTCGACACCACCGACCTCAACGTCCACGAGCTGCGCGACCGCGTGCTGACCGCGGTCGACGACCCCGGCACCGCCCGGCTGCGGGTGTCGGTCGTGTCCTTCGGCTTCAAGCACGGCACGCCCCGCGACGCCGACCTGCTGTTCGACGTGCGCTTCCTCCCCAACCCGCACTGGGTGGAGGAACTGCGCCCCTACACCGGCCGCGACCAACCGGTGCGGGACTACGTGTTCGGCCAACCCTCGACCGAGCCGTTCGTCACCGCGCTCGAGCACCTGCTCGACATCACCGTCCCCGGCTACGTCACCGAGGGCAAGCGCTACCTCACCATCGCCATCGGGTGCACCGGCGGCAAGCACCGGTCCGTCGCCATCGCCGACCGGATCGCCACCCACCTCGGTGACACCTTCGCGCTGCCGGTCGCCGTCGACCACCGCGATCTGGGTGCCGAGTGAACACCGAGGTGGCCCCCGGCCCGACGGATCCGCCGGCGCGGCCCGGTCCGAGCGGGGCCGGCGGGGCACGACCACCGCAGCGGCGTGCGGTGGCGATCGGCGGCGGCCACGGACTGGCGCGGACCCTGGCGGCACTGCCCCGGTTGGTCGACCACGTCACCGCGGTGGTCACCGTCGCCGACGACGGGGGATCGTCGGGTCGGTTGCGGCGCGATCTCGACGTGTTGCCGCCCGGTGACCTGCGCATGGCCGCCACCGCACTCGCGCGGGACGACGGGCTCGCACAGCTCATCGGCTACCGCTTCACCCGTGGCGAACTGTCCGGGCACAGCCTGGGCAATCTGGTGCTGATCGCCCTGCAGGAGCTCAGTGGTGGGGATCCGGTCGTCGCACTCGATCGGCTCGTGCGGATGCTCGACGTCCCCGGCCGGGTGCTGCCGTGCACGACCACCCACATCACCCTGCACGCCACCACCGCCGACGGGGCGGTGACCGGCCAGGTCGCGGTGGCGGCGACGCCGAGGTTGCAGCGGGTGTGGTTGGAGCCCGACCAGCCGGTCGCCAGCCCGGAGGCCATCGCCGCGATCGACGCCGCCGACCTGGTCGTCATCGGGCCCGGGTCGCTGTACACCAGCGTGATCCCCAACCTGCTCGTCCCGGACGTCGCCGCCGCGGTCGCGCGGACGGCGGCACCGGTGGTCTACGTCGCCAATCTGCGCGAGCAGCCGGGGGAGACCGAGGGGATGGGGCTCACCGACCACCTCGATGCGCTGTTCGACCACGTCGACGGACTCCACCTCGATGCCGTCATCGCCCACGACGGGCCACCGCCGGCCGGTAGCGGCGCGGCGCTGACGATCAGCCGCGACGCCGTCGCACGGCGGACCGACCGGCTGGTGGCCGCCGATCTGCTCGACGGACACGACGGGCACGACCCGGCGGTCCTGGCCACCCAGTTCCGGCTGCTGCTCGGTTCGTAGGTGGAACGTCCGAGCTTCACCGAGGCGGTGCGCCAGGAGCTGGCGCGCGTGCCGCTGGGCACCGAGCCGGTGGTCCGGGCCGAGCTCGCCGCGATCATCCGGCTCGCCGGGACCTGGCACCTCGGTGGCGGCGGCGCGGGCCACCGGCTCGAGGTGGTGTCGACGTCCGGGGCGGTCGCCCGTCGCAGCTACGCCCTGCTCGGCTCGCGCTACGGGCTGCGCCCCGAGCTGGTCGTCCGCGCGCCGTCGGGGGTGCGGACCCGGACCCGCTACGGGGTCGTCATCGGCTCGGGGGCGGAGCGCATCGGTGCCGATCTGCACCTGCTGGACGCCAACGGCTTCCCCGGTGACGAACTGCCCGACGGACTCGACGGCCCGCGGGCGCTGGCCTATCTGCGGGGGGCCGTGCTGGCCGCGGGGTCGATCTCGCACCCGAGCCGCGATCCGCATCTGGAGATCGCGGTGCAGGGGCCGGGTGTGGCCCGCGGACTCGCCCGGCTGCTGGAACACGCCATCGAGGGCACGGTGTCGGTGATCGACGGTGATCGACGGCGCGTGGTGTGCAAGTCCGGTGAACGCATCGGTGTCCTGCTCGCCGCGCTCGGGGCGAGCAACGCGTTCCTGGACTGGGACGAGCGTCGACTGCGTCGGCAGCTGCGGGGTGAGGCCAATCGGCTCGCCAACGCCGACGGCGCCAATCTGCGCCGCTCGATCGAGGCCAGTGCCGCGCAGGTCGCCGCCGTCGAGGCGGCCATCGCCGCCGTCGGCTGGGATGCGCTCCCGGAGGACCTGCGGGGCATCGCCCTGGTCCGCCTCGCCAATCCGGAGGCGACGCTGGCGGAGCTCGGCGAGCTGCTCGACCCCCCCGTCGGCAAGTCGGCGGTGCATCGTCGACTCGGTCGTCTGGAGGACATCGCCGCCGACGCCGATCCCGCGACGACCACCGACGAACGACGGCCGCCGAACCCCTGACCACCAGTGGATGCCGGTGGTAGTGTCAGCGACGAGCGCCCGACGCACGTCGGGCCCCACCGCGTCGGCGTGTCGCATCCGTCGCCCGGTGAGCTCGGCCGGTCACCGGAGCGCCCGACCGGTACCAGCAACGTCGTCCCTGCCAGCCATGTCGGCCCACGACCACTGGGCCCGAAGACGAGGAGTCTCCATGTCCGTGCGTGTCGCCATCAACGGGTTCGGCCGGATCGGTCGAAACCTGCTGCGTTCCGCTCTCAAGCACGACGTCGACCTCGACATCGTCGCGGTCAACGACCTGACCGACACCGCCGCGTTGGCGCTGCTGCTGAAGTACGACAGCGTCCACGGCCGCTTCGACGGCACCGTCGAGACCTCCGGTGACGACCTCGTCATCAACGGCAAGACCATCAAGGTGCTCTCCGAGCGCGACCCGGCGGCGTTGCCCTGGGCGGACATGGGCGTCGAGGTCGTGGTCGAGTCGACCGGGTTCTTCACCAAGCGCGACGACGCCGCCAAGCACCTGACCGCCGGAGCCAAGAAGGTCGTCATCTCCGCGCCGGCGAAGGGCGAGGACAAGACGATCGTGCTCGGCGCGAACGACCACGAGTACGACCCGGCCAACCACCATGTCGTCTCCATGGCGTCGTGCACCACGAACTCCGTGGTGCCGATGGCCAAGACCCTGCACGAGGCATTCGGCATCGAGCAGGGCCTGATGAACACCATCCACGCCTACACCGGTGACCAGAACATCCACGACGCGCCGCACAAGGACCCACGTCGCGCCCGCGCCGCGGCCGTGTCGGTCGTGCCGACCACCACGGGTGCCGCGGCGGCCGCGTCGTTGGCCCTGCCGGAGATGGAAGGCCGGCTCGACGGCATGGCGATGCGCGTGCCGATCCCGGACGGCTCGGTCACCGACCTGACGCTGCTGCTCAGCCGTGAGGTCACCAAGGAGGAGATCAACGCGGCCATGAAGGCGGCCGCGGACGGTCCGCTGCGCGGCATCCTCGAGTACACCGAGGACCCCATCGTGTCGATCGACATCGTCGGCAACCCGCACTCGTGCATCTTCGACGGTCTCGCGACCATCGCCAGCGGTCGGCTGGTCAAGGTGCTCGGCTGGTACGACAACGAGTGGGGCTACTCCACCCGCCTGGCCGACTTCACGAAGATGGTGGGCGATCAGCTGTGAGTCTGCTCGACGGCGTCAAGACGCTGGATCAGCTCGACGGCTCGGGTCGGCGCGTGTTCGTGCGCGCCGACCTGAACGTGCCGCTGCGTGACGGGGCGGTCAGCGACGATCTGCGCGTGCAGTCGTCGGTCGCGACCCTCCAGCGCCTGCTCGATCAGGGGGCGGCCGTGGTGGTCGCCTCCCACCTCGGACGGCCCAAGGGCGCGCCCGACCCGGCGTCCTCGATGGCCGCCGTCGGCGCGCGCCTGGCCGAACTGCTCGGCCGGGAGGTCCAGATCGCCACCGACGTGGTCGGTGACGACGCGCGGGCCAAGGCGGCCGCGCTCGAGTCCGGCCAGGTCCTGCTGCTCGAGAACCTGCGCTGGGAGCCGGGGGAGACCGCCAACGATCCGGCGCTCGCCGACGCGCTGGCCGACTTCGCCGACGTCTACGTCGACGACGCCTTCGGGGCATCGCACCGGGCGCACGCCTCCATCAGTGGGGTGCCCGCCCGGCTGCCGGGCTACGCCGGTCTGCTGCTCGCCCGTGAGCTCGAGGTGCTCGGCGGCCTGCTCACCGACCCGGCCCGGCCGTATGTCGCCGTGCTCGGCGGTGCCAAGGTCAGCGACAAGCTGACCGTGCTCGAGAACCTGCTGCAGCGGGTCGACGCGATCGCCGTCGGCGGGGCCATGGCCTTCACCTTCCTGGTCGCCGAGGGCCACGACGTCGGTGCATCGCGCGTCGAGGCGGACCAGGTCGACACGGTGCGCGAACTGGTCGAGCGGGCGCGGGCACGCGGCGTCGACGTCCTGCTCCCGACCGACGTCGTGATCGCCCCCACCTTCGCCGAGGACGCGCCCGCCTCGACCGTTGCGGTCGACGCGATCCCGTCCGACCAGATGGGACTCGACGTCGGCCCCGACACGGCCGCCGCCTACGCGGCGGCGATCGGCTCGGCCGGCAGCATCTTCTGGAACGGACCGATGGGCGTGTTCGAATGGGACGCCTTCGCCGGCGGGACGCGAACGGTCGCCCGGGCCATCGCCGACGCCGACGGGTTCACCGTCGTCGGTGGCGGCGACTCGGCGGCCGCCATCCGCTCGTTCGGGCTCGACGACCGGGTCGATCACGTCTCCACCGGTGGGGGTGCGTCCCTGGAGCTGCTCGAGGGCAAGGACCTACCGGGGGTCGCCGCGTTGCGCGGCTGATCCGTCCCTCCGACGCCTCCGGTGCCGTGTCCGCACCCCGGCATTTCGGACAGCTGGCCAGTCGAGCGCGCACGGCGCGCGATCGAACTGGCCTACGGTCCCGGTCGTAGGGTGGATCGTTATGCTCCGCGCACCATCCGGGGGGTCGTCGCATCCCCAGGTCGGCAGCGACGCCAGTCGTCGTTGCAGGTACGTGTTCGACCCAGCGGAGCATCGTGCTCCGACTGCGATTGCCGAAGGGACCTGTATGCGCAAGATGACCCGAGCGCTGAGCGTCGGGCTCACGCTCGCTCTGCTCGCCGCCGCCTGTGGAGGCGCCGACGACGAGACCGACGAGACGCCGGACGAGACCACCGATGAGGTCGTCGACGACGTCGAGGACGACGCCGACGACGACGCCACCGATGACGAGGAGACCGAGCAGGCCGGAGCGCTCGGGCCGTACCGTCTCGGCTGGGCACTGGCCTATCTGAGCCCCGAGTACGCGATGGCCGATCTGTACGGCAGCACCGGTGGTTCCAACTACTTCGGTTACGCCAGCGACGACTTCGATGCGGCGCTCGCGGCCGCGAACGAAGCCGACCCGGACAGCGCGGATGCCCTCTACCAGGAGGCCGAGGACATCCTGCTGGCCGACTTCCCCCTGATCCCGATGTGGTACGGGGTGTCGCCGTCCGTGTGGACGGAGAAGATCTCCAACGTCATCATCGACCCGACCACCTACCTGCGCGTCGAGCGGCTGGAGTCGGACGACGACCAGGCCATCGTGGACGTGTGCTCGGTGCAGGCCGTCAACCTGATCCCCGGTGACACCCGTGAGGTCTGTGGTGGCCGTCTGATCAACCAGTTGTTCTCCGCGCTGACCGAGGTCAACCCGGACACCAACGAGCCCGAGCTGCAGGTGGCCGCGGCCATCGACACCGAGGACTCGCAGGTCTGGGAGATCGAGCTGAACGACGGTTGGACCTTCCACGACGGCAGCCCCGTCACGGCGTCCTCGTTCGTCGACGCATGGAACTACGCCGCGAACCCGGACAACGGGCTGCGTGGTCAGGGCTTCTACTCGGACATCGAGGGCCACGAGGACATGGGTGGCGACGTCACCGAGCTGTCCGGCATCGAGATCCAGGACGACCTGAACTTCACGATCACGCTGTCGTCGCCGTTCTCGCCGTTCTTCACCAAGCTGTCGGACTCGGCGTTCTTCCCGATGCCGCCGAGCTTCTTCGAGGACCCGGAGGGCTTCGGTGACAACCCGATCGGCAACGGTCGTTTCGTGGCCGAGCAGGTCGAGCTCGAGGGCGACACGATCATGACCCGCTACGAGGACTGGGGCGGCGACACGCCGTCCTCGCTCGAGCAGGTCACCTTCCGTTACTACCAGGACGTCCAGACCGCCTACCTCGACGTGCAGGCCGGTTCGCTCGACGTGCTGGCGTCCATCCCCCGGACCGAGATCCCCGCGGCCGAGGAGTTCTTCGGTGACCGCTTCTCGCTGACACCGGACTCGTCGTTCACCTACCTCGGGTACCCGATGTACAACCCGGAGTTCGGTGACAACCTCGAGCTGCGTCAGGCGCTCTCGCTGGCCATCAACCGCGAAGAGATCATCGATGTCGTCCTCAACGGTGCGGCCGTGCCGGCCTCGGCGGTCATCCCGCCGGTGCTGTCCGCCTACCGTGAGGACGCGACCGACCTGACCACGTTCGACCCCGAGCGGGCACAGGAGCTGTTCGAGGCGGCTGGTGGCTACGACGGCACCATGACGCTGTACTACAACAGCGGTGCCGGTCACGAGGAATGGGTCGAGGCGGTCTCGAACCAGTGGCGCGAGGTCCTCGGGATCGAGGACTTCCAGTTCGAGAGCCTGGAGTTCGCCCAGTACCTCGACGTCCTCGCTGAGGGCGCGGGTCTCTGATAGGCACGAGGACGCAGCCGTGGAGGGTTCGCGGCTGCGTCCTCGCCTTGTCCTGACCGCGATGAGGCGTACCTGAGTCAGGTGCGCCTCATCGTCTGTTTCGAGCGGCTCACCAGCCGGCCATCCGCGCATGCCGACGGTTGCCGGTACGGTTCGCGCGCTCACGATCCGAGGAACCCAGATGGGCACATACATCCTGCGGCGCATGCTGCAGATGGTCCCCGTGCTGTTCGGGGCGACGTTCCTGGTCTTCTTCATGGTCTTCGCACTGCCCGGAGATCCGGTCCAGGCGTTGGGTGGTGACCGTCGACTGCCCGAAGCCGTCGCCGACTCGATCCGCGACGCCTACAACCTCAACGACCCCTTCTTCGTCCAGTACTTCAAGTACGTCGGCAATGCACTCACCGGGGATCTCGGGCAGTCCTTCACCGGACGTTCCGTCGCCGACATCCTGCGCAGCTCGTATCCGGTGACCGTGCGGCTCGCGTTGGTGGCGTTCGCCATCGAGATCGTCATCGGGATCGGGGCCGGCATCATGGCCGGGCTCCGTCGGGGTTCGTTCCTCGACAACCTGGTCCTGCTGTCGACCACGCTCGCGGTGTCCATCCCGGTGTTCGTACTCGGGTACGTGGCCCAGCTGATCTTCGGCGTCCGGCTCGGCTGGTTCCCGGTCGCCGGAATCAACGACGGGTTCATGAGCTATGTCATGCCGGCCTTCGTGCTGGCGACGACCTCACTCGCCTACGCCGCCCGCCTGCTGCGCACGAGTCTGGTCGAGAATCTGCGCGCCGACTACGTGCGCACCGCCACGTCCAAGGGCCTCAAACGCTCGCGGGTCGTCGGTCGGCACGCCCTGCGCAACAGCCTGATCCCGGTGGTGACCTTCCTGGGTGCGGATCTCGGGGCGCTCATGGCCGGTGCCATCGTGACCGAGACCATCTTCAACATCCCGGGTATCGGCAACCAGATCTTCCGGGCGATCCAGGCGCAGGAGGGGTCGGTCGTGGTCGGTCTGACCACGGTGCTGGTGATCATCTTCATCATCGCGAACCTCATCGTGGACCTGTTGTACGGCTTCCTGGACCCGAGGATCCGCTATGAGTGAGCAGAGCATGCGCAACACCGATACGGGTGCACCGGATGCCGACGGCTTCCAGGAGCAGGCAGACAGCCTCGCCGAGGGGGCCGGGGTCGCCACCACGGCCATCGAAGGTGGGCTGTGGTCCGACGCCTGGTACGAACTGCGTCACAGCGCGCTCTTCATCGTGGCGGCGATCCTGATCCTGTTCGTCATCGCGCTGTCGTTGTTCCCCGGTCTGTTCACCAACGTGGACCCGCAGGCCTGCTCGCTGAGTCGATCGCTGCGGACGCCCAGCGCCGAACACTGGTTCGGGACGGACCTGCAGGGCTGTGACTACTACGCCCGGGTCATCTACGGCACCCGCAACTCCGTCGCCGTTGGGCTGCTCGTGGCGAGTGTCGCCGCCGTGATCGCGCTGCTGTTCGGCACGCTGGCCGGGTTCTACGGCCGGTGGGTCGACGCGTTCGTGTCGCGGGTGACCGACATCATCTTCGCGCTCCCCTTCGTGTTGGCCGCCCTCGTCCTGCTCACCGTGCTGCCGGGCATCGAGATCGCCGGCTACACGCTGCAGCGGAACGTGGTCACGGTCGGCCTGGTCCTCGCGCTGTTCGGGTGGCCCACGATGCTGCGTCTGATGCGTGGCCAGGTGATGGCCACGGCCCAGGCCGACTACGTCCTCGCGGCCCGTGCTCTCGGCGCCCGGGATCTGCGGATCATGCGTCGGCACGTGCTGCCGAACGCGATCACGCCGCTCATCGTGTACGCGACCATCTTCGTCGGACTCATCATCGTTGCGGAGGCGGTACTGACCTTCCTCGGTGTCGGCCTGCAGCTGCCCACCATCTCGTGGGGACTGATGATCTCCGGAGCGCGCACCCGCTTCGCCCAGTACCCGCATCTGTTGCTGTTTCCGGGCCTGTTCCTGTCGATCACGGTCCTGAGCTTCATCATGATGGGCGATGCCCTGCGGGACGCGTTCGATCCGAAGCTTCGCTAGGAGCAGCCTGTGTCCGAATCACCATCGCCCGTCGTCACGGCTCCTGGTCAGGTGCACGAGGGACGCCTGCTCGAGGTCGAGGACCTGCACGTCGAGTTCCGCCTGCCGCGTGGCAACGTCAACGCGGTCAACGGCGTCAGCTACACGCTCGACGCGGGGGAGACCCTTGCGATTCTCGGGGAGTCGGGATCGGGGAAATCCGTGTCGGCGCAGGCCGTCATGGGCCTGATCGACAGTCCGCCCGGCTACATCACGAAGGGGTCGCTGCGCTACCGCGGCGACGACCTGTTGGCGATGACCGAGGCCGAGCGGCGGCGCATCCGCGGGCAGAAGATCGCGATGATCTTCCAGGATGCGCTCACGGCGCTGAACCCGGTCTTCTCCGTGGGCTGGCAGATCAGTGAGATGATGCGGCTGCACCAGGGGCTGTCGCGCAAGGCCGCCCGGGAGCGTTCGATCGAGTTGATGGAGTGGGTCGGGATCCCCTCGGCCCGCGGACGCATCAACGACTTCCCCCACGAGTTCTCCGGCGGCATGCGCCAACGCGTCATGATCGCCATGGCCCTGGCACTCGAGCCGGACATCGTCATCGCTGACGAGCCGACCACGGCGCTCGACGTCACGGTCCAGGCCCAGGTGATGGACCTGCTGGCGCGTCTCCAGGCGGAGACCGGCATGGGGCTGATCCTGATCACCCACGACCTCGCGGTCGTCGCGGAGGTCGCGGACCGGCTCGCGGTGATGTACGGCGGTCGGATCGTGGAGACCGGGGACGTGGACTCCGTGTTCGCGTCGCCGGCGCACCCCTACACCCGCGGGCTGCTGGCGTCGATCCCGCACCTGGAGGCACGCACCGGCAAGCTCGATCCGATCCGCGGTGCACCCCCGACCCTGTCGAGCCTGCCCGAGGGGTGCACGTTCGCGCCGCGGTGCCCGTTCGTCCACGACGACTGCCACACGACCTTTCCGCCGCTGCTCGATCTCGAGACCCGGGAGCCCGTGCCGCCATCGGCCCCGCCGGAGACGCGTGCCAGCGCCTGCCTCTACATCCAGGAGGTCCTCGATGCCTGACGACCTACTCGGCCAGACCCGCACCCCCGGCCAGGTGCTCCTCCGCGCCCAGGACGTGGTCAAGCACTACCCCCTGATGAAGGGGATCGTGCTGCGGCGTCAGGCGGGCTCGGTCAAGGCCGTCGACGGCGTGAACTTCGAGGTCCGCAGCGGGGAGACCCTCGGCCTGGTCGGGGAGTCGGGCTGTGGCAAGTCGACCGTTGCCCGGACCATCCTGCGGCTCGAGGACCCCACCGGAGGCGAGGTCTGGCACCGGGACCGGGACATCTTCCAGATGGACGCGGGCGAGCTCCGGCGGATGCGGCGCAACATCCAGATGGTGTTCCAGGATCCCTATGCGTCGCTGAACCCGCGGATGACCGTGGGCGACATCATCGGCGAGGCCTGGGAGATCCACCCGGACGTGGTGCCGAAGAACCAGCGGGCGAAGACGTTGCGCGAACTGCTCGACCGCGTCGGGCTCGACCCGGCCTTCGTGAACCGTTATCCCCACCAGTTCTCGGGCGGGCAGCGCCAGCGCATCGGGATCGCGCGTGCGTTGGCGCTCAACCCGGAGGTCATGATCCTCGACGAGCCGGTCTCCGCACTCGACGTGTCGGTGCAGGCACAGGTCGTCAATCTGCTGGAGGAGCTGCAGGACGAGTTCGGCTTCGGCTTCCTGTTCATCGCCCACGACCTGGCCGTGGTCCGGCACATCTCCGACGAGGTCGCCGTGATGTATCTCGGGCGCATCGTCGAGCAGGGCCCGGCCGACGAGATCTATCTGCGCCCCTCACATCCCTACACCCAGGCGCTGCTGTCGGCGGTGCCCGTGGCGGATCCCCGGGCGCGTCACCGCCGCGAGAACCGCATCCGCCTCGAAGGCGACGTCCCGGACCCGTCGTCGCCGCCGTCCGGGTGTCACTTCAGGACCCGGTGCTGGAAGGCTGACGACCGGTGTGCCGACGAGGTACCGGAGCTGATCGATCGTGGCCAGGGACACCCGAGTGCCTGCCACTACGCTGAAGCCACCGAGGTCGTCTGACCCTCGACGGCTCGTCGACGGGCCGATCCAGCCCGCTGCGATCCAGCCCACCGACCAGCCCATCGAACGGAGCTGCTGTGTCCGAGCGCACGCCGATCATCGCCGGGAACTGGAAGATGCACCGGGACCACCTCGAGGCGATCCAGCTGGTCCAGAAACTCGCCTATCACCTCGACGCGGACGACTACGCCGATCAGGACGTCGTGGTGTGTCCGCCGTTCGTGTCGCTGCGGTCGATCCAGACGCTGGTGCAGTCCGATCGGCTGCCGATCGAACTCGGTGCGCAGAACTGTCACGCGCAGGACGAGGGTGCCTTCACCGGCGAGACGTCGGCCGCGATGCTGGCCCGGCTCGA
>LFIK01000809.1_pt1 | contig 23903 bp, 14 predicted proteins | sample 643401 | NCBI WGS metagenome assembly LFIK01 (sample SAMN03777447, study PRJNA286221) | soda lake metagenome | biome: soda lake; feature: Kulunda steppe; material: water; isolation source: sample T5-Br brine of Lake Tanatar-5 | place: Russia: Kulunda steppe | collected 2010-07
GCATCAGTGCTATCAGCACCGGCGGGCCTGGTGGCAACGTCAGTATCAACGCCGATGGGACAGGTGGTGCCTTTGCCATAAATGCGAACACGGTCGGAATCAGAGCCGTGGCCGACCAGGACGGCACCGTCGATGTGGTCGTTTCCAATGGTGTGGTCATCGGTGATGACATCGTGCCAAGCCTCGGCATCAGCGCGGCATCGGTCGACGGTGCGATCAACGTGACCGTCGATGGGGACATAAACGACGCCGCCATCGAAGACGCGGTCAACGCCATCGCCAGCGGCAGTGGTGCGGTCACGGTGAGCGGCGAAGGCAATGTGGCCGGGTCGCGCGATACCGGCACGGCGATCTTCGCCCAGAGCAATACCGGTGCCGTGACGGTGGACTTTGCGGGTACGGCAACCGCGACGGGTGCGGATAGTTCTGCCATCTTCGCGGAAAGCGAAGTTGGAGGTGCGTCGGTCGAGGTCACCGGGGCGGCAACCGTCACCAACACCGGAACCGGGTTCAGCAGCGGGATTCGCGCGCTGAGCGACGAAGGCGCAATCCTTGTCGACAATACCGGACCGATTTCCCTGAATGCGGCTTCCGAGGGCTATGGCATCCTGACCGAGTCCACTTCGGGCAGCATCACCATCACGCCCGCTGGCACCATCGATGGCGGTGCCCGGGGCATCTCGGCGGTGACGGGTGGGGACGGTGAGATCGACATCGCCACAAACACGCTGATCGGCGACGATGTGGCACCGACCGTCTTTGGCATCTTTGCCCAGACCGATGACGGCAACATCACGGTCACCGCAGACGCCGATGTGCGCAGCGGTGGCGACGGCATTCTCGCGCGATCTGTGAACGAAGGCGATGTCACTGTCGATGGGGATGGCAATGTCTTTGGCACTTCACTCGGTATTGGCGCGTTCAGCGAAGAGGGCGCGGTAACGGTCTCGGGGGCTGGAAACGCCTTCACCGACGGCGTTGACAGCAGCACCATCTCGGCCTTGAGCCAGACCGGCGCCTCGAACGTGGAGGTCACGCGGACCGGGACCGTCACCAACGAAGGGCTTGGCAATACCTCTGGTATCTTCGCCAGCAGCGATGCAGGTAACATCCTGATCGACGGTGTCGGTGCGGTCTCCATAAACGCGGACTCCGACGGCTTCGGGATTCTCGCGATTTCGGAAAGCGGCAGTATTCAGGTCACTCCGGCGGGCAGCATCAACGGGGGCCTGGCAGGTATCGGCGCCGAGACCCAAGGTGCCGGCGCCATCACGGTGGTCACCTCGGCAGACATCGGCGACACCGATGCGCCGAGCCGTTTCGGGATCACCACCCGCGCAGTGGATGGAGCGACGGACATCACGGTCGGCGCGGATATCTCCGCCGGTGAGGGTGGCGTTGTCGCGGGTGCCACCGGGACCGGCGATGTCACGGTCGCTGTCGAAGACGGCCAGCGTGTCGAGGCCGGAGAGATCAGCGTGAGCACAGAGGTTGACGACGGCACAGGCATCATCTCGATCGGTGATGATGCCGAGGTCGTGGCCACCGGACTGGACGCCGACGGCGTTCCGGTTGCCGGAACTCCGACAGCGATCCGGGCCGAAACCGGGGCGGGCGGGACAACCACCGTCACGAACGAGGGCACCGTGCAGGCCGACGCGACCGCCGACTCCCTCGGCCTCTCGGCCTTTGGGGATGGCAGCTTGGTCTTCAACAATGAAGCCGGTGCGGTCGGGCTGGGCATGATGGCCTCGACCGGTGGCGGGTCGGTGACGGTGAACAACGCCGACGGTGCGGAATGGACGCTGAATGCCGGTGGCACCAGTGTCATGGCCGGGCCGAATGACACGCTCGAAAACGCGGGCATCTTCAATGCCTCCATGGGCAGCGACCTGACTGGCTGGGAGGTGGTCAACAACACCGCGAGCGGCGTTCTGAACCTGATGGATGGCGCCAGATTCGGCGGCACCGGCGCGGCGATCACCAACGAGGGTGCGATCAATGTGATGGGCGCGCCCACGCTGGTGGGCGATCTGCAAAATACCGCAGGCTCCACCATCAACATGAACACCGGCAATGTGAGCGAGACCCTGACGGTCGAAGGCGGTGTGTCCGGCACCACGACGCTGGTCATGAACGCCGATCTTTCGGCGTCCGAGGACGGTGCGTCGGACCTGTTCGAGGTGACCGGCGTGCTCGACGGCAACGTGACGGTCAACTTCGACTTCACCAACACCACACTGGCGACACAATCCGACCCGGTCAACTTCATCGAAGTCGGCGGCTTCGGGGGCAGCTACGACCTGACGGTGACGGGCCTGCCGGTGTCGGGCGGGTTGCAGGATGTGCTGCTTGTGTCGGGCGCGGATTTCGAAGCCTTGCAGGTCCTGCCCGGCACTTCGCTCGGCGGGGTGGCGGGGACGCTTGGCTCGGTGCAGGCGATCATCGGCTCGGTGGTCAACCGGCCATCCAGCCCCTTCGTCAGTGCGCTTGCCTTCGAGCCCGAGGGCGGGTGCAGCCCGGGCGGCTGGGCACGCGGCATCTATGGCTGGGCGGATGCGGACACATCGACCGAGTTCGGGGGCAGCGGGATTTCCGTGCCCAGTTCCTCGAACCTGCGGTATCGCGGGTTGCAGGGCGGGTTCGACCTGAGTTGCATCGATGACGGGCCCGGCGGGATCGACTATTCGGTGGGTGTCACGCTGGGTGTCAATGACGGCTCCACGTTCCAGCCGCGTTTCGGCTTCCTGCCGAGTGGTGAGCTTGACCCGAACGATCCGCTGGAGCCCATCGTCGGCAGCTTCAACCAGCGCTTCGTCGGTGTCTATGCCGTGGCCGAGCGGGACAACTGGGTGGGCGATCTGCAACTGCGGCACGAGCGCACCTCGTTGACCTTCAACAACACCCAGCTTGGGCTTGACGATGCGACCATCCGCACCACGGGCAACACGCTCAGCGGCAGCCTGACCTATTTCATGGACCTGGAAAACGGTCTGCAGGTGGCACCGACTGCCGGGTTCGCGATCACGCGGACGGGCAGCGGATCGCTGACCTTCGTTGACGGCGCTGGCGATCCGACGGCAACGCTGACTTCGGATCCGCATACCTCCCAGGTCGGTTTTGCCGGGCTGTCGGTGGCACGGACCCAGGTCGCGGAGGATGGGCAGTCTGCGACCACGACGTTCATCACCTCGACGTTCTACAACGACTTCGCGCGCACCCGGACAACCCGGTTCCAGGCTGACGGTGATCCCAACTCGACCGATTTGGTTACCGACAACCTTGGCGCCTTTGGCGAGTTCAGTGTCGGCATGAGCTATGTGCGGCTCTTTACCGACGGGGCCGGGCCTGCGCGGCAGCTCAACGCGACCGTCCGGGGCGATGCGCGGTTCAGCAACAGGCTGCAGAGCTTCGGGCTGACCGCTCAGGTGCGGCTCAACTTCTGAGCCTGTCGCCGACAGCAAGACAGGACCACGGCGCGCGCCTGACCGGTGCGCGCCGTTCGCATTCGCGGCGCTGATCATCGCAGCGCTTAGGGAACACAGCGGACCGGCGCGGCGTTCCGGTTGCAGTTTCACCCCCGGCTCTGCATGATCGGGGCGCGACGGCGGGCAACGGCATTGAAAGCGGGCAGGCAGTGGGATTGGGCGCCAAGTTGAGGTTGCGCGCGGAGCGCCAGATCAAGCTTGCGCGCGCCCTGCGCAAGAGCTTCGAGCTGCGCCGCGTCCATGACCGCACCCGCGCGATCCGCCCGGGCATGATCCTGGCCTTCACCACGCTGCGCAACGAACACGTCCGACTGCCGTATTTTCTGCAATACTACCGCGATCTGGGCGTGGGCCATTTCCTGATGGTGGACAACGGCTCGGACGATGGCACCGACCGCTATCTGGCCGAGCAGCCGGATGTTTCGCTCTGGTCCACCCGCGCCAGCTATCGCCGGTCTGGCTATGGTGTGGACTGGCTGAACCATCTGCAATGGCGCTATGGCGCCGGGCACTGGACGCTGGTCGTGGATGTGGACGAGTTCCTGGTCTATCCGTTCTGCGAGTCCCGCCCGTTGCTGGCGCTGACCGGCTGGCTGGACGAGGCCGGGCGCCGGTCCTTTGGCGCCATGCTGCTGGACATGTATCCCAAGGGCCCGCTGACCGCGCAGCCCTATCTGGCCGGGCAGAACCCGTTCGAGATTGCGCGTTTCTTCGACGCCGGGAACCTGACGATGACCCGCAACCCGCGCTACCGCAACCTGTGGATTCAGGGTGGCGTGCGGGCGCGGGCCTTCTTTGCCGACCGGCCCCGCGCCGCGCCCGCGCTGAACAAGACCCCGCTGGTGCGGTGGACGCGCAAATACGCCTATGTCAGTTCCACCCACGCGCTGCTGCCGCGCGGGCTGAACCGGGTTTATGACGAGGGGGGCGGCGAGCTGGCCTCGGGCGTGCTGCTGCATGCCAAGTTTCTGGACACGCTCCTGCCCAAGGCGCGCGAGGAGATCGCCCGGAGGGAGCATTACGGCGGCGGGCGGGAGTATCAGGCATACGGCGCCGGGTTGGAGCGGACCGCGGACCTGTGGTGCCCGTGGTCCACGGAATACATCAACTGGCGCCAGCTTGAAATCCTGGGGCTGATGTCCAAGGGGGACTGGGCATGAGCGGAGGGAGCGGCAGGCTGGGGATCGTCATGCTGTGCCACACGGCGCTGGAGCGCGCCGCACAGGTGGCGCGCTTCTGGGCCAGCGCCGGGTGCCCGGTGGCAATCCATCTCGACCGCGCGGTGCCGGCGGCCGAGGCGGCGGGCCTGCGCCGCGCGCTGGAGGGGATGGAATCGGTCCGCATCCTGCAACGCCATCGCTGCCGCTGGGGAAGCTGGGGGCTGGTGGCGGCCACGCAGGAGGCAAGCGCGCTCCTGCTGCGTGAATTTCCGCAGGTGGGCCATGTGTGCCTGACCTCGGGCTCCTGCCTGCCGCTACGCCCGGTGGCCGAGATGACGGCCTGGCTGGCGGCGCGCCCGGACACCGATTTCATCGAATCCGTGGCGGTGGCCGACCTGGCCTGGACCGTGGGCGGGCTGTCGGGGGAACGCTTCACCCTGTGGTTCCCCTTCGACTGGCGCCGCCAGCGCTGGCTGTTCGACCGCTGCGTAGACCTGCAGCGGTCCTTGCGCGTCGCGCGCGAGGTGCCGCGCCCCTTGCAGCCGCATCTGGGCAGCCAGTGGTGGTGCCTGAGCCGTGCCACGCTGGAAGCGATCCTGAACGATCCCAAGCGCCGCCGCTATGAGCGCTTCTTTCGCCATGTCTGGATCCCGGACGAGGCGTATTTCCAGACCCTGGCGCGCCTGCATTCGCCGCGGATCGAATCGTGCTCGCTGACGCTCAGCAAATTCGACCGCAACGGCCGCCCGCATCTGTTCTATGACGATCACCTGCAACTGCTGCGCCGGTCGGATTGCTTTCTGGCACGCAAGATCTGGCCGCAGGCGGAACGGCTGTATGATTTCTTCCTGACCGATAAGGCGGCGCAGGCGCGCCCTGTGGACCCACAGCCGGGACGCATCCAGCAGCATTTTGCCCGCGCCGAGCGGCAGCGTGAACACGGGCGCGCCGGGCTCTACATGCAAAGCCGCTTTCCGCGCGACGATCTGGAGCGCGGGCGCACGGCGGCGCCGTATTCGGTGCTGTGGGGGCCATCGGCGCTGTATCCGGGGTTCGAGCGCTGGCTGTCGGATGCGGCGGCGCTGCGGGTGCATGGGCACCTCTATGCGCGCGACCGGGTACGGTTCGCCGGTGGCGCGCGGGTCTACAACGGTGCGCTTTCCGACAGCGCCGCGCTGCGTGACTACAACCCGCGCATGTTCCTGACGAACCTGATCTGGAACACGCGCGGCGAGCGGCAGTGCTTCCAGTATGGGCCGTTCGATGCCACCGACGGCGCGCTGGAATGGTTCATTGTCACCGATCCGAACGCGCATGTGGCGGTGATCTCGGGCGCCTGGGCGCTGGGGCTCGCGGGCGAGGATCCGGCGCAGGGAGAGGTGCGCCACCGGTTGGCCGCTGCGCAGAAGGCCGAACTGGCGCTGATCGAACGCCTGCGCAGCCCGCAGACGCGGGCGCAGGTGCAGATATGGTCGCTGGCCGAATACCTCGAAGCGCCGGCGGAGAACCTTGCGCAGGTCTTCGCCATGATCGCGCCGCAACGCACACTGCCCGCGCCGCCCGGAATGGTCTCGCTGGACGGCTTCGGCGGGTTCGTGGCGCGGGTCCGCGATGTCGGCCTGCCGCTGGTTACCCTGGGTGATTATCCCGTCGATTCCGCACCGGGACCGGTGGACTGGAGAATGGGGGAATGAGCACCAGCGATCGCCGCTTCGACCTTTTCGTGGTGCTGGCCGAGATGCGCACCGGATCGAACCTGCTGGAAGAGCAGTTGAACCGGTTGGACGGCGTGCATTGCGCGGGCGAGTTGTTCAACCCGCGTTTCATCGGGCATCTGAAGACCGAAAGCGTGCTGGGCTATGATCTGGCGGCGCGCGAAGGCGATCCCATGGGCCTTGTGGCGGCGCTGACGGCGCAGCCGGGGCTGAACGGGTTCCGGTTCTTTCATGACCATGACCCGCGCATGATCGACCCGCTGCTGGCGGACCCGCGCTGCGCCAAGATCGTGCTGACCCGCAACCCGCTGGACAGCTATATCTCGCGCAAGATCGCGGCGGCCACGAACCAGTGGAAACTGGGCGATGTGAAGCGAAAGCGGGTGGCGCAGGTCGCCTTTGACGCGCTGGAATTCGAAGACCACGTGACCCGGTTGCAGGGCTTCCAGTTGCGCGTGCTGCGCACGCTGCAGGTCAGCGGGCAGACCGCGTTTCACATCGGCTATGATGATCTGGGGGATTTGGAGGTGCTGAACGGGCTGGCGGCCTGGCTGGGCGTGCCGGTGCGGCTGGATGACGTTTCAGGCAAGCTGAAGCCGCAGAACCCCGAACCGGCCGAGGCGAAGCTGACCAACCCCGAGGCACTGGCCCCCGGGCTGGCGCGGCTGGACCGGTTCGACCTGTCGCGCACCCCGGATTTCGAGCCCCGGCGCGGCCACCGGCTGGGCACCTGGCGGCGCGCAGCGCGCGCGCCGGTACTGTTCATGCCGGTGCCCGGCGGGCAAGACGAACCGGTGCTGGACTGGCTGGCCGCGCTCGACGGGGGCGCGCGCGCCGATCTGCCAGGCCCGCTTGATGCGCGGGGCCTGCGCGACTGGCTTGAGGCGCACCCGCGCCGCTGCGCGTTCACGGTGGTCCGTCACCCGCTGGCGCGCGCGCATGATGTCTTCGTGAGTGAGGTGCTGCGCGGCAAGCGCAGCGGCGTGCGCGGGTATCTGCAGCGGGTGCATGGGGTGGAGTTGCCGACGGGCGACGCGGTGCAGGGGCTGGACACCGCGCGGCATCGGGCCGCGTTTCTGGCCTTTCTGGCCTTCATCCGCGCCAATCTGGCGGGGCAGACGGGCCTGCCTGTGCGGCCGCCCTGGGCGAGCCAGAGCCGCTTCGTGCAGGGGTTCAGTGCGCAGTGCGTCCCCGACAGGGTGCTGCACGAGGCGGCGCTGCCGCGCGCGCTGGCGGGCATCGCGACTGATCTGGGCCTCGCTGCGCCGCCCTTCCGGCCCGCGCCGCCCCGCGTGCCGCTGGCGCTGGCGGATATCTGCGATCCGTCGGTCGAGGCCGCGGGCCGTGCCGCCTATGCGACGGATTACCGGTTGCTGGGGTTTGGCGACTGGGGGGCGTCTGACAGGGTGGAGTGAAGGGCGGTTTCGTGGCGCCTGAAGCGCCCGCTCGGCGGATCGCCCACCCACCCCGCCCCGACCCGCCTCGCGGGCGCTGCGCCTGCCGGGGGCAGGCGCGGGCCGGTGCGCGATGGGTCTGCAAGTAGGGGGGCGGGACGGCGGCCGGGTTTCAGCGCAGTGCCAGCGCCTTTTCATGCGGGACCGGCAGCAGCACGAAGCCGCCGTCGGCATCGCAATCCGGCATGGTCACACTGAGCGCGGTGCGGCGGGTGCGCTGGCCTTTGACCGCGCCCAGGGTTTCGGCACGCACCGCGCGGCCGCAGACGCTATCGGACTGGTGCGCGGCGATGGCGAAGCGGACCCGGTCGGCGGAAACGGCCGGGACCGAATGGACATGCGCGCGCTTTGGCTGGGGCAGGGACGGATCGCCCAGCACCATGGTGAAGGCCCCGCGGGCGGCAGCGTCGAACGGGTTGTCCGCGTGCATATGCCCAGCATCGCCCATGCCCGCCCCGTTGTGAAAGGCATGGAGGGTGAATTCGGCCTCTCCCTCCCATTGCAACACGTAGCGCGTGTGCAGCCCGGCGTCCTGGAGCGTGGCCCGGGCGTTCAGCGGTGGCAAATCGGCGATTTCGACCGCGATCTCGGCGTCGGCCGAGAGCGCGGGTAGCGAAAGGTCCAGGACCCCGTCGCCGGGGATGGCATGCGCCACGCGCAGCGCGTCATGGCTGATCACCGCCACCGCATCTGCGTGGCACGGCGCGTTCAGCATGAGCGACAGCGTCGCTGCCGGCCCCGCGGTCAGGTCCAGTGACGGGGTGCAGGCATCGGCGGTGCTGTCCTCGGCGCCCGCGATTTCGGCGGCATCGGTGGTCGCTGTCCCTGCGTCCGCCGGGGGGGCTGTCAGGTCGTTGCCGGGCTGGGCGAAGCGCAGCGGCGGCGCGTCCTCGGGCGTTGGGGTGATTTCGGGCGCTGTTTCGAGGGCCGCAGGCTGCGTCTCAGAGGGAACTCCGGGGGGATGACCGACTCGGGGCTGCGCTTCATGGCGCGGTGTGGCCACCAGCGCGCCGGACACCGGGCGTTCGGCATCCTGCGCCGAGGGGCGCGCGGGATCGGGGCCGAATGCGGCGGTTTCGGACGGCGCGGTTGCGATCTCGGATGTGGCGTCCGAATCGTTGAGTTTCTGCAGGGCAAGACCGGACCCGGCCACGCCGACCAGTGCGACAAGGGCGACCTTGATCGATTTGACGGGGATCATGTTGACCTCCAGCGTTGAGCACGATTGCGCCAACCTTTGCCGGAGGTTTGCGGCAAGGGCAGGGCGCAAACCTGACCTTTCCGCCAGAATTGGGGGGCGGTTCAGGGCAATTGTGCGTACGCGCCGACACCGCGGAGGCGCGATAACCGGAAAAGCGAAACGCCTTGCCCGGGGGCAAGGCGTTCACTTGAGCAGAAACGAAACGGACCGTTGTTCAGGCGATCCGCCCGGAGGCTGGGCTGCAGCGGCTGTGCCGCCCGCCCGGTCATCGGTGCGCTTTGGCGGCCACCGGCCCCGTGCGCGTTAACCAGAACATGGCAGAACCGGGGCGCAAAACCAAGCGAAAAATCTCCAGCGTTTGAAATTTTTCCGACTTTTCATGGCCTTGCAGCACTCTTCGTTTCCATGGCCGATACAGTAGCGCTCTGCCGCCCAGCTTGTCGCCATTCGAAAGACACCGAAGGCGTCCCGCGCGCCGCAGCCGCGCCACGATTCCGCGTCCCGGCTTACAGCCAGTCGCGCAGGATCGGAATCAGCGGCAGGTCGGCGGGCGGCATGGGATAGTCGCGCAGTGCCGCCGGGCGTGCCCAGTCCAGCCGCTGCCCCTCGCGCGGCTGCACGATGCCGTCCCATTTGCGGCAGGCGAAGAGCGGCATCAGCAGGTGGAAATCATCATAGCCATGCGAGGCGAAGGTCAGCGGCGCGAGGCACGAGGCCCAGGTGTCGATGCCCAGTTCCTCGTGCAATTCGCGGATCAGGGCGTTTTCCGGCGTCTCGCCGGGCTCGACCTTGCCGCCGGGGAATTCCCACAGCCCGGCCATGGATTTGCCCTCGGGGCGCTGGGCCAGCAGGATGCGGCCGTCGCGGTCGATCAGCGCCACGGCGGCGACAAGGACCAGCTTCATGCGCCGCGCCTTTGGTGAGGAAGGAGGGGGGCGCTGCCCCCCGTCCGCTGACGCGGACTCCCCCCGGGGTATTTTGGGCAAGATGAAGGAGGCATCAGGAACGGTAATCCGCGTTGATGTCGATATAGCGGTGCGTCAGATCGCAGGTCCAGACCGTGGCCGCCCCGTGCCCCAGCCCCAGGTCGACACCGATGACCAGTTCGGACCCGCGCATGTAGGCGGCGGCTTCGGCTTCATCATAGGCGGTGGAGACGCGCCCGGCTTCGGCGACGGTCAGCGGGCCGAAGCGGATGGCCAGCCGGTCGCGGTCAGCCTGCGCGCCGGATTTGCCCACGGCCATGACCACGCGGCCCCAGTTCGGGTCCGCGCCCGCCAGTGCGGTCTTGACCAGCGGCGAGTCGGCGATGGCGCGGGCGACCTTCTGGGCATCGGCCGCATCGGCGGCACCGGTGACCTGCACTTCGACGAATTTGGTAGCGCCCTCGCCGTCGCGCACGATCTGCTGGGCCAGATCGGCCATCACCACCTCCAGCGCGGCGGCGAGGACGCGGCCTTCGGGGCTGGCGATGTCGGTAATCGCGGGGGCGGGGGCTTGGCCGGTGGCGGCCAGCAGCACCGTGTCCGAGGTCGAGGTGTCGCTGTCCACGCTGATCCGGTTGAAGCTGCGCCCGGTGGTGCGGTGCAGCATCTCCTGCAGCACCGCGCGGTCCACGGTGGCGTCGGTGAAGACATAGGCCAGCATGGTCGCCATGTCCGGCGCGATCATGCCCGAGCCCTTGGCGATCCCGGCGATCCGCACCGGCGTATCACCCAGGGTGATCTCAGCGCAGGATCCCTTGGGGAAGGTGTCGGTGGTCATGATGGCGCGCGCCGCATCCTCGGCGCTGGCGCCCTGTGCCAGCCCCGGCACCAGCGTGTCCATGGCCCCGATGATCCGCTCAGCGGGCAGATCCTCGCCGATCACGCCGGTGGAGGAGGTGAAGACCCGCTCCGCCGGCACGTCCAGCGCGGTGGCCGTGGCCTGCACGATGGACTGCACGGCGGCTTCGCCCGCCGCGCCGGTGAAGGTGTTGGCATTGCCGGAGTTGACCACGATCGCCGCGCCCGCGTCACTGTCGCTATCGCGCCCGATCTTGGCCTGCCCGTCCAGCACCGCCGCCGACCGGGTGGCCGAGCGGGTGAAGACCCCCGCCAGCGCGGTCCCGGGCGCCAGCCGGACCAGCAGCACGTCGGTCCGCCCGGCATAGCGCACGCCTGCCGCTGCAGTGGCAAAGCTGACCCCGGCGATGGGGGGGATTGCGGGAAACCCGCCCTCGGGGGCGAGTGGCGAGACCGCGGGCAGATCGGCCTGCGGCGCATCCGCCGCGCCCTCGGCCTCTTTCAGGGCGCGCAGCTTCTTGAGCTTGGTCTTGAGCTTGCGGGTCTTCAGCTTCTTGATCTCGGCGCGGATCTGCTTGACGGTCTTCTTTGCCATGCGGTGCCCCCAATCGGCCGCATCGGCCCCGATGCCCGGGGCCGACTCCTGTCCGCCGCACGCTAGCCGCAGAGGGCTCAGTCGTCCAGCAACTCGGGGCGCATCACTTGCGACGGCGACATGCCTTCGAGGCTGGTGCGGCTCACCTCGACCCCCTCCATGACCCGCGCGATTTCGGCTTCCGCAGCCTCGCGCCGGATGGAGTCTTCCAGCTCGGCGCGGATTTCGTCCAGCGCGGGGGCGCTGCTTTCGCGGGTATCGTTCAGGATGACAAGGTGCCAGCCGAATTGCGTCTGCAGGGGGCCTGCGATCTCGCCCACCTCCATTTCGGCCACGGCGTCCTCGAATTCGGGGATCATCACGCCCGGGCCGAACCAGCCCAGTGCCCCACCCCCGGCAGCGGCCCCGTCGGTGGAGTGCTCCTGCGCCAGTTCGGCGAAATCGGCACCGGCGTCCAGTTCGTCGCGCAGGGCCTGCGCCGCGTCCTCGGTGTCGACGATGATGTGCGAGGCGTTGTATTCCGGCACCGGGCCCTCGGCTTCGAACTCGGTGACAAAAGCGTCATAAGCGACCTGCAGGCTGTCTTCGGTGATCGCCTCTTCGGCGGCGCGGTTCAGCACCGAATTGGCGATGGTTGAGCGGCGGTTGTTCTCGATGGTGATCCGGTCGCGGAAGCCGATCGCGTCCTCTCCGGCCAGCATCAGCGCGGTCTGTTCGATCAACTGTTCCAGCAGCGGGTCGAAAAGGGTCTCGGGCGGGAGCGCCTGAAACTGCTCGGGCAGCGCCTGCTGCGACAGGATCAGGTGCCCGACCGTGATATCCACCCCGCCGACCGTGGCCAGCACGGTTTCGGCATCCGGCGCGTCATCGGCGAGCGCACCGCCGCCCAGCACGATCCCCAGAGCGGATGCGACAGCGACCGGCGACCAACGGGTAAAATAAGTCATGAGAACCCTCCTTAGGCGTCACACCCGGCGCTTGACCCGGCGCGCGACATTGACACTCTGAGGGGCACCCATTACATCGCGACACGACCTTGCGATGCCCGGGGCCGCCCCGCTTCGCCGCGTTTCTATGGAAGCATGCGCGCACGGGCAACCCCGGTGCCAGCACGAAAACTTGAGCACATCGAACCGATTGCGCGCCGGTGGCGCGTTCGGGCAGAGCAGACGGAGACCACATGCTGGGTTTTGGGACATTGACGCACAGGGTCTTCGGCACGCCGAATGACCGCATGATCAAGAAGACCCGGCCCATCGTCGACGCCATCAACGCGCTCGAAGCGGACTTCCAGGCCATGTCCGACGAGGACCTTGTGGCCAAGACGCAGGAACTGAAGGACAAGGTCGGCAGCGGTGCCACCCTGGACGAGGTGCTGCCCGAAGCCTTTGCCAACTGCCGCGAGGCCGCGCGCCGGGCGCTGGGCCTGCGCGCCTTTGACGTGCAGCTGATTGGCGGCATCTTCCTGCACCGGGGCAATATCGCCGAGATGAAGACCGGCGAAGGCAAGACGCTGGTCGCCACATTCCCGGCCTATCTGAACGCGCTGACCGGCAAGGGCGTGCATATCGTCACCGTAAACGATTATCTGGCCCGGCGAGACGCGGACTGGATGGGCAAGGTCTATGCGAAACTCGGCATGACCACCGGCGTGGTGGCCCCCCAGCAGCCCGAGGAGGAAAAGCGCGAAGCCTATGCCGCCGATGTCACCTATGCCACCAACAACGAACTGGGTTTCGACTATCTGCGCGACAACATGCGCTCGGAACTGGACCAGATGTTCCAGCGCGGCCATTACTTCGCCATCGTGGACGAGGTGGACTCGATCCTGATCGACGAGGCGCGCACGCCGCTGATCATCTCGGGACCGTCGCAGGACCGTTCGGACCTCTATGTCTCGGTGGACAAGCTGATCCCGCGTCTGGGCGAAGAGCACTTCACCATCGACGAGAAACTGCGCAGCGCCAGCCTGACCGAAGAGGGCAACGAGTTCATGGAGTCGCTGGCACTTGAGGCGGGTCTTCTGCCCGAGGGGCAATCGCTCTATGACCCGGAATCCACCACGCTGGTGCATCACGTCAACCAGGGCCTGCGCGCGCACAAGCTGTTCCACAAGGATCAGAACTACATCGTCCGCGACGGCAATGTGGTGCTGATCGACGAATTCACGGGCCGGATGATGGCCGGGCGGCGGCTGTCGGACGGGCTGCATCAGGCTATTGAGGCCAAGGAAAACTGCACCATCCAGCCCGAGAACGTGACGCTGGCTTCGGTCACCTTCCAGAATTACTTCCGGCTATATGAGAAACTGGCCGGGATGACCGGCACCGCCTCGACCGAGGCCGAGGAATTCCGCGAGATATATGACCTGGGCGTGGTGGAGATCCCCACCAACCTGCCCATCGCCCGCGAGGACGAGCACGATCAGGTCTATCGCACCGTGGGCGAGAAGATGGACGGTGTGATCGAGGAAATCCGCGCCGCGCATGAAAAGGGCCAGCCGATCCTGGTCGGCACCACCTCGATCGAGAAATCCGAGGAGCTTTCGGCGCAGCTGCAGAAGGCGGGCATTCCGCACAACGTCCTGAACGCCCGCCAGCACGAGAAGGAGGCACAGATCGTGGCCGAGGCCGGGCGGTTGGGCGCGGTGACCATTGCCACCAACATGGCCGGGCGCGGCACCGACATCCAGCTTGGCGGCAACGTGGAAATGCGCGTGATCGAAGCGCTGGACGCCGACCCGCAGGCCGATCCGACCGAGACCCGCGCCCGTATCGAGGCCGAGGTGGCCGAGGAAAAGAAGCAGGTGATCGCGGCCGGCGGGCTGTTCGTGCTGGCCACCGAGCGCCATGAAAGCCGCCGGATCGACAACCAGTTGCGCGGCCGTTCCGGGCGGCAGGGCGATCCGGGGCGGTCGGTGTTCTTCCTGTCGCTCGAAGACGACCTGATGCGCATCTTCGGCTCGGAGCGGCTGGACAAGGTGCTGTCCACCCTGGGGATGAAGGAGGGCGAGGCGATCGTCCACCCCTGGGTGAACAAGTCGCTGGAAAAGGCGCAGGCCAAGGTCGAAGCGCGCAACTTCGACATCCGCAAGACGCTGTTGAAGTTCGACAACGTGATGAACGACCAGCGGCGCGTGATCTTCGGCCAGCGGCTGGAGATCATGCGCGCGGACGATCTGTCCGATGTGGTTGACGACATGCGTCATCAGGTGGTCGACGATCTGGTCGACCGGACCATGCCGGCCAACACCTATGCCGAGCAATGGGAGCCCGAGGAACTGCGCAAGGAGGCACGCGAGAAGCTGGGCATCGACATTCCCGCCGAGGAATGGGCCGAGGAGGACGGTGTCGATCAGGAGGTCGTGCGCGAGCGGATGTACGAGGCCTCGGACGCGCTGATGGCGCAGAAGGCCGAGGATTTCGGCCCCGAGCAGATGCGCGGGATCGAAAAGCAGATCATCCTGCAGACCATCGACAAGAAATGGCGCGAGCATCTTCTGACGCTCGATCATTTGCGCACGGCGGTGAATTTCCGCGGCTACGCCAACCGTGACCCGCTGAACGAATACAAGTCCGAAGCCTTCATCCTGTTTGAATCGCTTCTGGAATCGCTGCGCGAAGATGTCTCGCAGCAGCTTTCGCGGGTCCGTCCGCTGAGCAAGGAAGAGCAGGAAGACATGCTGCGGCAGATCCAGTTGCAGCAACAGGCGCTGCAGGTGGCCGAGGCGAACGACGGCGTGCGGCCGGAGCCTCTGGTGGAAGGCTTCGACGAGATGGACCCCGAGACATGGGGCAATCCGGGCCGCAACGACCCCTGCCCCTGCGGATCGGGGAAGAAGTTCAAGCATTGCCACGGGCGGTTGATCTAGCCCCTGCACGACCACCGCGCTGAGCGCGCCGTCAGCGCTCAATCCGGATCAGCCACCACCGAGAAAAGCCCTGCGCCCAAAGCGCAGGGCGGCGCCCGCAAGGCGCACGGGTGGGCGGGCTGCGGCTTGCGGGCGCTGTTGTCCCCTGACCGTCGCGCCGGGCGCGTCAGCCCTTCATCCCGTCCCAGAAGCTCTTGACCCGGTCGAAGAAGCCCGAGGATTCGGGGTTGTTGTCCGGGCTCAGACGCTCGAATTCCTCCAGCAGTTCCTTCTGCCGCGCGGTCAGGTTGACCGGGGTTTCCACCGCAAGTTCGATCATCATGTCGCCGTGGCCCGCCCCGCGCAGCGCCGGCATCCCCTTGCCGCGCAGACGCATCTGCCGCCCTGACTGGCTGCCCGCGGGCACCTTCACCCGTGAGCGGCCGCCGTCGATGGTCGGCACCTCGACCTCGCCGCCGAGCGCCGCCTTGGCCACGCTGACGGGCACCCGGCAGTAGAGGTTCACGCCGTCGCGCACGAAGATCGGATGGTCCGCGACCTCGATGAAGATATAGAGGTCACCCGCCGGACCGCCACGCAGCCCGGCCTCGCCCTCGCCCGACAGGCGGATGCGGGTGCCGGTTTCGACCCCTTGCGGGATATTCACCGAGAGCGAGCGTTCCTTCTCCACCCGGCCCGCGCCGGCGCAGGCCTTGCATGGGTTCTTGACGATCTGGCCGCTGCCGCCGCAGGTGGGGCAGGTGCGTTCGACGGTGAAGAACCCCTGCTGGGCACGGACCTTGCCCATGCCCGAACAGGTCGGACAGGTCACCGGCTCGGCGCCGCCTTCGGCACCGGTGCCGCTGCAGGCATCACAAGCTGCCAGTGTGGTCACGCGGATCGACTTGCGCGCCCCGGCATAGGCTTCCTCGAGCGTGATGCGCATGTTGTAGCGCAGGTCCGACCCGCGGGTGGCGCGCTGCCGCGCTCCGCCGCCGCGCCCGCCGACGAAATCGCCGAACAGGTCCTCGAACACATCGGAAAACGCGCTGGCGAAATCGGCGTTGCCGCCGAACCCGCCCCCCGGACGCCCGCGCGGGCCACCGCCCATGCCGCCCATGCCACCGTCGAAGGCCGCATGGCCGAACCGGTCATAGGCGGCTTTCTTCTGCGGGTCCTTCAGCGCCTCATAGGCTTCGTTGACTTCCTTGAACTGCGCTTCGGCGTCCGGATTGTCGGAATTGCGGTCCGGGTGCAGTTCCTTCGCCTTCTTGCGATACGCCTTTTTCAGTTCGTCCGCCGAGGCTTCGCGCCCAACGCCCAGTACCTCGTAGAAATCCCGCTTCGCCATATCTGCCTCGCTTCAACGCAATGTCCCGGCCCGGGGCTGTTGCCGGGCCGGGACCGATAGGGATTTCCGCGCTTACTTGCGCTTGTCGTCGCCAAGATCCTCGAAGTCGGCGTCCACGATATCCTCGTCCGTGGCGCGCGGCTCGTCCTCGGTGGCGTCCGAGGCTTCGGCTTGTTCGGCCTGCGCCTTGTAGATCGCCTCGCCCAGCTTCATCGACGCCTCGGTGACGTTCTGGATGCCGGACTTGATCTTGTCGGCATTGTCGCCTTCAAGCTGCTCCTGCAGGGCCGAAATCGCCAGTTCGATCGCCTCGACCGTGGTCGGATCCACCTTGTCCTTGTGCTCTTCAAGCGACTTCTCGGTGGTGTGGATCAGGCTTTCGGCCTGGTTCCGGGCCTCGACCAGTTCGCGGCGCTGCTTGTCGGCCTCGGCGTTGGCCTCGGCGTCCTGCACCATCTTCTCGATATCCTCGTCGGAAAGTCCGCCCGAGGCCTGGATGGTGATCTTCTGCTCCTTGCCGGTGCCCTTGTCCTTGGCCGAGACATTGACGATCCCGTTGGCGTCGATATCGAAGGTCACTTCGATCTGCGGCATCCCGCGCGGGGCAGGGGGGATGTTCTCCAGATTGAACTGGCCCAGCAGCTTGTTGTCCGATGCCATTTCCCGCTCGCCCTGGAACACTCGGATGGTGACCGCGTTCTGATTGTCCTCGGCGGTGGAGAAGACTTGGCTCTTCTTCGTCGGGATGGTGGTGTTGCGGTCGATCAGCCGGGTGAACACGCCGCCCAGGGTTTCGATCCCCAGGGACAGCGGCGTTACGTCCAGCAGCACCACGTCCTTGACGTCACCCTGCAGCACCCCGGCCTGGATGGCGGCGCCCATGGCGACCACCTCGTCGGGGTTGACGCCCTTGTGCGGCTCCTTGCCGAAGAACTTGGTGACCTCTTCGATCACGCGGGGCATCCGGGTCATGCCGCCGACCAGCACCACCTCGTCGATTTCGGACTTGGACATTCCGGCGTCCTTGAGCGCGGCCTCGCAGGGTTTCAGCGATTTCTTGATCAGGTCGCCGACCAGCGATTCCAGCTTGGCGCGGGTCAGCTTCATGACCATGTGCAGCGGCTGGCCGGTGTCCTTGTCCATCGAGATGAAGGGCTGGTTGATCTCGGTCTGGCTGGAGGACGACAGCTCGATCTTGGCCTTCTCGGCCGCTTCCTTCAGGCGCTGGAGCGCCATCTTGTCCGCGGTCAGGTCGACGCCGTGCTCTTTCTTGAACTCGTCGGCCAGGTAGTTGACCACCTTCATGTCGAAGTCTTCACCACCAAGGAAGGTGTCGCCGTTGGTGGATTTGACCTCGAACAGCCCGTCGTCGATTTCCAGGATAGTGATATCGAAGGTGCCGCCGCCAAGGTCATAGACGGCGATGGTCTTGCTGTCCTTCTTGTCCAGACCATAGGCCAGCGCGGCGGCCGTGGGCTCGTTGATGATGCGCAGCACCTCAAGGCCCGCGATCTTGCCCGCGTCCTTGGTCGCCTGGCGCTGGGCGTCGTTGAAATAGGCAGGGACCGTAATCACGGCCTGCGTGACGCCTTCGCCCAGGTAGCTTTCGGCGGTTTCCTTCATCTTCTGCAGGATGAAGGCGGAAATCTGGCTCGGCGAATATTTCTCGCCGCGCACCTCGACCCAGGCGTCGCCGTTGCCACCGTCGATGATGGCGTAGGGAACCAGTTTCTTGTCCTTCTCCACCTCGGCATCGCCCAGACGGCGCCCGATCAGGCGCTTGACGGCGAAGACGGTGTTGGAGGGGTTGGTGACGGCCTGACGCTTGGCCGACTGGCCGACCAGACGTTCGTTTTCGGTGAAGCCCACGATCGACGGCGTGGTCCGGGCGCCTTCGGAGTTCTCGATCACCCGCGGCTGCGACCCGTCCATGATGGCGACGCAGGAGTTCGTGGTCCCGAGGTCAATACCGATGACTTTGCTCATGTGACAGCATCCTCTGTAGTCAAGCGATGTGGCAGGCGGGCAAGTCCGCTACGGCCCCGGCCCGCATGATGTGGTGGTGCCGCGCAACCGCGCCACCTTCGCGGGCTATATAGGAAGGTGCCATGGGGGCTGCAACCGTCACGGGGGCGTGATTTTCAGGTGTTTTCGCACGCCCGTTCCGATCCTGTGCCGCATTTGATTGCTTAGCGATTCTTTGTCTTTGCTGTAGCCTTGTCGCAAGAGGTTCACGGGAAGGGTCAGGCGGATGCGAAGGATCTTCATCACGGCGGCGTGTCTGGTGGCCCTTTCGGTCGCGGGTGACCCCGGACTGGCAGAGGCAGAGACATCGCGGCAGGGCACCGGCGATCCCGAAGATGCAGAGACGACGGCGTCGCTTGGCCGGCACGGGTCGCAGGAGACGCAACCGCTGCCGCCGCGCCAATACGCGCCGCCGCCGCCCCCGCCCGTGCCAATGGGAGCGCAGCGCCCGTTCGTATTCGACCGGTCGGGGACACGCCTGCGCAATCCGTCTTTCTCCGGACCGCTTCCGGGCGAGGAAGTGGAATGGTACAAGCGGCGATATGAACAAATCCGCGATGCGCTCGAACGCGAACGCGCGGACCATGCACGCACGCGCCGTCATTTGCAGGTCGCGGAACAAAGACGCAGGGATTTCCAGCGGCGGCTGGAAATCTACCGGGGCGATCCGGGGCAAACCGATCTGGCACGACTTCGGTCGCTCGAGCGTCAGAACGCGCATCTTCGCGATTCGGTGACGGCACTGCGCGCCGAGCGTGACCTGTGGCGCCAACGCTTTCGAGCAGAAGCAGCGGACGCAGCCGACGTTGAGTCGCAACAGGTCCAGGCCGAGCGCGCCAGAGGGGCGAGTGCCCCGCGCGCTGAACCAGACATCGCGCACCGGATCGCGTATTTGACCGAAACCATAGCTGCCCTGCGCAACGAACGTGCTCTTTGGCGCGAGCGGTATCGGGCCCTGCGGGCGGATGTGCCCATGACCGCTCCCGAACGGGCGCATGAGCAGCCCCCCCATGCCGCCCAGATGGAGCAGATGATCGATGAAATGCGGCGCACGATCAGCGCGCTGCACGAGGAGCGGGCGGCTCTGCAGGCGCAGTTGAGTGACGCGCAGGTCACAGCAAGCCTGAACGACCACCTTTTCGGTGCCCTCGCTGCGCTGCGCGCCGAGCGCGACCTGTGGCGCGAGCGGTATCAGGCGGCGCAAGCGGGCGCGCCCTGAGCGCCGATTCCGATTTCGTCGGGTGCCTTCAGTTCCAGCAGGACACCAGCACCGTCAGGTCGCCCGCCGTGCGGGTCAGCAACTCGGGCGACACCGAGACCGTTTCGCTTTGCGTGCCCACGCTGATGGCGTTGTCGCTCAGGAAGGTGCGCAGGGCGTCGGCGCTGGCGGCGAAATTGACGTCGGATGGCAGTACCCGGTCGCCGGTGTCGCCCGGCGGCAGCAACAGGCCGATCACCCCGCCATTGCCGTTGAAGACCGGCCCGCCGCTGTCGCCGGGCATCACCTCGGCGCCGACGCGCAGCAGCGACTCCTCGCCCTGCAGCCCGCGCAGATCCTCGAGCGCGCCGCGGGTCAGCAGGGGCCGGGTCAGCACGTCCTCGAACCCGAAGCCCGAAATCCAGACCTGGCTGGCCGGGCGCGGCGGGGCGCTGGAGAACTGCGCGAATGCCAGCGGCACCAGCGGCGTTTCCGGGCGCAGCGCGGCCACGCCCAGCGCATCGTCACGGGCGATGACTTCGGCGTTATAGGCTTCGTCGATGGTCACGCGCTGGCACTGGTCGACCGCGGCGGCGGTCGTCAGCACGGTGCCGGTCGCGTCGATATAGAAGCCCGAACGCGACCGCTCGGGCCGCCGCACGGTCAGCCCCGCCAACAGGTCCCGCCGCTGCACGGCGCTGGCCTCGCCGATCCCGTCGGGCAGGGTGTCGCCGAACGTGGAAAAGCTCTCCTGCATCATCGCCAGCACGCGCTCCATCTGATCGTCGCGCTCGGGCGTCCAGATCAGCGTCCAGCCCTTGACCTGACCGCGCTGATACTGCGCGAAGGTATGCGAGCGCAGCGTGTCGCTCTGCCCGGTCAGGACAAAGGAATTGGCCTGCCGCTGCCGTTCCCCTTCAAGGGGCACGATATCCAGCGTCTGCATGATCTCGTAGAGTCCGAAGAGCGTGGCCTGCGTCCCTGACTGGCTGATCAGAAGCGCGCGCACGCCGCTTTCATCGCGCGCGCTGAAATGCGCGAAAGGGGCTTCATAGCGGTCGAATTGAACCATCGCCTTGGGCAACTGGATGCGGATGCCCGCGCGTTCGTCCTCCCATTCCTCCATGCCCAGCGCGGCCAGTTCCATCGAATAGTCGCGGATCAGCGCCTCGCGCTGGCGGGTGGTCAGCACGCCCGTGGCGTCCAGCCCGCGATCCTCCTGCCAAGCGGTCATGGCGCGGCGGGTGCCGGGACCAAAGGCGGCGTCGATGCCCAGGTTGTAGTAACCGAACCATTGCAGCGCCACCTGGATGGCGGCGCGTTCATCCCGGGTCAGCAGGCGCTCAGACGCCTGCGCCTCGCGCAGCGTTTCCTCGGGCGGCTCGGCTGGTCCCGCCGGTGCATCCGGTTCCGGCTCGGCGCTGGCCGTTTCGGTCTCGGCTGGCCCGGGTCCGAGTGCGGGTTCGGGGGCCGCGGGCGCCTCTGTCATAGCGTCGCCCGCGGGATAGAGTTGCGCGCCAAGGCTGCGCCCTTCGGCCACAAAGGCATCACCGGGGATCTGACCCGCGCCCAGCAACTGGCGGCGCACCGATTCGGCGGCCTCGCGCGTGTCATAGGGGCCCAGAACCACCGCATTCCAGCCGCTGGACAGCCGAAAACCGGCCGCACCACCCACGCTGAACTGAAAGGCTTCGGCCCGCTCGATCGTCTCGGCGGTGGTCGGATGCGCCTCGACCTGCACCCAGAAAGACTCCTGCGCGCGGGCGGGTCCGGCCAGCGACATCGCGCAGACGAAGATCACAAGAAAGGCGGTCTGAAACACTCTGGTCACGGCGGTCCCCGGCATATGGCTGATTCGCTTCGATAACTTAGCAGACCGCAAGCCTGTGGCACGTCAAAACCGGGCCAGCGCCGTTGACCCTTTGGCACGGCTTGCCTATGGAGACACAGTTTTCAGCCGTCCACCCGCCCCAAGATGAGGCCGCGATGCCCCAAACCCCCGAAAAACCGCGCAGTTTTCAGGAGATCATCCTGCGCCTGCAGGGGTATTGGGCAGCAACGGGCTGCGCCGTCCTGCAACCCTATGACATGGAGGTTGGCGCGGGCACGTTTCATCCGGCCACCACGCTGCGCAGCCTTGGCACCCGGCCGTGGGCGGCGGCCTATGTCCAGCCCTCGCGCCGGCCCACCGACGGGCGCTATGGCGACAATCCCAACCGTTTGCAGCACTATTACCAGTTCCAGGTTCTGATCAAACCTTCGCCCCCCGACCTGCAGGAGCTTTACCTCGGCTCCCTCCGCGCCATCGGCATCGACGATGCGCTGCACGATATCCGCTTCGTCGAGGATGACTGGGAATCCCCCACCCTCGGCGCCTGGGGCCTGGGATGGGAGGTCTGGTGCGACGGGATGGAGGTGTCGCAATTCACCTATTTCCAGCAGGTCGGTGGCCATGACTGCCGCCCCGTCTCGGGCGAACTTACCTACGGGCTGGAGCGGCTGGCGATGTATGTCCTCGGCGTCGATCACGTCATGGACATGCCGTTCAACGCCCCCGACGCGCCGATCGCGCTGAGCTATGGCGATGTGTTTCGCCAGACAGAGGCCGAATACTCCCGCTGGAACTTCGATCAGGCCGACACCGAGATGCTGTTCCAGCACTTCAAGGACGCCGAGGCCGAATGCCACCGCATCCTTGACGCGCCGGATACCGACAGCGCCGGTCGGCGGATCGTCATGGCGCACCCCGCCTATGACCAGTGCATCAAGGCGAGCCACATCTTCAACCTGCTGGACGCGCGCGGGGTGATCTCGGTGACCGAGCGGCAGGCCTATATCGGTCGCGTCCGCGCGCTGGCCAAGCTCTGCGCCGATGCCTTCCTGCGGACCGAGGCGGGCGGGGCGACGGACGGGGCCGCCGCATGAGCATGGCCCGCTTTCTGGTGGTCCTGCTGGTGGGCGGCACGCTGCTGGCCGGGGTGGGCGCGTGGTATCTGACCGTCTACGCTTATTACGACCGGCTGCCCGCGCAGGACACGGTCCTGTTGACCCCCTTGGGCGCCGCGGCGGCGCAGGATCATCCGGTGACGGATTTCGAAGGGATCGACAGCGACAGCTCACCCATCCGCTACCGCGCCTGCTTCACGCTCGATGCCGACCCCGCCCAATTCACCCCCTACCCGGACGCCGCCCCGCTGATCGCGCCGAACTGGTTCGACTGTTTCGACGCCCACGCCATCGGTGCCGCGCTGGAGGAAGGGCGCGCCACGGCGATCCTCGGGCAGGGGCACCTGGAGTATGGCATCGACCGGGTGGTGGCGGTCTTCCCCGATGGCCGCGCCTTCGCCTGGCATCAGATCAACCCTTGCGGCGAGGCGCATTTCGACGGCGACCCACTGCCCCCCGGCTGCCCACCGCCCCCTGACCGTTAAGCCCGAGGCCCCCATGCCCGATCTGCTGATCGAACTCTTCTCCGAGGAAATCCCCGCCCGGATGCAGGCCCGCGCCAGCGCGGACCTCAAGCGCCTGATGACCGACGGGCTGGTCGAGGCCGGGCTGACCTATGCCCACGCGCAGGCCTTCGCCACGCCCCGGCGGCTGGCGCTGACGGTGGAGGGGCTGAGCGCAGGCAGCCCCACGCGGCGCGAGGAACGGCGCGGCCCCCGCACCGACGCGCCCGAGAAAGCCATCGAAGGGTTCCTGCGCGCCACGGGCCTGAGCCGCGACCAGCTGGAAGCCCGCGATGACAAGAAGGGGCAGGTCTACTTCGCCACTATCGAAACCCCGGGCCGCGGGGCGGCCGAGATCGTGGCCGAGGTGCTGGAGCATGTGATCCGTCACTTCCCCTGGCCCAAATCCATGCGCTGGGGCGCGGGGTCGCTCCGCTGGGTCCGGCCCCTGCATTCGATCCTGTGTATCCTGTCGGACGAGAGCGGCGCGCAGGTGGTGCCGCTGACGGTGGACGGCATCACCGCAGGCGACACCACCCGCGGGCACCGCTTCATGGCGCTCGAGCCCTTCGCGGTGACGGGGTTCGAGGATTACGCCGCGAAACTGCGCCGCGCCTTCGTGGTGCTGGACGC